>Ga0315547_1000039_pt1 | contig 164790 bp, 136 predicted proteins | sample SalMarSW160240MG_2_FD_202542 | JGI IMG/M metagenome (GOLD analysis project Ga0315547, IMG submission 202542) | Salt marsh sediment microbial communities from the Plum Island Ecosystem LTER, Massachusetts, United States - Salt Marsh Sediment SW1601-240 ... | reverse complement strand
CGGCTACATGCAGATAATTAGTGATAAAGGTATTGGGATTGTTATCATACAACAGGTCCTGACTGGAGAGAAATAGACATCCTCCGTTGTCCAGATAGGTCATAAGACGCGTCTGATCAACCGCCGTTAGGGTCTTGGGATTTGCTATGGTTCCATAATCTGGACCTGTGTTCCAAACGACTGCTTGATATAACTCCAGAAGAGAATCCGTAGGGGTTCCGGAAGTCTCGTAAGTCCACACATCATATGTTAATCCAACCGAATCCAAGGCAGTGAGGAAATAGCTTTCGTATGAGCCTCCTACCCCATCATCATCCACAAATAGAATGGGCGTCTTTCCGATGATAAGTGCAAAGGTATCCACTGAAGAATATGGACCAAAGGCGTCTATTTCCAGAATTAAGAGAGCAGAATGACCCACTGGACAGTTGGCTTCTATGGTGACCTGGTAAGGAGTCAGGCAGGCACCAGTACTTTCCGCAGGCATGTCTGGGTAGGAAGATGTCCCTGAGGTAACAGTTACGTATAGATCATCTGAAACTAAATTAGCCTCCACCTGTCTGCTGTCATGACCACCTTCGTTTTTTAAAGTAACCGATAGATTACAGGTCTCTCCAGGGTCAGCCTTTCCGTTTCCATTGCCCACAATGTCATCGATATCAAGTGAATGATAGACCAAAAGAGGCGCATGCGCCAAAATGTTGGGACCCCCATAATCCCAACTGCCATTGGTAGCGGTTATGCTCAGATGAAAAGGTATGACCTCCCCGTCACCTATCTGGTGAGAAACTGAAAAAACATAAGCAGACGAACTCGCCATGGTATCTTTAGCTGGTATAGTGCCAAAAATCTTTTGGCTGTCGATCACGCTTATTTGCGGATGAGTTGTGCTCAAAGTAGCTTCTACGTTATAAGCGGTGGAATCTCCGATATTTTCCAGCACGATGGCAAGCTCTATGGTCTCCCCGAAGTCGACGTCCCCATCGTTGTTACCCGAGCTTTGACCCAGGCTATCATCGTCTACATAATAGCGGTAAAGGGTCACATAAGGGCCAGTGATCTCCCGGGCATGGGTGATCGCATCTATATCACATCCGGGATACCACTCAGTGGCGCTTCCGTCATTATCATCCACGATCTTAAGATATCTTATAGTATCAGTGGGAACAGAGAAGATGTCAAATGAGGTAGTGCCAAATCCATCCCCTATATAATTCCAGGTTCCTCCATAAGGCAGACTGCTCCAGTAGACCTGGTATCCATCAGAGCTACCAACCTCATGGATAGTAAAGTCGTCTCCATCAACGTCCACTATGGGAGTGACCTCGCCCATATCCACCTCAATATGACCACCTTTTCCCAGGGAGGCAAAGATCTCATCCGGAAGCCCTAAAGCTGCGGAGGCATTCGTAGGATTGTTTGGATATTGGTCAGGCCAAGAGTAGGGATCATAAAAATAACATGAGATCACGTGCACGGCAAAAAGGTCTAAGCCACGTCTAAGAGCCACATTCAAGATGGTGGGCGAGCCACCTGTTACCACCACCCCGGAGATGGTGGTATCCTGATATCCGTTGGCGGAGAATTTTAAAGTGTATGTGCCGGGCAGAAGGTTCTTTTGATAATCGCCAATTATGGGATCGGCGTAAACCGGCAGTCCCAGTTCCACACATGTAACCATTGCCTCCAGCGGATCTCCAGTGCTGGCATCAGTCACCACGCCCCTCACCCCATCGTCCGTCCTCTCCATCATCGCCAGCATGGCGTCTCTGTTTTGGCTCCAGACATTAGGAATATTGTAATTATCCGTTTCAATGGTGGCATCTATATCTCCTCTGGAGCCATAGCTCCAGTCATTACAATCTCCGTTTGTCACGTACCACTCATATCCTTCCACCACCCAGTAGCTATTATAGGACCCATATTCGGTAGAGATGTCCACAATAAAGGCGCTGTCTGCCACCGGGAAATCCTTGTAGTTCCATACATAGTTCACTATGTCACCGGAGGTATGAAAAGAGAGAGAAATGGAGAAATTGTTCTTCATGCCGTGTTCTCTTATGACCTTGGTCTCTGGCTGAGAGAAATAATCCGGGGTTAAGCCTTTCCACATGTAACCGTAGTCTCTGTTAAGGTCCACCCCGTTGTAATTGTACCTTGTGCCGGCGGTCCGTCCATCTGGGTTCATCATGGGGATGATCCAGGTCTCCAGATCATCTACCAGATGCGTTACCTGAGGAATTGATCCATAATTGTCGGTAAGATACTCCAGCATAAGCAGTGGCATCTCCACGGACATGTATTCATTTCCATGATGGCATCCGATTATCCGAAATTCCGGCTCGTCCTCCTCCAGAGTTGGATTATCGCTGATCTTTGCCCCCAGAATCATTCTGCCTTGAACTGAATAACCCAGAGTATCCAGAATCAGTATGTTTGGGTGATCCGAAGCCGCCTGCTCCATCTCCGCCACCATGGTGGTATAAGTGTGAAACTGCTTGTCCCAGTCCTTGCCAAAAAGTGCAACGTTTCTTTCTTCCGGGGTCCAGTAGATAACTTCCACATCATATCCCTTTGCCAGCAAATCATCCAAACGTTCCGAATCGATGACCACATCCACCCAGTTGGGTCCAGCCGCATCGACAATTAATCCTCTCTCTCCTAACAGCCTCCCCTTTTCCTCCACGGAAGTTAACCACACCCGCGCATAAATCTCTTCAAAAGCCATAGCCTTAGAACTTTGCCATAACACAACGGAAATTAGCACCAAAGCTAATATCAAAATCGACTTCAATCTCATTGGGATTCTCCTTTCAGGGAAGATGAATAATTTGAGTAACTTCATCATAGATTATCGTCAGGTTAAGCTTAAGACTTTGTCCTCGGACCCCATAAATCCTTTGTCCACTTGTAAAATACGCTAAAAGCAGATTTTGTCAATCGATTTTTCTGGTGTTTGCGGCTCAGAATTCTTAGTTTATTCTTAAATAATTATAGTTGCGTCAGGAGCTCCACTCCTGACGCTTTAAAAGATGTCAGGACCGAGGTCCTGACACAACACAAAAAACCCTTTGAGAATGCTCAATACACATCTGGTCATCACGAAGGCACAGTTTTGTGTTGACATGCCAGATGATTATCTTAAATTAGAACAATGTTTTGTTTTTAACAATATGGAATAAAGTTCTGAACATGCAGGAGAGCCTATCATGTCTGTAATAATTTTGATGTTTTCCGCAATAATTTTGAATGTCTGTGGCCATCTTTTTTTGAAAGCGGGGATGAACAAAATAGGTGCCATCTCGGTGGATCAGCTTCTGGTGAGCTTCTCCAAAATCTTCACCACCCCTTACGTGATTTTGGGACTTTTCTCATACGTCTCCAGCGTTGCCATATATATGGTGGTTCTATCCAAGGTGGACATATCCTACGCCTATCCTTTGATGATGGGATTGGGTTACGTTTTGATAGTTCTGTTCTCGTGGCAGATCTTTGCAGAGCCTTTCTCAACTTTTAAGTGGATCGGAATTGTTTTGATTCTGATCGGGGTTTCCCTATTAGGGAAATAGAGATTGTCTGGCAGCGCACATTTGGTGAAAATTTTGAAGCTCTCTCGGTTTTAACTCAAAAAAACTCTTGCCAAGATACGTTTTTACATTAAATTCGGATTATATGAGATACTCAGATTGGTCACCTGCAAACATGAAGAAATTGAAGTCTGACAACCAAGGGTGATTTCAAACAGAAAGGAGAATGATTTATGGCTCGAAAGATTACCACGTTTGCAGATAAAGTCAAAAGTGAAAAAGAAACAAACTACTGCCCCAAGTGTGGAGGAGTGATCGAACGAGTGCTTAGCGTCGTCTCGGTCAGATCAAGCTCCGGGACATGGAAATTCAGGCAAAGACATGTGAAGGTGTGCAAATGCAATCATGACGAAATCTACAAATAGAGGCGAATTCACTTTAAGGCTTCTCTGCTTAAAATGTGATCAAAAAACCGTCGAGAGTTCCGGCGGTTTTTTGTTGTTCCATAAATCTTCCTTGTCGTCATGGATTCATCCTGCCCTTCGGTCCTGAGACCTCAGGGTCGAAGGAATCCTGCCTTTTGCCGGAGAACGGACGAGGGCGTCCGTTACCAACGACACGTTGGTTCGGGGTACCTTACCCCGAACCATTTATGGTGAGCTTGTGCTTCGACTTCGCTCAGCACCCTGTCTTCGACCCTGCACTTCGTCTCCCGCCAAAGGCGGGATGTCGAAGGAAGGCTCAAGCAGACGCTTGCCCGTCTGGGCAGACCCGAAGGGAGTTTATCGAAGGGTCGAACCATAAGAGTTGCGGGGTGGGGGTTCACCCTGAAGGGCACCCCGCAACAACAGTCTATCGAGGATGATAACATCCTCGATGAGCAGAATAGGTGTATAGTTTGTGAAAAAAGTTACAAATTTCCTTGCTTTCAGAAAACAAATTGCGTAGATTTGTAAGAAATTGTTTATTATGGTGCTTTCGAAAACTGAAGCTGTCTTTATTTTTTAAATCATCCGGGAGAGAATTTCTATGCCAAGGATTGAGGTTGATGAAAAAAGGTGCAAAGCTTGTGAACTGTGCATCGTGGCATGCCCCAAGGAGGTGATTGGGCTGGCGAAACATTTCAGCTCTACTGGATTCCATCCCGCGTGCATGGAAAAGCCAGAAGCCTGCACCGGATGCATGCTCTGCGCTTTTGTCTGTCCGGACGTGGCAATTGAAGTATACAAATAGATTTGAGTCTTGAGTTTGGAGTTCTGAGTTAAAAGAAAACCTAAATTCTCTTGACTCAAGACTCCAGACTGATTCTGAGGAGTTAATTCATGGGTGAAAAAAAATTAATGAAGGGAAATGAAGCTTTAGCTGAAGGAGCTGTTCGAGCTGGATGTCGCTTTTTTGCTGGCTACCCCATTACACCACAAAATGAGGTTCCTGAATATATGTCCTGGAGATTGCCGGAGATGGGAGGAACATTTATTCAGGCAGAAAGCGAAGTGGCAGCTATAAATATGCTATATGGAGCCTCCGCCTGCGGAGCCAGAGTGATGACCTCATCCTCAGGTCCCGGCATAAGTTTAAAACAGGAGGGAATCTCCTATACTGCCAGTGCCGAGCTTCCCATATTTTATGCCAACGTGGTGAGAGGGGGGCCAGGCTTGGGCAACATTGCACCTTCACAGGGAGATTACTTCCAAGCTACCCGTGGAGGCGGACACGGAGATTATCGGGTGTTTGTGATGGCTCCCAATTCCGTCTCCGAGATGGGCAATTTTCCAAAGCTATGCTATGATATTGCCGAGAAATACCGTTCAGTCACCATGATTCTGGCGGACGGACTTTTGGGTCAGATGATGGAGCCGATTGAATTTGACTTTGAGCCCATAGACCCTGCTAAGCTTCCTCTCAAGGAGTGGACTTTAGGCAAGCAGAATGGAAGACCTCGACGGGTGGTAAGATCATACGATCTGAGACCCGGTTACATGGAAAAACACGTTTGGAAACTAATGGAGAAGTATAAGAAAGTTGAAGAAAATGAGGTAAGATATGAGGCAAACATGGTGGAGGATGCGGACATACTTATTGTAGCTTATGGCACCTGCTCTCGAATCTCCAGAGCCGCGCTCTCTTTGGGAAGGAAAGAGAACCTCAAAATCGGACTTCTCAGACCAATTACCCTCTGGCCCTTTCCCATGAAGATGTTAAATGATCTGGCATCAAAGATAAAAAAGATACTGGTGGTGGAGATGAGCGCCGGGCAGATGATAGAGGACGTCAAACTGGCAATAGAAGGAAAGGCACAGGTGTTCTTTCATGGTAGACCTGCCGGCGCCATACCCACCGAGGGTGAGGTGTTAGACGTGATAAAGAAAATTCACGGAAAATGATCTTCATTGAACTTTTGAACCTTTGAACTCTTGAACCCTTAACTTAATTAGCTATGGAAAAAAAAGTATTTGCCAGAACCAAAGGATTGACCGAGATCCCCATGCGCTACTGTCCGGGCTGTGGACATGGTGTAATCCACCGGTTAGTCGCTGAAGCTTTAGAAGAGCTTAAAATCAGAGAGAGAACCATTGGCATCGCTCCAGTGGGATGTGCTGTTTTTGCGGACGAATATTTCAACTGCGATATGATTCAGCCCGCCCACGGCAGAGGACCAGCCGTAGCTACGGGAATGAAAAGGGTCAGACCCGATTGTATAGTCTTCAGCTATCAGGGAGATGGTGATTTAGCCTCCATCGGGATGGCTGAGACTATCCATTGTGCGGCTCGATCCGAAAATGTGACCATCATCTTCGTAAACAACGCCATCTATGGAATGACCGGAGGACAGATGGCACCCACCACCTTGCCGGGAATGCGGTCCACCACCTGCCCCTTCGGAAGAGACCCCAAGGTGGCGGGAAATCCTATAAGGGTGTGCGAGCTCCTCTCCGCACTGGAAGGCCCAGCTTATCTGGAAAGGGTGGCAGTGGACACAGCGGCACACGTGGTGAAGGCGAAGAAGGCGGTCAAGAAAGCTTTTCAAGTGCAGATGGAGGGGCTGGGATTCTCCATGGTGGAGATTCTTTCTCAGTGCCCTACCGACTGGGCCATGACCCCGCTCCAATCCATCCAGAAGATAAAGGATGAAATGATTCCTTATTATCCCTTAGGAGCATTCAAAACTCCTGATGAGCCGAGAAAATAAAGGGTCAAGGGGCATGAGTCAAGGGTCAAGAAAACCGGTTTGTAGTTTTTTGCGGCGGACGGCTGACGGCGGACGATAATACAAACGGAGGATAAATGTATCAAGGTGTGATAATGTCTGGATTCGGGGGACAGGGAATAATTTCAGCCGGTATACTTTTGGCATATTCCGGAATGGTGGACGACAAGCACGTCACATTCTTCCCTGCCTATGGCGCAGAGATGCGTGGTGGAACGGCTAATTGTTCTGTGGTGGTCTCCTCAGAAGAGGTTGCCTCACCCGTAGTCTCCACTCCAGATTCCCTTATTGTGATGAATGAGCCATCTTTGCTCAAGTTTGAGCCTGCCTTAAAACCGCAGGGTCTGCTTTTGATTAACAAGTCTTTAGTTTCCAGCCAGCCCCAAAGGACCGATGTTAATGCGGTAACTATCGATGCCAACAAGATCGCGGAGGGAATCGGAACGGTTAAATGTGCTAATATGGTTATGCTGGGAGCTTTAATAAGTCGTACCAAGGCGGTTTCTCTGGAAAGCGTGATTAAGACCCTGCCTAAGGTATTCCCTCGCGCCAAAAAAGAGATGATTGACATCAATGTGGAGGCTTTGAAAAAAGGCGCAACTTTTTAAGAGTGAGATTTCCTAAATACGTCTGTTGGGGCGGGGTTGCACCCTTCAGGGCGAGCCTTCAGGACGAGCCCCCGCCCCTTTTCTACGGTCAGACGACCCCACCCGTACGGGCACTCGCCCTTCAGGGCGGACAGGGTTACAACCCCTGTCCGATCTGGTAGGTTCCAATAACGTGGTTCTGGCTATGTAAAATATCATAGAGCAGGGCTGAATGCCCTTCAGGGTGTCCTTCGATCCCGAAGATCTCAGGATCGAGGGAAATCCCTTCAGGATGAACCCTGCTCTATGGTTTTCTATTATTTTATGGTATAGAGGGCGGGAATTTTCGTATTAATGCATACGCATATCCCGCCTCACAAAGTCAAAGTCTTCCTACATACTCTTTATATCCTCACTTCACAAGACTCTTTCCAGGTTGTTATCATCTTCGGACAGTTAGGGGCAGGACCTCCCTTAAAAAGATAGTTAATCAAGAATACCACATCCGCCAGATCGATTAATCCATCGCAGGTGACATCGCCCGCCTGGTAAGGAAAGGGTGCAGAACCGTTGCGATACAGGTAGTCAATCAGAAAGACAACATCAGCTAAATCGATCAAACCATCTCCGTTGGCATCCCCACATATGAAAGCTACTTGCACCACCATCATCAATCCCTGATAGGGTTTGAAGTTGTGCTTGGTCGCAGTAACATGCAAGCTTCCTTCGACAGTGGTTGTGCCGGAGAACTCAGCTTCTCCTGAAGCATCTGTATAGCCAGTCTGATAAACTTCATCATTCATCAGACAAACTAACACACTCTCCACTGGAGCACCGCCGAACGTTACCATTACTGGAAAAGAATAATCGCCTAGCAAAATACTATCTGGATGAGAGACTTGAAGTGCCTCCGGAAAATCTGTCCAGATCTGCATGGTGGGATCGCCGAACCAGGTTCCCATCTCAAAGGTGGCCTTTGTGCTTGATAGACTTGATCCCCAGGGGTAGCCCTCTCCGCCCGTAAGATAATACTTATCATACATCCAGAATTTTCCAAAGTTGAGAACCACTCCCATGCGGAACATGGGGTTATAAATAGGATGGGTGGAACCACCGTCAGGATAGCTGGGATCAAAATTGGTCCAGATAGCATCATAAAAGCCTTTACACAATTCATCATTTGTTCCGCTCCAGCTAACCCGAGTGTGCCCGAAGATTCCCACCGCTCCCCCATTAGCTTTTCTCTGAAACGCTTCGCAGAAGCAAACAGAAGAATTCGGGGTTCCATGACCTGGCGCATCTGTCTCGTTATCAAAATGACCCGTCTCGCAGTTTATGCTGAACACAACGGGCAACTTTTCTCCGTTGTTAAGAGCATTGACATGCGACACCAGATATTCTGGATCGCCCCATCCATCTACGCCACCGTGATCCCGATGGTTCACCAGGAAAACCCCACTATTGATGGCACCAGAGATCTGGGTAGCATCTCCGTCCCAGGTTAAACCTGGAGGAAGTGGATCGCCATAATAGTAATAGAGAGGAGTGCATCCCGAGGTTTTGTTATAACATCTTTCCACACTTTTCCCCTGTTGTGTGATCAAAAAGTCCCTAACCGTCTCGCTCGTTTGTATGAAGAATCTGTCTGCATAACCGTTATAATTACGATCCTGAAAATGGCCTGCCACCAGAACCTTATTGTAAAATGTCTCCACACCGGAGATGGGTGATCTTTCGTACTGGAGGATTTTGCTTATCACCTCTCCCGCCTGTGATGCGTTGTCTACCGAGATTCTTCCGGGGAATATATCGGGGAAGAAATCCGATCCATCTAAGGTGGTGTAATACAAATCAGTGCCGGTTTTCTCATAGTCGTAAGGATGTGTGGTGCGATAAAACAGCGGCACAAATTCGGCATCTCCGATGAGAAGGAGAAATGATGGCGGCGGCATCCAGAGGTTGTAGGCAGTTTGAATGTAGGTTCTGATCGAGCCGGTGTCAGAGCCGGTCTGGGTAGTATTTCTCACCCAGGTGGGAATTCCGCACAAATTTTTCCAGTAGGCTAATGACTCTGCCCAGGCTTGAAAGTCAGGATGGGTAATGATCAAAAAATCACACCCGGTATCATCCTTTCTGCCAATTGTTGGAGGTAAACCCAAGACAGAATAGTTCAAAAGTAGGTTTTGAAAAAGGTTCTCAAAATATGGCGATCTGTATCGAGGATCAACGAAAACACCATTACCTCCGGCAAAACTTATTCTCACCTTTATCTCTGAGATGACCTTCAGTTCCCCTCTAACCGGATTATACTGAACCGGAAAAAGGACAAGTGATGAGACTGGACAACCACGAATGATTTTGGGCTCTTTTACGAAGGCTAACCTGTCTGGATAGAATTCGTCTTTGCGATAGAATTCTTCATCTTTGACAAATTCCGGCTGGGGCGCACCCACCTTATCCACCGGTTGTTCCTGCGCCGGATATACGTGATAGCCTGAAAGAACTTGGGAGGTATATTGAACAACCTCTACATCTGGGATTGCTCCATGGGGAATCGCTACGAAACGTGACCAGGTGGGGAGTTCAGCCCATCCGATGTTATATGTGCGTCCCCCACCAGGGATAGACAAAGCCTGGTAAACGATCCCTTGGTTTGTAATTTCTCCTGCTTTCATGCCCGGGAAGTTGATCTGAAAAGTCAACTCAGAAGCAGTCGATGACAGGATTGTGACCTCCGGATAACTCTCTTTAGTCCCCGGCTGAAAAGAAATCCAATCGTCGGCGGCAAGAGAGTCTATGGTGGTCGATAAAATGAAAAGCAAAACCAGACAAAACATACCGCATTTTTTCATTCTCTGCTCCTCTTCAAAAAGGTTTAATGTGGCAAGTTATTCATGGAAGTTATCTATGTTATAGTGTTTTAAGCTTAGCATTCTCATAATATAATATAATATAATATAAACTCTTATTTTTCCAAGCAAAATCTTTCGTTATCCACATAGTGGTAATGTTTGAATTGGAGCTGTTGCTCATCTTATAACAACGGCATACTGCTCGTCAGTTCAGCGGGCCTTGGGTGAAAAGAATACACATTATGTTCACTTGATCGATCAGCTTGACAAAATAACAATTTTTGTTATAATGTGTTCGTTCAAAATATTTACAAGTTTTAAACAGCAATCGCCGCAACTTGCAAAATAGGAAATAGAGGTCACACAAGCTATTTTTTTCTAACCGGGGGTTATGCTTTGAATTTTTTCAAGAACAACTGCACCATCTTTTTTCTGTATGCCAGCTTGGCTTTCGTGGTAATCTATGTTATGACCTCGGGTGGGTTGGGAATAAGCTTTGATTCAGAGTATTATTTGGTCGCTGCCAAACGATTCACCCAACAACGGTGGCAGAAAGCTTTTAACCCCATCTGGCCCCCCTTTTATCCCTTAACCATCGCCACATTTAAAGCACTGGGACTGGCTGGGTTAATTGGTGCCGCAAGGATCGTTTCAATTCTTTCTTTTGTGATCCTGGTGGTTACTGTTTTTCTTTTAGGTTTACAGCTTCAAGGAAAGTTTACCGCACACTTTTCTGCCATCTCCACGTTGTTTTTAGCCTCACTTATTTATCTTTACTCTTTCTGCTGGTCAGAAACCATATATACCGTGCTTTCCCTCTTATTTTTCATCATGTTAATTCTTTTCCTCAAAGCTCCAAAACCCCGACGAACTAAATTTTTGATTTGGAGTGGTATTTTCGCCGGTTTGGGAAGTGTAACCCGCTTCATCGGTTTTTCACTGATTGGCACGGGAATTCTATCCATTCTCTTTTTGAGCAATTATCACCCCAGGTCAAAGAAGTTTAAAAAAACGCTTACTTTCATGCTGGTGGCTGGCATACCCGTTTTTCTTCATTATCTGATCTGTTTCTATTACTATGGCCGCGCCGTCAAAACACAATTCCCCTCAAAATACCCCTTCATGCATCAGCTTTTTCAATTTTTCTCAACCATCTATCATGATTTTCTCTCGTTTGATTTGAATTTCTGGAAATATGTTTTCTTCTTTGAATGGGGGTTTCCTTTTTCCTGGCTGAGAGTTATCGTTCTATTATGTATGCTTATCTTGGTGATCTTATTTTTTAAAGCTGCATTTCCCTCCAACTTATCTAAGGACTTGCTCAAGCCCCAAATCGGAGTGATCTTTTATCTTGTGTTATATAGCTCAATAATTCTGTATGTCAGCTCCACCATGGCTATTGACCCCATGAGTTCGAGGTTTACCGTTCCCTTATATCCATTCTTTCTGCTTTTGGTTTTCTCTGGTATTTCTCATGTTTACAAGACCCTTGCCCGAAGAAAGACGAAAAGGCTGATTTGGAGCTTAGTGATTTTGGGGACTGTATCATTTTGGGGGATTCAAATTGTCTCCTCCTTGAGCATTTACAAAGGGATAAGTTCGGGCTCCTTCCCGGCAATGGAACATCCCGGAAATCTGAACAGAGAGAGCTTGAAGTTTCTTAAGGAAAACGTAAATCCGAGCGATGTCATAATTACCAACATTTATCCCAAACTTAGCCTCATATGGCATCGGGAGGAACCTTACCCTGGTATTCCACAAAAAGAATGGGAGAAAGCTCTAAATGAAATAACGTATGAAGCATCTCGGCGTTCGATATATGTGTTGCTCTGCACGGAAGATTTTGCACCTTACGAGATAACTGTCAAAGACATTGAAAAAACGGACCAAAAGTTAGGGTTGTTTTCCTGGAAGAAGATTTTTGGAAATGACTATATCTATAAAACCAAGCGCTTAGTGTTCCCTCAACCGTAAGAATCCGAAAAATTATTCCGGCGAACCTTCAGGTTCGCCCCCACAAAGTTGCAAAGCCACCCATTGTTCTCTGCCTGTCCTCTCCAATCACATGTTCCCGATGCCTCTTCTAAGAAATTTAAAACTTGTGTTCGCTTGATGATTCAGGATAAAAAAGATAGACATGAGGGAAAATGAAGTTGAGGAATAAAAAATGCCGAAGGTGGGATTTGAACCCACACGCTCATACGAGCACTGCGCCCTGAACACAGCGTGTCTGCCAGTTCCACCACTTCGGCTGAAAAATAATATAACCTCTTTCCTATAGATCGGCAAGCATTATTTTAAATTTCTCTTGCAGGATGATTTTACCCGTAATATATTCATAAAGATGCAAAAGAATAAAGAGCAAATTCGGGTGATCGCCACCAACCGAAAGGCGCATCATCTTTACCACATCGTTGATACTTACGAAGCTGGCATTGTGCTGGTTGGAACTGAGGTTAAGTCCATGCGGCAGGGCAAGGTAAGTTTTAAAGATAGCTATGCCACGGTTCAGAAGGAGGAGATCTTTCTTCATAATATGCACATCGGCCCTTACGACCAGGCAAACCGATTCAATCACGACCCCACTCGCTTAAGAAAACTCCTGATGCATAGAGGGGAAATAAAAAGGCTTCTAGGCAAAACCACAGAAAGGGGACTTACCTTAGTTCCCTTAAGGGTTTATTTTAAGGGTAAAGTGGTTAAGGTAGAGTTGGCACTGGCAATTGGAAAGAAACTTTTTGACAGAAGAAAAACTATAAAAGACAGGGAGGTTCAAAGGGAGTTGCGTCGGGCATTGAAAGAACGTCAGCGTTAAATCCTCATCATTGCATAATTCCATTTAACACTGGATTAAACACACATCCCTTAAACCAAAATTCTGAGAGCTAACCGCCAAGTTATGAAAAACCAATTTAGTCTTCCCAGAATTTGCACCTTTTGGCTGGGCTTATCTTTCGTCTTCACATCTTTTGCTTCTTCTTCCGTCTTTGTAACCGAGGATGGCAAGGCACATTACGTCAAGACCACACCAATAAACAATATTGAGTACATCACGGTAAATGAGCTGTCTTCTGTTTTGAACGCTGAAGTTTACTGGCACAGAATGCTTAGAAAGGTGATCTTGGATTCCGGTGACCACCAGATAGTCTTCACCTGGTTCTCTCCTTATATGCTGTATGATTCTCAAGTTTTCAATCTCACCTATGAGGTAAAACTCAAAGATGGCACATTATATGTTCCGCTAAAAGGTTTTCAAAGGATTTGGAACCTTATACATTCTCCTCAAACATATCAACAACCAAGAATTTTCCATCCGAGCAAATTCGACATCTTAGATTTAACGGTTTCAGAAAAAGTAAACGGAATTTTACTTGAGATATTTATAAACCAGCCCGTTGAATACGAGATATTCCCTGATCAAAACTTAGGCTTAAACATCAATTTTTATCAGGGAAAACTGGACACAGTATTTTTCAATAAAAAGAAGGTGCCTAAGTTCTTGAAGTGGATAAAGGCTTATCAGTTCGAAAATTCAGCTCAGCTCTCATTGAGACTAAGAAAACCATTTGTCAATTTCATTCATAATTTGAAAACTGATCCCTATCGAATTCAGATTTCCCTTATTCACATACCTTCATCTGGCGACACAGCTAAATTTTCCTTAACCCACATGTCCAATGAAAATAAAAAATTGCTGGATGAGTTGATCGATGTGATAGTGATAGATCCAGGTCACGGTGGAGAAGATTCAGGAGCAGTGGGAAAAAGTGGGCTGGCTGAGAAAGAGGTGACCTTAGACATCGCCCAGAGATTGAAAGATCTTTTGAAAAAGGAAAAAGGGTTAAAAGTCATTCTAACCAGAGAGACAGACGTGCTCATTCCTCTGGAGGAAAGAACTCAAATCGCCAATCGAAACGAAGCCGATCTTTTTATAAGTATTCACACTAATGCTTCCAAAAAAAGAACTGCCCGTGGATGTGAGACATTCTTTTTAGCTTCTGCCAAAAGTGATGAAGCCCGATCGGTCGCCGCGCTGGAGAACTCTTCTGTAAGATTTGAGCATCCCGATGATGTAAGCTATAACTTAGATGATCTGGACTTTATTCTGATGGATCTGGTGCAAAGTGAATATCTTAAGGAATCCTTAAATCTTGCTACTATAATCCAGAAACAACTAAAAAGGAAACTGTCCATTCCCAGTCGAGGAGTAAACCAGGCTGGATTTGTGGTGCTAAACAAAGCATATATGCCGGCAGTTTTGGTTGAGACCGCCTTCATCTCCAATAAAAAAGAGGAGGCTTTGCTGAAGAAAGATTCATTTAGACAAAAAATCGCTCAGGCTTTATACCAGAGTATAAAGGAGTTTAGAAAGAAATATGAGTCGATAAATTAGCAGGTCCACCTATCATTAAATATGATTATTTCTTCTAGCTAATCGGATAAGAGAAACGATCTAACATTTGTTAATCTAATTAGAACTTAATTATGACAATTTCACCCAAGAGACCAGCGACATCCAGAGAAAATTCTCATCCCGTTGGAATCTTCGATTCAGGTGTGGGTGGATTGACCGTGGCTAAGAGGATATTTAAGCTTCTGCCTGATGAAAACGTCATCTATTTCGGCGATACCGGGAGATATCCTTATGGACCCAGATCAAAAGGGATAGTTAAAAAATTCTCGTTTCAGAATGTAAACTTCCTTCTACGTAAAAGGGTCAAATTTATTGTGGTGGCATGTAATACCGCCTCTGCTTTCGCTTTAGGAACATTGCGAAAACACTATGATGTTCCGCTGGTCGGCGTAGTCGAGCCAGGTGCAACCGCTGCCATTAAAGCTACCAGAAATGGAAAAATAGGAGTGATTGGAACTGTGGGAACAATCTACTCCAAAGCCTACCAGAAAGCAATCCACAGACAGGCTCCCCATTTAAAAGTCTACGCCATCCCCTGCCCTCTATTTGTCTCTTTAGCGGAAGAGGGTTACATAGACAAAGATGCCACTCAACTTATCGCTTCAGAATATCTCAAACCTTTAATCAAAAAACAAGTGGATACCCTGGTTCTGGGTTGCACCCATTACCCTCTGTTGAAAAAAGCTATTTCTCATATCATGGGAGAGAAGGTGAAGCTGATTGATTCAGCAGAAGAGACAGCAAAAGAAGTTAAGAGCCTTCTGAAACATCAGGGGCTTTTGAGAAACTCAACCGGAAAATCATATCGAAAGTTTTATGTTTCCGACGTTCCGGATAGATTTGTGGAGGTGGGAGAAAGATTTTTAAAGGGCAAGATAACCGATGTGAAAAGGGTTGATATAAATAAGTATTGATAAATTACTGGTCAACTGATTAAACGGTCAACGGACTCGTCCTGAAGGTTTAGCCTGAAGGATTGAGCGCCCAGACGCCCGGACGGGCCCGTCTGGGGGCGTCCGTCCGGACGGATTAAACGGATGGAGCAATTGGCTCAATGAGCTTAGACTAAGAACTATTGATCAGATATTGTAGTGATAGGATTGCTGATTGAACGGATCATGAAAATCGTTCTGGCGACCAACAACAAACACAAAATAAGAGAGATAAAAAATATCTTGTCCGATCTCCAAGTGGAGATTCTGACTTTGGAGAATTTTCCCAATTTCCCAAAAGTAGAAGAGACCGGAAAGACTTTTGAAGAAAACGCAATTCTTAAGGCTAAAGCAATCTATCAATTCACCAAGTTATCTTCGATGGCAGACGATTCCGGTCTGGAGGTGAATGCTTTAGATAAAGCACCCGGAGTATTATCCTCCCGGTTTGCCGGCGAGCATTGTAGCTTTAAGGACAACAACGGAAAACTGCTCCAACTGATGGAAGATGTCCCCTGGGAAAGGCGAGGGGCAAAATTCGTATGTGTGGTGGCTGTGGCAAAGGATCTAAATCATATCGTAACCGTTAAGGGTGAGGTGAAAGGGATTATTACTTTGGAGGAAAGAGGAGAGAATGGATTTGGCTATGATCCGGTCTTCTATCTGCCACACTTAAACAAAACCTTTGCTCAACTTTCTTTGGAGGAGAAAAACAAAATAAGCCATCGGGCAAAAGCATTTGGCAAAGCCAAACAACTCATTCAGAAAGGTTTTATATATGCTTGACACGGTAACCTTTGATCTGTGGAATACCCTGCTTTCCAATACTCCGCAGGATAATCAGAAATACAGCCTCAAAAGGGTGGATAAAATAAGCAGAATACTTCAGCAAAATAGACGAGAGGTTAAATCTGACCATCTACTTGATGCTTATCATAAAGGATTTGAGGAATGCAAAAAAACTTGGAGAAGGAATCTGGATCTCTCCACTGAGGAACAATTGAAGATCATGTTTGATTTTCTAAAAGATGAAAAACTAAAAGGTATTTCCCAAAATTTAATGTCACATCTGGTGGAAGCTTTCGTCTCCCCTATCCTGAAGGACCCACCTGATTTGATTGATGGTGCCGAGGAGACCTTGGCACGGGTGAAGGAAAAAGGTTATAAGGTTGGTCTGATATGTAATACCGGCACAACGCCTGGGAAAACCATAAGGGTGCTTTTGGAACGATTCGGAATGCTTGAGTATTTTGACGTCACCATATTTTCCAATGAGCTTAAGATTCGGAAGCCTGACCCCCGAATTTTTCTTCATACTCTGGCTCAACTTAAAAGCCAACCCCAAAGCTCTGTACATGTAGGTGATTTAATCGACACAGATGTCTGGGGAGCAAAAAATGTGGGCATGGTTGCAGTTCATTTCAATCCGGACCTTATCCCTTGCGAAGAAATTGATCCAGATTTCGCCATAAGGCAACTAAAAGAGCTAAGCTGGATTTTAAGTGATCTAAAATAAGTTCAAAAGATATGAAAATTTACCTTTTCGCTTCCGTATAAATTTGGATCGTCAGGTCATCATATAAAAAGAAGTAAAAGTAAATAGAAGAATTGACGACAATAATAGGGGAACAACAAAATCTTAATAGCTCAAAAAGAGATAATTAACTAACCGAAAAGGCGGGTGAAGCCATGAGCAAAAAAATTGGAATCTTAACCGGCGGGGGAGATTGTCCTGGGTTGAATGCGGTTATCCGGGCGGTGGTGAGAAAGTCTATACTCAACTATAACTATCGGGTCTTGGGTATACTTCAGGGATGGCGGGGCCTGATGGAATATGGGCTAACTGAGGAGTTGAACTTAGACAAGATCTCCGGGATAATCCACAGAGGAGGAACTATACTCAAAACCTCCCGCACCAACCCGTTCAAAGAGAAGGATGGTGTAAAGAAAATCATTGAAAAGAAAAAAGCTTTGGGACTTTCCGCTATCATTGCGGTAGGAGGTGAAGATACTTTAAGCGTAGCCGCCAAGCTTTTTGAGGAAGGGATAGAGGTAGTGGGGGTGCCCAAGACCATCGATAACGATATATGGGGCACCGACTATACCTTTGGTTTTGATACCGCGGTGAACATTGCCATGGATGCTATCGATCGAGTCCACACCACAGCCGAATCTCATAACAGGGTTATGGTGGTGGAAGTGATGGGCAGACATACCGGCTGGATCGCCATAGAGGCAGGGGTAGCTGGGGGAGCAGACTTCATACTGATTCCCGAAAAACAGGTGGACTTGGATGAGGTGTGTGATGCCATCTGCAAGCGACACGCCAGGGGACGGGACTTCAGTGTAGTGGTGGTAGCTGAGGGTGCGAAGATCGCCTCCCAGGAACAAGAGAAAAATGAGGAAGTCTTTGTAGTACAGGATGAAAAAAAAGACGCCTTCGGTCATGTAAGATTAGGGGGGATTGGAAAGCTTTTAGCTTCTGAGATTGAGAAAAGAATCGGGTTTGAGACCCGCTTTGTAATTTTAGGCCATATTCAAAGAGGCGGCTCACCCACTGCTTTCGACCGCATGCTGGGCACAAGATTCGGCGTCGCCGCAGTTGATCTGATCCACAAAGGAGAGTTCGGGAAAATGGTAAGTTTGAGGGGCAACAAAATCGTTGCTATCGATTTAAAAGAAGCTATCTCCCAAGCAAAATGCATCGATGACGAACTGTATGAAATCGCCGAGGTGTTTTTCGGATAAAGAACGAAGCTATTAAGCAAATCACACAATCCACTATGTAAATCGATCTTATCCGTTCAATCCGTTCAGACGGACGCCCCCAGACGCCCAGACGGGGGCGTCTGCCGGGGCTCGTCTGAGCCCGTCTGGGCGTTTAATCCGTTCACGGTGAATCCGTTTAGGATGAATCCGTTCACGGTGAATCCGTTCAGGATGAATCCGTTCACGGTGAATCCGTTTAGGATGAATCCGTTGACCAGTTTTTTTACTTATGAAAAGATTTTTATTTTCAAGCTGCCTTTTGTTGAGCATTCTCTTTCCCGATTTTTGTTTGGCCAAAGATCTAAGCTCCGTCCACATGCTCGGGATCCGAATGGGATTCTGGAATGCAGTAAAGGCAAAAAACATACAGACCTCTCCTGAACACCAGATCTTCAGCAATGTTACCGCCCCTTATGGAGAGTTTTTTATCTCTGCCGGTTTGAAAAAAGGATTTGCCTTAGAATTCTCATTCGGGAGCTACTACCGCGGAGAGACCAGATACAGCGACCCCTACGGATACTACTGGAAGAGAGTGACCATTTATCCGATTTCGGGGGAATTAAAATTCTATCCCCTCTCCCCTGTCAAGAAATCCAGATGCCAACCATACATAGATGCAGGTATTGGATTCGTTTCAGGCATTGAAAACTTGCGTTTTGGTGAGTATGTTGGACCCTTGCTCTATACAGAGAGCGGCACGAACACCTATCTTACTTTTGGATGGCATGCTGGCGGGGGAATAGAATTCGTCTTGAGTAGAGTATTCGTAATCGGAGCGGATTTTAAGTACCGGGGGGTAAACTTCAGCAAGAAGGTAGGCGGGCTGAAGGACTATAGTGGACCTGAAGCCACACTGGGGCTTTCCTACATTCTGAAAGGAACTTGATCTGCTCTGCCGGAATGAAATGTGTCGAATAGCCAACATGCGGAACCATAAAGGTTCCGCTACGCAAGAGCAAATTGCAATTGTAGATCCGAAAAGTCCCGCCAACGGCGGGACTTTCGGACAAAATATAGTGATAGAATTCATCTCAAATTTCCATAAAACAGATTCCATTTAAAATTTATTTGCAAATTCGACGAGTTTATTTTATATTCTTCCATCGTTTAACCGATCTTGCAACAGATAATGAATTGTAAAAGTGATGTTTTAATTTTTTTAAAAAGGAGGAACAGATGGCAATAAAGGTTGGCATAAATGGCTTCGGCAGAATCGGAAGACTAATCTATCGAGCCGCCATGGGCAATTCTAACCTGGATATAGTTGCGGTAAACGACATTACTGATGCCAAAACTCTGGCTCATCTTTTGAAATATGACTCCGTGCATGGGGTTTTGGAAGCCGAAGTTAAAGCTGAGGGAAATTTCATAGTAGTAGACGGAAAAAAGATGGAGGTTTTTGCAGAAAAAGATCCCTCCCTCCTTCCCTGGAAAAAGCTGGGTGTGGAGCTGGTGGTGGAATCCACAGGCAAGTTCCGCACCGCAGATGAAGTAAAAAAGCATCTCGATGCCGGAGCCAAAAAGGTATTGATTTCCGCGCCGGCGAAAGGAAAAGGTGGTTCCGTTCTCAACATAATCCTCGGTGTAAACCAGGACAAATATGATCCAACAGCCCAGGTCCTCACCATCGGTTCCTGCACCACCAATTGTCTGGCACCGATTGCCAAAGTCTTAAACGACAACTTCGGCATCGTGCGAGGATTTATGACCACCGTCCATGCTTACACCGCCGACCAAAGACTTTTGGATGCCCCCCATAAAGATTTAAGAAGAGCAAGAGCCGCGGCAACAGCCATCATTCCTACTACTACCGGAGCGGCAAAGGCCCTCTCTTTGATTCTTCCGGAGTTGGCAGGAAAACTGGACGGAGTTGCCTTGAGAGTTCCGGTTACCACAGGTTCTATCGTTGACTTAACCTGTGAACTTTCCAAAAATGTGACTGTTCAGGACATAAATAATGCCATGAAGGAAGCGGCTTCAGGCAAGATGAAGGGGATATTACAATATACAGAAGATCCCATCGTCTCCACGGATGTGATTCATAATCCTCACTCGTCCATCTTCGATGCCCTCTCCACCATGGTTATGGGCAAAAACTTAGCCAAGGTGTTCTCCTGGTATGATAACGAATGGGGCTTCTCCGTGAGAATGGTAGAGATGCTGGAGTTGATGGCAAAATAAGAAAGCCAAAAGTTAGGGCAGGGGTTGTACCCTTGCCCTAAAGAGAAGCCGGCGGGGGTGCACGGACGTGCCCGTCTGGGCAACCCCCACCCAAACGGGCTTTTGCGTTGGGATAGGGGTGCAACCCCTATCCCAACATTTAGACCCCATATCCGAATATTCGAGGAGGAAAGCATGGAAAAACTAACCATCGATGATCTTGAATTGAAAGATAAAAAGGTATTAGTTCGGGTCGATTTCAACGTGCCGCTGGATGAAAAAGGAGAGGTCGCCAACGACAAGCGCATTGTCGCGTCCCTCCCAACTATCAAAAAGATTCTGCAGGATGGCGGAAAGGCAATTCTCATGTCTCATCTGGGCAGACCTAAAGGAAAGAAGGCGCCGGAGATGAGCCTGGCGCCGGTGGCAAAAAGACTGGAAAAACTTTTAGGACAGCCGGTTAAATTTGTAAGTGATTGCATCGGACCTGAAGTGGAAAAAGCTATCGCTGAATTGAAATCAGGAGAGTGTGTTCTTCTAGAAAATCTAAGATACTATGATGAAGAGACGAAAAACGACCCGGAGTTTGCCAAGAAACTTGCCAGCCTGGGAGATATTTACATAAATGATGCTTTCGGCACAGCTCACAGAGCGCATGCCTCTACCGAAGGAGTGACCAAATATTTCAAGCAATGTGCGGCTGGCTATCTGATGCAAAAGGAGTTGAAATATCTGGGCATGGCTTTGGCCAATCCTCAAAGACCATTTGTCGCCATCCTTGGTGGAGCAAAAATCTCCGGCAAGATAGATGTGATCTCCAATCTGATGGACAAAGTAGATGCGCTCCTAATAGGCGGCGGGATGGCTTTCACCTTTTATAAGGCAATGGGCAAGGAAATAGGAAAATCCCTGCTGGAGCCTGACAAGATCGATTTGGCAAAGGAGATATTGAAAAAGGCTGAGGAAAAAAAAGTCAACTTGAAGCTCCCTGAAGATGTGGTGGTAGCACCCGAAGCTAAAGAAGAAGCTCCTTCTCAGGTGGTTACAATGGACGCCATCCCATCTGACTTGCAAGGTCTGGACATAGGTCCTAAAACTTTAGAGCAATTCGCAACAGAGTTGGAAAAGGCAAAAACTGTGGTGTGGAATGGGCCCATGGGAGTTTTTGAGGTAAGTAAATTCGCCACAGGCACCATAAGGATCGCTGAAGAACTTGCCAAGATAACCCAGAAAGGTGCCACCACCATTGTGGGAGGCGGAGACTCAGCCTCAGCCGTAGCCAAGGCAAACTTAAATGATAGACTTTCTCACATCTCCACCGGAGGCGGAGCTTCGCTGGAGTTTTTGGAGGGAAAGACTTTGCCCGGAGTGGCGGCATTGACAGATAAATATCAGAGTGTCCCAACAGATTAAAGGATGAAACAGATTATTTAACTGCGGTCCGTAGAATGCTTCGCATCGGTGGACTTGTCTTAAGCAAAGTCAAAGGACTACGGACGGTGGAGGACTTATGCGAATACAAATCATCGCCGGCAACTGGAAGATGTATAAAAATGAGAAAGAAGCCTTTCAGTTAGCATCCGATTTGAAGCAAAGGCTAAAAGATGTGGACAGAGTAAAGGTAGTGATTTGTCCTCCATTTACTGCTCTATCATCTGTTAAAAAAGCCACCCAAAATTCTCCGATTTTGCTGGGTGCTCAGAATATGCACTGGGAGGAAAAGGGAGCTTATACCGGAGAGATCTCCCCTCCTATGTTGTTGACAGCAGGCTGTAAATATGTTATTATAGGACACTCGGAGAGAAGAAATCTCTTTTTTGAAACTGATGAGTTTATAAACTTTAAGGTAAAATCTGCTTTGAAATTCAACCTCTCTCCTATCATCTGCGTGGGAGAGAAGTTGGACCAAAGAGAAGCAAACAAAACCGAAGAAGTTATCGAAAATCAGTTGAAAGGAGCTTTTAAGGATCTAAACAGCCAACAGGCGGAGACGACCGTGATTGCCTATGAGCCGGTTTGGGCTATCGGAACTGGAAGAACCGCCACTCCCCAACAGGCAGACGAGGTCCACCTTTTCATTAGGGAGCTTCTTTCGTCTGAGTTCGGTAAAGAATGTGCTGAGAAGATAAACGTCTTGTATGGAGGATCGGTCAAACCAGAGAACTCCAAGGAATTGCTTAAGATATCTGAAATCGATGGAGCGTTGGTGGGAGGCGCCAGTTTAGATGCTGATTCTTTTGAAAAGATTGTAAGAAGTGCAAAGCAGTCTTAAACACCTATAGATAAGCTTTTTGGAGTGTCTTCGGTGATTTAGTTTAAATTAGAGTCTTTCACCTTTTTTAAGGAGGTGGCTTTGATAGCATTTTTGATCATGTTACATGTAATAATCTGTATCGGCCTAATCATGGTGATTCTGATGCAATCCGCTAAAGGCGAGGGTCTGGCAGGAGCCTTTGGAGGTTCAGGGATCACCGGGGCTGTTTTTGGAGGAAGGGGAGCGGCTTCTTTCCTGTCCAGGGCAACTACGGTGTTGGCAATTGCATTTTTCTTAAGTTGTTTGTTGCTTAGTTTCCTTTCCCCCACTACTGGAGGCGGGGGGAGTAAATCCAGTGGAATTCAAAGAGAAGCACAAAAACGAACTACGGAAGGAACCGCCCCGGCAACCAGCATCCCTGGCACTGCACCGCAGGAGCAGACGCAAACTCCTTCGGAGCAACCTCAAGTTCCACCACCGGGTGAAGGAGAATAGTCTCCTTTTGAGGTCCGGCGAGTCGTCGACCTGATCTGCTCGGAGGTTGAGAAGTACTCCAGGTTTTCTGCTAACAAACCTATCCTGAAATGTTTTCGCAAACGAGATTCTTGTGAGTTATTAAGGAGAGCATATAATTGTTTACATCCCCCCTAAAGAAATGGGGGGGAAGGGAGGATTTGAAACTTAAAAAATCCCCCTTTGCTAAAGGGGGATGCGTATGCATTCATACGAATTTCAAGTCAAGCCCAAAACAGGCCTCAAGGTGCAGAATTCGCATGGGGGAGAAAAAATCAATGCGAAGCATTCATACGAATAATAAGATGTAAACTGTTTCCTGCTCCTCTTAGTAAGAGAATAACAATGAATGCGGAAGTGGTGGAACTGGTAGACACACCATCTTGAGGGGGTGGCGGCGAAAGCCGTGCGGGTTCAAATCCCGCCTTCCGCATTTTTAAGCGTTTACCCATCAATCACTTCCCTTCCGTCTGCCACTAATCGCCGCAGTCATGCACACGTGTTTTTATGTCCCCCTGATATCGAAGACCCGTAGGGTCGAAGACCCGTAGGGTCGAAGATCCGTAGGAAGGGGTTTATCCTGAAGGGTTCACCCTGAAGGGTTCATCCTGAAGGATTTCCCTCGATCCTGAGATCTTCGGGATCGAAGGACACCCTGAAGGGGAGATCGAAGATCCGTAGGACAGGGGGTTCTATGTTAATTTCGTAGCATTTTCCTTGACTTCTACAGGTCTGCGAGCTATAATACTCGTTGTTATGAGAAGCTACATTTGCGCAACAGTTCCGTAGGTCAAGTCCCCTGTGTACCTGACACCAAGATAAATCAGGGGCACGCGGCTCCTGACCTACACGCTACACGTTGGAACGTGATAATTCTGGTCAACCGATTGGGGTATAGCTCATGGAAATTCCCAAAATCTTAGTAGCTCACATTAGAGATGGACAGGTTGTCTTATTTCTTGGATCGGGCGCATCAATCGGTGCAATGCATCCTAAAAAAATAGAACCACCGAAGGGATCAAAGCTAGCAAGTATGCTTGCTGAAAAGTTTCTCAGCAATGAGTTTAGCAAGAGACCTCTAGAACAGGTAGCAGAGCTTGCAATTTCGGAGACTGGGTTATTTGAGGTCCAGTCTTTTATCAAGGAAATTTTTCAGGACTTTAAACCAGCTGATTTTCATAAAACAATACCGACATTCAGATGGGCTGCTATAGCCACCACAAATTATGACTTGATCATCGAAAAGGCTTATGATGAAGCCAAAGAGAAAATCCAAGATTTAATCGTTTTCAAGAAAAACGGTGAACGTGTAGAAGAAAAATTAAGATCAGTCGACAATGTTGTTTATCTCAAGTTACATGGCTGCATTACAGATATTGCAGATGATGCCACTCCATTAATCCTCACACCAGAGCAATACATTACGCATAAGAAGGGCAGAAGCCGTCTGTTCGAAAGGCTTCAGAGTCTGGCCTACGAGTTTCCCATCCTATTTGTGGGTCAAAGTCTAGCCGACTCAGATATAAGAGCAATGCTTTACGAATTAAGCCAACTAGGAGATGCCAAACCAAGATCGTACATCCTTACACCCCAGATGACTTCCACGGAGAAAAGGTTTTGGGAAACCAAAAAGTTCACCTGTTTGGAAGCTACATTCGAGGATTTCGTTGAAGAATTAGAACGACAAATCCCGTCACAATTTAGAGTGTTAGTCAAACTCAAGGTGGACACAGAACATCCAATCTTCAATAAGTTTGCTGTTTCGGCGGATATTCGACCAAGTGAGAGTCTAATCACCCTATTATCCAGAGACCTCGAATATATTCACAAGAGCTACAAAGCAACAGACATAGATCCAAAAGCTTTTTACAAAGGCTATTTCCGTGATTTGTCTCCTATCATTCATAACTTAGATGTTAGAAGGACAATAACTGATGACATTCTTTCGGGAATCTTCTTAGAGTCGGATGCATCGAAACGCGAACACGTCGAGTTCATAGTAATCAAAGGGCATGCCGGCTCTGGAAAGAGCGTTTTACTCAGAAGACTTGCTTGGGAAGCTTCTGTCGACTACGACAAGCTATGTTTGTTCGTGCGTTCTAACTCTCATATCGGATATGAGCCGCTTTTCGAGCTATACAGGCTAACGAAGGAGAGATTGTTTCTTTTTATTGATCCCGTGACAGAATATAAAGATTTAATAGAGCTGCTATTTGAAAACGCTCGTAAAGATAAGCTTCCATTAACTATAATATCAGCTGAAAGGTATAATGAATGGAACACTGAATGCGAGGAATTAGAGCCTTATCTAACTGATAATTATGAATTAAAATATTTGAAATCGAAAGAGATTGAATCACTCATTGAACTGTTAACTAAACATGATTCTCTTGGACATTTGAAGGGGCTCGCATTAGAACAGCAAATAGAAGCCTTATCTAAAAAGGCAGGGAGACAATTACTCGTTGCTTTGCACGAAGCGACATTAGGAAAACCATTCAGCGATATCATTTTCGATGAATACAACTCTATCACCTCACCTGAGGCTCAATCCTTATACCTCTCCGTATGTGTTCTTCATAGACTTGGAGTTCATACGAGAGCAGGTTTGATTTCAAGAGTTCATGGAATTCCATTCAGTTTATTTAAGGAGAGACTATTCGAACCTTTGGAATTCATCGTTTTTACTTCCTGGGATGATCTAATCAAAGATTATTACTATCGATCGCGTCATTCCCATATTGCAGAAATGGTCTTTGAGCGGGTCTTGATAGAACAACAAGATAGATTTGATGAATATGTGAGACTTATTAACAACTTGGATGTTGATTATGAAGCAGACCATGACGCTTTTAAGGGATTATTGAACGCGAGACAATTACTTAGTCTTTTCCAAGACCCACAAATGGTTCGCCAACTATATGTTGTGGCTAAAAACCGGGTAAGAAACGATCCCAAGTTGATGCAACAAGAAGCTATTTTTGAAATGAACAGTTCTGACGGCAACTTGGATAGGGCTACTAGTTTACTTGAAACTGCACACAGTTTAGCCTCTTACGATAAAGCGATTGCACACTCATTATCTATCTTAGCCTTAAATAAGGCAAGCAGAGCAGGAACTGAATTGGAGAAGAACAAATTAAGAGGCGAATCAAAAAGAATCTCAAATCAGCTAATTTCTAAAGGCACCATCACTAGTCATCCTTATCACACTCTCATTAGAATTGGCCTGGATGAACTTACCGAATTAATCAGTCAATTCGATGACCAAACAATCATTGAAAGAAAGATAAAGGAAGTGGAAAAAGTCATTTCCGAAGCTGTTCAAGCTTTTCCTGACAGCTTTATATTAGATGCGGAAGCTAAGTTTTCTGAATTGGTTGAAAAACATCCCAAAGCAATTGAATCTCTCGAACGAGCCTTCAAAGCAAACAAAAGAAACCCATACATAGCTTCAAGGCTAGCAAAAACATATGAGCACGATGACAACACTGAGAAAGCTGTTTCTGTCTTACAAGAATGTGTCGATGCCAATGCTTCTGATAAATACATAAATTTTAGGTTGGCAATGCTGCTAATGAAGCTACCCAATGCCAACAAAGCAGAAATAAAGCATCATTTAAGAAGATCGTTCACTCAAGGTGACAGTAATTATGCGGCTCAATTCTGGTATGCAAGATTTCTCTATCTAGAAGGAGAACGTAACGAGTCTCTTGAATTATTTCGAAAATTGGCTGACGCCAAAGTAGATATAAGAATTAAAAAAGAACCTAGAGGAAGAGTGAAAGATGGTGTAAAGCCAATCAGATTCTCAGGTGTCGTAACGCAAATGGAAAGTACCTATGGGTTTCTTGTAAGAGATGGCGAAAATGATCGCCTTTTTACATATTTTAACTACAGTGATGGATCTGTTTGGACAAGCCTAAAGACAGGAGGCAGAGTCACTTTTGAAATTGGATTTAATTATCGCGGGCCAGTAGCTTTAAATATTAAGTCAGAGAATTGAGCCTGAGTTGTTATTTTGGCAAATGGCCTTCTAGTTTCGTAGGTCAGGTGCCCTCCGCACCTGACACCAAGATAAGTCAGGAGTACGAGGCTCCTGACCTACCAGCTGACTCTGACACATCCCAGCAACTCATTTTTCGCGTTTATTGAAGTCATCATACACTGTCAACACAAACCCCATAGTCTCATTCATGAATTCGCGATGCAAAAAAACCATTGACTTCCGGACGGCAGCAATATAGAATGTGCTCGGAAAGTGGCGGTGCCTTTTTCTACACTGATCAGAACTGATTTGTTCAGTGCACAGAACAGAGGTACGATTCTGATTGTGGAACAGAATACCGTAGGTTGGGAGTGCCTTGACAATGAGCGGACTGGGACTATACAAAAAGACAAGAGTCTACAGCAGCTTTTCTCAAGAACGCAGAATTGTTATTCATACAGGCGACATAGGTAACTTCATTCGCTCAATTCCCGACAACTCTATGCGTTTGATAATAACGTCTCCTCCCTATAACCTGGGCAAGCGATATGAAACGAGAGTCGCCCTCCAAGACTACATGACCGTCCAATCTGAGGTCATTAGACAGCTTGTCCGAACGATGGCGGATGACGGTAGTATTTGCTGGCAAGTGGGCAACTACGTTAAGAATGGAGAGATATTCCCACTCGACATCTTCTACTACCGAGTCTTTGCGGAGATGGGCCTTAAGCTTCGCAATCGCATTGTGTGGCATTTCGGTCACGGTTTGCACGCTTCCAAGAGATTCTCGGGGAGATATGAAACCCTCCTTTGGTTCACAAAGTCAGACCGGTATGTCTTCAATCTGGACTCTGTGCGCGTTCCGGCTAAGTATCCGGGCAAGACTTCTTACAAAGGAAAAAATCACGGCAAACCCTCAGGGAATCCTCTTGGAAAGAATCCATCGGACGTGTGGAGAATCGTGGCACAGGATTGGGAATCTGGCTTTTGGGAAATGCCCAATGTTAAGGCAAATCACCCCGAGAAAACAATTCATCCTTGTCAGTTTCCCGTTGAATTGGTTCAGAGATGCGTTTTGGCGTTAACCAACGAAGACGATTGGGTGCTTGACCCATACGTGGGCGTTGGTTCAGCTCTGCTTGCGGCGATCATGCACAACCGAAGGGCGGTAGGTTGTGATAAAGAGAAAGACTTTATTTCGATAGCCAAGCAAAGAGTGAACGCTTTCTTCGACGGTTCGCTACGAATCCGTCCTTTAGGCCAACCAGTGTATGAGCCAAGCGGAAGAGAGAAGGTATCCCAAATACCTCTCGATTGGGGGAAACAGAAGTGAGGCTTGTTGCTCAGTACTCCTTCAACAATGGTCAAGAAGCTGTCGCTGGCAAGTATCCGCAGCTTCTTGAGGAGATCAAGCTGGTCATTGCTGGAGTAGATGCCTCCTCACATAAGACCAAGATTAGCAAAGAGAAAACGATGGTCGGCAAGCAGCTCTATGCTCCCTTGAAGCTCAACAAGTCTTTCAAGCAACTGTTTGAGAGTCACGGATGGCGGTCAGTCAGGGTGCCCTGCGACTATCCTACCAATTTGTATCTCAACGGCTACACCCCGAGCAACCTAAGAGCGGGCGCTTTCCGAGAGATGGATTTCGTGAAGGAAAAGTTGGGGATCGAGCTACAGTTCGGCAAGTACGCGTTTATGGTATACAACGTCTGTGCCAAGATGACCATATTCAAGAAACTGGGACACATAGACGCTGGTGTCGAAATTGTGCCCGTCAAACGCTTTGCCGAGAAGATGTCTTCCGGAGTTTCCTACTTTGAGCAGTTTGCGTGGGATTTACAGGCGCGCGGGGTAGCAGACATCGATATTCCGGTCCTAATTCTGGGCATCGACGCATAAACGCAGTCGTTCACTGCAGTCCGTACGTCAGGTGCATTGCGCAACTAACACCAAGTTAAGACGGAATCCCATTCTTGGTTAGCTTCGAACCATTCTAATACCTCCCCCGCATTCTCTCTTTCCACAAAGAGCAAATATACCTTTTATGGTGAGTTCCGAACCATTTATGGTGAGTTTCGAACCATAACTTCAATGGTGAAGAAGATAGCTCCGCCGTTTATGGAAGAGCATATCTTGTTTTCCGCTCGCCTTTAAGTCCCCCTTTAGTAAAGGGGGACTTCGAAGATCCGCAGGATAGGGGGATTTGTCAACTTCCCAATCCCCTTCTCCTGGCGAGCAATGCAGACAACTGAATGCTCTCCCAAATATGCCAAAAAGAGATTCGATATGAACCATCCAATTGATTCTGACTCTAAGACTTCTCCAAGAGAAGACTCCAAGCACTTGAAGCTCTTGGAAACATTGATCGATAAGATCATTGAAAGATTAGAGGACAACTCCTGTCAGCCCAAAATCCGGGATGCCTTAAAAGCTATCAAGCTTAAACAGGAAGTGGTTAAAACCTCTGAAGCCGAAAAGATGTTTTGGGAGGAAATAGAAGCTATAAGAACATCCGAATTGTCCAAACTCTATCCTGAACCTACCAGCCTGGAATCTCAAATTCAGGAGACCATCTTAGGCCTAAAAGACCTGGTAAAAAACGGCATTCTTCCGCTCAAGACGGTTACCGACGCTTTCAATCAAGCCAGATCCAAACAAGGACGGCTTACTTATCGCCGGATGTCCCGGCTCCTTTCCGCCATGGGATTCACAAGGGCGAAAACACCCAACGGGTGCTCCGCCATCATCTGGGATGACAAACTCCTTCCTCAAGATGCATCGTCCAATACCATCGACTCGTGCACGCCCGTGTGAACCGGATGGTTCACACGGCAGGAAGGGTGAAAAAAAATGAAAATGAGCTACAGAACGCCCAGAAAGCCCAGAACCGCCAGTATCGTAGTTTGTAACCTGCTGACGCACAGAATCCTAGCGGGCAGGAAGGGTGAAAGAAAAAATGAAAATGAGCTCCAGAAAGCCCAGTATCGCAGGTCGAAGGGGGAAGGCTCTATCAGGGCAAGAAAATCAGGCGCTACTGCCCGATCTGGTATTCTTTTATTTTGTATAGCAGTGAGCGGTAGCTTATCTCTAAAAGCTGGGCCGCTTTTCTTCTATTCCAGTTAGTCTTGTCGAGCGCCTGGGCGATTAGGGTTTTCTCCTCCGCCGCCACCGTGACCCCCACCCGTCTTTTCATGGAGAAACTTTTCACATCGGTGCCTGAATTAGCAGATACAGACGGGGAGGACAGTTCACTGGAGTGACGTTTGATGGTATCCAGAACCACGTTTTCATCTTCTCTGACCACGATCTGCTTGATTATGTTCTCCAGTTGCCTGACGTTTCCGGGCCAGTCGAAGTTCTGTAAAAACTCTATGGTAGCAGACAAAAGAGGACGGTACTTTTTGTTATATAGAGTGTAATACTTTTGCAGGAAATGTTCCATCAACAGGGGAATATCCTCTCTTCTTTCCCTCAATGGAGGCAAATTCAATGTGACCTCATTCAGACGATAGAACAGATCTTCTCTTATGGTGTTATCTTTTAAAGCCTTTTCTAAATCTCGGTTGGTGGCACAGACGATACGGGTATCCACCTTGATCGTCTTTATCCCTCCCACCCGCATGAACTCGTATTGCTCTAAAACCTGAAGCAATTTGGATTGCAATTCTGAGGGCATGTCGCCAATCTCATCCAAAAAGATGGTCCCTTTATTTGCCATTTCAAACCTTCCTGGCTTGGTCTTATGCGCTCCAGTGAAAGCTCCTTTTTCGTAGCCGAAAAGCTCTGCCTCCAGAAGTTCTCGAGGAATGGCGGCACAATTTACTTTGACGAATGGTCCGCTTTTGCGGGCCGAAAGAGAATGGAGCATCCTTGCCACTATTTCCTTGCCGGTGCCCGATTCCCCGCGGATCAAAACGGTCAGTTCACTATCCGCCACCTGCTCGACTACCGCCTTGATCTGAAGCATGCCAGGACTATCTCCGATCAACTTCTCATACTGAGATCTTGCCTTCAGCTCTGACCTTAAATGATCCAGTTCCTGTTTAAGATGATTTTTCTCCAGCACGCTCTGAATGTGGAGCTCCACCTCTTTGACGTCAAAGGGCTTGTTGATAAACTCAGAAGCCCCTCTTTTGATCGACTCCACCACATTTTTGGTCTCTCCATGCCCGGAAAGCATGATCACCTCAGTGGGACGATCCATGGACTTGATTTTGTCCAAAACCTCCAATCCTTCCATTCCAGGCATTTTTATATCCAGAAGCACCAGATTGGGTCGAGCCTTGGAAACCATCTGTAATCCTTCCAGCCCATCTTTGGCAGAAAGGATATTGTAGGTGTCTCCAAGCCCTTCGCTCAAAATCCAGGAAACTTTGGGATCGTCGTCGATAATTAGTATCTTAACTTTTTCTTTCTCCATACTCTCTGCTGGTAAGTGCTCTCTTCAGATTTTATCTATTCTTAATTCAATTGCTTTTTTTATTATCGGCAGGAATTACCACTTATACAGAAATTCAATCCCTATCCTTACCTTGGTTTAAAGTTTTTAATTTCGTGTTAACTTTGGTAACATAACCGTTTACCACAGGGTTTAGGCGGCTGGCAGATCTACGAAGAATGTGGTGCCTTTCCCTGGTTGACTTTTCACCGAGACTAAACCTCCGTGAGCCTTTACTATCCGCTCCACCACCGCCAACCCTAAACCGGTTCCCTCTTTTTTAGTGGTAAAATAGCGATTAAAGATCCGGTTTAGATTCTCAGGAGGGATTCCGCATCCGGTATCCGCTATCCCAACCCGAATAAATTCTACTTTTCTTTTGGAATCTTTGTAAGGTCTGCTGCTGACCCTTAATTCCCCACCTTGAGGCATGGCCTCAATTGAATTGAGAATTATGTTTAAAAAGACCTCCATCATCTGATTCTTGTCCACCAAAACCGTATGTCCTTCTTTATATTCCTTTTTTAGTGCAATATTTCTTGAGGTCAGATCTCGTTCTACTAGCTTCAACGCCCGATCAAGGACCGAAACAATGTCTTTTCTCTCCATTTCATACTTGTACGGATTGGAGAAGCTAACGATCTCTTTTACCAGCCCATTCAGACGGAAGATTTCCTCTTCCACTAAGTTAAAGTATTTTTCTTTATCTTTAGCATTTGACCATTTTTCCTTCAGAAGCTGTAAGGTTCCCCTGATGTTAGTTAGAGGTTTTTTCAAGTCGTGGGTGATCTCCGAGACTAAATTTCCCATGGTCACCAGACGGGTGGCATTGAGCAAGGACTTTTGCTTTTCATAGACCGAGGCAGATTGAGAGACGATGATAGAGATTAAACGGTTCTGTTCATCGGATAATTTTTTTTGCTGGCGGTTCCCCACTGAAAGCACCCCGTGAATGCTTCTTTCGGCAATTATGGGAAAGGAAGAGATTGTATCCACAAGCGGTGATAAATCCGGGTCATCTCTCAAGCTTTCCTTGATCTTTGCATTCGTCTTGTCCGGATCGCGGATATCATCGGTAGCCAAGGGAATAATAAGGTTTCGTTTATTATTAGTTACACATCCCTGAAGCAGGTTCAAAATCAGCTCATTTGCCTTTTCATTCCACTCGAACCACAGAGCAAAATCTACCGGCATGATGTTTTTTACTTTCTTAAAGATAAAACTGCACACCCCACCCAAGCTCTCCATGGAAGAGAGTTGGCTGGCAATATCATACAGGACTTCAAGTTCCGCCAGCTTCTTCAGGTTTTGGTTGAAGTGTTCCGCATCATCTATGGCGATGGCGGCTTGGGAGGCAAAGGTGGTCAAAAGCCTCAGATCATTTTTGGTAAAGGGGTTTCCTGCGGTCTTGTCGCTTAAGTTAATCACTCCCAAAATCTTATCTTTAACCTTTAGTGGAACGCACAAAAGCGATCTGGTAGCATAATGTTTCTTGCTTAAATGACTGAATCGAGAATCCTTTTCAATATCCTCTACTATCAGGGAGGTTCCTTTTTGAGCCACATAACCGGCAATGCTTGAGCCCAATTCTAATCTGGTATGTTTCACAATATCTGAGCTCAAACCGATGGCGGCTTCAATGGTCAATACATTCTCCGATTTCTGAATAAGCATGATTGATCCGGATTTTGCCTCGATAACGTTGGTTGCTAAGGAGACGATCTTGTTGAGGAGAACCTTCAGATTTTGGGTGGTGCTCAAGGACATTCCCGCCTTATATAAAGCATTCAGTTCCGCCACTTTCTTTTTCAATTCCAGATTTTTCTTTTGCAACTCAGCTAAAAGCTTGACACGATCCTTATCCACCCGCCGTTTCTCCAAAGCCCTCTGGATGGTGAGCTTAAGTTCAGGAAACTCAAGCGGTTTCATCAGATAATCATAAGCTCCCTGATTGATGGCGTCGATGGCGGATTCTAAGGAGGCGTATGCGGTCATCAGGATAACTAAAGCATCTTCATCTTTTTCCCGAGCCGCCTTCAGGATATCCAATCCATCCACCCGGGGCATTTTTATATCCGTGATCACCAGATCGAAGTTATCTCTTTTTATCTTTTTGAGCGCTTCTTCGCCTTTTCCCACCGTGGTGACAGCATACCCTACCTTGGAGAGTAGTGTCTGAAGGCTTTCGCACATCCCTTTCTCATCATCCACCACCAGTATTTTTGTATTATTGTTCATCCTGAATTCCCTTTCTTACTGGAAAGCAAACATCCCGGTTATTCCGATCCTTTCGGCAAAGTGAGAAGAAAACTTGTCCCCTTCTTGTTTCTTCTTACCTGAATGGTTCCACCATGTCTTTGCAGTATCCCGTAGCATATCCATAATCCCAGTCCGGTCCCTTTTCCTTCCTGCTTGGTGGTGAAGAATGGCTCAAAGATCCGAGAGACATTCTCCTCCGGTATTCCACAACCTGTATCTGAGAATTCAATTTCTACCCTCTGGTCTGTATTTTTTGCACTTATTGTAATCTCTCCCCCGTCTGGCATGAAGTCTTTTGCGTTGACCAGAAGGTTAAGGAACACCTGCTTGAGTTGATCTTCAGATCCCATTACTACCGAAAGATTTTCTGGCAGTTCTTTATTGATCTTGATTCTTCTACTCAAGAATTCTTTGTCTATCAGAGAGATGGTCTGTTTCAGGATGGTGGGCAAATCCAAAAGAGCCATTTTATTTTTCTCCGGACGGGAGAAATCCAGAAGACTTTTGACGATACGAGCGATACGGTCAACCTCCCCCTTAATTGTTTTAAGGTTGTGCAAATTGGGATCGCTCTTATTGATACTCTCGGAGAGAATTAGAATATAGTTCTTGATAATCCCCAGGGGATTATTGATCTCATGAGCCAGAGAAGCCGACAGTTGTCCCAACGCCGCCAGCTTTTCAGACTGAATAAGTTGTTTTTGAGTTCTTCTTAGCTCTGCGTTTATGTTTTTTTGATTTTCATAAAGTATGGCATTTTCCACTGCTACGGTGAGCTGATCCGCCATAACTGAAATGAACTCGATATCACTGTCCACAAACCGAAGATTTGTCTTTTTGGGACCCAGAATCAAAATGCCAACAAGTTCGTCTCTGCTTATCAGGGGGACACATAGCTTACAGTTCAGTGTTTCAAGAACATCCTTCTCGGAACTGCTACCCTTTATAAGTGATTGAATCTCTTTTAGAAACAACGGCTCCCGGGCGAAGAGAAACAGTTTGGATAATTCTCCGTTCAGGCTTATTTCTAACCCATTCACCTTTTTAAAAGATTTGGATTGCATTCCTTTTAGTTTCAGGAAAGAAAGCTTATTTTGTTTTGGACCCCTACGGAGCAATATCGCTATTTTCTCGATACCTAATTGTTCCACCAGGGTGGAAAGTATTTCGCTCAGCAGAACCTCCAGATCAAGCACTGAATTGAGCTTTCGGGAGAGTTCGAAGATGGTGTAGAAATCAAATATTTTCTGCTTCAATCTCCGGTTAGCCTGGGTGAGACGGTTGATCTTATCTTCCATTGCGCTTTTAAAAAGATCAACCGACTCTAAAATCCTTTTTTCCACCTGGATGTCAGATGGATCTGGATGATTGGCTAAATTTTGCGGATCAGACATACGCTCAATTAGATCGTTGAAGGTTAAGCTTCCTTTCTTTTGTTTGCCCCGGGAATATCACTCTAAGTTAGGACTTCTCTATAATAGCCAGTAACACGTAATATTTGATAAAAAAGAAAAACGTGGTTGTTTCTACTCAACGCCCATCCCCCTTTTCAGGATGTACCCATCTTCATTCAAGAAAGAAGATTCAGCCTGAAGGGGATGGAGTGAGTTTTTCAAAATGTCACCCTCGATACCATCCCAAAATCGCAGAACTCAAAATCTGTCGTCTGTTATCCTTGATACAAAAGATGATTTTAAGATATACTCCAATGACAAACTAGCGCAAAATTAACATGCATTGTTTCACTATTCTATGATCGGCAGGAAGGAAAGCAAATTAATCAAAATCTGCAAACTTTTGCAAATTTCACTTTGCCAGTCAAGGGTAATCAAGCCATTATGTCGGAGTCTTTTTCTTCCGAGAAAAGCTCAAACGATAAACAGGCCTCCGGGAGGTATGCCGAAAAAATACAAAGTCTTCCTCAAGGCAGGCATGTTTAGTTTCGTAGTTGCCCAATTTATTGGGCGTTTTATCCGCTCGATCCTTCGACTTACTCAGGATGGTGAGCCTGTCGAACCATGAATCCAACAACTAAGCAAAAGGACTTTCTGTTTTTGTGTCAGGATATTGTTATCCCCACACGCCAAACGACGTTTACCTTTTTCCTTATTTGATTATACTTGCTTCTTTTGGTTGTAAAAAACCAGCACCTAACTTAAGTTAGGTGCTGGTTCTCTATTTTTATATGGAGCGGGAACCTTCATGGTCCTGAGTTGTCGAAGGATGGTTTCTACCAATGGTGGCTTATGTTTTTAGGCTATTTATCTTAAAGATGATAAATTTAAAAAGGGCGGGCTTAACATAACATCTCATTCATCCACATATGATTTGCTCTTTTGCCATTCAAAAAATATGCACTTCCCCAACTCTGGTGCGTATTCATAACATTTCCTGTAGCTTCCGAAAGGGATTTTTCCATCCAGGGCAAGACAGTCCAAATCCATATCCTTACACGGAATCTCCTTAAAGTTTATCAGCATTCTTTCCTCTTTGGGGAGATCGGATACAAGTTTATTTAACCATTTAGTTCTCATGTCATATGAGTAGTAAAATGAGATTAAATTTCGGTTGGGCCGGCAATGCTCAATCAGTCTTGATCAGCCACTGCGTCCTTCAAGCCATATTCATGTAGCTTGTTGCGTAAGGTGCGAGTTGAGACTCCTAAAATTTCTGCGGCTTTGGTTCGATTTCCTTCCTGTGCCTTCAACGTCTTTAAGATCAGTTCCCGTTCAGCCTCATAAATGGTGGAGCCCACTTCAATCTCATCTGATGGCAACCTTATCCGGCCAAAGGTAAGCTCCTTGGGAAAATCACGCGGAATGAGAATCTTGCCCTTGGCGGTGACTACGGCTCTCTCTATGTAGTTCTCCAGTTCCCTCACGTTACCGGGCCAGGAATACTCCAGAAACATTTCATAAACCTTTTGTGAGATTCCTTCTATCTGACGATTGTTTTCCAGATTATATTTCTTTAAGAAATGCTGGGCTAAGGCGGGAATATCCTCCTTCCTTTCCCGCAAGGGAGGTATATGAATGGGAACTACGTTGAGTCTGTAAAAGAGATCCTTTCTGAATTCACCTTTCTCCATCAGTCTATCTAAGTCACGGTTTGAGGTGGCGATGATTCGGACATCCACCTGAATGGGGATTCCCGAGCCTACCCTTTCAAACTCCCTCTCCTGCAAAACTCTCAAGAGCTTTCCCTGTAGATGGAGGGATATCTCGCTTATCTCATCCAAAAGCAAAGTGCCCCTATCCGCCAATTCAAATCTTCCTCGAGATTGCCTTATAGCTCCAGTAAAAGAACCTTTCTCGTGCCCAAAAAGCTCACTTTCTACCAGACCCTCGGGAAGTGCGGCACAATTGATTCGGATGAAGGGTCCCTCCCGGCGAGCGCTATTATAATGAATGGCTTTTGCGATCAGTTCCTTTCCAGTTCCCGACTCCCCGGTGATCAACGCGGTTGCCTTTGCATCTGCCACTGTCTCCACCAACTCAAAGATCTTCTGCATCTGGGGGCTTTTGCCCACGATGTTGGCAAAACGGTATTTTCCCATGACCTCTGACCGGAGAAGCTTATTTTCCAACAAAAGTTGCTTATGTTCAAGTGCTCTTTTTAGAACCAACTCAATCTCATCTATGGAAAAAGGCTTCATTACGTAATCGAAGGCTCCCAATTTCATAGCTTCCACCGCATTCTGCACGGTGCCATAAGCAGTCATCATTACCACCTTGGCGTCCGGAAGAAAGTCTTTGGTGGTTTTGAGAAGTTCCATCCCGTCCATATTAGGCATGCGGACATCAGAGAGAATTATATCGTAATCCTCTTTTCTGATCTTCTCTAAAGCCTCTCCTCCGGTGGAGGCTAAATCCACCCCATAGCCGGAGCGATTCAGAGTTTCACTTAAGAAATCCCTCAAAAGAGAATCATCATCCACCACTAAAATCTTCTTTTCCATCACCTTGCTAATCTCCGTTTCTTTACTATCAGCTAAACCCAAAGTCTTGACTTGTCCTTTTGTTTGCAAAATAAAGTGATACCAAAGATGCTTATTATTTTCTTATAAGGTCTTCTCCAAAAGAGTTGCGAGCGTCCGTATGAATGCTTCGCATCGGGTTCTGTAGGGGCGATTCATGAATCGCCCCTAAGTCAGGCTTTTTCTACCTCTCCCCTTTGTTAAAAAGAATAGAGAGATGGGGACATCGAAATGTCAAGCTCATTAGATCTTTGACGGTCTTTTTATTATAAAGAACTTTAGCAACTACATTGAAGAAGACCCTCTTATAAAACCATCGGCAATCTCACCGCCACAGTCGTCCCTTTCCCCGGCTCGCTTTCCACCCTTATATCTCCTCTATGTGCCTCCACGATTCTCTTAACCGTGGACATACCAAGACCGGTGCCGCTTTCTTTGGTGGTAAAAAATGGAGTGAAAAGTTTTTTCTGTGTTTCCTTACTCATTCCTATTCCGGTATCTGAAATCTGTAAAATAATCTTTTTGTCTTCTTTCTTTCGGGCAAGGTCAGAACCTTGAGCTTCCTGATTCAACTCAACCGTTATTTCGCCACCATCGGGCATAGCTTGGATGGCATTATACAAAAGATTTAAAAGGATTTGACGAAACTGCTCGATATCCAGAGAACAGAAAAGCTCATCTTTAGGATAACTTCTGACCATACGGACGTTCGTTTTCCTTTGTGAGGCATCCATTTCAAAGAAATTGATCGCCTCATCAAGAAATTTGACCATCTCAATTTTGCGAGGAGTCAGCTTAACTGGCTTGGTATAGTCCAGCAAGCTTTTGACGATCCCGTTCAGAGTTTCCACCCCCTCTATGATTTTCTTAACCGACCTTCCTCGGGGATCCCCTTCTTCTAAGTCTCTCTTTAGAAGCTCCGCAAAACCTCGTATGCCGCCCAGAGGATTTTTTACCTCATGTGCCACCACAGCGGCTATCTCTCCCAAGGCGGCTAAGGTCTGCACCCGCATCATCTCCTCCTCCATCTGCTTCGACCTGGTCAGATCAAAGAATACCTCCACCGCTCCTAAAACTTCTCCCTCTTTGTCCTTTAGAAGCGAGGTGGAGAAACCTATAGGAATCCTTTCTCCGGTTTTGGACCAAATCACCTTCTCCTCATTCAAATGCAATTTTTGACCTTTAAGGGCAAACGGTAGGATAAACCTCTCCTCCACCCCCTTCCCCATCACCTCCAGATAAGGTCTTCCTATGACCTCTTCTGCTCGATAGCCTAAAATAGTCTCTGCTGCCCGATTGAACAGGCTTATTTTGCTGTCCATATCTATGGCAACAACTCCAGAGGTCAGGCTTTCCAGGATATTATTCAGATAGCTGGAAATCTTTTCCTTCTCCGCTAAACTCTGCTTGAGCTCTAAATTGGCCTTTTCTAATTTGAGATTTAAGTCCTCGAATTTCTCCTGTAAATCTTTGTAAGCGGTGCGCAGTTTCCGGGTGATTTGGGTGAATGTGGAAAAATCCGCAGGATTCCGTGGAGAGGTGACGAAATTTTCAAGCTCCTTTTCAGAAATATTCAAACGCTTTCTTTCTTTCATCTGATCCCCTCTGTGGTGAACCAAACAGTTCACCACTTATTTAGAAGAAAATCTTAATTAGAATCTCAACAATCATTTAATTTAATCTGAATGGCAAGTTATGGCAAGACTTTTTTTCATTTGTCATTCATTATACAGAAGAGATCGATTTTGAAAATCGGGGAAGTTGGGGAATTGCGTTTCGAACACCAGTAAAAAATTTCGACGCTTTCAAAGTTACACTCGTTTAGAAAAAGACAACATCGCAACTCTATTTACCCTGTCCTATGGATTCTACGAAAACGCAGGTGTCCGCAAGATCCAAAGTCGGATAGGGTGTGTGCTGTTTTCGGTCCGGGACAAGCTCAGACTCTATATTTCTTGATTGACTCATTAAATACACTGCTGTGGGAAAAATTTACCAACCCAGCATTCTTTTGAGCGCTATTTCCAACCTGGATCCTTCTTCTTCAGAAAGTTTTGCACCTTTTCTTCAACTTCTTGAAGAAGCCTTGCTTTTTCGCTGATTAGCTTAAGTAGACCCTTTACCTCAGCCAGCGTCTTTAAATTGGCGTCAGGGTAGCTCCTTACCTCGATTAAGTTTATCTCCTTTGTCAATCGAGCAATAGCCTCGCCCGTCATCTTTTTCTTATCCAAAAGAAAGACGAGGCTTTTTACTTCCCCCCCCTTTCTCAACTCATCCAATATGGTCTTAGACAGGTTTAAAACCTTATCATATTCGATTAAAAGCTTTCTATATTGCTCTGGCAGACTCATGGTTTTCTCCGATCTTGAGACCATCCAAACTATCAGATTGAATAATCTCTTTCAAACGAGAATAATGTGTCAAAGTTCTATGGAGATATCTCTGAAAAACTACTTGGAAAAGAGAATTTGGAGTGTTCACCTTTAGGTGAACCATCTAAAAGCTGGTTGTGTTGCAAGAAGTTTTAGGTCAAGCTAAAGCTTGACACTCCAGCAAACCTTCCCCCACTTGACTTTTTCAGAGCTCTAATGGAAACCACTGGACACATGGAAAAAAAGTCCCTCCTCTTTTAAAAGAGAGGTCGTGAAAATATTTTGCCAAAGAGAGATGTGAATGTATTTAATCCTGAATGAGGTTGAAAAGTCTGGCTGGCCGCAACAAAGGGAAAAATCCTAAGTTTGGTTTTGAGGGCTCGAGTATTTCTCTAACTCCGCCTCTAATTGCTTAATTCGATCCTTAAGTTGGCCTATCTCAATTTTCAACTTATGTTCCCGCAAAGCTTTTTCAATGGAGGACTTAAGATTATTCAATTTGAAAGGTTTTATGACGTAATCGCAAGCTCCCTGGCGCAGTGCTTCAATAGAGCTTTCAATGGTTGGATATCCGGTCATGATAATAGCCAAAGCATCAGGGGCAATTTTTTTCATCTGCCTTAAGGTTTCGATTCCATCGATTCCCTGCATTTTAAGATCTACCAAGACCACGTCTGCCGGCTGGGTTTGCATCAGTTCAATCGCCTTATTCCCAGAATCAGCCAGTGACACCTCATAGCCCTGGGTACTCAAGAACTCTAAAAGCAGTTCCCTGACAAAAAGCTCATCGTCAACAACCAAAATTTTTTCAGAGGACGTCTGACTCATCCAAATTCTACCTTTGACTTATTTATGTTCCCGCTCGGATGTCAATCCATCCTTTTGGGTCCTTTCAATCTCCAATCGATCAGATCCACTTCGAAGCTAAAAGAAGACGTTTTGGAAAGATCCAGTCTCTATAAAAGTAGTGGTGTTTATTACTGCAAAATCCCCATAGAGATTATCCGACTTTCGTGCCAGAGTCTGGAAAAGTCCTCTCATGAGTGGATCTGCCAGTCCATTTAACCCTCACGAGCATCTCATCTGGAATGCAGAAAAGCCGATCTGTAACTCAAAACATCTATCATAATTATCGCCACACCTCAGTCATTCTTGAATGCTTTCCTCAGAAATCAAAAATTTACCAAATCTAAAGTTAGCTCTGCTCTTTTTTGTCTCGGCTGCAAGACAAACTAAGACTCATTTTTCTTATCTTGTCAAATAGCCTTTTTGTCGGAAGAAAGACAATCATCTTTTATTGTCTAACGCTTCTTAGCCACCTTCTTTTTAGCTCTTTTACTTTTGCTCACCCTTTTTTTTTGCGTCTTCACCATCTTGACTATCTCTCTTCTCAGTATTTCCTCAATACCTCTCTGGGTTTCGTCACGTTCTAAAAGAGCATGCTTGAACACCTCTTCAATTCTCTCCACAAAGATGAAATCGGTCTCTTTTTTTATCTTTTCCGGAAGATCCAAAAGATTCTTTTCATTTCCCTTAGGCAAGATTACGTGGCCGATTCCCACTCGGTGTGCGGCAGAAACTTTCTCTCTTACCCCAGCCACTGGAATCACCCTCCCCCTTAAGGAAACTTCACCAGACATTGCTATATCATTTCTTATGGGTTTATCGCTCATCACCGAAGCTATGACCAGGGAGACCGTGATGCCTGCCGAGGGTCCGTCCTTGGGAATGGATCCAGAGGGAAAGTGAATGTGAATATCATAGTTAGTGAAATCATCATAGTTTATTCCCAATATCTCCGCTTTGGAACGAACGTAGCTATGGGCGGCTTGGATGGATTCCTTCATCACCTCGCCCAATTGTCCGGTGGAAATCACCTGTCCATTCCCTTTCATCTTCAGGGCTTCGATCAGCATTAGATCTCCTCCTGCCTCAGTCCAGGCGAGCCCGATAGCAACGCCGATCTCCGGACATTTGGGAACTATGTCCGGGATGTAAACTGGAGTGCCTAAATATTCTTCCAGATTGTCAGTGGTAACTGTGCAGGGGGGAAAGCTCTGCGAGGCTTTGGACCGGGCGCATTTGCGGCAGATGTTCTCCATCTCCCGTTGCAGGCTCCTTATTCCCGCCTCCACAGTGTATTGCCGTATAACTTTTTTCAAAGCTTCATCCGTGAAGTGAATATCTTGCTCTGATAAACCGTGTTTCTTAAGTAACATGGGCAGGATAAATTTCTTGGCAATCTCCAACTTCTCCTCGTCTATGAAGCCAGAGAATTCAATCATCTCCATCAGGTCAAAAAGGGACAGGGGTATCTCATCGGGCACCAAGGCGGTAGTTACAAATATCACATCTGAAAGATCGTAAGGAACTCCCAGATAGTTATCCAGGAAACCAAAATTCTTATCCGGGTCTAAAGCTTCGGCCAAAGCGGCGGCGGGGTCGCCTTTAAGGCTCTCTTTTGCCATTTTGTCCACCGGCTCTATCATTATCAGAGGATTGGTGCAGCCTGCCCCTTTTATGGCATTGAGGATCTTTCCAGGAAATGCTTCGGTGTAAGTTGAACGGGTCCCCTTAATTTCAGATTCATCCCTCACCCCGGCAACGCTTACTCTCACAAATTCTCTCCCCAGGGCTTTGGCAATGGCTTGAGCTAAGGACGTTTTCCCTGTCCCAGCCGGACCCACAAAGCACAAAACTATCCCCTTGAGGTCCTTCTTTAGTTTTCGAACGCTGAATAACTGCAGTATGCTTTCTTTAACCTTGTTTTGCCCGAAGTGTTCGGAAGTTAAGACTTTCTCCAATCTTGCTATGTCTACTTCAGCGCAACTCTCCTTTGTCCAGGGTAAAGAAAGAAGCCAATCTATGTGCGTCCTGACCATGCCATACTCAGCCGAAGCGGTGGAGATCAATCTCAATCTCTCCACCTCCAACAAAGCTTGTTTTTCCACATAAGGAGGAAGAGAAGAGGCTTTGATTCTTTCCTTCAGTTCTCCAACCTCCTTTTCCTGAAGCCCTGCTTCTCCCAATTCTTCTCTTATGGTTTTTAGCTCTTCCCATAGAATATGCTCTTTTACCTTTCTCTCCAAATCCCCCCGTGCGTCTGATTTTAAGCTTTTTGCCAGTTCGGCTTTTTTGATCTCAGCCTCCAACATCTCAATTAATTCTCCCAGCCTCTGTCCTACATTCAACTCTTCTAAGATCATCTGTTTAGCCGCAAGATCAAAATGAAATGTCGAGGCTACCATATCCGCAAGCTTACCTGGAGTATCGATATTCATGCTAAAGATATGATGAAGCTCTCCCGGATAGGCTGAATCAATTTCTACCAGTCGTCCGCTCAACTCCATTATTTTGCTCACCAGTTGCTTTTCCTCTTTTGCATCCCCTTTTTCCTCCTTCACATATTCAACCTCTGCAACTAAGTAAGATTCCCTCTGGGTAAATGCTTTCAAACGGATTCTTTTCATCCCTTCCACGGTCACTTGCTTTCCACCTTCTTCCAATTCCTCAATTCTTACTATCTTTGCCGCCACCCCCACAGTGAACAACTGTTCTGGGTTAAACTGGCTTATATTAGTAGTTCGGGTAAAAGTTAAACCAATAATTTCGCCAGTTTTTCCTCGATCCTGAAGCAACTTCAGATTTCTCTCATACCCCACCTGAATGGCAAAGATGCCCAGAGGAAACGGGACCACACTCATCAGAGGAAGCACCGGTAATTCATTAGGCATCAAACGATCTAATTCCTTCTCTGCTCCAATCATGATTTCACCAGATCAAATAAATCTAAAAGGCTAAGATTAAACTCTTTTTAAAAAGGGGAATCCGCAACCCCACATCAGGACAATTGATCCTCCTGACAAATGTCAAGCCATATTTTGAGATGCAAAGGGGTTAAAGATTCTAAAAATCAAAAACACCAAATGGCTCACCTTATTTTTTGTATCGGCAAATCTAACGGATATTCAGAAAAAAATAAATAAAAGCCAGTTGCGAATTTTGAGTAAATTGAACAATTTAATTTAATTTTGCCAACGAAGGCATCCTCACTTTTCTTAAAGAAGAGAAAAACCACTCAAAAGTTCGATCACATTCTTTCCGGTGCTTTTATGCCCAAAAGGGAAAGCGCACCTTTCACCGTTATCTGAATTGCTTTTACCAGAAGCAGACGAGCGGAAGTAGACCTTTCATCCTCTGTTATAATTCTTTGCTTTTGATAAAAACGATTGAAGGTGGAGCAAAGATCAATTAAAAACGAACAGATAAAAGCTGGTTCATAGCTTTCCGCGGCAGATCTTACCCTTCGAGGAAAATCCTCCAGCAATTTGATTAGGACGGTCTCCTCGTCGGTTGAAAATATTTTATAATCTATCTCTTTATGAACCGGCTTACCGTATTTCCGCATAAGGCTACACAGGCGGGCATGGGTATATTGCACATAGGGGGCGGTTTCCCCGTCGAAAGAAAGCACCTGATCCCAGTCAAAATCTATGTCCTTGTTTCGGCGGGTGGACAAATCGGCAAAGATCACCGCGCCAATTCCCACATCCCTGGCTACCTCTTCCTTATTTTCCAAATCTGGATTTTTCTCCTCTATTATCTTTCCAGCCAGTTGAATCGATTTGTTCAAAACGTCTTCTAAAAGGATTATGTTCCCCTTTCGGGTGGACATCATCTCCTGTTTGAACTTGATCCAGCCAAAGTCCACATGCACACAATCACGTGCCCATTCATGTCCCATAAGCTCCAGCACCCGGAAGACCTGCTGAAAATGAAGCCTTTGTGAATTACCCACCACATAAAGCGACTTGTGAAAATGATAGGTATTGTATCTGTAGATGGCGGCGGCAATGTCCCGGGTGGCATATAAAGTCGCCTCATCCTTTTTCTTTAAAAGGCAGGGAGGGAGATCGTATTGCTCCAGGTTGACGATCAAGGCATCCTGACTTATCTCGGCTAAGCCTTTAGCCTTAATGTGCTCAACTGTCTGATCCATAAATTTATTGTAGAAGCTCTCTCCAGGATAGGAATCGAATTCTATGCCCAGCATCTCATACACCCGATTGAACTCCCGCAGGCTGCAATCTCTAAATTTTTTCCACAACTCGGTTGCCTCTTTATCTCCATCCTCTAACCTCTTAAACCACACCCGCGCTTCTTCCTCCAACTTGGGATCTTTTTCCGCCTGCCGGTGAAATCTAACATAAAAGTCATAAAGGGTAGATATAGGGTCTTTTAAAAAATCTTTTTCATCCCCCCACATTCTATATGCCAAGATCACCTTACCAAATTGGGTGCCCCAATCCCCCAGATGATTGATGCGAACAACATCAAATCCCAGTTTTTTGAAAATGTGATAAAGGGCATTTCCGATTACGGTTGTTCTTAAATGTCCAATGCCAAAAGGCTTGGCTATGTTGGGCGAGGAGAAATCTATAACGATGGTCTTGCCTTTTCCCTCATCATCCGAAACGTAATCATCTTTCTGATCGAATATCTGAGTGAGCACAAACTCAGCCAGTTTGCCCTTATCCACTTTAAAATTGACATAGGGACCCATGGAGTAAATCTCCTGAATCAATTCAGTCGTCTTCACTTGAAGGGCAAGCTCACCCGCGATCTGAGCTGGAGCTTTCTTAAGCTTTTTGCCTAAAACAAAACAGGGAAAGGCATAATCCCCTAACTTCTCATCTGGCGGAATCTCCACCAAATCTCTGATCTCCTCTTTCGGGAGATCAATTTTCTCAGATATGATTCTTGTTATCTCCTCAATGAACTTATTCATGCCGCTGAAAAGTTACAAACAAAACAATAAAATTGCAACTTAAAAATTTAAAGTCGTTGCATCTCAGATATCTTTGTTGATAACACCTACCCACCAACGAAAGATTTTAGACCAGCACCTAACTTAAGTTAGGTGCTGGAAGCTTCTTGAGTTCAGGAATCTGATTTGCAATCGCCATTACAAAAATCTTCATTAAGTTTACATTTGACAAAGAAAATTGACCATAATATATTGAAGGATGAAAAGGAGCTAATCAAAAGCTTAGGGTTTTCTTCTATGGCTTTTTTGGAAAACATCACCATAGGGCAATATGTTCCCTCAGGTTCGGTGATTCACCGGCTGGATCCCAGGACCAAGCTTGCTCTCATTTTGGGCATAATGATCCTGGCGGTGGTGACTGTCGATTTGAGGATCTATCTTTTGATATCGATTTTTTTGCTATCCCTTTCTTTCGTTTCAAAAGTCCCTCTCCCCTATTTCTTTCGCAATCTAAGATCATTCTTCTGGTTGTTTTTGCTTACCTTTATTTTGCATATTTTCTTTGCCTCCGCAGAAGCAACCCGATTCTTTGATCTTAAGTTTATCAAAATAAGCCATCAGGGAGTTCTGAACGGGGCAATCTATAGCTGGCGGATTGCCATCTTTATTTTTTCGGCTGCATTCTTGAGCCTTACCACTCAGGCAGTGGAACTAACTGACGCTGTTTTCAAGTTCTTTTCTCCTCTAAAGAGATTTAAATTCCCGGTGGAGGAGCTCTCTTTGATCACCATGATCTCTTTAAGATTTGTTCCCTTGTTATTGGAGGAGGCGATAAATTTAAGAAAGGCACAGATGTCTCGGGGAGCATCGTTCGAAGGTGGATTGATCAAAAGGGTTAGAAAAACTTTACCTCTGCTGATTCCATTATTCATCTCCTCGTTTAGAAAAGCGGATGAATTGGCTTTGGCTTTAGACGCTCGAGGCTTCCGGAGTGGGCAAAAACGAACAAGCTACTTGAGGCTGGCTTTTACGGCAAAAGACTTTTTCTTTTTGTCTTTGATTTTAATGGTGGTTGGAGTATCTTATTTAATTAAGATGGTTTAAAAAGAAAACTGAATGTTGAGGAACATAAAACTTGAAATCGAATATGACGGAACTGACTTTTATGGCTGGCAGATTCAGCCAAAGCTTCGCACAGTTCAAGGAGAGATTCAGGATAGACTTAATATCATCTTAAAACATGAAGTTAATCTGATCGGAGCGGGCAGGACCGACGTGGGAGTGCACGCCCTTAGGCAGGTGGCAAATTTTAAAACGGAAAATCGGCTTGATGAAGAATCACTTCTAAGAGGACTAAACGGGCTTCTTGCTGATGATATTGTTGTAAAAAAGGTGGAGGAGATGAATTTGGATTTTAATGCCAGATACAGCGCAAAAAGCCGGTGGTATAAATACCGTATCTATTTGATCAGAACTGCAATTTTGAGAAGGTATGTATGGGAGGTTTTATATTCGTTGAATCTGGAGAGCATTCTCAAAGCCACAGATGAAATTAAAGGAGAACATGATTTTTCCTCCTTTTGCGTGGCTGAATCCACAAAGGAAAATAATATCTGTAAGGTAACCTCAGCCACCTGGGAAAAATCAGAAAGTGAGCTGATATTCAAAGTTGAGTCAGATAGATTTCTTCATACCATGGTGAGAAGCTTGGTGGGAACTTTAATTGAGGTAGGGAGGGGATATTTTTCGGTTCCGGACTTTATCAATATAATGAAGGCAAAAGATAGAAGGAAAGCAGGTCCCACAGCACCAGCTTGCGGACTTTATCTGGTTGAGGTAAAGTATTGAATTTACTTTTAGATTATGGCAGGGCTAAATGCCCTGCCCTATGATAGACGAATTGTTGTTCCACATAGGGCGGGAATTTATCCCGCCCTGAGAAAACATTTTTTTGACACTTGAGAATGTTTACACAACACAAACAACTTGTGGAGGTTAACAAATGAAATTCTTCATCGACACGGCAAACTTAGATGAAATAAAAGAAGCCGCCAATATAGGCATCTTAAACGGAGTGACCACCAATCCCACCCTTTTGGCAAAAGAAAAGGGCAAAGGAGATTTCAAAACCATCATTAAGAAGATATGCGAGGTGGTGGATGGTCCAGTGAGCGCCGAGGTGGTGGCAACAGAAGCGGAAGGGATGGTAGGTGAGGCAGAAGATTTATCCAAACTGCACAAAAACGTCGTGGTGAAGATTCCCATGTGCAAGGAGGGTTTGAAGGCCATAAAGATATTGAATTCAAAAGGGATTCGGACCAACTGCACCTTAGTCTTTTCACCTATTCAAGCACTCTTAGCCGCCAAGGCAGGAGCATCCTTTGTCAGTCCCTTTGTGGGAAGATTAGACGATGCCAGTCATGTGGGGATGGATTTGGTTGAGGATATTGTGACCATCTTCGATAATTATGAGATTACCACAGAGGTCATCGTGGCAAGCGTGAGAAATCCCCTTCACGTGGTTGAAGCGGCAACAATGGGAGCGGATATAGCCACAATTCCATTCAAAGTAATTGAACAACTGATCAAACATCCACTGACAGATGTGGGTATAAAAAGGTTCTCAGAAGACTGGAAAAAAGTGGATAAAGGATAATTTGGTGCCACAAGTGGAAAGCTGAAGCTTTCCGCTACATTGTATTTAATGAATGTAGCGGAAATCTTTCTCGTCCTGAGATTCTCGAAGGAAGGTTTCCATCAGATGTTTTTAAACGCTCTCGTTCAGGCGAAGATAGGAATAGAAAATGATAGAACGATACACCACTCCTCAGATGAAGTTTCTGTGGTCTGACCAGAACAAATTCCAGAAATGGCTGGAAATTGAGATACTCGCCTGTGAAGCAATGGCTAATCTGGGAATTATTCCCAAATCAGCTTTGAGCAAGATCAAGAAAAAAGCCAAGTTCGATGTTAAAAGAATTGCCAAGATCGAAAAGAAGACCAAACATGATGTAGTAGCCTTCCTTACCAACGTCGCCGAAAATGTGGGAGAAGAATCTAAATATATTCATTTTGGCATGACCTCCTCCGATATTCTGGATACCTCACTTTCCCTTTTGATGAGGGAAGCAGGAGAGCTAATCTTACAGGATCTGAAAAAATTGAGCCAGGGCGTCAAAAAGGAGGCTTTTGAATTTAAACGTGCCCCTATGATTGGCAGAACTCATGGGGTTCATGCTGAGCCGATAACTTTGGGTCTTAAATTTGCCCTCTGGTTTGCTGAGATCAGGAGACATATCGAACGTCTGAAAAAGGCGATTGAAACAATATCTGTGGGAAAAATCTCTGGAGCTGTGGGGACCTTCTCCAATCTGAATCCTAAAGTTGAAGAACATGTTTGCAAAAAGCTAAAAATCAAACCCGCTCCCATCTCCAGCCAGATAATTCAAAGAGACCGGCACGCAGAGTTTTTAACCACCTTAGCTCTTATCGCCAGCTCCATAGAAAAATTTGCTACCGAGATAAGAAGTTTGCAAAGGACTGAGATTCTGGAGTTGGAGGAGGGTTTCAGCAAAGAGCAAAAAGGTTCATCTGCCATGCCCCATAAAAGAAACCCCATCACCTGCGAGAGGCTTTGTGGTTTGGCGCGATTGGCCAGAACCAATGCCCAGGCTTCTATGGAGAATATTACATTATGGAACGAAAGGGACATCTCTCATTCATCCGTGGAAAGGGTAATAATTCCAGATTCCACTATTTTAGTGGACTACATGCTGATCCAATTCAACCGCATCATGGAAAATCTTTTAGTTTATCCTGAGAACATGATGGCAAATCTGAATAAAACTAAAGGGATGATCTTTTCCGGGCGTCTGCTTCTAAAGCTTTCCGAAAAGACCCAATCCAAAGAGGAAGCTTACCAGATAGTTCAGGATAATGCCATGAAAGCCTGGAGGCAAAACAAGAATTTCAAGGAGCTGATTCTAAAAGACAAAAGAGTAAGAAAGTATATGAGCCAAAAAAAGATCGAAGACTGCTTTAGTCTTGACCACTATTTAAAACACGTGGATTATATCTTTAAAAGAGTGTTTAAATGACAAAAGAGGGTTTAAAATTCCTTATCCCCACTTTAGCCATCACGCTGATCCTATTGGCGGTCTGGGTTTTTTCTCCTGAGGTAATAATTCTTTCGTTTGCGACAATATTTTTTCTCCTCTCGCTTTTTTTGATTTTCTTCTTCAGGGATCCGGAGCGAAAAGCCCCTAATGGTGAAAATCTGATCCTCTCTTCTGCAGATGGCAAGGTCATCTTAATAAAGCCTTTTGAGAATGTAAACTTTGTAGGAGAGAAAGGGACTTTGGTGAGCGTGTTTATGTCAATCTTCAATGTGCACATCAATCGAGCCCCCATCTCCGGTGAGATAAAATATTTCAAATATAATCCGGGCAAGTTCCATCCTGCCTTCAAAGATAAAGCTTCTTCAGAAAACGAACAAACTGAGTTGGGCCTTGAAAATACTCATGGCAGAATCATTCTGAAGCAGATAGCCGGAATTATCGCCCGAAGAATCGTGTGCCGGGTCAAGTCGGGGGATTTGGTGAAGGCGGGACAGCGTTTTGGAATGGTTCAGTTCGGTTCACGGGTTGATCTTTTTTTACCTGAAAACGTTGAGATAAAAGTAAAGTTGAACCAGAAGGTTAAGGCTGGAGAAACTATCATAGGGATTTTTAAAAAGTGAGAAACATTAAAGGTATCTTTCCCGGGATATTCACCGTGGGCAACATGTTTTGTGGCTTTGTGTCGATCCGTTGCAGCTTCGATGGCGAACCAATCTATGCCGCCTGGATGATAATTTTGGCCGGCTTCTTTGATGCCTTAGACGGAAAGGTAGCCAGATTCGCTGGATCTACCTCTCGTTTCGGCGTAGAGCTGGACTCATTTGCCGATCTTATTTCCTTCGGGATCGCACCCGCTGTGCTGTTTTACAATTTGCATGTCTATCCTTTGGGGAAATGGGGCTGGATATTAGGTTTTGTCTTTGTCATGTGTGGTGCATTTCGACTGGCGCGATTTAATCTTCAGCAATCCAAATTGGAGGAGAAACTCCCTTATATGGGCTTGCCCATTCCTACCGCGGCCATAACCTTGGTGAGCTATGTATTGTTCTGTAATGAAATCTGGGGGACCGTGCGATTCCCTAAGGCTTTGATTACCATGATCATCGCTTTCTCAGGGCTGATGGTGAGCGGTATAGAATATGAAACCTTACCTAAGTTCTCTTTTAGCGACAGAAAAAACAAGATCAAACTAATGTATGTTCTCGTATTTCTGGTGGTTCTGATAATCAATCCCCGACTGGCTCTGTTCCCTTTCGGTTTGCTTTATATCCTATCCGGGTTGGTCAAAGGTGCTTATGAATTGTTCCACGCTGAAAAACAGGAGACTGTAACTTAGAAATACTATCCAGACAATTTCTGTAAGGTCTAAGATAGGGACAATTCATGAATTGTCTTTACAGGTTCTTCAAGATAAGTAAAGAATGGTGTCTGCAAACAACAAAGGATCTCTGAAAAAGATCAACTTATAGTCAGTTAGTCACACAGAAAAGATGCTGTGGAGTGTAAAGCTTATGGTTATCAACTAATTATCTTGGCGATTTGGAAAAGAGTAAGAAAAGGAGTGCGTCCCGCCTTTGGCGGGACGCTGCGGAAGCTTCGCTTCCGCACTCCAAAGCGAATTTGTCAAATTAAATAGTTGGTGACCATTAGCTTTACTTAAAAGGCAAACATAAATATTTTCATTGCAAAGTTGGCTTAAAAGAATATTTATTGACTGAATACACAAAAATTTGGAAAGGAGTAGTTTAAAATCATGAACCAGCAAAACCAAAACCATTTGGCGGTGGTTTATGTTAAACTCAAGGACGGGGTTTTGGATCCCCAAGGGTCCACCATCAAAAGCGCCTTAGAAAACATGGGGTATCAGGGGATAAAACAGATCCGTTCTGGAAAGATTTTTGAGATAACTTTCCAAAGCGGAGAAAAAAGAAAACCAGCGGACTTAATCGACGAAATCTGTCGAAAGCTTTTAACTAACCCGGTAATAGAAAAATATAACTTCGAGATTGTCAAATGAAATTCGGTGTGATAATTTTTCCCGGTTCGAATTGCGATTATGACGCCTACATGGCGATCAAAACCGTGATAAAGGAGGATGTGGAGTTTCTGTGGCATCAGGATAGCTCCCTTCATAAATGCGACTGTGTGATCCTCCCCGGCGGTTTTTCCTATGGCGATTATCTAAGGACCGGCGCCATCGCTCAATTCTCCTCCATCATGAAAAAGGTAACAGAATTTGCCAAAGACGGAGGATTGGTGGTGGGAATCTGCAACGGTTTTCAAATACTTCTGGAGGTAGGTCTTCTACCCGGAGCCATGCTAAAGAACACCTCGCTCCGCTTTGTATGCAAATTTGTCCATATTAAAGTTGAAAATGAGAACACGCCATTTACCAATCTTTCCAAGAAAGGGCAAGCTCTCAAAATTCCGGTAGCCCACTCTGATGGAAATTACTTTATACTTAAAGAGGGTTTGAAAAAGCTGAAAGAAAACGATCAGATAGTCTTCAGATATTGTGATGAGGTTGGAAACGTCACCCCAGGGGCAAACCCCAACGGTTCTTTGGAAAATATTGCTGGGATCTGCAACCAGACCAAGAACGTATTGGGAATGATGCCTCATCCAGAAAGGGCATCAGAGACCATTCTGGGTTCAGACGATGGAAAATACATTTTTCAGTCCATAGTCAATTTCTTTGGTAATAGGAGATGAAGGAGAGAAGAGTTTGAAGGGACGTGAAGTAACCTTTTTATTGGTCTCCCTGGTTTTGGCAGCGGTGGTGGGAGGGTTGGCAGGAGAAATCATTGGTTCATTTCTGCCAGAAGGCGCAGTCAAGACGCTTTTTAAGGAGAGTATCTCCATCGGGTTTAAGCCACTCACCGTGGAACTTTATGCCATCAGCTTCACCATCGGTCTTATGGTTACGATAAATTTCGTCAGCATTCTATTTATAATTCTGGTGGTGATCTATTTCCGATGGTGGTTTCTTTAAAAACAAAATTGATTCCAGCGGGAAAGAAAACAGAACTATCAACCTAAAGTCAACGTATCAAATTTTGGATCATATTTATCCTAAAGGAGGTAATCCATGTTAGGAGGAATTGGCGCACAGGAATTGATTTTAATCCTTCTGGTGATCCTTCTTTTGTTTGGAGCCAAAAAGATACCGGAGATCGCCCAGGGATTAGGGAAAGGGATGAGAGAGTTTAGAAAGGCTATGAAGGAAACGCAGGATGAGTTAACCAAACCCGAACCCCCTGCCGAAGAGAAAAAACCGGATTCAGAAGAAAAGAAATAGTCAACAAATATCTGAAACGCAGTTCCATATATGTTTTCAAGAAAAAACTGAGAAGGTTGAAGAAGGGGAGTAAAACATGCCCGTTTTCACTAAGAAAGACATTGACAAAATATCCGATTGTCTGAAAGCAGAAAGTGTGCGCAAGGAGCAGGATCACTTTCGCATAAAAGTATCTGCCGAGGAGGGGCGCAGAACTCTGATTTTGGAAATCTATCCTGAGGTAACTTTAGGGAAAGGGAAAGGTCCTATGCTGGTAGTTTACACCTCCAATACTCATCTTCAATTGCATAGCTGTTCCGGTTATGTCACCAGTGAGGAATTGGGCGAGGTCACCTTTGTGGGCGAATCTTCCGGAAAAATTTCCGGGCTTGTGGTGGAAAGACAGGCCGCCTGTTCGCTTTATGCCAATGTGAAACGGGAGCTTCTATCCGGAGATTTCACCAAATTCGGTGTAGAGGTGATGCTCTCTGGCGTAGCTCTATCCTTAGCTGAAGAGATCATAGAGAAAAGCAAAGAAAAATAGATCTGTCCATATTAATATCTGGAGTCTTATCAAGAGATCAATCACCTCACACAGGCTATCCGTTTTTCTAATTCCTCCCCAGGCTACTCCACGCATCAGTTCATCGATCGTCTCTGAATCAATAAAAAAAGTTTACTTTGGGGCAACTCACATTCTGTTACAGAAGGAACTGGAAAAGCTCAAAGTATGAAAACTCTGAGCGGCAAGATGACTGAGGACTCAAAAATTGGTAGCCGTAGGCTTTAGCCTGCGAAGTTAGTGCTTACGCAACCTAAAGGTTGCGGCTATCTTCCCTGAATCAACTATATTTTCTCCAGTTTATAAAATTCTTTTCTTTTCGCTTCCAAAAACTCAGGCTCTTTTCCTAAAAATTCTGCCGCGGTGATTACTTTCTTTTTCAATGCCTTTGCTTCTTTGATGACTTCTTCTATTTTGTTTTTATAGTTCAGATCTCTCACCAGATGATGATCCAGAACGATGGTTTTGACTTTGGTCTGGGAAAGAATTTTAACTAAGTTCTTATTGCTTTGAGACAATCCAAATTTTGAAGCTCGCCATCCCATAAGCAGGGTGGGAAAACCGGATAGGATCAGAATATCTGGATTCTGCCTAATGATCCAATCAGTGGTCACACTCACCTGGGGTCCCTGGACATCAGAGGCATGGATCATCTTTTTGCCTTTATATTCTAATGAGCAGGCTATCACATAACCCAATCTCGATCCCTCTCCTCCATGATAGAATGGTGGAGAAAAAACGATTTCCGTTTCCCTGAACTTAAAACTTTTTCCGTCAGCAAACTCCATCAACCTGGGTGTGTCTTTTACCCAACTCAAAAAATCCTTGCCTCTCCCCTTCTGGGAACGATTTATGTTCTTTTTCGGATCTTTGATCAATAAGATTTTATCAGCGTAGAAGTCCGCCTCAGAGAAATAATGGTCGTAATGATAATGCGAGATGGTTAAAATATCTGCTTCTTGTGCACACTCCCAAACTTTCTCAGAAAGCTCTTCCACCCTTTTCAACTCCAGTTTGGTCGGCGGAAGCCCATATCTTAAAGGCGCAAAGGATACCCCCGGGTCGATTAAGATTTTTAAATCTGTCTCCACCAAGGTTGCGGTTGATCGCACCCCCATGGAATCAAATGCCAGAGGAACTATCTTCATAATCTTTCCCTTTGGCAAATTAGTCTGTTTTGACAGAAAGTCAATGGAAATTAGAAAAGGCTGTCCGCTGTCCACCGACCACAGTCCGCCGCTACTTCTTTTTTAATACTTCATCTGCTTAATCTGTTGGTAACATTCATCACCGCCGTTGGCGGGATTTTCAACCACCGCCGTTGGCGGGATTTTCAACTAATTCCGTGGGATGACGGAGACCTGTCTGGGATGACGTCTCTACCAGATCCTGTAGTCCACGAGGCGCAAGTAGAGACTCAATCTCTGGGAGGCACTTTTATAATATCTTCCATTCCTTGATCTGTTTCATGGCATCATAACCGGTCATGTCCAGATGGAGGGGGGTGATAGAGACATAACCTTTTTGAATGGCGGCAAAGTCGGTATCATCCTCCTTCTCCCATATAGAGGTCTGTTCTCCGATCCAAAAGTAATTTCTGCCACGATAATCAATCTTCTCAATCACCACATCGTTGGATACCCTTTTCCCTAATCGGGTGATTTTAAACTTTCTTATAGCTTGTTTTTTATCCGGAACATTCACATTCAAGAAGGTATCTTTAGGAAGCCCATTTTTCAACACGAAGCTTGCCAACTTTCTTACAAATTTTGCGGTAGACTCAAAATGTTTGGCATTCCAGTTGATATTGGAAACAGCGATAGAGGGGATATTTAAGATGGTTCCCTCCATCGCCGCGGCTACGGTCCCCGAGTAGGTGACATCGTCACCCAGATTGGGTCCATGATTGATTCCGGAGATAAGAATATCAGGTCTTCTTTTCATAATAGCATGCACTGCCAACATGACCGCGTCGGTGGGGGTGCCGTCCACGCTATAGAATTTCTCCGCGATTTTGTTTATGCGCAAAGGATACTGCAGAGTCAAGGAATGGCTGGTAGCGCTCTGTTCCCTATCCGGTGCCACCACCCATACTTGACTGATTTTAGAAAGTTCCCTCTTCAGGGTCAACAAACCCTTAGCGTTTATGCCATCATCATTGGTGAGTAAAACTAACAATTTTTCTCCTTTTGGCTATAGAGTACAAATCTTCAGGTTTGTCTGTTTATATGTTACTTGTAGACAGCCGAGGCTGAAGGGCATGTGGAAAAACACAAATTGGAGTGTATCAGCTTGCTGATGCGGTTTCAAAAACCGCGAAAGCCCCGCGAAAGCGGGATCCTTCGGACAAGCTTTCGCACTCCAAAAAATACTTTTTCAATAATCCTTGGACTCTTGCACTCCATGTTACATTGTGGTTAATATGACCTATGAACAAAATCCTCACCACCACAAACTTCTCCACATCAACTTGATAAATCTTCCTGTATCAATCAGCGGGTTGATAAAGCTTTTACCCCCTCCATAAATGGTTTTTATAGGAACCTCCCTTATCAGGAATCCCTTTCTTGCTGCTCTGATCAGTATCTCCGATTCTAAATCGTATTTTTTTGATTCCAATTTGAGGTTTTTTAGAACCTGGGTTGAGATCAACCTATAGCCAGATTGACTATCTCTGATGGATTGACCGGATAGGACGGATAATATAACTGATGTTAAATTGTTGGTGAGCCAGCGGGCAAGGGGCATGATTCTTAGATTTCTTTTTCTGGTTCCAATTACGACGCCGGGTGCACTATCTGCCATGCGGATAAAGTCTGGGATAGATTCAGGATCATGCTGGAGATCCGCATCCATGGTGATCAGAGCGTGGTAATTTTTTTTCAGCGCATATCCAAATCCAGTTTTTAAAGCCTCCCCCTTGCCTTTGTTTTTTTTATGTTTCAAAACTACCGCACCAGCTCTTTGAGCAATCTCGAAGGTTAAGTCTTCAGAACCGTCTTCCACCACAACAATGTCACTCTTATCGACAAATTTGGAAGTTTTTTCTATTAACTCCGAGATGGTTGAACCGGCATTATATGCGGGGATAAGCACCAGAAATGCGTTAGCCATGAATTATGACCGTGAACTATTAGCTAAAAAATCGGGGCGAGCCGATTTGAACGGCCGACCCCTTGCACCCCAAGCAAGTGCGCTAACCAGACTGCGCCACGCCCCGATCAAACACGCTCAACATAGCCTGCTTTTTCGAAAAAATCAAGACATAATTTTCAGAAGCTCCGTAATTTCCTTTTTGATTTCCACCAGAAGATTCTGAAGCCGCATCTTCTCCGCCACTACCAGACCCAAATCATCACGTCTGATGTTTTTCAGTTTAGATTTGGCTCCTTCAATGGTATACCCTTCTTCATACAAAAGATGCTTGATCTGATTAATTAAATCGATGTCCTTCGGTTGATAAGAACGATTTCCTGCTTTGGTTTTTTTGGGTCTGAGAAGACCAAACTCCTTTTCCCAGAATCTCAACACATACTGTTTGATTCCGGTTATCTGTGATACCTCGCTTATGGAATAGTAGAGTTTATCTTTTGTTTTAACTTTCAACTTCTCCCCTCACTTCTCAGGTAGATTCTACTCTTCTGCTTCTTTTAAAAAATATGAATTTTGCCTTCTAAGTCAACCCCAAATTTCCGATTTTGGATCTCGGGTCATGAGTTTAGTCATAGCTTCTTTTGGTCTTTCATTTTCAAAAAGGACATGGTAAATCTGTTGGGTGATAGGCATTTCCACCCGATGCCTTAAAGAAAGCTGATAAGCTGATCTGGTAGTCTTTATTCCCTCCGCCACCATGGTCATCTCCTCTTCAACCTGCTTCATAGCTCTTTCTCTTCCGATCTGTTCCCCCACGAATCTATTACGGGAGAATTTGCTGATGCAGGTGGTCACCAGATCGCCCAAACCTGAAAGTCCGGCAAAGGTTTCTCGTTTTGCCCCCAACTTTTCACCCAATCGGATGATCTCTGCCAAGCCACGGGAGATCAAAGCGCCCTTACTGTTATCCCCCAGGCCCATTCCGTCGCATATCCCAGCCGCAATGGCAATGATATTTTTGAGGGAACCACCCAACTCCACCCCGATAATGTCGCTATTGGTATAAACCCTGAAATGGGGAGTCATGAAAGCACGTTGAACTTCTCTGGCAATATCCTCTTTGAATCCAGCCACCACCACTGTGGTGGGAATTCTTCTTGCCACCTCCTCCGCATGGCTGGGACCGGATAGAGTGGTGATTTTTTCATGAAGGCTGGATGGCAGTTCTTGTTTTAAGACTTCGGACATTCTTAGAAGTGAATTATTTTCAATCCCCTTGGCCAGGTTGACCACAATGGGATCTTTCAACTCCATTGAGCTGATCTTTTTCGCCACCTCTCTCACTGTGTGAGAGGGGAGTGCTAAAGTTAATACATCTGCCTCAATTACTGCAGACTCAAGTTGATTTATGATTTCGATCTGTTCAGGTATAACAACTCCGGGAAGTTTCTGCTTGTGTTCTCTTTGGGTGGAAAGCCTTTCCATCTCCTGGGGATCAAATTCCCACAGCGTTACCTTATGTCCATTATAGTTTAAAAGCGTGGAGATGGCAATTCCCCAGCTTCCAGCACCCAAAACTGCGATCTCTGCCATGATCTATAATCCTTTCGAGACAAAAAATTCGTAGATCGGATATGTCCCGCCTCTGGCAGGACTATCCGACATCTCTTTTTGTCCGAAACCCCCGCCAGGGGCGGGGGATTTCGGACCTGCTTTACCCACTCCTCTTTCGACCAAATTTATTCTCTGTGCCAGCCAACAGTCGTTTGATATTGCTTCTGTGATTAAAAAAGATGAACGCTGTTAGAAAAAAGATCATAATGATAAGCTTGGTCGGCACCTGATATTCAAGATAATACCTTTCGAATATCAAAGCAAGAAATATAAAGGATGTGGCAGTAAGTGAACCCAAGGAGACATATCTGGTGATCGCCACTATCAACACAAACAAAATCAATGCCAAAGTCACCTCAACTGGAATAATGGACAAAAGTGCACCCAATCCGGCGGCGATTCCCTTCCCTCCTCTGAATCTGGCAAAGACTGGAAATACATGACCTAAGATCACAAAAAATCCCGCCACAAGCTTCAGATCAATTAAGCTCAAGGAAACAGAGTTAAAGGCAATTTGGGTTATTAAAAGCACTGCGGTTATTCCTTTAGCTATATCCAGCATCAACACAATCCCTGCCGGCAAAGGACCCAAAACTCGATAAACATTGGTAAACCCAGCGTTCTTTGAGCCGTAATTTCTTATGTCAATTCCACGCCAAATTTTGCTAATGATTATACTGAAAGGAACAGAACCCAAGAAATAACTTAAGATGGCTATTGTTGTAGTGGTCAGCATTATCATTCGCTATCTTTTAGTTCCTTTGTTTTGGGAGCTTGATGATCGATTTCCTCGGAGCGAGGTTCTTTCAAACTTAAACAATATAAGTATTTGCTTTCATTCTCTGATATCTTCACAGTTAAAACCACGCCTTTATATCCATTTCTCTCTGAGACCCATAAGCGTCGGGTTAGTTCGTAATCGTCATAAATTCTGGGATGTCCCAGTATATAAGTGGGTTTCCGGGATAAAAGAAATTCGGTAGTCACTGTCTTAAAGTGACCCGGTCTTAACACTTTTAAAATCTCCAGATCTGATTGACACGCTAAAGTCAAACCAAGCTCATCGATTGCATACATCTCCGAGTAGTAGGGTATTGCTCCGGCAGCGGTGGTGGCTAAACTTTCACCCGGCTTGGCAATATCTTTGAACATCAACCCCACTTTTGACCAGATGTGGGCAGATTCTCTTAGAATTCCTATGCTGTCTATACCTTCTCGACTCCAGGCTTTGTTGCTTTCTTTTGATGGATACGCAAGGAGGAATAGGCTCAATCCAATAAGAAGAAGCTCCGAAAAGACTAAAGTGATTCTTTGTCTCTTTTTTGAAAAAGGCTGGGAATAATGATACATCCCCCTGAATCCCTCCTGAATCAGAAAGAAGAAAAAAGGCAAGATGGGCACAAAAAATCTAAACATGTCCATGAAATCGCCTCCCACATATACCACATAAAAAGAGAAGACCAATATCATGGAAGTAAAATAGAGAATAATCCTTTTTAAATTCACATTTGATCTTATAATTTTCCCTAAAAACAATAGCGGGATCACCATAATACAAATCCAAAATCTTTGGATAAAATCAAAAAGGTAAACAAGACCCTGGCGATAAAAAATTCCGCCACCCGCCTTCACATAGAAGGTGTTGGGTAAAAACTCTCCATAATAAGACCACCGCCAGAAGAAATAAGCCAGGAAAGGGACCAAAAAACAAAGAGTCCAACCCCAAATATTTTTAAGCTCAATCTTTCTGCTGACGACTGAGAGATAAAACAGAAAAAGGAATGTGATCCCGGCGAAGATCAATCCATCCAATCGAGTCATGCAGACAAACGCAAAAGTGATTCCAGAAAATATGAAATGTTTTGGTTTGGTGATTCCTGAGATGAAGAAGAATGAACCTAAAAAGACTAAAAAGGTGAAAAAAGAGGTCTCCAACCCTCCGGTGGACCAGGCCGCATAAGCTCCACAACAGGCAAGAAAAAGTGGAGCTAAATAGTTAAAGAGATTTTCTGAAGGATAAAGCTTCTTGTTTAGTCGCAATAATAGAAAAATGGTGGCAAGACTGAATAAGGCTCCTGAAATCTGAGAAACCACAACCACATTCAAACCCATTTTCATAAACAAGCTTAGAAGCAAGGTCCAGAGAAAATTTGTATACCCTTCCACCTTTTCACCAATATTGTAAACCAAACCGTGTCCTTCGACAAAATTCTTAGCATATCTGAAGGAGATGAAAGCATCGTCACAGACGAATCTGAGATAATTAACGTGTAGCAGTAGAATAAGAAATATGATAAGAGTCAGAACTATGGTGATAATGGTTTTTTTCATTTAACAATCTTCATCAAACAAGTTTTAAGTCTTTGATAATAGGCGCAAATTAAAAGAACCGGTGTTTCCTTCAATTCAGCTTTTTGTCGGAAAAATCACTCTAATTTGGTATACAGTATCCATGCCTCCTTTTTCGATCCCCGATCGAAATATATTTCGAAGACTTCATCCTCTTTAGTCAACACTCTGTAGTAATTTCTATGTCTTCTATGCCACCATCTTTTTCTTTTGGCACCGGACTCAGAATAGCTGAAATCAGGCCAGAAGGCAATCAGCTCTTTTATTTTATATACTCTACCTCTCCAGATAAATGAAATTGGATTTTTAGTCTTCTCGTCTCTTATCACATCTATTTCATCCGAAAAGAATTCAGGCATGATTGTCGACACTTAGATAAAACGAAAATTCCTCTTTTATCTTTACTCTGTACTCTTAACTCTTAACTCTCTACTCCCTTTTCTTTATCTTAATTCTTATCGGCGTTCCCAAAAACCCAAAATGTTCTCTGATCCTATTCTCCAGATATCTCAGATATGGCTTTTTCAAAAGCTCCGGATAATTACAGAAAAACACAAATGTAGGGGGTTGGATATCTGTTTGAGTGGCATAATAAATTTTGATATATTTTCCTTTGACCGCAGCAGGTGGCTTGGCTTTTATATCTTTCTCCAATTTCTGGTTCAACTCAGCAGTTTCTATTCTTTTCTTTCTTTCATTATAAACCCGCAAGACCAAATCCATGGTTGTCTTAATCCTTTGTTTGGTTTTAGCTGAGACGTAAATTAGTGGCACGAACTTGAGCATTGGTGCTTTCTGTCTCAATGCTTTGGTATAAATATCTGCAGTTTTCTCGTCCTTCTCTATAATATCCCATTTATTTATTCCTATCACCATTCCTTTTCGCAGACCACTAACCTCATTTGCGATCTTTAAATCTTGTTTTAAAAGTCCCATCTGAGCTTCAATCAGAATCAATGCCACATCGCATCTTTCAATCGACCTTAAGGTTCTTAAGGTGGTATAATATTCTAAGCTTTCTTTGACCCTGGATTTACGCCTCAGACCTGCAGTATCGATTAAGGTAAAGGATTGACCGTCTATTTCCAATTCAGTATCGATTGCGTCTCTGGTGGTCCCCGGCGCTTCCGCAACTATCAGCTTCTCTTCTCCCAAAAGAGCGTTGACAAAAGATGATTTCCCCACATTCGGTCTTCCGATCACCGCCACCTCGATACTCTCCTTTTTCTCCTCAAAGGCGGCCTCTTCCGGCAAACCTGAGACGATCTGATCCAAAAGGTCTCCGATGTTTCTGCCATTTAAGGCAGAAACTGCCGCAGGCTCTCCCAGGCCCAGTCTGTTCAAGAAATACAAGTCACCTTCGCCCTTGGGTCCATCCACTTTATTGGCAACCAGCACCACTCCCTTTTTTGTTTTCCTCAACCTCCTGGCTATCTCTAAGTCGAGAGATTGCGCTCCCACCTTCACGTCCACCAGAAAAACGATCAAATCAGCTTCCGAGATAGCTATCTCTGCCTGGGCTTTCACCAATCTTTCCATTTCGCTTCCACTTGAGGGAACATATCCACCGGTATCAACCAGAAAGAAACCCTTTTTGTTCCAGGTGGTGAAGGCATAATTCCGATCCCGGGTAATTCCCGGCTCATCATCCACCACAGCAATACGCTTTTTCAGAAGGCGGTTAAACAGGGTGGATTTTCCTACATTTGGTCTGCCTATTATGGCAACGATGGGAACAGACATGGTCAACGGATTAAGCGGATTGGCTTGATCTCTCTTCTTTTTTTACTCTCGGTCCAAGATTGTCTGATTTCCATTCCTCAAATATCTTAATTAAGCTTTCCACCAGATCATATGAGCCGATTGCTATCTTGCGTCCTAATTCCTTTTCTATATCTTGAGGTGTGACATCATCCAAAAACAAACCATCTTGGTTTATGCAATTTGGTGGAAGAAGAATTAGCTTGCCCAAGTTTTTCTGTTTTCTTAATGCATCCAACATATCTGCACCGGTCAAAAGACCGGTTACCGTCACAGCCTGTCCAAAGAAGTCATTCTTCACTACCACCGGTAGAATTTTAAGACCGGAGATGGAATTTAGTTCCTGCTCTGTTATCTGTTTGATCAGCCTGAAGGCTGATACTCCAGTTACCAGAGTGATCTTGAGGTTCTTCTTTAACCTGCCGGGCAAATGTCTGTGTTTTGACTTAAAATTATCCAAGAATTGACGCACCATCCCCACACCATTTTCTACTTGATAAAATCTATCATAATATCTTCTGCTCGGAATGTCAAGCTCCACTTGAGTGAAAAACTCGTCTGCCGCATAAACGAAACCATTTCCCCACTTCTTTCTAAAGAATTTCTGCCATCCGCTCACCAACTTAATGACGTTTCTGGAATAAGTTTTATCCACAGGTTGTATCCTGGGCAATTTACTTCTAAATTTTGTTAGACCAACCGGCACCAGTGCCAGCGATTTTACATAAGGATAGAAAGCAGACAAATCCTTAATAGATTTTTCCAGATGTTTTCCATCGTTGATCCCCGGACACAAAACGATCTGGGTGTGCATCTCTATCTTCCCTTTGGCTAATCTTCCAATCAGGGGCATAATATCGGGGATTTTAGAATTTGTCAAAATTTTTTTCCGCAACTTCTCGTCAGTAGCATGCACCGAGACATATAACGGGCTAAGCCGTTGATATATAATGCGTTTTATGTCGTTATCTGAAGTGTTGGTTAATGTGATGAAATTGCCTTGCAGAAAGGAGAGACGAAAATCTTCGTCTTTAAAATAAAGAGCTTTTCTTAAACCCTTGGGAAGCTGGTGGACGAAACAAAATATACAGTTGTTGTTACAACTTTTATATTTTATAGGATAGAACTCCAATCCCAAATCTTCATCCGGTTGTTTTTTTACAAGCACCCGTTTTATTCTACCCTCTTTTGATTTAACCTTTAGCTTTAAAACATGCTCGGCGGAGAGGAATTTATAATCGATGATGTCATTTATGGGATGTCCATTTATCTTTTGAAGTTCATCCCCTACAGAAATATCATGAAGGGAGGCGATACTTCTATTTTTTATTGACTTGATCTTCATCTTAACCGAGGAGTATCTCAGAAAAGAATTTTATCCATCCGTGGCCCCAACTCGATATTGAGCCAAAAACAGTCTGAGATACCGGATGGTGCAGTTTAAGACTGAGATGGTGGCAAGAACTAAAAACCACTGTTGTAGCTGGTGAATCCGGGCTATATAGATGACCACCGTGATTACCCAGATCCAGGAGTTCAATTTACCCCAGTTGTTGGACATAAGGACAAATCCTTTTCTTCTTACCATAAGAAGAGCGGCAATCAAAGTTAAAATATCCTTCAAGAACAACAAAACAGCCGCCCAGATGGGAAACCCTCGATGGATGATGATAAAAATCACAAAAATCCCCAAGCCCAGCTTATCTGCCAAGGGGTCTAAGATTCTTCCCAGATCCGTGATCTGATTTAACCTTCTTGCCACATAGCCATCCAGCACGTCAGAAGCCACGGCAAGCGCAATCAAAATAATTGCAGTGACTAAACCTGAGTATGTGTTTTGAGCTAAGAAGAAAAAGATGAAAGGAAGTAGCAAAATTCGAAAGAATGCCAGAAGATTAGGAATTAAAAAGAAATCTCTTATTTTTATGATCATCTTGGCATCACCATTATCCCCCTCTACATAGATTGGAGGAATAGAATGGTTTTGTAGGGTTTGATTTATCAAACCCCGCCAAAGGCGGGGTCGGTTTGAATCCCACTCTTACAACTTTTATGTCCAATCGCCAGAGGAGACATCATTGGACTTAATCATCTCCTTTGCCTGTCTCAAAGCCAACTGGCTTACCCTTTCTCCGGATATCATTCGCGCGACCTCTTTGACCCTCTCCTCTTTATCTAATCTTTTTATTTTGGTTACAGTCCGACCTTTCACATTTTCCTTGAACACCTTAAAATGGTGATCTGCCTGCGAAGCGATCTGTTGCAGATGGGTTATCACAATTACCTGCCGTGAAGACGCTAAATCTTTCAAGCTCTTGCCCACCGTGGATGCCACCTCCCCACCAATACCCACGTCTATCTCGTCGAAAATCATGGTCTCCACCCGATCCGCCTTAGCCAAAATAGATTTTAGCGCTAACATTACGCGGGAGATCTCTCCTCCGGATGCAATCTTGGCTAAGGGTTTTAGCTCCTCGCCCGGATTGGGAGAAACAAAAAACTCCACCTGATCCATACCCTTCTCATCTGCAAAAAATCTTTTCCCATCCAGCTTGACCAATCCATTTTCATCTTCCCTCTGGGTTATTCTTATTTGGAATTCAGTCTTTTTCATTCCCAAAACAGACAAAGCTTTTTGGATTCTTCTGGACAACTCAGAGGCTTTGGTTTTCCTTTTTTGGGAAAGCAGACTACACTCGTTTTGCAGAATTTCAGAAAGTTTCTCAATCTCTTTTTCTAAACCATCAATGACTTCATCTTTGTTTTCTATACGATTCAGCTCCCTTTTTACCTGTTCTTTGTATGTCAAAATATCCTCTATACCTTTGCCATATTTCCTCTTCAAAGTATTAAGCAAATTCAGCCTCTCCCTTAAAATCTCCAGCTTTTCAGGATCGAATTCCAACCCACCTTTGTAATCTTCCAAAAATCTTGCTACATCCTGAAGTCCAATCACGCCAGATTCTAAAGTCTGGGCAAGTTCTTTTAATCTTGAATCTATGGGAATGTTTCTTTTCAGTTCAACAGATAGGGAAGTGAGTCTTTCCAGTATTGATGCTTCTCTCTCATAGAGTTGATGATAGAGATTGGAGGAAAGCTCAAAAAGAGTCTCCACGTTTTCCAACACTTTTCTTTCCTGAGCAAGCTTTTCTTCTTCATCCGAACTCAGGTTAGCCTTTTCAATTTCCTGGATCTGAAACTGGTAGAGTTTTCTTCTTTCCTCATCCACTTTCTTACTGGTTTTTAGATTCTCCAGTTCCTTTTGCTTTTTTTTGAGCAAAAAGTAAATTTCGCTCACCCGAATTGAAAGTTTCTCTGAATCGCCATAATGATCTAAGTATTCCATATGTCTTTCCACGTTCAAAAGCGACTGATGTTGGTGTTGCCCGTGCAAATCTGCCAGCATGTCGCCTACTGATTTCAAGCTTCCCAGAGTAACCAGCCGATCATTGAGAAAACATCTACTCTGCCCTTTGCTGGAGATATCTCTTCGAATTATCAATAAATCGTCTTTAAGGATCATACCCAGTTTCCCTAACACATCTTTTAAGGCTCGATCATCTGGCAGTTTAAATACTGCCTCTATGCTGGCGGTATCGAATCCACTTCTGACCACTTCAATGCTTGCCCGCTCTCCCAAGACCAGATTTGCTGCCCCCACAATGATGGATTTTCCTGCACCGGTAGCACCGGTGATGACATTCAGTCCGGGCTGAAACTTAATCTCCAGTTGGTCGACTAAAGCATAGTTTTTTATTCTAAGATCGCTTAGCATTTCAAGAGAGTTTAATTTTGGGCTTTAAAGGTTAAAAAAAATTATAATAGCAGGAAAGGACGAACACATACGACTTCTTGAACCTTTAAACTTTTGAACCTTTGAACTTTTGAACCCTTGAACCTTTGAACTTGCTCTACTCCCCGATCTTGGGTCGGGCTCCCCAGTGAAGTTTCCTTCTCAAGATTTCGTAAAATGATCTATCCCTGAATTTGATCAGGTTAACTGAATGTTTGGCTTTTCGCACCAGAACTGCACTGTTAGATTTCAGACCGAATGCCACCTGTCCATCAATGGTCAATACCGCCTCCCGGGAGGAAAGCTCCACTATCACCTTTAAGGTCTCATTCTCAGAGAAAACTATGGGCCGTGAGGCTAAGGTGTGCGGGCATATGGGAGAGACAATTATGGCATTCATTCGGGGATTGATTATCGGTCCCCCCGCGGCTAAGCTGTATGCGGTTGATCCGGTGGGGGTGGAGATGATCAAACCATCAGCCGAATAGGAACAGATGAATTCATCTTTTGCGTAGAGATGTAAAAGGAAAAGCCTTGCCACCTCCCCCTTGTCAATAACCACATCGTTTAAAGCATATTGATCAAATCTCTTGACTCCCTCTATCTCGGTCTCCAGAACCATCCTCTTCTCGATGAAGTAGTCTCCGTTCTTTAGCTTATTCAAAGTATTCTGCAGGTCGTTGGAATTGATCTCGGTTAGGAATCCTACCCCACCCAAGTTTATTCCCAATATAGGAGGTTGCCGTTTTCCCACCGCCCGCGCCGAAGCCAGCATGGTCCCATCTCCTCCCAAGGAGATCAGCACCTCGCTTGTTTCCCACAGCTTCTCCCGGGGTAAGGACTTTTCCTTCTGGCCAATTAAAGGGGTAAGCTCTTCACAAATAAAAACGTCAACTTCGTTTTCGCCTGCCCATCCAATGATCTCCTCCACCACCCCTTTGGTCAACTCTTTTTTGACGTTGGCGATAATTCCGATGCTTTTCATTTTACTAATTTAGGAAGATTATTTCGGGGTCTACACATTTGCTATTTACGAACTTGCCTTCCGGGTTTTAACTTTTTCACTGATTAGGTCTGATTCAAAAATCTTCTTGACCATTTGGTTGATTCCATCCTTATCTAAGCCCAAATCGCAAAGAAGCTGGTCTCTTGAACCATGTTCTATGAACTCATCGGGAATACCCATCCTCTTGATTACCACATCCTTGACATCATGAGCTTCTGCAAATTCCAATACCGCAGAGCCGAATCCGCCTGAAAGTGCGTTCTCCTCAACCGTGATTATCTTATCGAATGTTTTTAAGATGGATTCAAGCATCAACTCATCCAGCGGTTTCACAAAGCGTGCGTTCACCACCTCCACATTTATCCCTTCCTTCTGAAGTTGAGAAGAAGCCTCCAAAGCTGGAGACACCATGGATCCCACCGCCAGAATTGCCAAATCCTTTCCTTTTGTCAACCTCTCCCAAGTTCCCATTTGAATTTGGTCAAATTCTTCGGTGAGCACATCAGGAATTGCACTTCGAGGATAGCGGATGGCAACCGGACCCCTTCCCCAGTTCAGGGCGGAATAAAGCATATTCTTCAACTCATTGCCGTCTTTGGGTGCGGCGATCACCCAGTTGGGAATGTGCCTAAGATAACTCAGATCGAATGCTCCATGGTGGGTAGGACCATCTGCACCCACCAGTCCTGCCCGGTCTATAGCTAAAATAACCGGAAGATTCTGCAAAGCTATGTCGTGAATCACCTGATCAAAGGCTCGTTGGAGAAATGTAGAGTATACTGCAAACACCGGCTTAAGATTTTGGACGGCAAGTCCTGAGGCGAATGCGGTAGCATGTTGTTCAGCAATTCCCACATCATAAAATCTTTTAGGAAAAGTTTTGGCAAACTTAAGAAGCCCTGTTCCCAGAGTCATGGCGGCGGTGATGGCTACAATTTTTTCGTCCCCTTGTGCCAGCTTAAGTAAGGTATCTCCGAATACATCGGTATAAGTCGGTTCTCCTAACTTGCCATTTGAATTTCCAGTCACCTTATCAAAAGCACCGATGCCATGAAATCGGGGGGCATCTTCTTCAGCATATTTGTATCCTTTTCCCTTTTTGGTTACCACATGAAGCAAGATAGGACCGTTTAAGCTCTTCAGATGTTCTAAGGTCTTGATCATACCTGCAATATCATGACCGTCCACCGGACCGAAATAGCGGAACCCTAACTTTTCGAAGATGATGCCGGGGATTAAAAATCCTTTGATGCTCTCCTCTACCTTAGCCACCATGGCTCTTATCTTATCTCTTCTTTTGAACTTTCCCAACAAATCCCAAACTTCCGCTTTGAGCTTATTATACTTTTCATCTGTGAGAAAATCGGTTAGATGTCGGGACAGGGCGCCCACATTTTTGGAGATGGACATGGTGTTGTCGTTCAAGATAACGATCAGATTTTTTCCCGACGCTCCGGCATTATTGAGTCCCTCAAATGCTATCCCTCCGGTTAAAGCACCATCTCCAACCACCGCAATTACTGAAAAATCTTCACCCTTTTGATCTCGCGCATAAGTAATTCCTAAAGCGGAGGAGATGGCGGTGGAGGCATGTCCTACAATGAAAATATCGTGTTCGCTTTCAGACCAAGTGGGAAAACCGCTCAAACCCTTATACTTTCTTAATGTATCAAATCTATCCTTGCGTCCGGTCAGAAGCTTATGCGTATAACACTGATGACCCACATCCCAGATGATTTTATCCCTGGGTGAGTTGAAAACCCGGTGCAAAGCTAAAGTGAGCTCTACAGCTCCCAGGTTGGAAGCAAGATGTCCGCCATTTTTGGAGATCACAGTTATGATCCTATCTCTGATCTCCTGTGCCAATTCACCTAATTTGTCCAGAGGGATGTTCTTCAAATCCTTAGGCGAATTTATTTGATCCAGCCAGTCAGTCATTTTAACTCCTCAAAAATCGCGAGAGATCATAAAATCTGCCCAGGCTAAAAGGAGCTCTTTATAGTGTGAATCTGGTAGAACATCAAGTTCCGGACGTGCTTCTCCTATGATCTGCTGTGCCATGCGTTTTGTCTCTGAGATTCCGCCCAACTCTACTAAAAGTTTAGTAACCTCATTAATTTCGTTTTTGGTTGCCTCCTGATCTCCTAAAACACTTTCCAGCTTTGCTTTTTGATGTGGAGAGGCATTCCTGAAAGCATAATAGATGATGGTGGTGCGTTTCCCCTCCCTTATGTCGGATCCGACCGGTTTACCTAACTGTTTTTCGTCACCAGTAATGCCCAGAATGTCGTCCTGGAGTTGGAAGGCGGTACCACACCTGCTGGTAAAATTCGACAGGGCTACAATCCTTTTGTCGTCAGTCTCTGTGGTATTGAGCCCGATCATGGCGCCCGCTTTTGCGGAATATTCATATAAAGCGCCGGTTTTTCGCCATAGCATATCTATTATCTGTTCTGGCTTGAAAGATTCAATTGGCTGTTTGGCGAACATGATATCCAAAGTCTCGCCAGAAACCAACGTATTCAGCACATAAGATTCCAGCATTCGAATTAATGTGATTGTAACCTCGGGCTTGACATTTCGTTTTAGGGAACAGTCACACAAAAGGCTCACCGCCCACCCCTGTTGAACGTCGCCAGCAAGTATGGCTACGTCCCGACCATAATCTTTAGCCTGATTTTCTGTATAATTCATCTGTTGTTTTGCGATCATGGATGATTGTGCGTGAACGGTCCAGCCACCTCTTCTCTTCTCGTCATTATCAATTAAGTCGTCGTGTACCAAAGTCCAGGTATGAAACATCTCTACTGCTGCCGCCGCCGGGATTGCTTCCTCTTCTTTGCCTCCCACTGCTCCACAGGATAAAAGCAACACCGCAGGACGCAGACGCTTGCCGGACCGGTTGACATAACTATATATGGCCTCTTTTATATGCGGAGGATGAAACCAGTTTTCAAATTCCTCCGACTTCAAATACGATGCCACCTTTTTCTCTCTTTTTTCCAACTCAGCAAAAAAATCTATTGCCTGGGTCGTCATCTTTTCCACAATTAAAGGTTAATAGAAAATCAATTATTTCTATGCTATACGAAATTTGGATCGCTTATTCTCAACGCCCCGATGGGCGGCTACCCTTTTTTACTCTTTCTGAATCAGTGTATGCGTGGTAGCCGCCCCGCCTCTGGCGGGGCGCTTTTGCTTTTCTCACATTCTTAAGTTATTCAACCTCCCAAAAGATTATTCCTCTTCTTCCATATCAAGAGGTTGGGTCTTAAACTCACCTTCTGTAGTTTTGACCAGTTTCTTGACCTTTTCTTCTGCCCGGGCCAATTTTTGAGTGCAGAATCGGGATAGCTCAATTCCTTCCTCGAACTTTTTCAAAGCTTCTTCTAAAGACAGCTCTCCCTCCTCTAAGTCCAGCACTATCTTCTCTAATTTTCTTAGTGCTTCCTCAAAGCTTTTCTCTTTTCTCTTTGAAACCGATTTCTTAATGGTCAACCTCGTCTCTCTATATCTAGTTCAGATCAATCAACTCTACTTTGGACTCAATTCTTCCCTTGAATACTTTCACCTCTATAGTGTCTTCTTTTTTTAGAATACCGGCGTCTTTAATTACTCTCAATTCTGGCAATTTTCGGGCAACCGAATACCCTCTTCTCAAAACTGATAAAGGCGACAGAGTCTTTAGTTTTTCTTGTAGTAAAGATAGGGCATTTGTTTTAATTTCAAAGTAATTTTTTATTCTGTTCACAAGTTGTTGGTCAAATTCATCTACCTTCTGAGTTCTTTGAGTGATGATGTCAAAAGGTCTTCTGAAACCATAGCTTTCTTTGGTCGTCTCAAGTATCTGTTTTGAATGTTCAACCACCGAAAGCAAAGATAAACTTAGCTTTCTTATGCTGGCTTTTATCTGATCTAAAAGCTCATTTCTTTTTAACACCACCAACTGTGCGGCGGCGGAGGGTGTGGGCGCTCTTAAGTCTGCCACAAAATCTGAGATGACAAAATCAATTTCGTGTCCCACCGCCGAGATTACCGGGATCTCAGAATCATAGATGGCTCTGGCAACCAACTCCTCATTAAAAGCCCACAGATCTTCCAGCGACCCCCCTCCTCTGCCGACTATCATCACATCGATCTTTTTGTATTCATTGAATTCTCTTATCGCCTGCGCAATTTCCTCAGCCACTCCCTCGCCCTGAACCCGAACCGGGCTTACTATTATTTTTACGCTGGGAAAACGAGATCGGATAATTCTTATTATGTCCCTCACCGCCGCCCCGGTAGGAGAGGTCACCACCCCGATTACCTCTGGAAACTGAGGGATAGGCTTTTTATGCTCTTCATCAAACAGCCCCTCTTTAAAAAGCTTCTCCTTCAACTTTCGGAAAGCGATCTCCAACTTGCCCACACCAGCCGGTATAAGCTCAATTACATCTAATTGATACTGTCCATTTCTCTCATAAACTGTAATGCTTCCCCATGCCATCACCCTCATTCCATCTGCCGGTCCAAATTGAAGTTCGTCTCCCCGAAATTTCCACAGGGTGCATCTTATCTGGGCATTCTCATCTTTTAAGGAAAAGTACCGATGTCCGGAGGAATGCAGAAGATAATTGGAGATCTCGCCTTCCACCCACATGGCGGGGAAATTCTCCTCCAGTATGTTCTTTATCTCCCTGGTGATCTCTGTTACCGTGTAAATTTTTTCTTGCATATCTGACCGGATCACACTCGCTAATTAAACTGGTTGAACAATCAGTTTACATTTGCCTTATTCAATACGCCTCTTGTGAGGTTCGTTTCAAAATATACATTTGTCGCAATCACGTGTCAAACAATATCTAAATAAAGTTGTGGTAACAATCCAGATCGAGGATTAAAGAGGCAGCCAGAACCTAACTTAAGTCAGGTTCTGGTTTGAAATCCTTTGTTAAAAGGTAACCGTCGTGCGTTACCAGTGAAAATCTGTTCAGGATAAGTTGTCCTCTATATCTTTATCACGAACGCATCGTCTGTGACTAACAGGGGTAAGTTCTAAATTAAATATGGCCCGTGGCAGTTACAATAAGCTGATCCAAAAGTTTACAATCGCGACAATCCGGGTTGCCCGAAGGCGGAGACTGGTGGTCATAAATCTTCCGCGCTTTTTCAAGAAGTGGGGGGATTTTCTGTTCAGCCTCAAGCTTCAATTGAAGAACATGACCCGCAAAGCCCATCAGAAATCCATCCTCCCTTAAGACAAAATCAAGTTTATCCTGTGTCAGATCTGTCTGTGGCTCCATGTAGACCAAAGCAATGCCGGAGACCGGATCAAATCCCTGTCGCTTTCCGATATAAGCATAAGCATTAAGTTGAACCTCATACATAGGTAGCAAACTATCCTGGGTTTTTGTAAATCTTGAGGTTTTGTAATCGACTATAAAATATGAGCTACTATCACTTTGGAGTATTTCATCTGGCATTCCGGATAAAAGAATATCAGTCTTTTCATCAACAACACAGAACTTGGAGTGATGGGGAACTTTCACTGGCGTGCCCAGATTTCCTAATTTTCCCAACCAAGAGGGCAATTGATTATAGCGGGCAAAGTGAGTGTTGGTCACTTTTTTGGTGTAAGAGTCGATGGAGGAGAATATCCCCGGAAAAATCTGAAAGGGAAGCTTATTTGCACAGTGCATCTTAATCCAGAAACAGCGAGGACAGAAATTGGGCAAAGCCAAAACCCCCAAATCCTTGGCTGAAATTCTTATTTGTGCCATGTTAATTTTCTCCTATCTTTAACACATCCTGATGGTCAAGCTTGACCAAAGTATCTTTCCATTCTATCAAAGGCTTTGTTGATAGCCTCCTCTGAGTCACAGAAGGTAATCCTGAGATGACCTTCTCCTGTGGGTCCGAAAGCCACGCCCGGTGTGGTTGAAACCCCACCCTCCAGCAAAAGCTTTTTGCAGAATGAAAGTGAGTCAAAACCATCTTTGTGCAAAATCTTCGGAAACATACAGTAAGACCCTTTGGGCTTTTGATACTCAAACACCGAGCTTAGCCTGTCCAGACGCTCGCAGGTTAAATTTCTTAGATCGAGGTATTTCTTTTTAAACTCCTCCACGCAATCCTGCGGTCCCTTAAGGGCACCCAGCGCCGCATACTGTGAAACCACCGGGGCACAGATAGTAAAGGGAATGTGTGCCTTAAGCATCTGGGTTACCAACTCCGCTTCTGCCAGCACGTATCCAATTCTCCATCCAGTCATGGCATAGGTCTTGGTGAAGGTGAAACAGCTGACTGTCCTTTCCTTCAGCTCAGGGATGGAGGCTAAACCGAAGTGCTTTGTCCCATCAAAGGTAAAATACTCATAGCTCTCATCTACAATTATAGCTAAATCATTTTCTAACGCTATCTTGCCTAGTGCCCGAAGTTCTTCCTCTTCAAATACCGCTCCGGTAGGATTGCTGGGTGTGCAGAACATGATGGCTTTTGTCCTTTTTGTAACTGCTTTCCTGAAAGCATCGATATCTAAGCGAAAGCCTTCATCCTCGATGGTTGGAACATAAACTGGAATTGCAGAGGCGAGCGCCACCTGCTGAGCATGAGTAGAATAGTTGGGTGACGGCAGAAGCACCTCATCTCCCGGATCAAGCAAAGCCATAACTGCCGCACTCAAGCCCTCAATAGCCCCCACAGTAACCATCACCTCAGAAGGATCAGCCTCAATATTGTTGTCCCTTTTTAGCTTCTCAACGATAGCTTCCCTCAGTTCCGGTAGGCCGATGCTCGCAGAATAGCCACTTACCAGACCAGCTTTGATTGCCTGGTATGCCGCCTCATTTATGTGTTCCGGCGAGCCTGCGGCCGGTCTTGCCCAGGATAGAGAAACCGGATCTTTAACCTGCATGGACAGTCGTGTCATCTCATGAATAGCAGAACGTGGTATCTTGCTTACCCTATCAGATACCAAACTTCTTTTAATTTTATCTTTATCCGCCATTTTTCTCTCCTTGTTTTATAATATCATTCAACTACCTTTCCGCCTTTGGCGGTGGCATATTGATTGACTATCATTTTTATTTGTCAGGCCCTCGGACAGAGGCAAGCCCTATCCCTACGCATCTCTTTTTTGTCCGAAAGGTTTCGCCATTTCGAACCTACGACTTTTTCTACCTCTCCCCCTTCTGTTTCCCCCTCTCCATGAAATGGAGAGGGAGAAAAAGGGGGTGAGGTCCAAATATGTTAACTCAAAAAAATCTTTGCTGGAATAAGGACTGTACCTCCTTCCGAACTGCGCAACCCTGGTTAGTCGTAGGGACAGCCCTTCCTTCGACTTCCCTCAGGACGGTGAGCTTGCCGAACTGTCGAACCGTGTGGCTGTCCACATTAGCTTCCCGATGAAAGAACAAACCTAACTAAGGGTTTCACCGGGCAAGGCTATCCAGTTTCGCCCGTAAAGGATTCAAAGGCAGAAGCCCCACGATCCGATCAACGGGTTTCCCCTTATTAAAAAAGAAAATTGTGGGAATGCTCTGCACCCGATACTGCATTGCAGTCTCAGGATTCTGATCCACATTTAATTTGAAAATTTTCACTCGCCCAACGTAATCTGGACCGATTTCGTCCAAAAGTCCTCCCATAACCTGACAGGGTGGACACCGGGACGACCAGAAATCCACCACCACCGGAATCTCAGATTCAAGCACTTCCTCTCGAAAAGATTCGTCAGTTACAGGGAGCGGCTTACCAGGTTTTGGCGGTCGGTAAAATAGGTTCTTTAGAAATCCCATCTCTTTTAATCTCCTGCATTCATAGTGCAACAATTATATCAGTTTCAGTTCATCGTTTAGCATCTAACAATCCTCTATCCTTCTGAGAGTAGAATAATAAAAAATTATCTTATGTCAAGTTATCTTCCTCAATAATCTCTATGTGGTTAATGTCGACTGTTTTCTTTTGTCAACAAATTAAGTAACTTAACGTATACTTAAATAAATCTTAGCATCTTTATCCGAATTTCTACTATATGCCAATAAGGAATCAAAAAAAGCACTACAAGAAGAACAGGAAAGACCTTAGCCTTTGTTCTGCTCTGATTCGACTCACTTCCCTTGCCCTATCACAAACTGACCCGGATCGGATCATCTCTCAGATTTTAAAAGATATCAGAAAAATCTTTAATGCAAAATTATGCTGGATATTTTTAGTTGAAGATAATAAGATTAAACTCCAAAGTCCGGGTGACACCAGAAGCAGGCAAAACCTGCTCAAATATCAACTGTCTCCTAAACTTTCCCCGGAAATTTTGAAGCGTAACTATCCAATAATATCCAACCGTATTGGTGAGCTTTATAAAAAGAACAGGGTTATGCATAGATTCCTTTATGAGAGGAACATTAATAAATTTATGGGCGTTCTACTCAAGGCGAATGGTAAGTTAATCGGGGCACTAAACGTAGCAAGAGATTCGTTCTCGCCGAGCTTCACTAAGGAAGATCAGAAACATTTAGCTTTACTAAGCAACATGATAGTTATCACCGAGCGCAAGCGAGCGGAGGAGGCGCTACGGGAGAGCGAGAGTAAGTACAGAGATTTAACTGAGAAGATGGTGGATGTCATATATACTTTAGATACAAAGGGAAACGTAACCTCTGTAAATGAAGTTTTTAAAACCGTGTATGGATTTGATCCTGAGAAAGTAATTGGCAAAAATTTTTCCAAATGGATTCCGAAAGAAAAGCTACCTAAAGCAATGGCAGCCTTTAAGCAAATTCTCAGAGGAGAAAAAATTACTACTGAAACCGTTCTGATTGATAAACAAGGAAAACCGCATGATGTTGAATTTAGTTCAACACCCATAATAAAAGCCCGCAAAGTTGTCGGAACCCGTGGCATAATTAGAGACATCACCGAGCGCAAGCGGGCGGAGGAGACGCTGAAGTTATTTTCGCATTCGGTTGACAGTTCAGTGGACGGCATAGCTATGGGCGATCCTCAGGGCAGGATTACCTATGTGAATGAAGCATTTGTAAGAATGTTCGGCTATTCAAGAGAGGAGTTAATAGGGAAGGAGATCGCTTTCATCTATGCCGAGGATCAGATACCGAAATTGAAAAAGGTACTCAAGGCAGCAATGGAAGGCGGTTGGAGAGGGGAGTTGGTGGGCAAAAGAAAAGATGGTGAACTCTTTCCAGTGTCGATCTCTGCATCAAGAGTAGTGGATGAGGAAGGGAAAGTTATTGCACATATGGCGAGTCATACTGACATCACCGAGCGCAAGCGGGCGGAGGAGGCGTTGTGGAAGAGCGAGAATAAGTATAGAACACTACTTGAAAATCTCCCGCAAAAAATATTTTTCAAGGACAAGAATTCGGTTTATATATCCTGCAATGAAAACTACGCTCGGGATCTAAATATCAAACTTGGTGAAATTGCTGGAAAGACAGACTATGATTTTTTCCCTAAGAAATTGGCTGAAAAATATAAAACAGATGACAAGAGGATTATGGAGTCAGGGGAAATAGAAGATATTGAAGAAGTGTATATCCAGGATGGACAAAAAGTATTTGTGCATACGGTCAAAACACCTATCAAAGATAAAAATGGCAATATTGTTGGCGTATTAGGCATTTTCTGGGACATCACTGAGCGCAAACGGGCGAACGAGGCACTGATTCGAAATGAGCAGATCGCCCGGGAGCGCGCCCGGCTCTTGACTGATCTCCGTAATCTGGATCGGATTGACGACATTCTTGCAAGGGTCTGCCAAGCCGTCCGTGATTCCGGACTGTTCGAGCGCTCTGTAATGACATTGCACGACCAAGTAAGACAAATCGTTCACCTCGGTCAGGTGGGACTACCTCCTGATGTGGTTAAACGCGCACGACAAGTACCCCCAATAGATCAAAAAACGAGAGCCCGATTAACCAGCAAAAAGTTCCGCATCTCCGATTCCTTCTTCATCCCGGCTGAGGCTGGTGTGGATTTCAGCAAGACCGGTCGTTACGTACCTCAGAAGAAAAGAAACTCAGTTGGTGGTGATTGGCAACCAGGTGACGAATTGTTCGTCCCTCTGCGTGATTTTTCCAGAAAGATCATGGGATTCCTTTCGGTGGACACTCCCACCGACAACTGTCGCCCTGATATTAGAACAATTGAAACCCTGGAGATGCTGGTCGAATCCGCCGCTGCCCGTGTCAGGGAGGTGGAGGCGCACAAGACTTTGAGGCGCAGTGAAGAATATTTTCGGTCCATAATCGAGAATGCCTCAGATATAGTAGCGATTCTGGATCGCAATGGAGTCTTGCGTTACCAAAGCCCATCATTTAAAAGGGTATTCGGATATAAGCCGGAAGAAGTAATTGATAAAAACGTCTTCGAGTTCATTCACCCGGATGATGTACCGGGTGTTACCAGAATCCTCGCTCGCGTAATCCAAAATCCAAGTGTTATTCAAACCGCAGAATACCGTGCTCGACACAAAGATGGTTCGTGGCATAATCTTGAAGCTACAGGAAGGAGCCTTCTCGACAACCCGGCGGTGAGGGGAATCGTTATCAACTACCGCGATATCACCGACCGCAAACAAGCGGAAGAGGCACTGCGGGAGAGTGAGGAAAAATACCGTAAACTCATCAACACCTCCGTTGATGGCGTGATATCCGTAGACCCGCAGATGAAGATTATTTTGTGGAATCCAGGGGCGGAAAAAATGTTCGGGTATACGGAAGAAGAGATGCTGGGACAGAGCTTAATCAAGATTGTTCCGGAAAGATACAGAAAAGCAAAGGAAAAGGGATTCGTTGAATTCAAAAAAATCGGCTCAGGCTCAGTTATAGGCAAGACCTTGGAGTTTGAGGGCTTAAAGAAAGGTGGGACAGAAATTCCAATTGAACTCTCCGTTTCGACAAGAAGGGTAGGTAAAACATATATTGCCACATCAATAGTAAGAGACATCACCAAGCGCAAACAGGCGGAGGAGGCTCTGGGAAGATCGGAAAAAAAATACCGCACCTTAGTGGAGACTGCTCAGGAAGGGATCGGCATAACGGACCCAGAAGAGAATCTCATCTTTGTTAACCAGGCTTTTGCCGATCTTCTGGGATACGAAAAAGAGAAACTGTTGGGTAAAAACTTAAATGAGATCAGCGATCAAACGCAATATGCTATGTTTAAAAAGGAAACGAAAGAAAGAAAAAAAGGAGCGTTTTCAAAATATGAGGCTAAACTTCTGTCTAAAAATGGAAAACCAAAATATGTTTATATCTCCTCCGCTCCTTTATGGAATGAGGATGGAAGTTTCATGGGTGCGCTGGGTGTTTTTGCTGATTTAACTGATATCAAGAAAGCCCGTGAATACAATATTCTATTTGATACAAGCAGGGCGCTTTCCCAAACTTTAAGGTTTGATCAGGTGCTTAAAACCGGCGCACAGAAGATGATTGAGGTGCTGAACGCTGATCGCTGTGCAGTGTTGCTCACAGAAGATGATGCTTTTGACTCTAAGATTAGGATACAGGTTTACCCGTTAAAAAAGGAGAACGTTTCGACGCCTGTTTTAAACCTGCGAACCACAAAAGATCATTTCTCCTCATACAAACGATCTCTCCAAAAGCAGAAATACATTCGGGTCTTTGGTGCTGGGTTCGACTCCTTGCCGGAATTAGGTAGAAAGATTCTCCGCAAAGCCGGAATTTCTTCTTCTTTGATCATTCCCATATTTTTAGGAAAAAAGATGCTGGGCGTCTTTCATGTGGGGATGACCAAAAAAAACAGAACCTTTACTGAGGAGGAAACCCGATTAATCCTGACCATGGCAAATCAGTTGGCAATAGCTTTACAGAATTGCAAGCTGATGGAGGATCTAAAAAAGGAGCATACGCTGATAACTGAACAAGCTGAGATGCTAAAAAGACAAACCCTGGAGAAGGATATTCTTTTGAAAATCAGTCGGGCTCTTTCCAAAACCATGGATATGGACGAAGTGGGCAAAATCGCCAGCCAGGTGGTGGGATCCGCTCTGGGAGTGAATCGGTGTGTGGTAACGCTTGCCACCCAGGACGACAATCAGTTAGAAATCAAAGGCCTCTACACCAAAGAGCAGACAGACTCTGGTAAGTTAATCGGGACCAAATTCTCTTGGGATGATATCCCCGCGATGAGTGATATGGTAAAAAAAGGAAAGTTTTTTGCCATAAATGACATTTCTGATCTCCCCCCCAGAAGTAAAACAAAAGAATATTTCCTTAAGGCAGGAATTAACTCTGTGTTTGGTGCGGGTATGTTTTTTGGGAAGAAATTAATTGGCATTTTGAGCATTTCCAGCTCTAAAGCGCAAGAAGGTTTGAGTCAAGAGGAGGTCAAGTTAATTCAGACCATCGCCAATCAGATTGCGGTTGCCATTGAGAATGCTCGACTTCTGCAGGTGGTTAAAAAACACACTGGGGATCTAAAAGAATTGTCGTCTCAGTTGATGAAAGTTCAGGAGAATGAACGAAAACGAATTGCCCAAGAGCTTCATGATGAGGTGGGTCAGATGCTTCAGTCCATGAAGATGAATCTGGATAGAATTAAAAGAAATCTGAGCTCGAAGCCTCAGAAGCTGGAAGGAATTGAAGATTGGTTGCTTGATACAGAAAAACTTCTGGGTCAAACCATTGATGACATAAGAACCCTAACTTTTGAGTTAAGACCAAGCATGCTGGATGATTTTGGATTAATTCCTACCTTGAGATGGTTTATTGAAAACTATGCCAAAAGATCAAACATTCAAATTTCCCTAAAAGCAAAAAATCAAAGATACCGATTCTCTCCGGATATTGAGGTTACTCTTTATCGCATAATCCAGGAGGCTTTGACCAATGTGGCAAAACATGCTCATGCTACCGAAGTAACCGTCCTTGTATCCAAAAAAGATTCCTCCGCCATTCTGTCTGTGAAAGACAATGGCGTGGGATTCGATGCCAACAGAATTTCGTTGCCCTGGAAGGGGATGGGGCTTCTCAACATACGGGAAAGGGTCAATCTGCTGGGGGGGAATTTCGAGATCATCTCTCGTCCAATGAAAGGAACCAGAATAAACATAAACATTCCATTCAGGAGGTGAAGTATGAAGAAGGTCAAATTAGTGGTCGCTGACGATCATAAGATCTTTCGTCAGGGAATCAAAAAACTGTTGGAGGAGGAGTCAGACCTGCAGGTGGTGGGCGAAGCTGCAAACGGACGTGAGGCGGTAAAAAAGGCAACTGAGCTAAAGCCAGATGTGATCCTTATGGATATTGCCATGGCTAATCTCAACGGGCTGGAAGCAACCAGACAAATAAAGAAAGTATTGCCCGACGTCAAGGTGATAATGTTGACCATGCACAAAAATGAAGAATACGTTCTTCAATCCTTTCAGGCAGGTGCCTCTGGATTCATCCTGAAGGAAGGAGCGGTGGAAGAGTTGGTCTCTGCCATTCGATCCATCCATCAGGATAAATCTTTCTTAAGCCCTTCCATCTCTAAGACCCTGATAGATGCCTATCTCCGCAAGATGGAGACGGGCAAGACCGAGACTCCCTTCGACATGTTAACTGACAGAGAAAGAGAGGTCTTGCAACTGATTGCCGAAGGATACACTAACCGGGAGGTAGCTAAGTCGCTCTTCATTAGTGTGAAGACGGTGGAAGCACATAGAGCACACATCATGCAGAAACTGAATATTCACGAAGTTGCCAAACTGGTGAAGTATGCTATCCAGAAAGGTTTGGTTGACTTAAACACATAGGAATTATTCTCTTTTCATTTAATACAAATGCTTTAAATAAAATGTCATTGCGAGCGTAGCGAAGTCCCGACATTGGTGTGAACCATGTAATTAACACAGTTGGCGGAATCACGCCCCTCGGACTCGTCTTAAACTGCAGTGGTTCAGGGCTTGCCTTGAACCGTACTGGTTCAGGGCTTGCAATGACAATGTAAAAATATTTAGTGCATTTGTATTAGTTCGGTAGATCAGGGCTTCTTCTGATCGCAAAGAAACCTTTTGTGGAAGAGCAATATCGCAGTATAGTTACCAGATATAAGCATTTTTATGATAAAATAGAGTGAATTACTAATTGCCAAGCCAGAGGGGATTAGTATATTAGAAATGCAAATTTGATTTCATCTCGAGGGTGTGCGCTGTAGCTTTGGGTAGTTCCTTGCCCCCCTCTACCCTTACCAAAGCACACCCTCTTCCTCTATTTAGGCCATCCCGCAAAGTATTTTTTGGATTCACACATGAGTTCAGTTGAACTACAGGCTTTGGCTCTAAAAGGGAGGTGAAAACTTTTCCCAAATAATAATTGACAATCATAGTGTTGTTTTTATATATTATGCCAGGCAGAAAAACAGAAAGAAAAAACATCCTGGGAGGAGGTGAATTCTATGGCAATGAAGATCACGGATGAGTGCACTGCTTGTGGACTTTGCCTTCCAGAGTGCCCTCAGTCAGCAATCACCGAAGGTGATATATACGTGATTGATCCCGACAGTTGTAATGAATGCGAAGATATAGAGGGAGGATCTAAGTGTGTGGCAATTTGCCCGGTAGAATGCATTGAGAAAGCTACTTAACACAAAGAACTATACTGTAAAGAAGTGCGCCGATACGAGCAAAGGATGATCTGCTTCGCCTTCGGCGCACTTCATTATGACTGTAACAAATTTTAAAGTGGCATAGATGCCTGTTAGATAATAACTCTGGTTTTAACGTTTTCCCTTATCATTTTTGTAATTCAGAACAACTCTGCATTTAAGATAAAGCTTCTGTTATGATCCTGGACAATGTTTCAATCGGCTTTCATAACTTTGGTGTTTGCTTTTGGCGTAATTTTTGGATGTATTTCTCTGGTATGATCTAAAAGAAAGAAGCAAAAACGTGTGGGGGAGTGAAGAAGTATAAAGATGAACAAAAAAGATGATGATTTTCAGATATGAGCAAATATCGGTTTTTAGATGATGTGGCTATCGCCGATGCGGCTTTTCAAGCTGAAGCGGAAAACCTTGAGGAGTTATTTGTAGTCTGCGCACAGGCTACTTTCGAGGTGATGGCAGACACCAAAACCATTGGGCATAAGTATAAAGAGAATGTGGAGCTAACAGGTGAAAATCTGGATGAGCTGTTATTTGATTGGCTGGCAGAGTTGATCTACCTGAAAGACTTAAAATCCATGCTCTTCAGCAAATTTGATATAAAGATCCAGAAGAAGGACGGTTATAGACTCATCGCTTCTGTCTGGGGTGAGCTGGCAGATCAAAAAAAACATAAGGTAAGAGTGGATGTGAAGGCGGTTACGTATCATCTGCTGGAGGTTAAGAGGACCGATAACAAATGGACTGCCAGGGTTATCCTGGATACATAATGAGAAAATCGAAGCTGGTTTGTCCGCAGGATCCTGTGGAACGGTGACGATGCCCAGACGGGCACGTCCGTGCTCGTATCGATGTTTGAAGTACGAAGCTTGAAACTGGGGGTGAGGGTCAGGGGTCAAGATTCAAACATCGAGCCTCCATACGAGTTTCGCCAACCACAACCGAGCCTCGAGCTTCTTATAGAAATGAGGTGATACCATGCAAATGAAAAAAATTCAAGACGGTATATGGGAAGTTCCTACAAGTGAAAAAGAGGGTATGAGAGTTCCGGCAAGAATTTTAGCTTCGGAAAAGTTGATGGAAATTATGGATAAGGGAGTATTCGATCAGATAACTAACGTGGCTACTCTTCCTGGAATTCAGAAGTATGCTATGTGCATGCCAGATGGGCATTGGGGCTACGGATTTCCCATAGGCGGGGTGGCCGCCTTCTCCACCAAGGATGGCGTTATCTCCCCCGGCGGAATTGGTTTCGACATCAACTGCGGGGTCAGACTGATCCGCACCGATCTAACCTTAGATGAGGTTAAGCCCAAGATGAACGCTTTAATGGATACCCTTTTCAAGCTGGTTCCAGCGGGAGTGGGATGCAAGGGAATCGTCAGGTTAAATTCCGATACCTTCAAGCAAGTTATGATCAAAGGGGTGGATTGGTGCATCGAAAATGGATATGGCTGGCAAGAGGATCGGGATAGAATCGAGGAGGGGGGGCATATGCCGGGTGCCAATCCTTCCAAGGTAAGCCAGAAGGCTATCTCGCGCGGAATCAGTCAGTTGGGTACTTTGGGATCGGGGAATCACTATCTGGAGATACAGGTTGGACTCACCGATCAAATTTATGATCCGGATATAGCCAAAGTTTATGGGATAAACAAGCCAAATCAGATCTTCGTCATGGTGCATTGTGGCTCTCGCGGATTCGGTCACCAGATTGCCACAGATTATCTTCAGATATTTTTAAACGCCATGAAAAAATACGGGATAAAGATACTGGACAGGGAGCTGGCTTGTGCGCCATTCAACTCGCCAGAGGGACAGGATTATTTCGGAGCAATGGTCTGTGCCGCCAACTCTGCCTTTGCCAATCGGCAGGTGATCACTCACCGAATCAGGGAGGCATTCAGCCAGGTGTTCGGAAAGGATGCCAAAGAGTTAGGGATGCACATCATCTATGATGTGGCTCACAATATAGCTAAAATTGAAAAGCATAATATCGACGGAGAAGAAAAAGAGGTTATCGTTCACCGCAAAGGTGCCACCCGTTCCTTCCCGCCCCACCATCCGGCTGTAACTGAAATATACCGGGAGGTGGGACAGCCGGTGATAGTGGGCGGATCCATGGAAACCGACTCATACCTTCTGGCAGGCACCCAAAAGGCATTTGAGATGACGTTCGGTTCCACCTGCCACGGAGCAGGAAGAGTTATGTCTCGAACGGCAGCCAAAAGAAAGGTGAGGGGAACCGAGTTAAGACAGAAGATGACCGAAAGAGGCATGGTGATCCGTGCGGTATCCATGTCAGGACTGGCTGAGGAAGCGGGACTTGCTTATAAGAACATAGACGAGGTGGTCAGAACGGTGGATAACCTCGGCATCTCCAAGAAGGTGATTCAACTGAGACCTCTGGGCTGCATCAAGGGTTAGAGAAAGAGGAGCTAACCCACTGCGAGCGGCGGTGGACCCCGGTTTGACCTGCGAAACTGGCGTTTCTGGCCTTTCTGGGCTTTCTGGAGTTCGTTTTCGTTCTTTCTTTCAAACCTCCTGCATCCTAGTATTGTGTGCGTCAGCAGGTTACAAACTACGATACTGGCGGTTCTGGGCGTTCTGGGCGTTCTGGAGCTCATTTTTGTTTTTTTTTCAGCCTTCCTGCCTGCTGGGATTCTGTGTGTCAGCCGATTGTCGTGTAGCTCCCCCGACTCCGGCGGGATCGGAACCGGACCTGCAAGCTGAATTCCCCCTCACTCCCGCCGTTGGCGGGATCTTCGACTGTGTCCTCTCCCCCAGGGGAGAGGAAAAACCTTTCCCCCCTCTCCACCGCATCCGGCGGGATCGCCCTGCAGGCCCCCTACCCAGACGGGCACGTCCGTGCAGGTCCGTAGGACGTCCGGGCAACCCGACCTACGAACAACCCTTCGACCCTTTGATAAACTCACTTCGTGCCGAGCGCACTCAGTGCGAGGCAGGGTGCTGACAGTTCGACTTCGCTCACTGTCCCTGAGTGGTTCGACTTCGCTCACCATCCTGAGGAATTCAAAGGACAAAGGCGAAGCACAAAACTCAGGGGCGGCATCAATTGGATGGTTCATATAGAATACCTTTTACACATAAGTAGGGGGTGTTGTCAAAGTTTCATTTTAGGGCGGGATGAATTCCCGCCCCTATGGGAAACAAAGAGTTATCATTCATACATAGGGCAGGGTTCATCCTGAATGGATTTCCCTCGATCCTGAGATCTTCGGGATCGAAGGACACCCTGAAGGGCATTTAGCCCTGCCAATAGAGTCCGGCAAAAACCTCATTGCTTACATCCCCTGTTTCAAAAAGGGGGAAGGGGGGAATTCGTATGAATGCATCCGCATTTGAAACTTGACAAATCCCCCTAAATCCCCCTTTGCTAAAGGGGGATTAGAAGACGGGCGCAAAACAGGATATGCTCTTCCATAAACAGCGGAGCTATCCTTTTCACCATTGAAGTTTAGGTATATTTGCTTTTTGTGGAAAGAGAGACTACGGGTTAGGTCTCAGAATGGGGTTCCAACCACCCCCGCCTTTGGTATGGACCGTACGGTTCATACCTTTGGCGGGATTTTCGACCTGAGGCCGTAGGATGATAACGGCAGGCGCATCAGCCGCGGCGTGGAGTGTTTTTTGACTTGTAAGAATCCTTTTTTTGCCCGCCGTCGGCTGAATGCGCGGGTTAGATCGCGATTACCTGCCAGCAATGGCAACAAACAACGGAGTGCAGACAAATGATCTAAGGCGCTCACATGGTTGATCCATTAGAAGCACTTTTGCCACAAATTCATACTCATGTGGAGGCCCCACTAGGAATCTATTGAGGATATCAGCTATGTCCTTGACCGTGTATCTCCAATTATGAAAGTACTCCTTATCTTCTCTAGTCCGAAGTAACCCGATTGATTCGGAGACGGTTCTGGGTTCCGATTCGACTCTTTCTACAGCGAGGACTAAATCGAGAATGTGTCTTAGGTGAGATAGATTTGGGGCACGACCACACCTAAGCTCTGGGGCTTCACCGATTAGATGATGGTGAGAGCCTATCATTGCAAAATGGTGATCCTGATTCCCCCATAATGCAAAAAGAGGGAGGAAAGACCAGCTAGAATCAACAGCGCTAGGAATTCCCACACACAAGTCGAGAGATCCGTGTATATAGGCTTTAGAATCTGCAACAGCCCCTATCAATGACTGTTCTTCGAGATAGGAAAGCACGGCATCCAAACGGCTTAACATCGTTTGCTGCGATTTTGTCAAGGTAATCCTGCCCCACCGTGATCCAACTTCCACGTTAAAACTAGAACGGAATTTTGCAACTAGACTCTTAGGTATCTGCGCGTAGAGCATGTCGGTCTTTACTTGAGAAACGTAGACGAAATATCGGAAGGGATTTCCATCTGGTATGGGATGGTCAGCATCTTTTCTGCTGAGCAGGTTTCTGAATCTTTTAACAATACTCACTATATTCTCCAAATTATGCGCACGTCGATCTAACTGTGTTTATATCGATCCGTATAACACCCCAAACATGGCTTTTAGCGCCGTATAAGACACCTGCGAAAAAGGTATCTCTTCAGGCATAACCAATGAAATTTCAAGCTGTTGCGTCGTTGTGCTGTTTTTATCGTGGTGTTTTAGGCGGATCGGCATAAGACCCTCCATGACAACTTCAAAGCGCATCCCAGACGGGCCGTCCGCCTGACATCTTATTGACCCAGCAGCCCGTGAATCGTTCGGATGTCGTAACCCGCTTCGAGCAAGTGGGACCCAATCGTACTTAGACTCCAAGCTCCGATCAGGTATGCCCAGCCTTGCCTCGGGCATAGAAACCCTCTTTTAACAACTAGTAATATAGCACGCATACCTTCGCACGTCAAGGAAATTACTCCGAAATCTTGAACCAAGCCCTGCACTGTTTGGTGCAGGGCGAAGTGAAGAATGTAAAACACCGAGACATGCCACCAACCCCAGATTCTTCCCCCGCCAAAGGCGGGGTCAGAATAACATGCTCTGTTCGTCATGGATGCCCTCGTCCGCACGTTTTAAGGGAATAGTGTCGGCTCTTTAACCCCCTGTCTCCCCCTTGTCAGGGGGACAAATACAGCAAGCCGGTGCGGGCAGCCACAAGGGCTGTCCCTACGACTTGCCACTGCTGTTAGTCGCGGACGCCCTCGTCCGTGACGCTTTATGATTACGGACAGGATGTCCGTTACCAACGTGAAACATACGCCCGATGAGCAAGACGCTCCAGCCCGATGAATCGGGCAACTACATCCCCCTCGCTCAGACTTTTCTGAACGGTTGGCAGCGGGGGCAGAAGTAACTCGATCTCTGGTTTATCTTTATCCGTTTGATTTTTACTCCACAAGTTCTGCAGGGTTCCCCTTCCCTGCCGTATGCTTTATGTTGCAGCTGAAAGCTTCCGATTTCTCCTTCTATATTGCAGTAATTCTCTATAGATGATCCCCCTGCTTTAATGGCTTTATGTAATATCTTTTTTATAGCTTTGCGCAGATCCTTTAGTTTGTTTTGGCTCAGCAGGTCTACTCTCTGGGCGGGATGTATTTTTGCCTCGAACAAGGATTCATCGGTATAGATATTGCCCAATCCTGCTACGATTTGCTGATTTAGAAGTGCGGATTTGATCCTTCCCTTTCGTCTTCTGAAAATCTCGATAAATTCAGAAGATGTGATATCGAGCGCCTCTGGGCCTAACTTTTTTAACTCAAAAACATCTTTTTCCTCAGCAGTATTAAACACTTTTAACTTGCCAAATTTTCTTTGGTCGTTATAGTGAAGCTCATCAGGCGTGCCATAAAATCTGAAAATCAGACGATTGTGTTTATCATAGGGTTCTTCTTGAGACAGAAGTTGACTTGATGGTTTAAATGACGAATTTTTATATTTAACAAAAAGAAAATTTCCGGTCATGCCCAGATGAACTAAAATTGTCTTCCCTCCAGACAAATCCATGAGCAGATATTTCCCTCTTCTTCTCACGTCTTTGATCCTTTTCTGGATAATTGCTATCTTGAAGATGCGAAAACTCTGCCTCACTATCCCGGGAAAGGTTGCTTTAATCTCTTTTATTCTTTTTCCCGCAACAACCTTGCTCAATCCCTTGGCTATGGTCTCAACCTCAGGCAATTCCGGCATAACTATCCTCAGGGTAAAAAGATTTCCTGTGGTTTTAATCAAGCAATTTCGGTCTTATCCAAAAGACTTGATAATACTCGAGCCTGATTTGCCACGAAGAGCAAAACTTCAGTTCCTATGGGACTCATTTGAGGCAACAGACAACTGACCGGCAGATTTTCTCTACCTCTCCCCCTTTCCCTGACGAGCAGACGCTCCCGTCTGGGGGTCTCCGTGTTCCCCCTCTCCCACCGCCTCTGGCGGGGTTTTCAACATGAAATGGAGAGGGGTTCACCCTGAAGGATTCACCCTGAAGGGTTCACCCTGAAGGATTCACCCTGAAGGGTTCACCCTGAAGGATTCACCCTGAAGGGGATAGGGGTGAGGTTTTTAATTTGAGATAATTGAATGGAACAAAAAATTTGCTTAGACTATCTCCAGCATTCTGTCGATTGATCTTTTTGCGCGCTGTGCAATCTCAGGAGGGACTTCGACCGGATAGATCATATCCTCCAAAGACCACAATATCTTTTCCAGATTGTTCAACTTCATGCTGTGGCAGTCTGCCAGACTGCTGGCAGGGTAGAAATTTTTTTGCGGATTTTCTTTTTTCAATCTGTGAAGTATTCCAATCTCCGTGCCGATGATGAACTCCTCTGCGTTTGACTCTTTGGCATATCTGCAGATGCCGGAGGTGGAAAGAACCTTATCTGCCATGGCAATCACTTCCGGGGTGCATTCAGGATGCACCAGCACTTCAGCTTTGGGATATTGAGCTCTCTTTTTCAAAATATCCTCAGCCAGAATGCGCCTGTGGGTGGGACAGTAACCCTCCCACAAAATCATCTTTCGATTAGCTTGTCCGGCGGAAAAGTCGCCCAGATATTTATCCGGGACAAACAAAATCTTCTTCTCCTGTGGAATGGATAAAACCACCTTCACCGCATTGGCAGAGGTACAACAATAATCGGATTCCGCCTTTATCTCAGCGGTGGTATTCACATAGCAGACCACGACAGCATCAGGATGTTTCCTCTTCATCTCCTTCAGCTCTCTGGAGGTGATCATGTTAGCCATGGCACAGCCAGCATTTTTGTCGGGCATCAAAACCGTTTTGTTCGGAGAAAGAATTTTGGCGGTTTCCGCCATGAAGTGAACCCCGCAGAAGAGGATCACCTCTGCGTTTGTATCAGCCGCCTTTTGGCTTAAATCCAAAGAATCACCCACAAAGTCGGCAATATCCTGCACCTCTCCAATCTGATAGTTGTGCGCCAAAATGATAGCCTTGCGCTCATCTTTGAGCTTCAAAATATCGTTTATCAGCTTTTCGTTTTTTACTTCGGCGGTACCCATAAACAAGCCCAAAAGGATTTGAGTTTTGATTACAGACTGTCTTTGAACTAATAAAGATACTTTAAAATAAGCTCTAATAGAAAACAGTTCTCAGAATCGAGGGAGAAATCTCTCTTTTCTTATAATTTCTGAATGAGAAGAATCTATGATTGTATCTTTTTCTCATCCGGTGAGCTATCCTTGACTTCTTCAACGGTTTTATTAAGGTCTTCAATCAACTTATCAACCTCCACCCCATGCGCCAGTGCCCCCTGCTCGATGGTCTCGTCGACTGCAAGATGACAGCCAAAACAGTGCATTCCAAACTGGAAAAAAGTTTTAACCGTCTCCGGATACTTTTTCAAAACCTCTCCAAAGGTCATCTCTTTGGTTATCTTAGCTTCCTGTGCCATAAATTTACCTCCTTTATTTTTTTATCGGCAGAATAACATTAGTCCCGAACCAACGCACCTCCTTTGGGCGAAGTTCAAAAATCAATGCTCATTACGATATGGATGTCGTCTCCTCCATCCTGCTCAATAGAATACCAAACTTTGATATGAATTATTGGACTTTTTTGATCTTCTTTATACTGAATTTCTTTTATGAACTCGCTTTTCAGCGTCAAGATAGTTAACCTTAAAAAAAAGTCAAGTATATTGGGAATTGCTTTTTAGAAGGCCTTGGAGTCGAAAGTAGCCTCGGGGGATTTTAAAAGTTTGGTAGGTAAAAAAATCTATTCTTGTGCTTTGCCTGACATTACAAAGCTTTTTCTAAAAGCTCTGCTAAATCATAGACTGCCATCTTGCTTTCCATCCCCTTCTCTTTGATTCCATCCCCCAGCATGGTCAAGCAATAGGGGCAGGCAGTTGCCACCACGGAGGCACCGGTCGAGGCAACTTGATCTATGCGCATGTGATTTATCCTTGTGCCGATGGTCTCCTCCATCCACATCCTGCCTCCACCTGCACCACAACAGAAGCTTTTCTCTTTAGTTTTCTCCATCTCAACCAAACTGGTATTCTGGATGGAACCTAAAAGTTTTCTGGGGGCATCATAGATATTGTTATGCCGCCCCAAATAGCAGGAGTCATGATATGTCGCCGTCATCTCCACGCCAGTTTTGAATCTCAACTTCCCTTCTTTGAACAGACTCCAAAGGAATTCAGTGTGATGGAACACCTGATATTTGCCTTCAAATTGATGATATTCATTCTTAAAGGTGTTAAAACAGTGAGGACACGAAGTGATGATCTTTTTTATTCCATATTTATTGAAAAGTTCGATATTTTGCTGCATAAGAATCTGAGCTAAATATTCATTCCCCATTCGGCGAGCAGTCTCTCCACAACATATCTCCTCTGTGCCTAAAATTCCGAAGTTCACTCCCGCCTTTTGCAAAAGCCTTACTAAGCTTCGGGTCACCTTCCTGTTGCGCTCATCAAATGAGCCCGCACACCCCACAAAGAGGAGATAATCCACATCGCCTTTTTCAGCTACAGTTTTCAAATCCAGATCCTTTGCCCAATCTGCACGGGTGGCAAAACCGATGGTCCAGGGATTGTAATTGGTCTCCATGTTCTTGAAGAAGAGTTTGACCTCCGGAGAGAACTTGCTCTCTATTAAAACCAGGTAACGTCTCAAATCCACCACCTTATCGATCACCTCCACCAATACCGGACAGGCTTGCTGACAGGCGCCACAGGTGGTGCAAGCCCAGAGCTCGTCTTCAGAGATTACATTTCCGGCGATCGGCGAAATCTCTTTTTCGGCATCCTCTCCCTTACCCAGACTCTTCGCCTGACTGGTCAGATGATCTTTCAAATCCTGAATGACCTTTTTGGGGGAGAGAGGCTTTTCGGAAAGATAAGCGGGGCAATTGTCCTGGCATCTGCCACAGCGGGTGCAAGCATCTGTGTCGAGTAGTTGCTTCCAGGTAAAGTCCTGCAGTTTCGCCACTCCAAAAGTCTCCTGATTCTCAATATCCGGTATGGGCTTGACCTCTCCTGCGGGTGCAAACGATCTGAAGAATTGATTTAAAGGAGAAGTAATCAGATGTAGAAGTTTGGAATAGGCAACGTATCCCATGAAGCCAAAAGCCAAAAGCAAGTGTATCCACCAGAAAACTACGTGAAGTATTTTTGTCGAGTATACACTTGCTTCGGATGACACAAAAAGCTTGCTTATTTGCCAGCCCACAAATGAATATCTCTCAAAATCGGGTTTGGTGATGGCAATGCGAACTCCTTCGTTGAAGAAACCGGTGAGGAGAACAAGAAAAATCAATATCAAACCGATCAGATCTTCTGGCTTGTTATCCAGTCTATCCGGCTTAAGAACGTACCGGCGAAAGGCCAGCAGAATCACGCCAATTAAGGCTAACAATCCGAACAAATCCAAAACGAAGGAGAAGAAAAGATAGAAATTCCCACAAATGAAGATTTTATCAAACAGTAGCTTGGTAAAATCCTCTTGCAAGAAGATCAGGAAGGTGCCCAAGAGGAGAACGAGAAAACCCCAGAACAAAAACAGGTGCGTTATCCCCGGGTATGGCTCTTTGAGGATTCGCTTGTGAAAGAGTCCAAATGAGAGAAGCGATCCAATCCTTCTGGGTATGTTATCAAGCCTGTTTTCCGGTTTGCCCATTCGCCAAAGTCGAATGCGCTTAATTAGACCATAGGCGAAGATCAGAATAACAATTAAGCCCAAGCCATAAACTGGCCAGCGCACCCAATGTCCCACGTTCCAGAAAATCTCTCGCGTGATTTCCATATTTCGATTTTCTGCTTTAAACTTTAAACTTTGAACCTTAAACGCTTTAATCTTGCGCTTTCAGCTTTTTAACCTCTTCGGCCAACAGCGGAACCACTTTAAAAAGGTCATCTACGATCCCGTAATCTGCCACCTGGAAGATAGGGGCTTCGGGGTCTTTGTTGATGGCTACGATGTATTTCGAAGTCCGCATTCCTGCCAGGTGCTGAATGGCGCCGGATATACCGCAGGCGATGTAGAGGTTGGGATTGACCACCTTTCCGGTTTGTCCTACCTGCCAATCATGGGGAGCAAAGTCTGAATCCACAGCCGAGCGGGAAGCCCCCACCGTGGCGCCCTCCCCAAAGGCGGAGGCTAATTCTTCCAGGACCTTGAATTTTTCCTTACTTCCCATACCCCTGCCTCCGGAAACGATCACTGAGGCTTCGGTCAAATCAATTTTCTCCCCTGCCGTTTTGACCATCTCCTTGATAGTCGCTTTTAGGTCCTGTGGATTGATCTCCACCGCCACTTTTTCGATCTCTGCTTTTTCAGAGCCTTTCTCTGGCACTGGCAAAACATTCGGTCTTAAGCAAACCATCTGCGGTCGGGCTTCAGGGGTGATGGTATCCACCATTACCTTTCCGGCAAAAACGGGTCTTTCTGCCAGAAGAAGTCCCTCCTCGTTGATTGTAAGCCCCACGCAATCTGAAGCCAGTCCGGTTGTAAGACGCCCAGACACTCGGGGAAAGAGGTCCTTGCCCAAAGCGGTAGCTCCACCCAAAAGGATTGACGGATTACCAGCTTTTACTAAATCCACGATCGCCTTGGTATAGGCTTCGTTGGAATAATCTTTCAGAGCTTCGGAGTCACAGACAAAAATCTTACTGGCGCCGTATCCATCAAGCTCCTCTGTCAGGCTATCTATCCCTTGTCCTAAAAGCACAGCAGATAATGACCCGCCAGTTTTTTCTGTCAGCTTAGCTCCGATGCCTAAAAGCTCAAGAGAAACCTTTTTTAGTTTTCCTTCCTTTTGCTCAGCTACTATCCATACATCGTTTGACATTTTCTATCCTTTCATTAAAGCATTTTGATTCCCCCTCACCCTCGCCTCTGGCGGGATTTTCAACCTACCCTCTCCCCCTGGGTGAGAGGGAACAACCTCGTCTCATAAATAAATGCGTTTACACTAAATCAGCTTGGCTTCCACACGCAGCAGTTTTGCCAGCTCAGCGGCCGTCTCTTGAGGTTCTCCCTCGATCTTTTTTCCCGCCTGCCTTTCCGGTGGAAGCCTGAAGTTCTTCGTCTTCAGCTTGGAACCTTTTTCACCCACCTCATCAGCATCCAGACCTAAAGTCGAAAGATCAATCTTCTTGATTTCCTTCCTTTTCGCTTTCATGATGCCTGGAAGCGAGGCATATCTCGGTTCATTCAAGCCCTTCTGAGCCGCTATCACCGCAGGCAAAGGCATTTCAATGATCTCCTCCACTCCTCCTTCTGTCTCCCTTCTGGCGGTGGCGGTTTTTCCATCCGAGGATATTTCCAATCCCACAACCACCGAAACATAAGGAAGGTCCAAAAGCTCAGCCAGACAGCCAAACACCTGAGAGCAGTCGAAATCCATCGCCTGCTTTCCGGCCAGGATCAGATCGTATTTCATATTCTTAATCGCACCAGCTAAGATTTTAGCAGTGGTGAAGCTGTCTGAGCCCTCAAAAGCGGGATCGTTTAAATGAACCCCTTCATCCGCACCCATGGCTAAGGCAGTTCTTATGGCTTCGGTTGCCCGGTCAGGACCCAAGCAAACGATGGTAACCGTGCCTCCAAGCTTTTCCTTGATCTTCAAAGCCTCCTCCACCGCATACTCATCATAGGGATTCATCACGTATTTGAGCCCCTCAGTGACGATCCCTGTCCCCTCCGCATTTACCTTTATTTTGGATTCGGTGTCAGGCACCTGCTTCATACAAACAATTATGTCCATAACTAACCTCCGAAAGTTTGAGAAACTTTTCACAAAGATAAAAAATCCACTTGGCATTGTCAAATGAAAAACCGTGAAACTAATGGAATGGCTGAAGGGAAATCGGACATTCAAGAGAATACCAGCACCTAACTTAAGTTAGGTGCTGGTACTAAGGTTAGGTGCTGGTGCTGCATCGAAGAAAAAGCGCCGATCTGTAGGATCGGGGTACCCTTATCCCGATCTTGCTTCTTATGGTCAAGGGTGAGGGTTTATCCTGAAGGATTCACCCTGAAGGGCACCCTTGACTAACGGAGTTAGTTGGGGTGGGGGTTTAATCCCCGCCCCAACTAAGAACACTAAGGCAAAAACCCCTTCTCTTTCATCCACTCATCATTAAACATCTTGCTAAGATATCGTGCACCGGCATCTGGCAGTATTACCACCACAATTTTATCCTCACTCAAATTTTTCGCCATCTTTAAAGTTGCCCAGACCGCTCCTCCACTTGAGCCTCCACCGAAGATACCCTCTTCCCTGACAAGTCTTCGTGCCATAAGAAAACAATCTTTGTCTGTGACCTGAATCACATCGTCCATCACATCAAAGTGCATGGTGGGAACAAGCATATCCTCCCCTATTCCTTCCACCATGTAGACGTGAGGCTCAATTAACTTTTTCGTTTTGAAGTAGTCGTGAAACACCGAGCCAACCGGGTCCACTCCAATCGCCTTGATGTTGGGATTTTTTTCCTTAAGATATTTTGCCGCACCGGACATGGTTCCTCCGGTGCCGATGCCGATCACCACATAATCTAACTTGCCCTCGGTCTGTTCCCAGATCTCCGGTCCGGTGGTTTTGTAATGTGCCTCACAGTTTTTTTCATTGAAGTACTGTTCTAAGATGACACTGTTGGGGGTTTCAGCATGAACTTTTCTGGCGACCTCATAGTAGCTTTCCGGCGAATCAGGAGGAACATCGGTGGGGGTAACTATCACCTCTGCGCCGAAAGCCTTAAGCAGATTTATCTTCTCCTGGCTCATCTTATCAGGAATGGTGAAGATGGCTTTGTATCCTTTGGATGCCGCATACATGGCGATTCCCACTCCGGTGTTTCCGGAGGTGGCTTCCACAATGGTGCCTCCTTTTTTGAGCCTTCCCTCCTTCTCCTCCTCCTTCAACATATAGAAAGCCATGCGATCCTTCACGCTTCCGCCGGGATTGAAAAACTCCAGCTTGGCCAACACCTGTGCCTTGATCCCTTTGGTTACTTGATTCAACTTTACCAAAGGCGTGTTTCCCACTAAATCTGTGATGTTATCGTAATACATGTCTCCTCCAGTCAAAAACTCTGCTATGGATCGTATTACACCTTATCCTCGAAATACTTTGTGACTTGTCTGACTTGAATATAAGAGGAACAGAAGTTAGGTCAAGATATTTTTGAGTAAGTGTGTTCGGCGATGGGATAAATACCCACCCCTATGGGCTTCCCCTTGGATGAGGTTTTTTATCTTCTTCTGTGGTTAATGCCTGAAGCAAAGCTAAAGCTCAGTACTCCAAAGTATCATCCGGTTACAAATTTTTTGATCTGCGTCCGACAAAAAACTTGACAAAGCGCGGATAAGGACGTTATTTTATAACAACATAGTTAATTAACTCTTGGAGTGGCTGTGAAACCAAAAGCTCTAATTACAATCCTACTCTTTATCTTCGTGCTACTGCCTCACAAAGCAAATGGAGGAAGTAAAACAGGCTTCATCACCCTCAAGGAACGCACCTGGGATGGCTATATACATACCATATATCGGGGAAACTCCGTTGACTATCGCAGCACTATTCTTATTGGATTTGTCGATTCCCTTATGGATGCTCAAGCAGGAGTAAAAATTGACATTGAGGTAATCAGGAAAAGAGGTAAAAGATTTAATATTCCCGCGCCGGTGTATTACCATATGAGCGATTCCGGCGACATTACATATGATCGTCGAGATTACGATCCGAAAAGTGGTGCCCCTTTTAAGGAAATTTATATAAAATTACGCAAATGGGCTTTGGAACCAGGGGATGAAATACACATCAAAATCTACGATCATATAAATTACTCCTATCTGTTTGAAAGATATATCCCCTTGAAGATACATGGGTTTAGCGGAAATTTCTCCTTCCCCATTCTTTCTGTGCAGAGAGCCGGAAACCACCCTGGTGGCTTGGGCGCTGGAATCAGCTACACCATCAGATACATAAGATGGGAGAGGAGTTTATCAAATAAGCTTGGCTTAGGCGCAAATTTTTCTTTTCTGGACTTTGATCCAGGTCAAAAGATCGAGATAGGCTTGGGCTTTGTCTTCTCGTTTCCGGATGATCTTATTCAAATAGGTGTGGGGAAAAATCTCACCGTCAAAAAGGATTCCGGTTATTATTTCCTGGGGATAAATCTTCAGGGGATCAAAGAGAAGATTGGTTTGTAAGCTGAAGTCCAGCACCTAACTTAAGTTAGGTGCTGGTATCAGAACCAACAGACTTCATCACGCTTCAACTACAAACTTCAGGACTGTCTCAAGATCAAATGGCGAAAAGTTCTAAAAGCAACGAACTTTTATTTCCCTCCCAATTTTTTCTCCAGCTTCTCCACTACTTTGGTAAGCTCATCAATTTTTTTGTGAAGCTTAGCTAACTCCTCACTCTCTTTTCCCTTTACCTTAGCGGTTACCTTTTCCACACTCTCATCGATTTTTGTTTTTAACTTCTTCATCCTCTCCTCGTGTCCCTTCAAAAGCTCCTTAACCGCCTTGGCTTTGTCGGATTGAGACATCTCGCCCCTTTTGATCATCTCATCCACGATTCTTTCTGCCTTCTCCTTGGTCAGGTCAAAAAGACCCAGACCGAAAAGAACCGATTTTTTTAAAAAATCCATGGTCTTCCCTCCTCCTTTAGAAATGAGTAAACGTATGAGTTTGGTGGTTTCTTTAAGATTCTTTTTATCTTCAGATAACGTATCTGAGAAAACTCTGGACAGAACAGATAGGGTAACGTCCTTACCTGTTTTGTTATCGATCACCTTAAAGTCAACATCTTTTCTGACCAGATATGCCACATCTTCAAGCTTGATGGTTTTCCTCTCAAGAGCATCATACAACCTCCTGTTTTTGTATCTTTTTATGACCCGAGTTTCCATAAGACAAAAAAATCTGCCTGCTGTTTACCGATCACTGACTACTGACTATTGACTATTGACTATTGACTATTGACTATTGACTATTGACTGATTCTAATATAGTGCGGTGCACAACAAAAGTCAAGAAAAATTTTTGTTTGGTTGTATTAATGTTGTATTCATATTGAGTAACTGATTTTGGCATGGGAGCCCCCCCCACAGGCTAAAGGGCGTGTTGAAAAAGTCCCACTTCGGGGCGGGATAACGGAGACCCGTCTGGGAATTCCCGCCCCTATGGGCAACAACAACTTATCACTCATAGGGCAGGGCATTTAGCCCTGCCAATAGGGTTTTTCAACAGCTCCTAAAGCCTGCGGCTACCTCTTTTCCTCTCTTTTTTAAAACTTTTGGGAATATACAGGGGGCGATTACCCCGAGCAAATCAGACTTTCATCCTTTTTGCTATGGAGACCGATCTATCGGAGGATATTGGAATGAAAAATGAGCAGAAACAGACAGATTAGTGTCGCAAGAATTTACGATGAGGTTAAGAGTATGGGGCATAAAAAAATGCCTAATTTCTCCTATTGAGAGTTATTTCTTTGATCGCAATTCCCTGCGTCTACGTAGTAGGAAAAATAATAAGAAGTTCGTAGTTCCATGTATGCACTCAACTATCTTTATACTTTACAACGAGTTACATCTGTCCTGTATCAGTGTGGTTCCTCCTTGAAACTGGCACGATTTTTACATATAGATAAAATGTAGGAGTTTCCTCCTTCTTCAATTTTCATATATAGATTGATCAAGCCTGTGCTAAAGAGAAGAGCACAGGCTTGAATTTTTTGTCCCAATTTAGATGAAGTAGCCGACCTGTAATCATAATATTAGAAACACGTTTTTGTTACCTGCGTCTACAACCCTACAATCTCCAGATCGGCATATTTTGCCATAAGTTTTTTCTTAACTCCTCCGCTAAAGATAACGGTCAGCTTCAGGTTTTCGCCAGCACCTTCCCGATGAATAATCTTTCCTTCGCCCCAGTGAGAGTGAATCACCCGGGTGCCCACCTGTAGCATGGAGTTACAGGTGTTGGCTGATTCGGGGAAGAAAGACTCTACATGGCCCAGATCAACTTTGTGAAGATATTCTTTCTTTGAAAAAACGTGATCCTCTATCTTTAAAAGCTCCTGCGGCACCTCGTCCAAAAACCTAGACTCAAAATTTACCATATCCGCAAACCGCCTGCGATGGCGGGCATAGGATAGAAACAACCTCTCTTTTGCCCGGGTCATCCCTACGTAGAAAAGTCTCCTTTCCTCCTCCAGATCAGACGGGTTCTCCAGCGAGCGAGACAAAGGGAAAAGTCCCTCTTCCAGTCCAGCGATGAAAACTACCCGAAACTCCAGCCCTTTGGCGGCGTGCAAGGTCATAAGAGTAACCACTTCCTTGGTTTTATCCCACATATCTATATCTGTGATGAGTGAAACCTCTTCTAAAAATCCTTCCAGCGTGGGCTGCTCAGATCTCTCTTTAAACTCAGAGATGGCATTGATCAGCTCCTTTATGTTCTCCAATCTGTTCTCCGACTCAATAGTCCTCTCTTTTTTGAGTTCATCTAAGTAGCCGGTTTTCTGGGCGACCAACTCGGCAAGTTCGTCTATGGGTAATTCATCTTTCATAGAAGCAAATTTATCCAACATCTTGGAGAAATCATGTATGGTGTTTTTGAGTCTGGGCGAGATCCCTTCAATCTTATCTATCTGGCTTATCCCCTCCAGGAGACTTAAGTTACTTCTCAAGCAGAAATTCTCTATCTTTGAAATGGTCTTTGCTCCAATCCCTCTGGCTGGCACGTTGATGATTCTTTTCAGGTTTAAATCATCCTTGGGGTTTGTCAAAACCTTCAGATATGCCAAAAGGTCTTTTACCTCTTTGCGTTCATAGAATCTCAAGCCCCCAATTATCACGTAAGGTATGCCGTTGTCTCTGAGCTTTTGCTCCAGCACGCGCGATTGGGCATTGGTGCGGTAAAGAATGACGAAATCAGATAACGAATAACCGTATACTTGAACATAATGCTGAATTCGCTTCACTAAAGCCTCCGCTTCCTGATGCTCGTTTTCCAGAATCAGGAGACCCACCTTTTCCCCACCCCCAATCTGGGTATAAAGAGTTTTTCCTTTACGGCTCAGGTTATTCTTGACCACCGCGCCTGCCGCATCCAGGATCACCTGAGTGGAGCGATAGTTTTGCTCCAGCTTTATCACTTTTGCATCCGGATAATCTTTTTCAAAATTAAGAATGTTGTTGATATCCGCTCCTCGCCAGCCATAAATGGATTGATCCTCATCTCCCACCACGCACAAGTTTCGACCTTTTGATGCCAAAAGATTCACCAGCACATATTGAGCATGATTGGTGTCCTGATATTCATCTATTAGTATCTGATGAAACCTGCTCTGATATTTTTCCAAAATCTCAGGCTGATGAGTGAAAAGCTCAACGGTTTTCATTATCAAATCATCGAAATCAAAGGCATTCGTCTCCTCTAACCTCTTCTGATAAAACTGATAGATTCTTGCTACAGTCTCTTCAAAAAAATCTTTGGCTTGGGTAGAGAAATCCTGCCAGCCAATTAACCTATCTTTGGCTGAGGAGATGTGACTTTGGATGGCATCTGGAGAAAAATTCTTTGTGGAGATATTAAGTTCCTCCATACACTTTTTTATCACTGATATTTGATCATTCTGGTCATATATGCTGAAATTGTTGGTATAACCCAAAAGGTTCGCCTCTTTCCTTAAGGTTCTTGCACACCAGGAATGGAACGTGCTCACCCACACACTGGTGCTAGCTTTGCCCAAAAGCCTCTCCACCCTCTCTTTCATCTCACCTGCCGCCTTATTGGTGAAGGTTACAGCTAAGATATTCCACGGATCGACCCTCTTAACCGCAGTCAAATATGCGATGCGATATGTCAGTACCCTGGTTTTCCCGCTGCCCGCTCCAGCCAAAACTAAAAGCGGACCGGAGGTGTAGGTAACAGCTTCCCTCTGGGCGGGATTCAAATCTTTCAAAAAGTCAATTGCCATTTCTCTACTTTAGTTTTGTATAAACGAAATCAAACTTCAGCCGGATTATCTCCTCTTCGGAGACACACTCAGGTATTCTACTTGTGATATAATAATAGAAAACGAACACCTTTCAAAGAAGTTTTCATAAACAGGAAAAACTCGCAACCTGCATGTTCTTAGCGAAAATAGAATTTATATTTGGTCTGCACTCCAAACTACCCTTTGGCGACTCCTCAATTCATCCTGCCGAAATGATTTTTCGAAAGTTCTTAATAAAAAACTTGACAAAGACGTATTCTTGGGTTAATTAAATGAAGTTTATATTTGAGCCATAAACCGAGAATGGTAAACAAAGGGAAAAATGAAAATTAAAAAAATTATAGGGATAGAATCAGCATCTCCCGGCTTTCACGTGTTCAGTGCATTTAAGCTTCCCCGCCTGGGTTTGCCTATTATGGGCACGATCCTGAGAGATAAGGGATACTTAGTTAAATTATTCTGCCCAGATATCGCTCCCCTCGATTGGGCAGAGGTGCTAACCGCCGATATGGTGATGATCTCCACCATCACCAGCACTGCTCCGGAGGCTTATCACATCGCCAGGAAGATAAAGGAGAAAGCACGGGTTTTAGGAAAAGACATCCCCATCGTGATGGGAGGAGCGCACGTCACCTTCATGGCGGAAGAGGCGCTGGATAACTATGCAGACTTTGTGGTAAGAAAAGAAGGTGAACAGACGATTCTGGAGCTTTTATCCTGGTTAGAAAACGGAAATGATGCTTCCTCTATTTCCAAAATTCTAGGGCTATCCTACAAAATAGGGTCACGGGTGTATCATAACGACGAAAGACCGTACTTAATAGATCAGGATAGCCTTCCCACTCCGGAGCTTTCGCTGATTAAAGGCTGGAAGAACCCGACGATAATTCCGGTTTTGGCCTCGCGTGGATGCCCCTTCGACTGCACCTTCTGCTCGGTCACCAAAATGTTCGGGCACCGATACCGAACTCGCAGTCCGGAGAAGGTGCTGGAGGATATAAAATACTATCACAAATTGTATCCCAAAGCATGGATGTTTTTTTATGATGATAATTTCGATGCTGACAAAAAGAGAACCAAAAGGTTTTTGGAGTTGGTGCTGGAAAATAATATACATATTTCATGGACTGCCCAAAGTCGGCTGGATGTGGTGAAGGATAAAGAACTTTTAGAATTGATGCATAGGTCCGGTTGTAAAGTCCTGTATGTCGGGTTGGAATCGGTCAATCCTCAAACCCTTATAGAATACAACAAGCGTCAAACTGTGGAGGAGATGGAAGAGGCTATCAAAATTCTGCACCAATACAAAATTAAAATACACGGGATGTTTATCCTGGGTGGAGAGCAAGATGACAGAGATACGATCATGCAGACGGTAAAATCTGCCATCAACTGGAAAATCGATACGGTGCAGATGGTGATTTTAACCCCTCTACCCGGAACCCCGGTATATGACAATCTGGTCTCGGAGAATCGGATAACCTCTTTCGACTGGAGTCAATACGATGGGCATCATGTGGCATATAAACCCAACAAGATGTCGGTGTGGGAACTTCAGTTTGGGGTGATGCTGGAGGCTATGCCCAAATTTTACTCGTTATTACAGGTGATCAGGGCTGCGGTCAAGTTCAAATTCAAAAACTTCCAATTTCGAATCTATGGACACTGGATGCTCATCAAATGGAAGGTGCACAACAGTCGCTACTTAGAAGAGCTGAAGGCTTTCTCCTCCAAATTAATTAGCAAAGAGAAAAACAAGCAACTGGTTAAACAGTCGTAGGTCAAGCATGGCTCAGAGCTTGCTTGACAATAAAAGATTTGTCAACCAGCCCTTCGGGCATGGTTGACCTACAAATCTATTAATAATGATTTAAAGTGTCTGCTAGGTCCCTGACCTGGCAGGCTTTAACCCTGTCGGGTCTGGGGACCCAACGGGCACTCTCTGTTCGGGTGGGGGTTGAACCCCCACCCGTCAACGGGCAGGGGTACAACCCCTGCCCGAACTGTTTACAGGCTTAAACTAAACCCTCTCAAAGGGGTCAAATAGTTTCTTATACTCCTGCAGGGCAAATCTATCGGTCATGCCGGCAATGTAATCGCAGATCAACTGCATTTTGTCTTCATCTTTGAGTCGATGGCGAAACGAGGGCGGGAGTTGATTCGAATCCTCCAAATATGCTTCAAAAAGTGGGGTGATAATCCTTCTGGCTTTGTCTGCCATTCGGATCATGCGGTAATGCCGATACATCTCATCAAACAAAAACTTCCTTAGCTGGCTGTTCAGTTTCTTGGTGGTGTCTGAAAATCTGACAATATTTTCTCCGGCATTTCTCACATCTTCAAGCATCTTTATCTGATATTTCTGAACGATTCTTTTGGTTTCCTCGATTAGATCAGACACCTCAAAATTGATCAACGTCCTTACCAGTTGATGTCTCCTCTGAGAGGGAGATAGGTGGGCATACTTCTTTTTTAGATTTTTAGACAGATCGCTCCAAAGGGTGATCTGATTTAATTCCTCCTCCTTTAAAACATCGGAGGCTAAGCCATCATCTATATCATGGCAGTGATAGGCTATCTCGTCAGCCAGATTCACCAATTGACACTCCAGTGTTGCTTTTTCGTCAGGATTAAACTCCGCTGGGATGGGGTGATCGTAGCTGGTCTCATGTTTCATTATTCCTTCTCTCACTTCGTAGGTCAAATTCAATCCGGGAAAGTCAGGATATTTCTCTTCCAACAAATCCACCACCCTTAGGGTTTGTCGGTTATGTTCAAACCCTCCATGATCTTTCATTATCTCATTTAAGGTCTCCTCCCCTGCGTGTCCAAAGGGAGTATGCCCCAGATCGTGCACCAAGGCGATGGCTTCGGCTAAATCCTCGTTTAGCCTTAATGCTCTGGCAATACAGCGAGAAATCTGAGCCACCTCGATGGTATGGGTCAATCGGGTACGATAATGATCCCCCTCATGGCTGACAAAAACCTGAGTTTTATATTCCAATCTGCGGAAGGCGGTGGAATGAATTATTCTGTCTCTGTCTCTCTGGAAATTTGTGCGGTAAGAATGATCCTCCTCATGGAATCTTCGTCCCTTGCTCTGCCTGCTTTTTATGGCATAGGAAGCCAGATACTTCTCTTCCTGATTTTCCAACTCTTCTCTTAAACAACCATAAGTTGCCATATAATATGTTGAATTTAGTTGACAGCTTTACTTTTTACTCTTTGTGCTTTTCGTCCACTTACCTTCAGGCTAAATTTTTTTGCTAACTTGAAAAGATAAGTGAAAGTTTTATCTCTGTAGTTGTTCGATTTATTGAAAATCCCCCGCCAACGGCGGGGTGATCGAGCTCACAAAAACCAATAATTGGGCAACTACAAAACAAGACCTTTTCAAAGACCAAAAATTTTTAAAAGCAAACAGTCAACCTTCTTGAAGGTCAAAAAATCCTTAAGAAGGATCAAAAACCTCGAACCCTGATCTGATCCATCTGGGATTCTATGCCTTCTTTCTCCCGGCGGTTGGGGGCAAGTTTCAGCGCCTTCTCAAAGTATTTCAGAGCTCGTGGAAAGTCCTCCATATCGGCGTAGATTAAACCCAAGTTCTTGCAGGCTGAAAAATGTGTGGGATCTATCTCAAACGCACGTTCGAAGGCAACTATGGCTGAATCGTATTCCACCCTTTTCCCGTAAACTATGCCCAAGTTGTTGTAAGCGTCTACATACTCAGGATCAAGCCTTATCGCCTCCTTCATCTGAACTAAAGCTGAATCATCTTGACCTGATGCCTCCAGCGTACTTCCAAAATTATTGCGCGCCTCCGCGAAATTAGGGTCTGCCTGGACTGCTCTTTGGAAAGCCATTTTTGCCCACCGCACCACTCCCTTCCTTTTAAGGATAACCCCTAAGGCGTTATGTGCTACTGCATCATAAGGGGCTATCTTTGAAGTATTGGTCCAGAGATGATAGTCCTTTCTGAAAATCATAGCTCTGCTTTTGATGGTAAACGCATAGAACAGAAGAAGCAGAGCAAAAAACAAGCAAAGCGCATGACCTGCCTTTATCATTATCCTTTCCGGAAACTTACTCTTTTTCACCTCCAAAACTTCTTCTTCCTCTAAAGGAACCTCCCCCATTGCAGTCCCCTCAGCTTCAGGTATCTTTTCATCCTGGGGCTTTGGTTTGGGCAGTTTGATCTCGAATAATTTTCTCTCCCAGCTCACTCCCATCTCAGCCAGTCTCCCTAAAATCATACAGAAGCCGATGGATGGAATATATGCCCACCATTCTTTCACTGAAGCATAGAGAGGAACCAAATTTAAAACCGGCACTAAAAAGACAAGAATCCAGAGGATTCCAAAAGAGACCTCTTTCTCATTTTTCCGCAAGGAGAGCCCCAGTGCCAAAACTACAGCAAAAGATAAAAGCGCCCCCCAGAACTTCAGACTGAACATGGTGGTGATGGTCAAAACCCGGGGAGAAAAATTAAGAAAAACTGGAAAGATGAATTTCTTGAAATAGTAGAAATATATGGCAAAGGTGGTGAGAAATCTTTGAAATAGATTGGCGGAAGTATAAGGCTTGCCGGTTCCCAGGTTGCCGATAACCGCAATTCTCAGGATAATATATAATATGGTTACAATCACAAAAGGTATGTAGGGAGCTATCTTCTTTTTGATTGATTCTCTCTCAGATAGATAGTCCCACACAAACAAAAACAGAGGCAAAGCCAAGGTGATCTCCTTGGAGAGAAGCGCAAGTAGGAAAGTGAAGATTGACCCCGCAAAAAGAAGAAATCGCAAGGTGCCCGTATGATCCTTTCTTTTGAAGAAAAGAATAACGGTCAAAAGAACGAAGAAACAAGCGATTAGATCTGTCCGCCCGGAAACCCACACCACCGAGCTGGTATGAATGGGATGGGCGGCGAAAAAAAGAGCACCAAGAAGTGACAAAAGCTCCCTTTTGAAAAGGAGGAAGATCAGCAGGTATAAGAGTATGGCATTTAGAGTATGGAAAATGAGGTTGATTATATGGTATCCAAAGGTGGTCTTACCCAGCACATGAAAATTTACGAAATTGACCACTGTTATCACAGGTCTATAGAAAGGAATGGGCTCGTAAGTCTTCGCGGAAAAGGGCTGAGTAAATACAGTGCCAATATTACTCCAATCTTCAAGGAATTCCGACTTATCATAGATCAAGCGCCAGTCGTCAGCTAGAAAGTCGAACCGGGTGGTCTTGTAGAAAATTAGAATGGTAACTGCCGCAATTAAAATCACCAGAATCACGTGAGTCCATTTGCTCTTCATCTGAATGTTCCTCCTTCTTTTACCAAATTGATCAACATGCCAGATGGCAGTTTAATTGCTTTGTATAATATCGCCAATAAATATATTTGTCAACAGAATTAATCTGATAAAAAAAGATAACCCTCCAGCCTTTAAGCCTAAGGGCTTTTCCGCGATTGAATTCTGAAACGCTTGTTTTTAGACCTCTTTCTTTTGAGGATACCAAAATCAACCCCCACCACTTTGTCACTCTTCTTCATTTTGATGGAGTGAGGTTAACTATTTTTACGGGTTTCAAAGGTAACCTGTCTGGCATCGGGTGGGATTTTAAGCTCAAATTTTTTTAGAGGGAGAGGCGGATTAAATTTTCTCTCTTTAAATTTAATCCGGGCAGAATCTTTTGCCCGGGATTCTATGTTTATTACTTTTGGAATCTCGGAATGATTTTGTGTTGTAAAATTCTTATATTCTATCTGATAGGACTCTCCGCCCCCTTTTTGCCCCCACCGACTTTTGATTAATCTACATCTTCGGGAGTCGATCCAATATTCCTTTATCCAATTTTCGTCTTCAATTTTGTACAAAAACAAATCTTTGCTCTTCCCTGCATATCTCACATTTTCCTCTATCAGTCCGTCCCTTCCCAAAATCATTTCCAGAAGCATATTAAAAGAGATATTCCAGCTCCACAATCCGGTTTTTTCAAAATCAGGAAAGCTACCGTGATAGAACTCGTTTTGTTTAGGGAAATAGATAGTCAAGCTACCGTCCTCTCCTCTGGCTTTAAACATGCCAATCCCAAAGAACGTGCGGGGATAGAAGGAGAAGGTGCCTGGGTGTTTGTAAAAGAATTCAATTGTCCCCGAATACTTCGCCTCCTTTCCTTTTAGCTTCAAATCCATAAGGCAGGCAAAGGTCTCAAATTCAATCTGATTTTTTTGTGCGCATCTTAAAACGTTTTCGGGCGTTCTGTTCTCAGGAGGGAGCTTCGGCTTGGGAGCACAGCCAAAAGTAAAAAATCCAGCTAAGGCAAGACATGCAATTATGAACCCAAAGAGGAAAGTTTTAAACCGAAGAGTATTCAAGTATGATCCACCCCATAATTAATCCGTTTAATCCGTCCGGACGGACGCCCCCAGACGGGGGCTCGTCCGAGCCCGTCTGGGCGCTAAATCCGTTGACCGTTTAGAAGAATCTGGCGAAATCCACCCCCGCGAAAACAAAAGAAAAAAAGCTCACGAACGGACGCAAAATTCCCCATAAGATAGGCACACCTGCAAGGTGGCCGATCATGATAATTCCGATAAGCAAAAATGGGCCGATTCTTTCTAACTGGATCATCCTGTATTCATATTCAGCCGGCAGAAGCCCCATCAGAATCTTGGAGCCATCCAATGGAGGCAAGGGAATCAGATTGAAGAATGCCAAGACCAGATTTATCACCATGCCATACACTATCATCATAACCAGTATGCCGAAGGCAGATGAGCCTATCTCAAAATTTGAAGTGAGTGGATTTATCAATCGAATGATCAAACCGCAAGCAAAGGCGGTCAGCATATTTGCCCCGGGACCAGCTAAAGAGACCCACATCATATCCTTTTTGGGATGACGGAGATTATATGGATTAACCGGCACCGGCTTTGCCCATCCCAGATGAACGATAAAAAGCATCAAAGTTCCGATGGGGTCAAGATGGGAAAGCGGATTTAAAGTCAATCTTCCCGCATCCTTAGCTGTGGGATCACCTAACCTTAACGCCATCCAACCATGAGCATATTCATGAACCGTCAAGGCGAAAAGAATCGGGGGTGCGATTATTAGGAGTCCAATGATTCTGTCCAAGGCAAAAATCCTCGTGCGCTTGAGATTTTAGTTGCTTCAGCACCTTATCTTCAAATCGTTCTTGCAAATATACGTCTATTTGACATTAAAGTTAAGAACGTTATGTAAAAGAAAGGTTACAAAATGAATACGGGGGCTCAATTTATCTGGAAACGAATTCATTGTTCTTCACATAAAATCTCCACCTTTTTTCTTTACCTTGCTTTATTCCGATCCTGCTTGAAGAAGCTATTTTTTCCACCAATTCACCACGATCCTCAACATAGATGATATCCGAGCATAAATCTACTCCATTCAATTTTCTGTCGATGTTCAAAGCCTGACATAGTTTTGCCGGACCGGAGGTGAGGTCTTTTAACCTCTGGCGTCCCCTTCTTTTCTTCATTAACTCTATCCCAAAAGCAGGCTCCAGTGCTCTGATCAATACTGCGGCAGGATATTCTTTTCTCTCGGTGACCAGATTCAGACAGTGATGCATTCCATAGGTGATATAAACGTATGTATATCCCGGTTCGCCGAACATCACCCTGTTTCGGGGAGTCATGCGTCGATAAGCATGGCTGGCAGGATCTTTATAACCAATATACGCCTCCGTCTCCACGATCTTTCCAGAAAGAAGATGGCCATCCTTTTGCACCACCAGATATTTCCCCAAAAGCTCCTTTGCCACCTGCAGGGTGGAACGATCGTAGAATTCCCTGGTCAGTCTGCTTCTCATCAATCACCATCCTACACTGTTCATACCGATGTCGGCGGGATATGCGTATGCATTCATACGAAAATTCCCGCCTCTATGAGGTAGGAGAGTCAACTACACATAGGGCAGGGCATTCAGCCCTGCCGATGATCTAGTTGGGGCAGGGGTTGCACCCCCGCCCCTTTTCTACGGTCACGGAGACCCCCATACGGGAGAGCCGACGCCCCCGTCTGGGCGGACAGAGGTATAACCCCTGTCCGATCTGGCAGTATTCGCATCCGCTCGCCCAAGCAGACGCAACGATGAGCGAAATCAAGCAGGACAAAACAAAGTTCCCTCCATTGTATTAGTCATCAACATTCGAGCCTCTTCATCCGTCATGCGTCATTCTTCATTCGTCATTTGATTTGATCGATCTTACTCAAAACAAATGGGTGCGTTTCTCTCTTTTTCAACTCCATGATAGCTCGAGTTCCTCTTTGGTCGTCGATCTCTCCTAATGCCTCCACTGTAAAAGCTCTGGTTGCCCAGTCTTCATCTTTTAGTTTTTCTAAAAGAGGTGATACCGCTTTTTTGCTTTTTAATTTCCCTAATGACTCGATGGCTAAATGCAATGTCGACTGAGCGGAATGGTCCAAAAGAAAAAGCAAAGGTTTGACCGCTGGCTCACCTATCTTTACCAAGGAATTTGCAGAACTCATGCGAACACTGAAATGTGGATCGGACAAACCACGAACCAGATAGGGAATTGCACGCTCATCCTTCATCCTTCCCAAAGCCACCGCCGCACTTTTTCTAACCACCTCCACGGAATCCTCCATGTGCAAGCTGACATCAGTGAAAGCCGAGGTGTCAGCGATCTTTCCGAGCGACTCGCAGGAATGACTTCTGACGTTGTAATCGTCTCCGTCCAGAAGGGCTATCAGCGGCTTCACCGCCCGGTTGTCTTTAATGTCACCCAGGATTCGGATGGCAAGCTTTGTCTCATCCTTGTCTTCACTGTCCAGGCGCCCTATCACGGGAACAACTGCGGGTTCCCCTATCTTTCCAAAGATGCGAATTAAGGTCCACTTTTCTCTGGCGCTCTGGGTAGTTAGTTTTTCCAGAAGATATGGAACCGCTTGCTCTCCCATCTCCACCAGCGTGCTTTCTGCCGGCTGGGCTTGATCTCTATATTTTTCCAACCCTCCACATGACAACACAAAAAGGCTATCCACCTTTTTCTTCAAATCATCCTGATCACTTGAGTCTCTGCAGTATCCACTTCCGACCGAAAGCAGGAGAAAAAGTCCCACCAAGAGGGATTTCAATCTGCTCATGATCTGAGCCTCACTTTTCAAATATAATAGGCGAGAGCTATTTTACTTGTCTATTCCCACTCCCCACTTTGACGGAGTCGTCCACCAGGTGCTATCCATACCGTTTCCGTTATACCCATCCTTGCCGGAAAAGTCTAGAAGCATCCCCACCGAACCATAATCTCTCCTGGGGTTGCCATAACCCTGAGTATTGTCCTTTATGCTGACGTAATACCCGTCGTCGCCGCTTTCATCTACCAGAATCCCAAATCCATTCGCGCTACCCGCCCCCTGAGATAGACTCTGGGCAACATAATTATCATCGCCGGACTTATCCCACAACATTCCTAATGCCAGATCGTGTCCACATCCCTGGGAGACACCATGGGAGATATAAGTGTCGTCCCCATCTCCATCCTCAAGGATTCCCAAGGTTAGATGAGTTCCTGCTCCCTGAGCATATTGAAAGGAAACATACTTATCGTTACCCTGTGCATCCATCAAAGTCCCCAGACTCCACCAGTAGCTGGATCCCTGACCGAATATATCTGAGGTATATACATCGTTACCGGACAGATCAAACAGGATTCCAATTCCGCCCGACATCATCGGTCTAAATCCGTAGGCAAACCCCTGCGAAAGGCTGATATAGTGATCTTTGTATCTTAAAATGTCTTTGTATCTGCCACCGGCAAAATAGTTGTCGTTTCCTGAAGAGTCGATCAAAGCACCCATCCCGGATACGAACCCGAAACCCTGGGCGAAGAGAGCGGCGGAATACTGATCGCTCCCTCTCATGTCTACCAGAAATCCCATCCCGAAACTGCCTGCACCCATGGTGAAGGTGTCTCCAAAGTATTTGTCATCTCCCAACCCATCCACAAGCATGCCCACGCCGAAAAGTCCTGAACCCAGTGAAAAGTTTTTCGTCAGATAGGTGTCATCCCCTGAAAGATCAATCAGTATACCCGTGCCAAAAAAGCCGGAACCACAAGTAAAATCGCCTTCAGCTCGATACACATCGTTTCCGCCCAGATCAATGATAACCGAGGAACCGACATCCTTCCCCTGGCTTGCCGAAATGTCATAATTATCATCCCCGCCCAAGTCAATTATGATGGCTGGAGATCCACTATATCTGGATGAACCAAATCCCCCTATGATAATCTCTCCAGAAGATGTCGCCAATTTGAAGATTAAATCGTTTTCTTTATCTTTTTTCTTCTTTACCAGCGACTTGGGCTGCGGCGAAGTTTCCAAGTAATCTTCCAAAAGAGGAAGACAACTCCGGGTGGCAAAAGCAAGCTCTTCTCCTGCCCGAAGTATTTTCTCTAAGTCTATCCTGGCAAGATAAGGAATCATCTTCTTGGCCAGCTCTTCTTCATAATCTGATTCCTTATCCAGCTCCTCCGGGCTTTTGAACTCGTCGTTTACATCCTCTAACAGAATAAGCGGGAAATTTTTTCTGATGAAACCTATCTCCTCATCGGACAGTTTTGCAAAGGCTTCCATAATTTTTGAGTCTGCGGCTCTCTTTCCCAGGAAAAGATAAGCAAGAGAGCTTCTCAAAGGTTGGGGAAGCTTTTTTAACGACTTTGAATAATCCCTGACAAACTGATTATTTCCTAAATCCACATCCTGACACACAAGTTTATCCCCCAAAGGCAAAGTCTGTTTTCCTCTCATTTTGAGATATGGGGAGAACACAGAAGGCAAGGAAAACCTTCTCCCATCTGGCTTAGCATCAGTCCAATCCGATAGGATTTGGGTGTTGATTGAAGTTGTCTGCATAGGTTGACGCATCAGCTCATCGATCAATTCCAACCTGAAGGAGTCAACATCGACGTAATCATCTCTGAATACCAGATCCTCCGGGGTCATCTTTATGCATCTCAGGGCATCGGTAAAAACCTCATCAAAATCCGACTCCAGTGCGGAAAGAGAATCTGATAGCTCTTCTGAGCGGATCCAAGGACCAAGGACAAACCAAAGAGATAGAATGAAAACGATTAAAAAGACTTTTTTCATTTTTCTTCCGCAACGTTTTTCTCAGCGATACGTTTCTTTCTGTAAATAATCTTTAGCACCACAATGCTAACCTCATATAGAAAATACAAAGGACCTGCCAGCATGAATTGTGAAAACACATCCGGAGGAGTGATAACTGCCGCCAGCACTAAAATTGCTGTGATGGCGTATCTTCGACCTTTTATCAGAGTTCTTGGAGTTATTATTCCTATCTTTCCCAGAAAATAGGATATAACCGGAAGCTCAAAAACCGAACCAAATGCCAAAATCATATAGCTGACGAAACTGATATAATCTCTTATCTGAATCATGGGCTTTAGCTTTTCAGTCCCAAAGCCCAAAAGGAATTTCATGCTTAAGGGCAACACAAACACAAAGCAGAATGTGGCGCCTATCAAAAAGAAGATGGTAGAGGCAAGCACTGCCGGAACTATGAGTTTAATCTCTTTCGCAAATAGTCCTGGAACTATGAACTTCCAAACGTGGTAAAATATCACCGGCACGCTGATGATTATGCCGGCGATCAGCGAGATCTTAATGCGGGTGGAGAAAGCTTCGGTGGGTGACATGAAGTAGACTTCCGGGATAGGACGGGTGACAAAATCTATCAGTCTTTCGGAAAAAAAATAAGCCCCGATGGAAACAAGGATGATACAGATCAGGGACTTGATTATCCTCCCTCGTAATTCCTCAAGATGATCTAGAAAGCCCAAACCTTTTTCTTCTTCTTCCATCTTTTCTCTCAGGTTTATTTTTACCTCACCCCTTTAAAAGGTTGGTTCGGGGTGCCCTTCAGGGTGAATCCCTTCAGGATGAACCCTCACCCCGAACCAGAAATGTTGCGGGGTAAGGTACCCCGCAACAACAACGAGGGGGATAAGGGAGAGGTTGTCATACTCACTTCAGTAGACCTTTCAACTCGTCCATAAATTCGTTTATGTCCCTGAACTTATGATATACCGATGCGAATCTCACGTAAGCCACTTCATCCAGCTCTTTCAGCCTTTTCATTACCTCTTCACCCACATGTTTGCTGGTTATCTCAGGCTTGGAAAGATTCTGCAACCTCTCCTCTATCTCATCCACGACGGAGGCAATTTTCTTAGAGCTTATAGGACGCTTCTTGCAAGCCAGCTCAATTCCTCTTTGCAGTTTCTGCCGATCGAACGGCTCCCTTCTGCCATCATTTTTGATGATGGTCAGGGAGACATCCTCCACATACTCATAGGTGGTGAAACGCTTCTTGCAGGATTCGCACTCCCTTCTTCTCCTGACCGATCTTCCATTTTGTGAGGTGCGCGAATCCACCACCCGATCCTTCTCATGTCCACAAAAGGGGCATCTCATCTTCTCTTGTTACCTTTCTTTGACTTTGATCTTTGACCATCTTTGTAAATTTGTATTTCAATCTTCGCCTCTTTCAGCATCTGTCTTGACATCGGGTCAGGATAACTATCCTTGATCACAATTTTTTTTATTCCAGCATTGATGATCAGCTTACTGCATAGAATACACGGCTGAGTGGTGGAATACATAGTGCTATCCCTGATGCTTACCCCGAACAGAGCCGCCTGAACGATGGCGTTCTGCTCCGCATGAGTGGCTCGACACAGCTCATGCCTTTCTCCGGAAGGAATACTGAGCTTATCTCTTAAGCAACCAATATCCAGACAATGCTTGAGTCCGGAGGGAGCACCGTTGTATCCGGTTGTTAGAATCTTTTTGTCTTTAACTATCACCGCTCCCACCTGTCTTCTCAGGCAGGTGGAGCGGGTTGCCGCCAATTCGGCAATGCGCATGAAATACTCATCCCAAGAAGGACGAACTTTCCCTGCATAAGTTTTTCTCTTTGTAGTTTTCTTCTTCTTTTGCGAAGTCACACGCTCTGATTTCACTTGAAAGTTACTCTTACACCAGTGCCAATCTTTGATTTCAAAATCTTTTGGGCGCTTCTTTGATTTGCAGCAATCTCTAAGTATCCCGAACTTCCCACCAAAGCGCCCGCTTCCTTTTCCGGGATTTCAAAGTATGATTGGACAATTCGCTTTATCTGTCTTTTCCCCACCACTATTCCGGCAACATTTTTGTTATGCAAGAACTCTGCCCTGATATTGGTAACCAAATTTCCAAAAGCATCAATATGAATGACCTCGCCGGAGATGGTCTTCTTCGTTGATTTTGGCTCGGGAATAACTAACTTAAAACATTCCTTTGCGTCTTGACCAAATTCCTTCTCGTCCACACCCAGGGAGAGATACGCCGCCACCGGAGCAAAGATGTCCCTGGCATGAAAGGTGCTGGATAGCTCGGCTAAAAAATATTTTTTATTGGAAAGAAGTATTATTTCTGTTATTCTTTCATTTTGATAGACAAAGCTGAACACCCCGTTATCAGGACCCACGAAGAAGAAATCCTCTGATTTTATCAAAAGTGGTTGGCGCGAGCTTCCCACTCCCGGATCAACCACCACCACGTGTATGGTGTCTTTAGGAAAATATCTGAAAAAATTGTTCAGGACAAACGCCGCACCCAAAACATCGAACGGCTCTATTTGGTGGGTGATATCCACCACCTCCACTTCTGGGTTGATCCTTTTGATCACTCCCTTAACTGCTCCCACATATCCATCCTTGGTGCAAAAATCAGTGGTAAGTGTTATTATTGGCTTTCCCATTTACAAAAGTATAAAAATCCCAAATGAACAGATAGATTTATATTTCGTCTGTGATCGGGTATGGTTCATCTCCGGGCTATACCAGAGCATACACAATATTAAAGGCTGGTGAAAATATGGCAAGGATTTTCTTATGACAAATCCAACAAATTCAATCCAGTCTCCGGGTCAGCTTTTCTTTCGATTTTGATCTCGGAGGGTATGATAAAAAATTCCCCGGTAGCAGAGATAGTAGCACAAAAAAGGTGACCGAAATAAGCTTTAGCGTCCGGTCCTCCAGCCACCACGTGAGCATGAATAAATGGCTTTCCTTCGACGTAGGATATCGAACCAGTGAGGCTACCAAACTCCATGTCTTCTTTGAAGAAATTCTTGACGTATTCTTTCTTGGCCGAGTCAAAATAACCTAAGGTTGCATCCTTAAAAGCGCCCAGACCAAAAACAAAACCCCCCAGAATTTTCTGCTCTTCTACAAAGGAAGATAAGGTAGTTATCACCTCTTCTCCTTTTATTAGTCTTACCACAAATCCGTTTTGAGTTTTTCTGAATTGCATATTTTTCTCCTTTGGCACTTTTAACAAGCTTATCGGATAGGTCTTACGACCCATGGCTGGCAGGCATATCCGACCTACGGCTTTTATATCCGTTTAATCCGTTGACAGTAAACTGTAGCTATTTGATCCATATCTGGTCTGCCTGAAGGCAGACACTCCAAATTGCCTCTTAATCTGGAGTGTCAGGCTTCAGCCTGACCTGAACTCATTGAAAGACACCAAGCTTTAATATGTTCACCTAAAGGTGAACACTCCAAATTAACATATTTAAGCACTTTTTCAGAGATTTCATACGGTTTCTTTTTCTATCCAACTTAAGTATTTTTCAAATCCTACCAAAATTGGTAAAGCGATGATCTCTGGCACTTCATAGCTGTGAAGCTCTGTAACCCTCTTTTTTACTTTTTCAAAAAGCCCATCTTTGGTCTTGGCTATGAGGAGAACTTCCTCTTCTGAGGAGACCTGATCCTTCCACCTGAAGGTTGACTTCATTCCTCCAATCATACTAACACACGCTGCCAATTTCTCCTTTACCAAAGTGCCAGCTATCTTCTCCCCCTCCTTCTCAGATGAGGCAGTGATGAAGATCAAAATATAATCCGTCATCTGTTGATCCTTCTTTTCAACACCCGCTCAATTCGATTGACCTTCCCCGTCAATCTATTCTTAGCCTTCTTTCTGTCATCTACGGTTATCACCATGTATACCCGGTTGCTTTCCTTCACCATGGTGTCACGGCATTTTTTGATTACCTTGAACACCCGATCCCAGCTTCCTTCTACTACCGTGCTCATGGCAGAGGTGCGATAGGGCAGACCGCTTTTGTCCACAATATCGATGGTCTTGGCTACGTATTTGCTTACCGATTCCCCTTTATCCGTGGGGAAAATACTGAAGGAGACTAACACGAAATCCTCCTTTCTTTGCGAGTATGGTTATTTTCCAACAGATGACCCAACAGATGAAACAGATTACAAAGACCACTGTTTCTTTTTTGGCGCATCCTTGAGGAAGAATCCGTTCAATCCGTTGATTTATTTTTTAAATCTGTTAATCTGTTGGGAAATCTGTTAATCTGTTGGAAATTCTTATTCAATTCCCAACTCCCCTTTTATCTCTCTGACCGCCTCCACCATGACCTTCAGCTTTGCCTCTGCCTGCTCCGGCGTTCTGGTCTTAAGACCACAGTCCGGGTCGATATAAACTTTCTCAATGGGGAAAACCTCTAAAGCCTTTTTTATGTTTTCCTTCACCTCATCTTTTTTCTCAATAATGTGGCTATGCACATCCAGAACCCCCACTGCTATCTCCTTGGTGAATTTAGGATGCCTGAATATCTCCAGATTATCAAAGTTACTGTTGGCGAATTCTAAATCCAGCTGATCCACTGCCAGATCGAGAATCCGGGGATACATCACCTTAAAATCTCCATAGCAGATATGAGAGATGGTTTTTGCACCTATTCCTTCGGTGACGATCTCCATAGCCTCGATAGCTAACTCGATTTCATCCGGGCGGGTGGAGATGGCAGGTTCATCAATCTGAATATATTCAGCACCAGCTTTTTCCAAATCCGCCACTTCCTGGTGCATCTCTTTGGCTAAAGCCAGAATCAGTTCTCTGCGATCAGGATAATATTCGTTGAACGACCAATCACATATGGTGTAAGGTCCGGTCAACATCCCTTTAACCGGCTTTTCAGTCAAGCTCTGAGCATATTGAAACATCTTAACCGTTATGGGCTTCTCCCTTTTCACCTCACCTTTGACCACCGGTTTTCGATAGAATCTATTTCCATAGGATCTCACCAGACCGCTTATTCCAAATCCTTTCATTCTCTCTGCGAAGTAAGTGACCATATCTCCGCGTTCCATTTCACCATGAACCAGAATATCCAGTCCAATATCTTCCTGAAGACGAATGCATTCCTCGGTTGCTTTTTTTTCCAACTGAGTTAATTCCTCTTGCGAGAGCTCACCTGAGGCAAACTCATTCCTGGCTTTAACTAAATAAGCCGGCTTGGGAAAACTTCCTACTGTGGTGGTGAGCAGCATATACCACCCCCCAAAGCTTTAAAGTTTGACATCCAAGTCTACAGGATCAGATTCAATAGCAATCACCTTATATATACGTCATAAGTTGCGGGGTAAGGGTACCCCGCAACAACGGGTGAATGCATTCCTCGGTTGCTTTTTTTTCCAACTGAGTTAATTCCTCTTGCGAGAGCTCACCTGAAGCAAACTCATTCCTGGCTTTAACTAAATAAGCCGGCTTGGGAAAACTTCCCACTGTGGTGGTCAGCAACATATCGGGAACTAAGAGTTTAGATTTTGACTTCCACATCTAAGAATCAGATTCAAGCGTAATTATCTTATATATACGTTATAAGTTGCGGGGTAAGGGTACCCCGCAACAACGGGTAACTGCCCCGACTGAAGAGTTGCGGAAAAGGGTACCCCACAAAAATGGTTACACTTGCCAGTTCACAACCAAGAAAGGAATGTTCCTACTCTTTCCACCTCACGTTCAAATCCTTCGCCGCTTTTGCCTCATCTAATCTACTGACTGGAGTGTTATGAGGAGCAGATGTGACTATCTCTGGGTTTTCCTCCACCTCTTTGGCAATCTGAATCATAGCATCTATAAATTCGTCCAAACTCTCCTTGCTTTCTGTCTCAGTTGGTTCGATCATCAAAGCTTCGGAAACGATCAAAGGAAAATAAACTGTGGGTGCATGGAGACCAAAATCCAAAAGCCTCTTGGCGATATCCAGAGTCTTAACCCCCTTGGCTTTTTGATTCACCCCGGAGAGAACAAACTCATGCTGACAGACATCATCATAAGGAAGATGATAATAGGCTTTTAAGCTTTCCTTTAAATAATTTGCGTTAATTATCGCATTTTCACTAACTTCCCTCAAACCCTTTGCACCAATCTGGCGAATGTAAGCATAAGCTTTGACCATCACTCCAAAGTTCCCGAAGAAGCTATGCATTCTTCCGATGGATAAGGGGCGTTTATAATTTAAATAATATTCTTCCACACCTTTTTTATCTATCTTTTTTTCCACCACCGGAACAGGCAAAAATGGAGCTAAATTTTCCTTTACTCCCAACGGACCGGAACCGGGTCCTCCCCCTCCGTGAGGTGTGGAAAATGTCTTATGCAAATTGAAATGAACCACATCAAATCCCATATCACCTGGTCTTGCTATCCCCATCATAGCGTTAAGGTTAGCCCCGTCCATATAAAGTAATGCTCCAGCATCATGCACCATCTGTGAGATCTTTAAAATCTGAGTCTCAAACAGTCCCAGCGTATTGGGATTGGTAAGCATCAAAGCCGCCACCTCTTCATCCATCACCTTTTTCAATTCCTCCACATCTACCAGACCCTTTTGGTTGGATCTGATCTGAATGGTGGAGAAACCAGCGGTAATCACGGAGGCGGGGTTAGTACCATGAGCGGAATCGGGTATTATCACCTTGGATCGGGGTTTTTTGTTTTTTCTATGATAAGCATTGATCATCAAAAGACCGATCAGCTCCCCATGCGCACCTGCCGCCGGTTGCAGGGTGATCTGATCCATACCGGCGATTTCCTTCAAGTATTCCCCCAGCTCAAACATCAGCTTGAGCGCTCCTTGAATGCTATTCTCTGGTTGAAAGGGATGAAGATTAGAAAATCCAGAAAGCCGGGCCAGGGTCTCATTTATTTTGGGATTGTATTTCATGGTGCATGAACCGAGGGGATAAAATCCTTTATCCACGTGATGGTTCATGACCGAAAGCCTAATAAAGTGCCGGGCAACGTCCACCTCACTCACTTCGGGCAGTGCGGGCGGGTTTTCTCTTAACAATTTTTTGGGAATCAGCTCTTCTGTTTTCTTCTCAGGAACATCCACCAAAGGCAGGGAAAAACCCTCTCTTCCTGGTGAAGACCGCTCAAATATCACCTTCTCGCTCATCTATCAAAACTCCTGGGCTGTAACCCGTTTGAATTTCGCCGCTGCAGACTTCTTGCCACCATCCGTTCCATCCGCCTAATCCGTTGACCAGTCCGTTTGATCCGTTGACCCTTTAAGCGCTTTTATCTTATCTTCAACCCAAGCGGTATCCGGCGAATCCGGATGTTGGGTTAGAAATTTTTCATAAAGCTCTATGGCTTTGGTGGTGTCACCAGCTTTTGCGTAACAACCTGGAATAGTAATTTCAGCATCTGCAACCATCTCGCTTTTGGGAAACTTTTGTAAAAAATATTTGAATGCATCCACTGCCTTCAAATATTCTTTCTTTCTCACCTTAAGCCAAGCTAAGCTAAAAAGCGCATCATCAGAATCACCCTTCTCATTCTTAGGATCTATATCCACCACCTTGCCATAATGTAAGCCGGCTTCTTCATACATCCGGCGCCCCTCATATTTCTCTGCCAAGCGGAAAGCCAGCTCCGCATTTTCCGGGTCAGCTTCAAATCTTTTTTTAAGATCATCCAAGGTGTTTTTGCCCAGCAGGTAATCTTGAATGGTCGATACAAATTCCTCTGGCGGCACATACCCATATATCCGGTCGATTTCCTCCCCAGAACTGCTCATAAGTATCACCGTGGGGAAGCCTGCAATTCTGTATCGTTTTCTTAGGACAGTGTCCTTTTTTGCTTCGGCCCTTACAAAAACCATGCTCGTGGCCAGCTCAATAACACTCTGATGCGCAAGAGTTGAATCCTCTAACCTCTCACACCACTTGCACTCGTCGGACCAAAACTCAACAATTATTGGTTGATTTTTCTCTGAAGCAAGCTGGAAAGCCTCCTTTAGTGAAGCCGCCCATTCTATCTCGGGGGGAATCTGCTGAGCACATGAACTTAAAACCACAAGCCCTAAAAACAAAGCTATCCCGCAACGAACAGCGTATCTCATCACTATCCTCCACATTTGTGTTTATGTTTCTTAACCAGAAGTTAAAGATCCTTTACGGTCTGTTCCCTTATGGCTAAACTCTCCTCATATTTGTCTTCCGGGACGTAGATTTTGTATCCCCCCCTTCCTTTGGTGACATATCCTAACCCCTCCTCAAAGAAGCCTCCGGAAGACCTCATATAACAAGGGATGTTGCTGTTTTCCAGAGTCTCTCTGAGAAACTCGGCATAGACCTTATTTCGAGTGCTGTATAAATGAACCAACCCCTCCGGCACCTCCCCATCCAGCTCCTCTACGTCTGCATCCTCCGGAAGTTCCTCTACCAGATCGCATTCACAATCCGGGCATCTTTTTGTCCCCGCGCTGTATTCCGCTTTGCACAAAGGACAATATGGCATAAGCCTCCTCCGAATCCACTTCAAAGTTCAGTTTGCAAAATCCTTGAACATTTTGAGCTCATATATAGTTTAGCAATTGTTCATAATTATTTAGTCGCGTAGCCCCTCCTTTGGCGGGGCAGGCAAGCCATCAAGGCTTGCCTACGCGCCTTAGTAACTTCTTTGATCCATGTTTTTTCCTCAAGCCAGTTTTCTTAATTCATCTACAAATTGATCGATTTCTTCTTTAGTCCTTTTTTCAGTCACGCAGACCAGAAGCTGATTTTTCAATTTTCGATCGAAAAAGTTCAAATCCACCCCGGCAAAGATATTTCTTTTCAAAAGTGATCTTATAATCCTCTTCGAGGGCAAAGAGGTCTCTATCACAAACTCTTTAAAGAAAGGAGCATCATATTTTTTTCTGAAGCCATCGATTTGGGTAATTTGTTCTGCCGCATAGTGGCTTTTTTGCAGACACAACTCCGCCACTTTCCTTATTCCTGATTTTCCCATGATAGAAAGATACACGCAGGCGGAAAGGGCACATAATGCCTGATTGGTGCAAATATTGGAGGTAGCCTTATCCCTCCTGATATGCTGTTCCCTGGTCTGTAGCGTCATGACAAATCCTCTTTTGCCCCTACTATCAGTTGTAGCCGCCACAATCCTCCCCGGCATCCTTCTGATCAGAGACTGCTTGGCGGCAAAATACCCTAAATATGGTCCCCCTAAGTTGAGGTTGCTGCCTAGAACCTGTCCTTCACCCACTGCAATGTCCGCATTATACTCCCCTGGTGTTTTCAAAATCCCCAGGGAGATGGGATCACAAACTAAAACCAAAAGTGCTCCTACCGAATGAACCAAAGGTTCTATCTCACCGACATTTTCTAACAAGCCAAAGAAATTCGGGGTCTGAATAATGACGCAGGCAACTTTGTCAGAGATTTTCCTTTTGACCTCATCCACGTTAATCAAGCCTTCCCCCAAAGGGAGCGTGCTCACCTTCAGTTTAATCGAGCCGCAGTAGGTGTTGATGACCTTTCTGTAATTGGGATTCAAAGATCCTGCCACCAAAACCTCTCCTCTTCTGGTATGGGCATGTGCTAATAAAGCCGCCTCCGCTGTGGCGGAAGCTCCGTCATACATGGAGGCATTTGCCACATCCATGCCGGTCAGCTCACAGATTAAAGATTGAAACTCATAGATGGCTTGAAGCGTCCCCTGACTTACCTCTGCTTGATATGGGGTATAGGCGGTATAATATTCGGATCGGGAGATTATGTGGTCGACTATGGCCGGGATGAAGTGATCGTAAGCTCCCCCACCCAAAAAGCAGATCGTCTGGCTAACGTCCTTATTCTGGCTTGCCATCTTACCTAAAAGTCTTATCAGCTCCAGCTCGGATAAGGGTGGTGGAAGTTTCAATTCATCCTGCAAGCGGATTGAATCGGGGATTGTTTGAACCAAATCGGAGAACTCATCTATCCCGACTTTCTCCAGCATCTCTTTTCGGTTCTGCTCGGTATTGGGTACGTAGCTCATAGATTCAAATAATTTTTGAAGCTTACTACAAGAATACTATACTGGACACTGTTTACTGTTTACTGTTTACTGCCTACTGTTTACTGCCAACTGTCCATCCTCAACCACCCACCAATTTTCTGTAATCCGCTGGTGATAGAAGGGCATCCACCTCCTTTGGATCCTTGATCTTCACTTTGATAATCCATCCCTCTCCATAGGGATCGGAATTGATCAGATTTGATTGGGACTCAAGCTTGGAGTTTATCTCCGTCACCTCTCCGGTGACAGGGGAGAAAAGATCCGACACCGCCTTGACTGCTTCGATCACTCCGAACGGTTTCATCTGCTCCACCTGGGTTCCCACTTCAGGCAACTCCACAAACACCACATCTCCCAGCTCTCTCTGAGCATAATCGGTGATGCCCACCGTGGTTATCTCACCCTCCAACTTTACCCATTCGTGCTCTTTGGTATATTTCAGATCATCTCTGATCTTAACACTTGCTTCCACAACTCCTCCTTTTCTTCGTTATGGATTATGAATTGGCTCAGTTAAATTTAAGCAGATCAAATCAAGCTTTTTCAACCTCCTCAAATTGCTCCTTTAGCATCTCGTCAATTAAAGACGTGGTGAACTGACCGCTTATAAATCTTTTGTCTGATAGAATTTTTTTGTGAAAATCAATGGTGGTGGGAATCCCTTCAATGATAAACTCGTCTAAAGCCCTCCTGGCTTTCAGAATCGCCTCCTCTCTGTTTTTTCCATGGGCTATCAATTTGGCGATCATGGAATCATAATAGGGAGGAATCACATACTTGGCGTAAGCATGAGTATCTACCCTTATTCCATGACCCCCGGGAACATGGAAGCTTTCGATCATTCCCGGAGCAGGAAGAAAATTCTTCTGAGGATTCTCGGCATTAATTCTGCATTCGATGGCATGCCCTTTCAGGTGAATGTCATCCTGGGAAAGTCTGAGCTTCTCCCCGCAGGCTAATCGGATCTGCTCCTTGATCAGATCCACATCCGTGACCTCCTCGGTGACCGGGTGTTCCACCTGGATGCGGGTATTCATCTCCATGAAGTAAAAGTTTTTGTTCTGATCAACAAGAAATTCCACGGTGCCAGCACTTTGGTAGTTAACGCTTTTGGCACCCTTTACCGCCACATCTCCCATTTTCTTTCTCAGTCCTTCATCCACCACCGGCGAGGGGGACTCTTCCAGGAGCTTCTGGTGTCGTCTTTGCAAGGAACAATCTCTTTCTCCCAGATGAATCACATTTCCAAAGCTATCCCCCAGTACCTGAATTTCGATGTGTCGGGAATCGGGAATATACTTTTCTATGTAAACCTCTGGGTTTCCAAAGGCGGATTCTGCCTCTAATTTTGCCATTCCGAATCCCTTCTTCAGCTCAGCTTCGTTTGTGGCTATCCTCATTCCTTTGCCTCCACCTCCGAATGAAGCCTTAATAATCACCGGGAATCCGATACTATAACATAGACTGAGCGCCATCTTCTCCGATTCCACCACCCCATCACTTCCTGGTATGACGGAAACACCAGCGTCTCTCATGGTCTTTTTGGCAAGAGCCTTATCTCCCAAAAGCCTTATGGTCTCAGATTGGGGACCGATGAACTTTATGTCACACGATTCACATATCTCAGCAAAATCGGGATTTTCTGCTAAAAATCCATATCCGGGATGGATGGCATCGGCGTTGGTCACTTCGGCCGCGCTGATTATTCTTTTGGGGTCTAGGTAGCTTTCCTGGGATTTGGCAGGACCTATGCAGACGTCTTCATCTGCAAAGCGAACATGTAGGGATGGGGTATCTGCTTCGGAGAAGACCGCCACCGTGGCTATCTCTAGCTCTTTGCAAGCCCGAATGATACGTAGGGCGATCTCCCCCCGATTGGCAACCAGTATTTTCTTAAACAAGAGATCTCCCAACTAATTCTTTCAATTAGAGCCAAAGTAAAAAAATTCAACACCACCCCCCAACGAAGACTTATCTATTCTTCCCCCTTCTGTGTAGTTTTTTCAAACTCTTGCCATCCTCTGTCTGAGGCGCCGACAATTCCCTTAACTCTGAGCTCAAAATCATCCGAATTGGTGGCTTGAGCCAAAGCTTCCTCATAGGAGATCATGCCCCGTTTGTATATATCCATGATGGACTGATCAAAAGACTGCATGCCATACTGAATAGCTCCGCTTTCAATCATTTCCAGGATCAAAGACGTTTTCAAGGGATCAACAATATACTCTTTGATCGCACCCGTGGTAACCAGCACCTCCACCGCAGGCACCCGCCCTGGAGCATCACATCGGGGCAGAAGTCTTTGGCAAATTATCGCCTTTAAAGTTGCAGATAAAAGAAGCCTGATCTGCTGATGCTGATGAGGCGGGAAAAATGAGATGATACGGTTTATCGTCTCCACCGCGTTCAACGTATGCAAAGTGGTCAAAACCAGGTGTCCGGTGTCGGCGGCCGTAAGAGCTATGGACATGGTCTCTAAGTCCCTTATCTCTCCAATGAGGATAACGTCTGGGTCCTGACGGAAAGCATGTCGCAGGGCGGTAACAAAAGACTCAGTATCTCCCCCCTTCTCCCTCTGGGCAATTATGCTTTTCTTATTGCGATGTATATACTCTATGGGATCCTCAATGGTCAAAATGTTTTCTGGGCGCGTGGAGTTGATATGATCTATCATAGCCGCTAAAGTGGTGGACTTTCCACTTCCAGTGGTGCCAGTGAGAATGATCAACCCCCGTCGGTTATCTGCCAGTTTTCTCAAGACCGGCGGAAGATTCAACTCCTCAAAGGAAGGTATGATGGTATTCACCGCTCTTATAGCAACTCCTATCGTGCCTCTCTGCCTGTAAAAATTGATTCGAAAGCGTCCCATCTTGGAGACGCTCAAAGCAAGATCTAATTCATTCCTTTGGAAAAATCTCTTTTTCTGCTCCTCGGTGAGAATCTGACCCATGATCTCTTCCATGTTTTGCGGCGTTATCTGCTCTTCGGCGATCGGACGAAGCCCACCATCAATGCGTAAGGTGGGCTTAAGCCCAATCCTGAGATGCAGATCCGAAGCTTTGGTAGAAAGCATCTCTTCCAACATCTGCTTTAACTTCATGATCACCCCTCCTTTTATTTAAAACCTGTTTTGATCGAACTTCCCACACAGAAAAATAGACCCATTGGTTTAATCCGCTTAATCCGTTGACCGCAAAATCTCAGTTGGGCCAAATGACCGTTGACCGCTTTCTAACCCTAACTTCGGTTAAAATGAACCGAGTCTTGAGATTTGAGTATCGAGAATTGAGTTTTAACTCAAATCTCAAGACTCAAGTCTAAAATCTCAAATCTGACCTAAGCCGGCTCGATCAAAAACAGAGTCTGTCCAAATTCCACTGGTTTGCCATTTTCCACCAGAATTTTAGCCACCCGACCCGCCACCTCCGATTCTATCTCGTTCATCAACTTCATAGCTTCGATGATACAGACCATCTGCCCCACCACTATCTGTTGATTCGATTCCACATAAGGTTTAGCGTCGGGAGCCGGCGCCCGATAGAAAGTTCCCACCATGGGAGATTTTATGGGAACTAAATGGTCGGTATCCTCCACCACTGTCTTTGTCGGCTCCTGGGCAGGTGCATGGGGTAAAACAGACAAAGCCGCGACTGTTTCAGTCTTCGGTTCTACTGTTATATTGGTCGTTGGGTTCTCCGAAGCAGGAACATTCGACTCCTTGGGCTTTTTGGATATTCTCACCTTCTGCCCCCAACTCGACACCTCCAGTTCACCAATATTTGACTCTTCCACCAGCTTGATTAATTTTCTGATCTTCGATACCCACATAACTATCCCCTCCGTTCTGAGGGTTTAAGTATGGGATGTAAATTACGACTATAAAATTTTTGCCACATCCTGAGCATTTCACTCAAAGTACATTTGGACAATATTAAATAAAGTTTATTTCTAAATGTGTTGCTATAGCTCAATTAAGTTTCTCTCTGATGTGGTCAAGACTTCACGTCCTCTTTGGGTGATCAAAACGTCATCCTCTATTCGTACCCCTCCCCAGTTGGGGATATAGATTCCCGGCTCGATGGTTATCACCATTCCCAATTCCAAAAGTTGCTGATTTGTGGGATTTACAGCCGGATTATCATGTATCAAAATCCCGATCCCATGCCCTAAGCCATGACCAAAATATTTCCCGAACCCTGCTTTCTTGATCACCTCTCTGGCGATCTTATCCAGATCACACGCCTTCATTTTAGGCTTAGCTTTGCTGATGGCACGTCTCTGAGCCTTTAAGACTAAATTATACACCTCCTTTTGTCTTTTGTTTGCTTTTCCCACCACTACTGTTCTGGTCAGATCTGCGGTATAACCATCGAAGACGGCACCGAAATCCATGGTCACAAACTCGTTTTTACCAATTTTTTTGCCGGATGCTACTCCATGCGGTAGTGCAGATCTTTTGCCTGAAGCCACGATGGTTTCATAATAGGGAGTGACGGAACCATATCTTTTCATTCTGTATTCAATCTCCGCAGAGATATCCAGCTCCCTTACTCCGGGTTTGATAAGACCAAGAATCTCAGAGAAAACCCGATCGGTAATTTTTATAGCTTTTTTTATCCTCTCGATCTCGTTTTTGTCCTTTTTTATTATAAGAGCTTCTACCATTTTTTCCGTAGGAACTAAAATACAATCAGGCAAAAGGACCTTGAGTCTTTGGTAAGTTTTGCAGTTTAAGTGATCTGCCTCAAAACCCATTTTTATCCTTTTGGATTTGAGTTGAGGTAAATTTGAAAGTGAGGAGATAAGATCTCTTTCGGCGATCATAACTTTCATATGTTTGACCTGCTTTTTCACCTGTTCCTTGTAACGAAAGTCGGTGAGGAAAATAGAGCTTTCAGCGGAGATCAGAATCATTCCGTTGGTGCCGCTGTATCCGGAAAGATACCTGACGTGGGGCAGGAAAGTGACCAGCAAAAGATCCAGATTCTCTTTTACCAAAATTCTTTGTAACCTTTTGATTCGATTTTTCATGAAAGAGTTCCCTTAGATTTTATTCCCCTTTTTGTGGCCAGATGAGCTTCCAACTCAGATATCCTCTTTTCCATTTGCTGATCTGAGGGATTTCTCATTTGTATCTTTTTGTAAATTTCTAAAGCCATCGAGATGTATCCCTGCTTGGCATAAACCTCAGCCATGCTTTTGGTCTCAAAGAAAATTCTTTTTTTCTTTTCGGACTCGCTTAAAGTAAGAGAAACCCTTTCCTTTTTTCCATTCAAATTGAAGCTGTCACGATTTTCGGCAGTTGGTGATTCCAAAGAGCTCCTCCCTCCAAACGCCCCCTGATTTTCCTGATCTTAAAAACGATAATATCTCAAACTCTGTGTGTCAAGGGAAATTTCCATACAGGTGTGATGAGAGACCAAATAAAAACATCGCAGAGATGTTCTTTTAAAACACAATATAAATTCGGCGGGCATGGATGCCCGCCCTACTAAGGAATAGGGTTACACTCGGTAGGCGGAGCTTCCAGCTCCGCATTAAAAACAAAAGAGTTGAATACCTACAAAATTTTCTGGCTGGCTGAAATGGGAATTAATAAACAAGAAAATGATATTATTCCCTTTATGGTAGTCGCAGATGAATTTTCCAAAAACATATTATGAGTTTACGCACCTGCATAACGGTTGGTTATCTTGGTGATGATGTTTTTAGTCGACCTTCCCGGAATCTGTTTTACTCTGATCACGCGGCCTCCAGAGGATTCCACGATATCCTTTCCCACAATTTTATCTTTTCTATAATCACCGCCTTTTACTAAAACATCAGGGACCAAACTGGCGATAAGTCTGTGGGGCGTTTCCTCATCGAAGGTCAGAACATAATCCACCATCTCCAGCGAAGCCACTATCTCTGCACGATCATTTTGCGAAAGGATCGGCCTTCTCTCTCCCTTAATCTTGCGCACCGAAGAGTCGCTGTTGAGTCCCACAATCAGCACATCACCGAAGGATCTGGCTTTTCTCAAACATTCGATATGCCCTCGATGAAGGATGTCAAAACACCCGTTGGTGAAAACCACTCTCCGACCTTGTCTTTTTAGCTTATTCCTTATTTTGACAAGCTGTTTTAGGCTTTTAATTTTTTTATGTTTCATTATTTATTCAGTAAGGGAATAACCGTTACAAGTTTTTCTTGTGAGTGTGAGCGGTTGAATTGATGAAATCTTCAAGATCTTTAATCAACTCCATCTTAGTCACCTGAGCGGTACCGATCTCACCCACCACCAATCCTGCCGCATGATTTGAAATCAAAGTTGCTTCTTTATAGTTCGCTTTTGCCGCAACCGCACAGGTAAATGCGGAGATCACAGTATCCCCCGCCCCGGTCACATCATAAACTTTCTTACCTCTGGTAGGAAAATGGGTTAAGGTTCGGTCTGCCTCAAATAATGACATCCCCCTTTCACCCCGGGTGATAAGCAAAGCCCCCACCTTCAATCTTTCCAAAAGTCCCCAGCCCACCTCCTTAAGGATGATATCGTTTCTTATTCTTTTGCCATACACGAATCCAGCTTCATGGTGGTTGGGCGTAATTAAAGAGACGTATTTGTAATTCATAAAATGGGTATCCTTGGGATCTACCGCGATGAAAACATCATTCTGCTTGCATGATTCTATCAGTTCAGACAAAAGCTTGTAGGTAATCACTCCCTTGCCATAGTCGGAGATGATTATACCAGAGATGTCCGACATTTTCTTTCTCACAAAGCTTATGATTTCCTGGGTTAACTTATCTAAAATCTCTTCGGTATTTTCTCTGTCTGCTCGCACCACCTGTTGATTGTGCGCGATCACCCGGGTCTTTATGGTGGTCATTCGGGAGCTCTCTTTAAAAATCCCCTCACTTTTTATTTGCACCTCTCTTAAAGCCCTCATCATCCTTTCGGCGCTCCTGTCATCTCCGACAACCCCCACCAGAATTGGTTCATCTCCCATTGTTTTAACATTCAAAGCCACATTAGCGGCGCCCCCCAATTTGATCGATTCCTTTGTAATCTCCACCACTGGCACCGGAGCTTCAGGAGATATTCGAGTTACGTTCCCCCACAGATATTCATCTAACATCACATCTCCCAAAACCAAAATTTTGTGTCCACCCCAACTGGAAAATATCTTGTCGAATCTTTCTTTCGATATTTTTTCCAAGCTACCTCCAATTGAACTTTTGAACTTTATTTTAACCAGATTGAAATTCCAAGCCTCACATTATCAGGTCCTTTTGTGGATATAAGCTCCCATCCAGGTGTCCGTTCGTTTTTATGAAATTTGACCAAGCATCTGCCTACTGAGATCCCGATAATCCCACCCCAGAACACATCCGATAGAAAATGAACATTGTTGTTCACCCTGGCCAATGAGACCACCAGAGCGAAACTGTAAGAGATCATTCTTACCAGCCAACTTCGATATTGTTCCGCCACCACTGAACTCAAAGCAAAGGCGGTGGTGGCATGACCGGACGGAAACGAAAGAGAATAAATCGGAGGAGGTGATTTCAAGGGATCGAAATGAAACGCCCCCTGGTTTCCAAAAGGTCTGGACCTACCTATCAAATGTTTCAAACCTGTGGTTATACCTTCAGCTAAAGCCACCGATTCCAGACACAAAAGTGCAGTCTCTTTTGCTTTTCGATCATGAAAAATAAGACCGGAGAAATACAATCCGCCAATGGTTAAATTGGTCACCCGCTTAGTGTATTTATCTGTCCATTCAGAGACCTGATCGGTGGTGTGGGTTCTGTTATTTTGCACGGACTTTTGAAAGTCTGTGTCCGTAAGCATCATGGCGAAGGTGTTCACCGATAAAGTAGCAAAGAGAACAAGATCATCCTGTTTCCAGTGTAAAGGTGAGGTTATAACATGTTTGGTATCTCTATAAAGATACTTAACCAAGCCATCCAGAGATTCAATCTCATCTGGATCTGATTCAGCCAAACTCGGCATGGGCATATAACTGCAGATAATAAAAATAATCAAAACAATCTGGTTTGCCCTCCAACCAGAAAATAACTTGCGGGCAAAACATCTTCGAACAAACTTTTGAGCAACAAAGTTTTCCCTTGACATCAGGTGTTAATATATTAAAATGGTTTGAAAATGCAAGAACAATGAAACTTAAAAGGAGAAAACCATGGAGGCAAAACAGCGTAAACTTAATGTGGAACTGGGAGAAAAAGAATCAGAGGGTATCTATTCCAATTTAGCCTTGATCTCCCATTCCCCTTCGGAGTTTATCATAGACTTCGCCCGGATCATGCCCGGAGTGCAGAAGACCAGGGTTTATGCTCGTATCGTCATGACCCCGGCTCACGCTAAATTGCTTTACGATGCGCTGGGAGCGAACATAAAAAAGTTCGAAGGCCAGTTCGGAGCGATCAAAATTTTTGGCAAAGAGGAAAGGGAAAAGGGAATCGGCTTCCAGGCTCAAAAGGGAGAATAAAAGTTAGTCAACGGTCATTTGACTCAACTGAGATTGAACGGATGAAATGGATAGGATCCGTTTAACTTTATGCACTTCACCCACCCTCTTCTTGATCTACCGGATACGGCGCATTCTACATTTCCAAATTCGGAGGAAAGTTAAGTGAACAAAAAACCTATCGGTAGCTTCACCTTTGTTTTGCACTCACATCTTCCATACGTGATCGCCCATGGGAAATGGCCACATGGAATGGACTGGTTGAATGAGGCTTCCGCGGAGACATACATTCCTTTGCTGAACGTGCTAAACGAGCTGGTGGAGGAAGGATATTCGCCCAAGCTTACCCTTGGAATCTCACCGGTTCTTTGCGAGCAACTGACAGACGATTCCTTCAAACGGGAGTTCTCATCCTATCTGGAGGACAAAATCGTTGCCGCAGAAAAAGACATCCAAGAATTCTCCAAGCACAAAAGGAAGCTCTTGCTAAAATTGGCGCACATGTGGAAAGATTATTATATCAAGATTAAATTAGATTTTGAAACTAAATACCAACGAGATATTGTCCATCAATTCAGAAAACTGCAGGATGACGGACATATCGAGATCATGACCTGTGCCGCCACCCATGGGTATCTTCCTCTTTTGTCGCAGGACACCTCGGTTCAGGCACAGATAAAGCAGGCGGTGCAAAGCTACACTGACTTCTTCGGTAAGCCTCCCCGGGGAATCTGGCTTCCCGAATCTGCCTATCGACCCAGATACAAATGGGCTCCACCGGTGGAGACCAGCCTGGGAAGGAAAAGTTATCTAAGAAAGGGAATAGAGGAATTTTTAAGTGAGAACAATATAGATTATTTCATCATTGATAGTGCTCTGCTCAAAGGCGGAAAGGCAATCGGAGTCTATATGGATAGATTCGATGCTTTAAAAACTCTGTGGGGACAATTTGAGAAAGAATATGCTCCTCGAGAAGAGCAGATTGATAAAACTCCAAGAGAGGTTTACTTAGTCGGCACGGAGGGGGAAAAGCCGGTGGCGATCTTCACCCGGGATCCAGATACAGGTCTGCAGGTGTGGAGCGGAGAGTGGGGTTATCCCGGAGATGGAAATTATTTGGACTTCCACAAAAAACATTTTCCCGGAGGTCACAGGTATTGGAAGATAACCTCTGCTAAAAGCGATTTAGCCGACAAATGGGAATATTTTCCAGAAGATGCCCAAAAGAGGGTCCCTGAGAATGCCGCCCACTTTAAAGAATTGATAAAAAAACTGTTGACCGAATATCACAAAAGAACCAAGAAGCAAGGTATCGTATGTGCGCCTTATGATGCCGAGCTTTTCGGGCACTGGTGGTTTGAGGGCACGCAGTTTTTGAAACTGGTTTTGAAATACGTTTCAGACGATCCGGAAATTGAGCTAACCACTTGCAGTAATTTCTTGGATGAGGCAAAGCCCACTCAGGTGATTTCGATTCCAGAAGGTTCATGGGGAGAGGGTGGATACCACTATATCTGGCTGAACCAATGGACCCAGTGGACCTGGAAGCATATCTATGAAGATGAAGTAAGAATGCAAAAGTTGGGGCAGGAGTTCGGCGAAACCAAAGATGAAGATTTGATTAAGATTTTAAAGCAACTTGCCCGTGAACTTCTCCTGCTTCAGGCATCGGACTGGCAGTTTCTCATCTCTACCTGGAGCGCAAGGGACTATGCTGAACTGCGATTATCGGAACATCACCAGAACTTTGTCAGATTGGCTGAGATGGCGGAAAAGTATGGACGTGGCGAATGGGTGGACCCAGGCGAATGGGCATTTTTAGGAGATGTCGAAGCCAGAGACAATCTATTCAAAGACGTGAACTATAAATGGTTCGGTAAACTTGAATTCCCGCCACGATAGATAATTCAACTCTGCACCTGAATGACCAGAACCTAACTTAAGTTAGGTTCTGGTCATTCTAAAGCTAAACCCTTCTTTCGTGGTAGCTAACAAGATCAACGGATAAAACGGTCAGCGGATTAAACGGATGGAACGGATATGATAGTGTAGCGGAGACCTTCAGGTCTCCATAATTAGATCAACGGATTAACCGGATGAAACGAATATGGAAGCCGCAGGACGGATATGATCGTACGACCTATCCGACAAGCTTGCTGGAGTGTTCCGCTTTAGCGGAACATCGGTCAAGTTAAAACTTGACACTCCAGAGTTTTTTTGTATATATTAACAACAAGTCAACTTAATCAAGGAGGTAGAACATGGTAAAAAGCAAAACGTGTTTCTGGTTGATTTTTGTATTGGCGTTGGGAATCTGTGCCTCTGCTTGGGCTTCAGATAAAAGCACCCCGTTGAAAGACAAAATAAACTGGATGAAGGGTTCACTCTTCCTCCAGAAGGAGGGAAAGACACCCTTACCACCTTATCTTTTGCATTCTGAGAGGACACAAAGATTGTCTCAAGTAGCCAACGGGACCGGAGCAATTTCTGGTTACGTTACCCAAGCCGCAGGCGGCGCTGGCATCGAGGGGATCGAAATTATCGCTGAACAGATGACCTGCCCTTCATATAGTGACACAGCTTATAGCAATACCAGCGGCGATTATGTCATCGATGGTCTTCCCCCTGGAAATTATGAGGTTCAGACTAACAATGGGTATCCGCTTGATTCTATCTTCGTGGATGTTTACTGGGACAATAAGTTAAATGAGGAAGATGCAGATACAGTTCCAGTAGCCTCAGATGATACCACAGAAAATATCAATTTCAGCCTTCGGGTGGGAGGAAAAATCACCGGGACGGTGACATTGCCTGGAGCATCTACTGGTATAGTAATAATGTCTACTGTCGACAGCTCAGGGAATTGCTACTATGGTCCTACTTACTACATGGGAAGCCCTGCGCTTTATGTCATCAAAAGGCTGCCCACCGGAACTTACAAGGTGAAAACCTATAATTTTATGGGTTGTATCGATGTTTATTACGATGACAAGTTAAGCCGGGCAAGTGCAGATCCAGTTCCAGTGACAGAGGGAGCTACCACCTCACCTGTCGATTTTACCTTAAGTTTGGGTGGGACCATCGAGGGAAACATTTCCAGCGCTAGTAAGGGACCTTTAGAGGGAATCGATGTATGGGGGAGTTATGCCTCTGATCCTGAATGGTACAGCATTGGCTCAACCGACGAATATGGAGATTACATGCTGACGGGACTTCGTAGCGGCTACTGGAAGATTCTTGCTTATGGAGATAACACCTACGCTTTTGAGTGGTATAATGACAAAAACACTTGGGCTGATGCAGATTCTCAATTAGTCAATGCTCCCGGCACAATCTCTGGTGAGGATTTCGCCTTAGAAGATGGTGGTTCTATAAGCGGGCATGTTTATAGCTCAGAAAAAGGTCCGCTCTCCGGTTGTGAGGTGGTTGCATATGAAAGCTCTTCTTATCTGCAATATGTGTGGATTTCAGCAAAAGGTAATACCACCATTACTGACGGAAGCTACCAGATAACCGGTCTGCGCACCGGAGATTACTATGTTGTAGCCATGACCGAATGCGATATGATGTGGTATCATAATCAGACCACACCAGAGCAGGCAGATTTAGTTCATGTGACCATGCCCAATGATACATCCGGCATAGATTTCAATTTACCTTCTGCCGTTGAAGACGAGACGGATCAGACCAGCCAAAGACCGACTGAATTTGAGCTTAGCCAGAACTATCCCAATCCGTTTAACCCGGGAACCGAAATCGAATACACCCTCCAGAAGCCGGCATACGTGACCCTTCAGATTTATAATCTTTTGGGACAAAAGGTCAAAACATTGGTAAATGAATACCAACCTTTCGGTTCTCATCATATCGTCTGGGATGGAAAAAATGAACAGGGAAAGAAAGTCACCAGTGGAGTATATTTCTATAGATTGAAGGTCAATGAGCTTTCAGAGACAAAGAGAATGGTGCTGTTGAAATAGGTCAGCGGATTGAACGGATTAGACGGTCAACGGATTGAACGGATTGAACGGATAAAGAGTTGGGCAGGAGCTAAAATCTCCTGCCCTTTTTATTAATCTATCTTCAGGAGAAAAGTGTAGCGGAGACCTTCAGGTCTCCATAATTTAGTCAATGGATTAAGCGGATGGAATGGATATAGAAGTAGTTGGTCGGATATGCCTGCCAGCCATGGGTCATAAGACCTATCCGACAGACTTACCGAAGGACACCGTTCCCGATGGGATAAATCCCTCCAGCACTTCGGAGATTACCTCGAATCGTCCAAAGGATGGCATCAGATAAACTCCATCCACCATTCCTTTTGCCTCCTTTAAAATCTCTTTTGCCACTGAAGTTCCTACCTGTGCGCTATCCTTTCCGGCTTTCCTCATTTTCTCTCTGAGCTTTTCAGGGACATTCATCCCTGGCACCTCATAATGCAAAAACTCGGCGTGCTTGTAGCTTCTCAAGGGAAGAACGCCCAAGAATATAGGAATTTTTACATGAGAGACCTTTTGTAAAAACTGCTCTAAGATTTTGAGATCATACAGAGGCTGGGTGAAGGCAAAATCAGCGCCAGCTTCTACTTTCTTTTTAAATCGATCTATCTCTCTTTCTAAATCGTCCGCATTAGGATTTACAGCCACCCCTACACAGAAAAAGGTGGGTGAACCAATAGAATTGCCCGCCCAGTCAGTTCCCTGATTCAATTTGTTCACGATCTTAACCAAACCTATGGAATCCACGTCATATACTGCAGTTGCCTGGGGATAGTCGCCTAAAACCGGAGGATCGCCGGTTACAGCCAATATGTTGTGAATGCCCAGAGCATGAATTCCCAAAAGATCCGATTGAAGACCCATCAGGTTTCTGTCTCTACAGGTAAGATGGAGGATGGTTTCTACTCCTATCTTTTGTTTTACCAGAGAAGCCAAAGATACACAACTCATCCTCACCCTTGCCATGGGACTGTCGGCAATATTTATTGCATCCACACCAATCTGTTTTAATTTCTCCACATTCTTAAGTATTTTTTCAGTGTTGGTCCCTTTGGGAGGATCTACCTCTACCGAAACAAGAAACTCTTTTCCCAGCTTTGAGGAAAACTTTGAGGTTTGCTCTTTTTCCTTTTTTGGAGGTTCTTCTTTCTTTATCCTCTCTTCAACTGTTACGCTGACCTTTCTATCCGTAATCGTCTCTGCGTGGATGTTTTTAAGCATCACAGATAAAGCTAAAATATACTCCGGAGTTGTTCCACAACAGCCACCGATGATGTTTGCTCCGCTCTTTATATATTCTTTGGCATATTGGGCGAAATATTCCGGCGAGGAGAGATAGATGAATCTTCCATCCACATAACGGGGAACCCCGGCATTAGGCTGAACCGATATCATCCTGTTGGTGGCTTTGCGCAGACGGAAAACCACATCCAGCATCTTCTGGGGACCTACACTGCAGTTTGCTCCGATTATTTCGACCCCCATCTGACTCAGCTTGGTTGCCACCTCCTCAGGGGAATAGCCCATGAAGGTCTTTCCATCTTCATCAAAAGTCATGGAAGCCATTATGGGAAGCTGACAGATGTTCCTTATAGCTGCAACCGTCTGCTTTATCTCCAGAAGATCAGAAAACGTCTCCACTATGAACAGATCCACCCCTCCCTCAAGCAAAGCTTCAGCCTGTCTCTGGAAAACATCAAAAGCCTCTTTCTCTGAGAGCTCACCTAAAGGAGCCAAAGGTTTACCCAGAGGTCCTATGGATCCGGCAACAAACACGTCCTTCCCTTCAATCTCTCTTGCCTCTCTTGCGATCTTGACCCCTTTGAGATTTATCTCCCTTATCTTATCTTCCAACCCAAAATTCTTCAACCTTACCTGATTTGCACCAAAGGTGTTGGTCTCGACTATCTCTGCTCCGGCTTTGATGTAGTCCCGGTGCACGTCCAGCACGATCTTTGGATTGGAGATATTCTGTTCATCAAAGGAACGTTCGTAGGAAACACCCCTCATATATAGAAGAGTCCCCATTGCTCCATCGCAGAGCATAGTCCCTCTTTGCAGTCTCTCTAAGAACGGATCAGACATTAAACTTTCGCCTTCAATATGAAATTCCTGTCTTACTCTGGATTATAGACTTTAGGTTTGAGACTTTAGATTTGGGACTTGAGATTTTAGTTTTTAAACTTTAAACCTTAAACTTTAAACTTTAAACGCCTTTACGCCTTTTCCAGTCTTTCCTTATATAGAGGGAATTTCTGGCACAATTCCAAGACTTCCCCTTTTACCTGGGCGTAGACTTCCTCGTTCCCTAAATTGGATATAACCTTATCGATTAAGATAGCGATCTTCTCCATCTCCGACTCTTTCATCCCTCTGGTAGTCAAAGCTGGTGTGCCCATGCGAATGCCTGAGGTGATGAAGGGTTTCTGAGGATCGAATGGCACGGTGTTTTTGTTAACGGTAATTCCTGCCATCTCTAATGCCTCCTCCGCCACTTTTCCGGTAAGATTTTTTTCGATTAAGCTAATCAACATCAGATGCGTATCGGTTCCGCCGGAGACTACGTGATAGCCCAGCTTTGCTATGGCGGCTGCCAGCGCCTTTGCATTTTTTACAATCTGACGTTGATATTCTTTAAAGGACGGCTCCATAGCTTCCTTGAATGCCACAGCTTTAGCCGCGATCACGTGCATCAAGGGTCCTCCCTGAATCCCAGGCATCACCTCCCGATCCAGATCCTTTGCGTACTTCTTCTTACACATGATCATTCCACCACGAGGACCCCTTAGTGTCTTGTGTGTGGTGGTGGTTACGAAATCAGCATATGGAATGGGCGACTGATGTATTCCTGCCACGATTAAACCGGCGATGTGAGCAATATCCACCATCAGATATGCTCCCACCTCATCTGCTACCTCCCGGAATTTTTTAAAATCCAACTCACGCGGATATGCAGATGCACCAGCCACGATCATCTTAGGATTGGCTTCGATGGCGATCTTTTTTAGCTCCTCATAATCAATTACCTCTGTCTGTTTGTTCACCCCATAAGTCACAACGTTGAAGAATTTACCTGAGAAATTTATCGGGTGCCCATGAGTAAGATGACCTCCATGAGAAAGATTCATGCCCAAAAGGGTGTCGCCCGGTTTAAGCACGGAAAAATAAACCGCCATGTTAGCCTGCGAACCGGAGTGGGGCTGAACGTTGACGTGTTCACAGCCAAAAAGCTCCTTGGCTCGATCCCGGGCTAAATTCTCTGCAATATCCATAAACTCACAGCCACCATAATATCTTTTCCCCGGATAGCCCTCGGAGTATTTGTTGGTCATCACCGATCCTGCGGCTTCCATCACCGCCTCCGAAACGAAATTCTCCGAGGCGATAAGCTCTAAACCATCAGCCTGCCTTTTCGTTTCGCCAAAGATGACGTTGTGTATATCTGGATCGACTTCTTTTAACTTGCTCATTTTTTTTGCTCCTCTTCTCTTTCAATATTTCGACAGATTGTCTTAAGCTGGTTACAAAATAACAGCATTCTATGTTAATCAAACATGTAAGGGCGATGCTCTGCCATCGCCCCCCCCGATTCGGGCGGACACAGAGGTCCGCCCCTACGACTGGTAACTGTTAATCTTTTCCACTCTTGGTATGTGTCTACCTCCTTCAAAATCAGTAGTCAGCCACACATCCAAAATCTTTTTGGCCACCTCTTCCGAAACGAATTTGGAGGCCAAGGCAAGCACGTTAGCATTATTATGCGCCTTTGTTAGCATCGCCATCTCTTCATTCAAGCACAAGGCTGACCGGACCCCCTTGACTTTGTTGGCAGCGATATTCATCCCATTGCCCGTCCAACAAAAGGTGATTCCAAAATCGGATTCACCTTTTGCAACCGATTCTGCCACCTTAAAGCCGAAATCAGGATAATCCACAGCCTCAGTGGAGTCGGTGCCAAAGTCAGTCACTTCATGCCCCAGTTCAGTTAAGTACTTTTTTATCTTTTCTTTCAGTTCAAAACCTCTATGGTCAGCTCCAAGTGAAATTTTCATTTCTATATCCTTTCGTATCTCTTCTATTTTGACTAAATCACAGGTAAAATATTTCAGTTTCTCCCTTCAGTAAGAAAGGGAGCGATTGCAGGCATCTTAACGATTACACTGCTTCAAAAATTCCTTGCCCCTTGACCCATGACCCTTGACCCTATAGATTCGCTTTGCTCACTACAAGTCTTAGCATATGGCTGCTCCCAAAGCCATGGAGTAAAGCTTGGTTTGAGCGGAATCAGAGCGGGAAAGGAGAACGATAGGCGCTCCCGCTCCCGCCACCAATCCACCCACCTTGGCATTAGCTAAGTAAATTAGCGACTTAACGAATATGTTTCCAGCGGCTATGTCCGGCACCAAAAATATATCCGTGTCTCCAGCCACGGGCGAGACTATTCCTTTCATCCGCGCCGCTTCAAGGTTGACGGCCGCGTCGAATGCGATTGGCCCATCGATGATTACGTCTTTGATGTCACCTCTTTCCCCCATCTTCACCAAACCAGCCGCATCCACGGTCTCCTGCATATCCGGATTAACCAGCTCCACAGCCGCCAGACATGAGACCTTTGGCTTTTCTACTCCTAGCCTCTTTGCCATCTCCACTGCATTGTTTAAAATATCTGCCTTCTGTTTGATATCAGGCTTTATGTTCATTCCCCCATCGGTCACTAACATCAGCTTGGGATATGTCGCAACCTCCATCACGGCAACATGGCTCAAAAAGGCACCGGTGCGAAGTCCACTCTCCTTATCCAGAACAGCTTTAAGCAAAGTGGGGGTATTCACTTTACCCTTCATCAACATCTCTGCCTTTCCCTGCTTGACTGTTTCCACTGCTACCCTGGCGGTGAGTTCAGAGTCTGGCACATTGACGATCTCCACCTGACTCAAATCAAGGTTCTTCTTCTTGCATAACTCTGTGATCTTAGCCTGGTCGCCGATGAGCACAGCGGAGATGATATTTTGTTCTGTTGCCTGCTTCACCGCTTCGATTATCTCCTCCCCTTCTGCCGAAGCGATGGCTAATTTTTTCCTCTCTTTTTTCTTGACTGTTGAAATCAACTGATCAAAACTTATGATTTTTTCCTCAGACATTTTTCCCTCTGAGCAAAAACTATTGCTTTTACCTCACCCCCCTATATCCCCTTCAGGGTGTCCTTCGATCCCGAAGATCTCAGGATCGAGGGAAATCCCTTCAGGGTGAACCCCTCTCCATTTCATGGAGAGGGGGACAGGGGGAGAGGTCTTTTCCATTCGAATCTATTCGGACACTTGACCGCTATCTCTTAACATCCAGCAAAACATCATCTACGTTAGGGTGGGGGTTGCACCCCCACCCTTTAATTGCGGTCAGACGACCCCACCCGTACGGGCGCTCGCCCGTCTGGGCGGATAGGGGCTCGTCCTGCACTTCGTCTCCCGCCAAAGGCGGGATGTCGAAGGAAAGGCTCGCCCTGAAGGGTACAACCCCTATCCGATCTCTATATTTGTAGGTTTACAAGGTGGCACCAAAATCCTTCTTGAAAGCTTCTGCCAATTTTGCTCCCCAATTATCCAGAGGTTCCAACCTCCCGAAGAAGAATCTGAGCACCGGAGGTTCCTCCACAAATTTCAATCCCTTGATTTTATCCCGGTGCTGGTATAACCATTTCAATCTGTCAACCACATATTCGATGTGAGACATGGTATAGACTCTTCTGGGAACTGCCAGCCGGGCCAGCTCCAGATCGGAGTATACTTCATTTCCGTCCTGATCCCGGTCCATTGAAATGGTGCCTCTCTCCATGCACCTCACACCGGATGCGATATAAATGGCCGCTGCCAGCGCTCCGGCAGGATACTGGGATTGGGGCATATCCGGTAAAAACATTTTGGCATCTACGTGGCAGGCTAAACCGCCTGCTGGTGTGACCACGGGAATCTTTTCTTCGACACACCTTCTCACGAAGAACTTTACCTGTTCCGGCACGGCGCCGGCAACGCTTATGTCTGTCATCTCCCGAATCCCCACCGCCATCGCCTCCATCTGCTCAAACGAGATGCCGCCATAAGTGAGAAAGCCCTCGTAAAGCGGAAGCCAGGGTTTTATCAGCTCATAGAATTCCTTGTTATTGGTGGCGATCAACCCTCCTCTGGCGCAACTGTTTTTCCTCGCACTCATGTATATTATGTCAAAAAGATCAACCGTTTCCCTGATTATCTCTCCCACGGTGCGGTTTTCATATCCTTTTTCTCTAAGCTTTACAAAATAGGAGTTCTCGGAGATTAAGGTGGCATCCATGAGCAAAGGAATTTTGTGTTCGGTGCAAATCTGCCTGACCTCTTTTAAATTTTCCATGGAGAAAGGTTGCCCGCCTAAAAGATTTGTGGTTGCCTCCATCCGCACGAAGGGTATCTTATCCCTTCCATATTTTTTTATGACGTCATTCAGCTTTTGGATGTCTATGTTGCCTTTAAAAAGATGAGTACTTTGGGTATTGAGGGCTTCATCAGCAAAAATCTCTAAAATTTTTCCTCCGGCCAGCTCGAAGTGTGCTTTGGTGGTGGTAAAATGATAGTTCATGGGGATAACGTCACCCGGCTTGACGAAAACCTTGGCTATTAGATGCTCCGAGGCTCTTCCCTGGTGGGTGGGCAAAACAAACTTAAGCCCCAAAACGTCCTCTATGGCAGAGGTCAATTTGTAAAAGGTTTCACAGCCGGCATAAGCATTATCGGAGAGCATCATAGCTCCGAGCTGGTTGTCGGACATCGCATTGGTCCCGCTGTCGGTTAACATGTCAATGAATATGTCTCTACTTCTAAGCGAGAACGTGTTGTAACCACCCTCTTCTATGGCTTTGAACCTTTGGTCAACTGGGATAAGATTGCTCTTCTGCACGAACTTTATCTTGTGCATCTCCACCGGAATCTCTTTGCCGTTTGAAAGCTTCAGAATCATTTTAATCTCCTTATCGGTTAAGTTTGAAATGTTTACATCAAAATATTTTAATTCTTCGTTTGTCTAATTCATCCAATCATTTCACATAGGTCAGCCAGTTATGGTTATCCTCGGCTTTCCCGTTGACGATTCCGAAAAACTTTTCCTGCAGTTTTTTGGTTACAGGACCACGCTTGCCGTCTCCCACCTTTACTTTATCAATCGAGTTTATGGGGGTTATCTCCGCCGCACTTCCAGTGAAGAAAACTTCGTCTGCGATATACAATGCCTCCCGGGGTATGTTTTGCTCGATCACCTTGATCCCCATATCAAGCGCCAAGAGAATTACCGTGTTTCTGGTTATACCGGGCAAAATGGAAGCGCTGAAAGGTGGGGTGATCAGAGCACCATCTCTCACTATGAACACGTTTTCGCCACTCCCTTCACTTACAAACCCAAACACATCTAAAGCGATTCCTTCCACATATCCGTGTTCTTTTGCCTCCAGTTTTATCAACTGAGCGTTCATATAGTTGGCGCCACTTTTGGCCATATCCGGCATGGTATTGGGAGCCATCCGATTCCAGGAGGAGACACAAACCGGCACCCCATTTTCTAAAGCTTCAGGACCGAGATATGCCCCCCACCTCCAGACGGCTAAGCATACGTCCACCGGACAGCCGGTGGGATCCACTCCTAATTGTTCGTATCCCCGATATGCCACCGGCCTGATATAACATGCATCCAGCTTATTTATCTTTATAAGATCGATGATAGCCTGGTTGATCTCCTGCTTGGAGAAGGGGATTTCCATACGGTAGATCTTGCACGAGTTAAATAACCGGTCAGTATGAGCCTGCAACCTGAAGATGGCAGGACCATTTTGGGTCTTATAACAGCGTGCCCCTTCAAAAATGCTGGAACCGTAGTGAATCACATGGGAGAGCACGTGAATCTTGGCGTCATCCCAGTTAATTAGCTTTCCGTTCATCCATATCTTTTCCGCTTTTTCAAAAGACATCATCTCTCCTTGTTTTTATGCTTGTTGATTGCAAAAAACTTTATTAGTAAAGACCTCGCAAAAAATCCAGAACTTAATTTAATTCAGGACCTAATTTATCCAGAACCTAACTTAAGTTAGGTTCTGGTGTCTTTTTATTTTTGACAGCTTGCCACTCCCAAAGCAATGGAGGTGAATTGGGTCTCGTGTGAATCAGCCCGGGAAGTTAAGACCACAGGCGCCTTAGTGCCCACCACGATGGCGGCACACTTAGCCTGAGCAAATTCTATTAATGTTTTATAAATAGCATTTCCAGTTTCGATGTTAGGACACAAAAGTATATCCACTTTTCCCGGCATCTGGCTATTAATGCCCTTTATCTTAGCAGACCTTTCTGAGACCGCATTATCTAATCCAAAAGGACCATCCACCAAAGCTCCCTTGATTTGCCCCCGCTTTGCCATCAGGCAGAGACAGGCGCAATCTAAGGTAGCCGGCATCTTGTCTGGATACACCTTTTCCACAGCGGCAATGCAAGCTACGCAGGGCAACTTGATGCCCAGTGAGTGGGCAACATCTACTGCATTTTGAATGATTTGAGCTTTTTCCATCAAAGATGGAGCGATATTTATGGCGGCATCAGTGACCATCAAAAGTTTAGGGTATGTGGGGATCTCAAAAACTGCCACGTGGCTGAGGAGTTTACCAGTCCCTAAACCTTTTTGTTTGTCCAGAATCGCCTTCATGAAATGAGCAGTTCCCACCAGTCCCTTCATCACCAAGTCCGCCTCTCCCCGGTTAACCAGTTCACAGCATCTCAAAGAAGCAGAAAACCCATCCTCCTCCTGCTGGACTTGGAATTTACTAATATCAATTCCATTCCTCATCGTGAGCTTTTCTATCTTATCCTGCCTGCCTACCAGGATTATATCTACGATCTTCTCCTTACGGGCTTGATCTAAAGCTAAAAGAACCTCTTCATCTTCCGCCTGTGCCACCGCAACTCTTTTAGGACCAATCCTCTTGGCAAAAGTCAAAATGTCGTCTTTTGTCTTTATCACCTTAGCAATTGCTCCGATAGAATATTCAGCGTTCAAAATAGTGATTGACAGCCAAGCTCAAAGTTTTATAATATAAGAGCATAATATCGACAAAGCAAGAAAATAAAAATGAGGGAATATTCAGTTTACTTACAATTACCAAGCTGAAAAGTCGGGAGATTTTGATGCAGATATGCCCTTTCTGCCATACGACTTTAAATGATGAGACCACCTTCTGCGAAAAGTGTGGATACTCTTTAGTCTTGCTTCTTCCTCAACCCTCCTTTCCTCACAAGGAATTTTATTTAGCTTTTTCGATTTTTAGCATACTTTTGGGAATTCTGGCTTGTGTTTTTACGTTCTTCCCCACCTTGTATATGGGGAGTTTGTTTTTAATTATAGGAGCGATAGGACTGGCTGGGGTCACTCTGGAAAAGACGTGGGGAAAATTCGATACTCTTCTAATTAAAATCCTGGCGATTCTCGGTCTGTTTTTCGGCATACTGGGCTACATATTTTTCATGTTCATCCACTCCAATGTTCCCGGTAGCGGTTACTCCATGTAGCTTAAAACAAAGCCACCATTATCCCCAGAGAAATGAATAAGATTCTTTACAGAACGGGCAAACTGTCTTATATTCTGACTGTTAAAAATAGGTGGGAATCCATTCTTAAGACATTGAGGAACTTCTCAGAATAGCACCTTGCAAAATTTAAGACACTTGTTATGAAATCGAAAAAGAAACATTTAGAGACAAAAAAGAAAAATGAATCTGAAAGAAAATTCCCGCGCTGGGAAAGCATAACCACCGCACTCACCTTACTTGCGCTCTTCCTCTTATGGATCAGCTCCTTCTTTCCGGAAAAAAGACTGTGGGGAATCAATCATTGGGCATACTTTCCTCTGTGGATCAGAACTGTGGTGATCATTTTCGCATTCCTCATCTTCATTCCTCAAGTGAATCGTAGGCTTCAGCTTTTCTTCAAGCAGTCCGTCATCCCGGCTTTCCGCTTTCTGGTGGAGAGACAAAAGTATTCAGGCTATGTGTTAGTGGTCATAACTTCTCTTTTAGTATTTTATCTTTTGAGAACTAAAACTCACCTTTTGGGTGATGGGTTTCAGATTTTAGAAAACATCAACGCTGGCACTCTCTCGGTCAACTGGAGTCAACCCTTAGCCATCTGGATTTATCTGTCCTCATTTAACCTGCTTAATCAGATTTTTCATCTGGATGGTGCGGCAGTTTATGCACTCATCAGTTACCTAAGCGGTATGATCTATGCTATCTTTGCTCTCCGCATGGCAATTCTTCTGGGAAAAAGCTCGTCTGTCCAGCTATTTGTGTTCCTCATTTTAATATTGATGGGAAGCTCACAACTTTTTTTCGGCTATGCGGAACATTATCCTCTGTTTTGCTGTGGCATCTTAATATACCTTTTTTATTCTCTGAAATATCTGCGCAAAGAAACAAAGATTTGGGTTCCGATAACAATCTTCTTTATCCTCTTGCCAATACATTTCTCCTCTTTGTATCTTTTTCCATCAATATTGTTCCTTTTCTTTTTCAAAAGAGAAGGGAAAGAATCAGCTTATATGTTCAGGAGTAAAAAAACGCTGATTGCACTTTTTTTACTATTGTTGATATCTGTAGGTTTAGTTTTATACATTCGTAAATATAACTGGTATGCTTTCGGTTATTTTGTACCACTTCTCCATGGAGGTTACTCCGGACCCAATTATACTCTTTTTTCCCTTTCCCACATCTTAGATTTTCTAAATCAGCAACTTTTAATTTCCCCTGTGGGCTTGGGTTTGTTTTCAGTCTTTTTGATTTTTATGTCAAGACCTTTAACCACGAAAGATCGGACATTTCAGTTTCTATTGATCGTGTCTGTGCCACAACTCCTTTTCAACTTCCTCATCAACCCCGGATTGGGGGCACCCAGAGACTGGGATCTTTTCGCCAGTGTGGGGCTGGGATATACCCTTCTGGCTTTATTTCTTTTCAGCCGGATTCCACCACACCCAAAGATCAGCTATCTAAAACTCAACTTAATTATCGTCGCCCTCCTTTTCACCTTGCCCTGGATCCTGATAAACGTCAATCCCGATAGGTCTGTGGCTCGATTCAGAAATCTTTTGGACTTAGACCCCAAGAAGAGCCGGAATGGACATTTCATCCTGGCTGGTTACTTCGATAGAATAGGTAAAATAGAGGAGATGGATCGAGAAAACAGGATGATAAAGGAAAAATTTCCTGAGGCTGAGTTGGTCAATCAGGGATTGGATCTTCTGCGAAAGGGCGATCTTGACCAAGCTTATCAGCGATTAATCCAATCCATACAGACCTCGCCAAGTTTTGCCGAAGCGCACGCTGGCTTAGCCTGGTATTATTTTAAAATAGGGGATCTCCAAAAATCTGAAATGGAGCTAAAGAAAACGTTAGAGTTGAAGCCGGATTACAGAAGCGCTTATGCGGATATGGGTGACATATACATGCAAAAAGGAGAGTTCAGAAAAGCAGAAAAATTTTATACAAAATCTGTGAAACTGGGAGTGGACAATCCAAATGTCTTTAATAATCTGGGAATTTTATATGCCCAACTGGGGAAACTGGATAAAGCCATCTTCTTCTATCAAAAAACCATCGCCAAAAACAAGAATTTTGCCGAATCACACTACGGATTAGCCTTTATCTATCATCAGCAAGGAAGGTTAAAGGAATCATTGAGGGAGACCAATTTGCTTCTGCAGATAGATCCTAATTTTGCCTTGGGATATTTTCAGCTTGGATTGACCTGTGAAGGTTTGGGAAGAAAAAAAGAGGCGATTTTTGCATACCAGAGATACTTGGCGATGCAACCCAACGACCCCAAAGCCGATCACATCAGGAGATTAATTGAAAAACTGAGGGCGGACGGGAAATAAACGGCAGGTGTCTGCAGGATCGTGCGGAAAGAACATCCACCTAAAGCATAGGGTGAATGGTAGCCGCAGGCTTCCCTCGGACTGAGTACCTCGGGACGAAGTCAGCCTGCGTAGAGGGGAAATCACGATGGATCCAGGGTCGTGGAAACTGAAAACGACTGTTGTATAACATCTAATCTTGTCCTATTGATCCATCATACTTCGCTTCATTGTCATAAAGGATTAATCTTGGAGGAGGAGAAATTGTGAAACTAAAATTTTTAGGTGGCACCAAATCGGTTACCGGTTCCATGCACATAATTGAGTCGAATGGAAAGAGGATTCTTTTAGACTGTGGGTTTTTCCAGGGAAGAAGAGAGGAGTCCAATCGGCGGAATCGTAATTTTCCATTTGATCCAAAAAGTATCGAAAGGGTGGTGCTTTCACATGCCCATATCGATCATTCCGGCAATCTCCCCAATCTAACAAAACAAGGATACCAAAACAGTATCTACTCCACCTTCGCCACCCGAGACCTGTGCGTGACCATGCTCGAGGACAGCGCCTATATCCAAAAGAAAGATGCCGAATACTTAAACAAAAGAAAAAAGCGGGAAGGACTACCTCCCATCGAGCTTTTTTATGACACCGAAGATGTGGAAAAAACACTTGCTCTGTTTAGAGGTATCGGTTACCGCAAAGGATTCTATGTCTCCGCTGATATAAAACTCACCTTCCATGATGCCGGACATATCCTGGGCTCTGCACTTTCAATTTTCGATATTAGGGAAAATAAAAGAAACCTGAGGTTAGCTTACATCGTTGATCTGGGAAGAAAAAATCTTCCCATCCTGAGGAATCCGGACATGGTCGAGGGCATTCACTTCATGATTATCGAAAGCACCTATGGCAACCGTCTGCATGAGGACATATCAGGGACTGAAAAGAAATTAGCCCGGGTGGTAAATGAAACCGTGCGGAAAAGTGGAAAAATCATCATTCCTGCCTTCTCTTTAGGACGCACCCAGGAGGTGGTCTATTGTCTGAACAAATTGCAAAACCAAAAGAAAATCCCACCCATTAAAATTTTTGTGGATAGCCCGCTTGCTGTAAGTGTAACTGACATTTTTAAACTTCATCCAGAATGCTTCGATAAAGAGACTAATAAAATGATAGTCTTAGACAAAAACCCTTTTGGATGGGGAAACATCATCTACGTGAGGGATGTGGAGGAATCTAAGAGAATAAACAAGCTAAACGAACCTTGTATCATAATTTCTGCCTCCGGGATGTGTGAAGCTGGAAGAATTCTGCACCATTTGAAAAACAACATCGAAGATCCGAAAAATACAATTCTGGTGGTGGGCTTCATGGCAAAAGATACCTTAGGACGAAGGATTGTCCAGCGACAGGAGAAGGTGAAAATATTTGGAGATCAGTACCGGTTAAAAGCAAAAGTGGAGGTCTTTGACGAATTCTCTGCTCATGCAGATAGAAACGAACTCTTAGATTATGTGAAAAATACCAAAAACTCGCTTCAGGGTGTTTTCGTAGTACACGGAGAGGAGGAGCAATCCCAGGCATTAGCTGAAGGAATCAAAGATTTGGGAATCAAAAATGTGATGGTTCCAGATTTAGGAGAAGAGGTAAGCGTCTGATTACCCAAGAAAGGTAGCCGCCCCGCTTAGCGGGGCGAAATGCGATGCTTATTCTCAATGAACTTCTGTTCAATTACGCAAACGTTAACCTGGGCTTTTTCGAATATAGATTACATTAAAGACTGCCGATGTTTAACTTGACAAAGTCTTATATTTCTATTATAAATTAACAGAAAATGGCGGCGTAGCTCAGTTGGTTAGAGCAGAGGAATCATAATCCTCGTGTCCGGGGTTCGAATCCCTGCGCCGCTATTTTTATTAGGTTCTTCTCCATTTTAGTGGCCAAAACTCATGACAAGAAAAAATTCTTAATGACTTGCTTAACCTGATATGTGCAAAACCTCACCCCCTATCCCCTTCTCCATTTCATGTCGAAGATCCCGCCATTGGCGGTGGTTGAAAATCCCGCCAGAGGCGGGGGAGAGGGGGTAGGGTGTGAGGTAGAAAAAAGACACCTACTTTGCCTTTTGATACAAATCCCATGGATCCTGCGAATAGTCAAAAATTCCTCATCAAACAAAAAAACCTCCAAAAAGTCAGCCTCCCGTCAACAAAAAAGATCAAGATGATCGGCAAGCCCACTTATCGGAAGAGGCTGATCAAAAGAGTATGGAACAATTATGGAGGATTGCTGGAAAGCTTAAGCCAAGTGCTCAAGATCAATCCTGCCGTGGTTGTGGCGGTATTGTGTGTGGAGTCAAAAGGAAGTGGTTTTGCTCGCAACGGTCAGACGACCCGTCCGGGAAGGATGATCATCCGGTTTGAGAATCATATATTCTGGAAATACTGGGGAAAATCTCATCCTTCCTTTTTCTCTGCCCATTTCAAATTCGATCCACGCAGACCGTGGCAAGGACATAAATTTCGAAAAACCCTCGCCAGACGGGTCTCCGAGAGAGCTAAGTGGATCAATTTTCACCAGAAAGGACAGTTAGGAGAATGGGAGGTTTTCGAATTTGCCCGATCAAAGCACCAACGTTTTTCCATGTATTCTATCAGCATGGGGATGCCTCAAATAATGGGATTCAATCACAAGAAGATCGGATATAAATCAGTAAAAAGGATGTTAAACTCTTTTGCCCGAAGCGAAAGAAATCAGATCATCGGACTCTTTGATTTCATAGGCGGAAGAACTTCAACTATGTGTAGCGCCTTAGGGAAAAAAGATTTCCTCACCTTTGCTAAACTATATAACGGTCCGGGAAGGGCCAGAATCTATGCCGATCGCATAAAAACCTACTATGAGTTATCCAGAAAATTGATGTAACTAAAAAAAATATTGACAAAGATATGTGCTAACGTATATTAGTTTAGGGTTAGGTAAGCGGGAATAGCTCAGTTGGTAGAGCATCACCTTGCCAAGGTGAATGTCGCGGGTTCAAGCCCCGTTTCCCGCTTTTTTAATTCGCTGATCCGCAACACCTTACTTATCCGCCTTGGCAATTTGTTTCAGTTTTGTTTCATCTTCCGCAATAAAATCTAAGACTTTGATAGCTTCCCGCTTGTGGCTTTTGGAAAGGTGGGAATACTTCTCGGTGACCTGGATTGTGGAGTGACCGAGATATTCCTGAACCGTCCTGGCGTCGACCCCTTTCATGATTAGGTGGCTTGCGAAGCTGTGGCGGAGGGTGTGCAGGTTAACACCTTCTATCCCTGTCTTCTTGTAGATCTTCTGGAGTTCTTTATAGTAATAGATGGGATGGTGAAGCGGCTGGTTGTGACCGCTATCAAACACAAACCGTCCCGCCTGAGGCATATCCATCAGCAGAATCTGAAGCTCCTTGCACATAGGGATTGACCGAGGCTTGTAACTCTTGGGATGGAACCCGAACTCCGGTTTCGATTGAACGCAGATCAGACCGTTATCGAAGTCTATGTCCTTCCACTCGAGATAGACGAACTCAGACCTACGGAGTCCGGTGTAGAGAAGAATCAAGATGACTCGTTTCATAAACTCATCCGCAGAATTGAGGATAAGCTGGATCTCCTCCCTGGTCAAAAACCTAACCTGACGACTGCGGTCTGATTTCAGCTTCTTGAAGCTCTTGAGCCGATTCTCTCTCAGGAGACCCCATTCCACTGCCTTGTTAAGCGCTGCCTTCAGAAGCTCGAGGTATCTGTTAAAGGTGACCGGACTATCTCCTTTTCCCAAAATCTCCGATTTGAATCCCTCTACGATGAGCGGAGTGATGTCTTTAAGCTTAGCGATTCCGCATACCCTCAAGTAGCGTTCCCAGCTTCTGATTCTTCGGGTATCCACGAGCGCCGTATAAGCCGCTTTGTTCGACTTGCAGTATTCAATGTACCGCTCAAAGAATTCGGATACAGAGATCTTCTCCTCCACTATTTGAAGTTCCCCACGGATTTGCTTCAGTTCCAAATCTTTAAGAAACAACTCCGCCATCTTTTTGTGCGGACCAAATGACCTCATCTTCCGCTTTCCGCCGATGGAGTAATCCGCATACCAACTCTTGCCTCTTTTGAAAACTCTCATCTTCTTCTTCACCTCCTTTCTAACCTAATTAAAAGCCCAGCCAACCTCGTCTCGATTGTTGTTTGTTTGAGACAACACCCAACAAGGTATGAGATTTGGTCAACTGGGCAAATGCCCGAATCTGGACATAAAAAACCCTTGTCCGGTGTTGTCTCATTCTTAGTATAAGCTCCCCCAACCTCATTGTCAAGCAAAATCCTATTGCTGGCACAAAAAAATCTCAATTTAGAGACCAAGTAAATCAAGATACCAGCATCTGCTTCCCCATTTAACTCAGGGACTCGGCTGCGTCATCTGTGTTTGCCTTGGTCGACCTCGCTGTCGCTTCTCAAAGAGGTTATCCAGATCTTCCTGCTTGAATCGCACAATCGGCTTCTTCCCGTTTGGTTTCAGGTAGATTCTTTTCCCGACAAGCAGACCGTTACTCTCTAGGTTGTCTATCGTGCTTTCACACACGCTTAAGTATTCAGCCGCTTCCTTTTTGGTCAACCAGGACATAGATTCGTTTCCTGCTTTCTTCTCCTAATTTTTTACCTTCCACAGCATACATATGCAGAATTCGGAAAAAGTGTCGGATTAAAGTATTCAGAGCTTTTTCTGCGACCAAAACTAATCAAGCAAAAATAATTTGTATGTGGCACAACGAGTTACCGATATCCCGGAGTCCTCCGTGATAGACAACCTCGAATCCAGGGATTAGCATTCCTCTGAAGCCATTCGGCGCGCCAAAAGAACTTCGCGAGGTGCGCCCGAATGGCAAAAGATTTTGAAAAATGGGAAATTGCGGTTGCAAAGAACGTCGTTAGTGGTTTTCTCAAAAACAACAGCATCAAGGGATACAAGTTCGACGATTTGCTCCAAGAATGTTTACTGCATTGGTATCAGAAAAGAGGTAAATACACACCGGATAGAGAAGCTACTAAGAAGACATTCATGGCCTACATATTGAAGCGAAGATTGCAGGAGATTCTGCGGGAGCAGTTGGCGGATAAAAGAAAGACAAATCAAGTCGCGGACTCCATAATTGCAGCTTTGGACAAAGGCGATCCGGATGAGGATACCCATGATCTCTCCGACAAAAAACAAAAGGAAGAATATCTATTATCTCAACACAATTTTGGCTTGAAGAAGGATGTTGACGACGCAATATCGAAACTCCCGTCTTCTCGGAGGAAGATGTGTCATCTCATCATGGAAGGCTATCCCATGGCTCACATAAGCAAGATCTTGCACAAACCGAGAGCCACCCTGTATGATGAGATTCAGAGAATTCAGAGAATATTTCTGGACAACGGGCTGAAAGAATACATAGAATAACCTTTTCAGAAGAAAAAACTCAACTGCAAAAGTAATTGGGGCATTGTCTCGACACTTTCGGGGATTTTTGCATACATATGATTCAGGAGGTGGATAGAAATGAAAAGAGTCGATGCGTCAAACAAGGAAGTATGCAAGTTTACTTTTATTGACGGGACAAAGAGAGACTGGATTGAGAGTCACGTTTCGTGGGCGATTTTCAATGCAGAGTGCACCTTTGGAAAATCAAAGGTCAGGATTGAGGCTTCCTATTTTGTCTCGGATGATAAGCCTGAATGCATAATCGATGTGTCAACGGAAGTGGGAGAACATATAGCGCAGCTTTTGACCGGTATTATGATCCGGGAGCTTGGGGAAGAGGGTTTTGCAGTTGAGAGGATAACCAGGTGACGATCTCGACAGTGGACTTTCTGGAGACGCTCTTTGGAAGCTATTTCGAGGAGCACACTGGTTTCATCGAAATAAGGCAGATCAACCTCGGACAGGCGCCGAAGCAAAAATTCTATTCCTCGGTTTCGGAGCTGGCTAATGATTTAGGAAAATTTGAGGGTAACGTGTACTTCGGGGTCGCTCCGAGGGAGGCACGGAGAGGGGACAAATCGGCAATTGAGCATGTGACCTCTCTCTGGGTCGATCTGGATGTGGGGAGCGAAGGACACAGGAAGAAATCCCCATTTGACACGATGGAGGAAGCTCTTCAATCCGTCGGGAAATTCGAGCATGCACCCTCAATCATCGTTTTCAGCGGGCACGGATTGCAATGCTACTGGCTTTTGCGGGAACCTGAGGACGTGGGCGATCCAAGATCAGTCGAAGGAATTATGAAAGGGTTGATTCTGGCTGTGGGCGGTGATCCGGGCACGCATGACATAAGCCGGGTTATGAGACTACCTAATACCCTAAATGTCAAAATACCGGACAAGCCGAAAGAAGTCAAAATCTTGACGTTTGAACCGGATCTGAGATACAATCTTTCGGATTTTGAGGAGTACGCTATTCCGGCTGATAATACCTCCCAAGAAGTCGAGGAGGTGGAGTTCACTGAGAATCTGCCGAGGGTCGATCTCAGAAAGCTGAAGGTTCCCCAGCACATCAAGTCCCTGATAAAGGGGGGAGACAAGGAGAGGAAATATCTGAGTAGAAGTGAGGCGGATCAGGCGGTGGTGAATGCTCTGGTTATTGCCGGATATGATAACGATTTCATCAAGGCAGTTTTCAGCAACCCTAAATACAAGATCAGCAGCAAATATCTGGAGAAAGGGAAAGACGCCGACAAGTACCTGGCATTGAGCATCCGGAAAGCACATGAACTCAAAGTCCGGTTAGAGAGAGTGGAAGTCTTGATCAGGAAGGGAAAGACAAAACAAGCTGAAAAACATATTGAGACTTTACCAGAGAGATACAAGAAGGCACTTTCAGATAAGCTTGACAGTCTTGGGAATCAAAAGTCAAAAGTCTTTGTTAGCGGAAACCGGTATTTTAAAACGGTCAAGAGGACAGGGAATGGAGAAGCGAAATTCGTGCCACTCTCCAACTTCATAATTCAGATCAAGAACCGGTTTGTCACTGTTGAGGCCCAATTGCGGGAAGTTTGTTTTGTAAACGTTGAAGGTGAAATCAGCAAGCCGTTCATTCTGGAGCCTGTCCAGATGGTGTCCGTTCAAAAGTTCAAGGAATTCTGCATATCGAAAGGGAATTTCATCTTTGAGGGAACTGAAAGCGATTTGCTGGAATTATGGAAGTATGAGTTTGCCAAGGACGAGGGGAAGCTGATCTTTCAGCCGGACCACCTGGGGTATCTGGGAGAGCATGACATGTGGCTCTTTGGGAATATGGCGGTTAAGGACGCAAACATAATTGTTCCGGACGAAAATGGTATCTTCTGGATCGGAAGCCAGGGTTTTAAGCCTGTTCCTTTGAACATAGTTGGAGAAAACATCCAAAGTCTGCCCGCTGTGGTGCAGCTTCCCGAAGGTGAAACAGATCGCTTTCTGGTTCAAACCTTGGCAAGCTTGAAAGAAAACATCGGAGGTTATCAGCCCTGGCTGGCTATCGGATGGATTAAAGCATGTGTCTACGCAACAGAAATATTCAATCGCTTCAGGTTTTTTCCGTTCCTGTTTCTCTACGGCAAACATCAAAGCGGCAAGAATACTCTGGCAAGGTGGCTTTTGGCGTTCTTTGGATTGAGCGATAGCGATGGCGAAAGCATTTCGGAAAGCACACAGACTGGAATAAGCAGGCGTCTCTCTTACTTTTCCAACATGCCGGTCTGGTTAGATGAGTATCGCAATGATAGGAAGGTGACCAAACTGGATGGGTTTCTTCGGAATGTTTTTAACCGGATCGGGGCGGTGAAAGGAATAAAGAAAGAATTTGGCACCAGGGGAGTGACAGTTCGGGCGGCACTGATCTTGAGTGGGGAACAATTGCCAGTGGATCCGGGACTGCGGAGCAGATGTATTCCGATTCAGTTGAAAAAGAAGGATCGTAAGGATGAGCTTTACAACTGGATAAATAATACCTCTGATAAATTCAGCGCCATAACGCTGAAGTGGATTGTAGAAAAAAATGAGAAGAGCATCAAGAATCTCCTAGCTGACATAGAGACTTTGAAAGATGAATTGACTGGCAAATATGGGTTGGATACCAGACTGGCAGAAGTATATGCGGTACCAATAGCCGCTTTTCTGAGCATCAAAAAAGATGAGGGTTTTTTCACTTGGGCAATTGAGGAGGCAAAGAGAGATAAGCAGAGTAAAGAGGAGGAACAGATTCTGAACAGATTCTTGGATGATTTTGAGGCTCTGGTGAGGAAAGGTGAAATCTCAGAAGCATACTACGAAGTTGATCAGTTCAATGGGCAGATCAGACTGTACTTCAATGGCGTCTACAATATCTGGCAGAAGGACTTCAGACTTCGGACCGGAGAGAATCCTTTTCCAAGGCAGACTATTCTGGATCACTTCAGAGAGGAAGAGTATTTCATAGAATATGATCGGCGATACATTCACGGAAAACAACAAAGGGCTCTGGTATTGGACCTTAACAAGTCACCTGACAGTCTGAAAAACTTATCAAAGGAGAATGAAGATAATAAAAGGTAATCTGTCTTGTGTGTCTTGTTGTGTCTTGTATGCTGTCTTGTTAGTAAGTATAGTAATATCAACATATTATACATATCATAAGACAATAAGACAGTTCAGACAGAGAATTCATAGGTAATTTCTGATTGTTCTGAAAAAACTGAATGCGAAAGATGATACTTTCCCAGAGTGTCTTAATGTTTCGTTAATGGACGTCTTGTTGTCTTGCTTGGTCCAAGTTGCCTATGCTGTAATGAATTATGATAAGACACCTTGCAAGACAAAGACAAGACAAACGGATTAAGGAGACTGTCTTGTGGTGAAGACACCTACATTGAGAAGTAACCCGGACCTCGAGGGAGACAATCACTTGGTTTCGGTGGACGAAGAATGTGAGGGGCTATTCCAAAAAGCGGTGGAGAAGATCGAAGAAGTCTATCTGGACGGAACGGATGAATGGATTGAGGAGAATGATCCTGATCTGACTCGGGAACTGAAGGAGTCGGAGGATGAGTTGAATGAAGTTTGGAGAAGAAATATTGACGGAAAATCTTTCGTTTTTGAGTTCAAACAGGCATTGAAACGATACTTTGAGGCCAATATGAAGGCTAATGAGAGGTATAAACGGCATTTATTGTCGGAAAAATCCAGCAAGTGTTAAACGTGGGTAATTGGGCGTAACGTCAAGAACGACAAAGCGTGGTGACTGAGAACCTGCGAAGAGAGCCTCAACAAATGTTTAATGATTTAGGAAAAAATCTGGAGAGAGAGGCGTATGGGTCGGCTTAGCTGGTCGCATAGAAAAACGGTCGAACGCTGCAAAGTGGTCAGTATTTTCGAGTTGAATCGGGTGAGGGTGTTCGATAAACCGGTCGGTTCCTTCTGGAGCTGTCAGTGGACGAATTCCGCTGGCGAGGAGACTTCCAGCATCGGGTTTATGCTCAGTCACGAGGGGAGGGCTATCAGGTTCATGTATAGTGTCGGAGACAAATCTTCGGAGCAGAAGGAGACTTTGGATTACCACGTTGAAACTGTGACCAACCCCTGCAATTTTGGTGGAGTAAGAAGGTGGTTTATCTGTCCGCTGGTAAAGGACGGAATTCACTGCGGTAAGCGAGTTGGCAAACTTTATCTGCCGCCGGGAGGGAAGTACTTCGGGTGCCGGACTTGCTACAACCTGACATACAAAAGTTGTCAGGAGCACGACGGAAGGGTTAGTGCTCTGATGAAGAATCCGATTATGATGCTGGGAAAGCTGCAGAGTAAGAATGCCAAGGACTCTTTGTTGGCGCTTAGGGCATATTTCAAACTCATAAATTTAGGAGGGAAATGAAACATGATTACAGAAAAGCAGATTGAGGGCAATCGTCAGAATGCGTTGGTTTCGACTGGACCCAGGTCCATCGAAGGGAAAGCCATAACCGCAAAGAATGCGATCAAGCACGGCATCTTTGCCAGAGAACTGGTGGTTTCGGATGGAGATGGCAAAGAGAACCGGGAGGAGTATGACAAGCTGTTCCAGCAGTTGGTGGAGGATCTCAACCCGGAAGGGCAGATGGAAGTTCTGCTGGTGGAGAAAATTGCCGTGAACTACTGGAGGCTTAAAAGACTGGTGAGATATGAGACAGGAGAAATAAGACAGTTGCTTGATAACTTTCGAGAAAAGGCGCTTGAGAGGTATTATAGTGATAGCGGTTTTGACTTCTTGGGGATGGGATCGAAAAGGAAATACCGACCAGCTATGGAATATTATGACTACGATGATGAGGTTACTGAAGAGGAGATTGAGGAGCAAACCTCGAAGATTGACAAGATGGAAGAGAAGGACTACGACTGGTCAAAAGACAAGGAATTCAAGGGATTCCTGAAGGAGAGATCTTCTTCGGCTGAGATAAAGGGCTTCTCGCAGAATAAGCTGACCCGGGAGAAAAGGAAGTATCTCAAGGCTCACAGGCAGATTCTGGAGGAAATGAAAGAGGTTTGGACCTGGAAGAAGAGATTTGAGGTAATTGAGAGGATAAAGGTCATTCCCAACGAAGACACGTTGAGCAAGATAAACAAATATGAGAATTCTCTGGAGAGGTCGATCTTCAGGAATTTGGCGGTTTTGAAGCAATTGCAGCAGGTGAGATTGAGAAGTGGGAATTGAGGATTGGGTTTGTTTTGGAAAAAACAGGACCCAAGTTTCTATTTTGCCTCCAAGTCTTCATAAATGCTGCTAAATTGCTCCAAAGCTGATTCAAGATTCTCTGCGATATCCCGTGCGAGCACCTCCGGATCGGGCAAGTTTTCTGAATCTTCAAGACTTTCATCCTTCAGCCAAAAGATATCAAGGCTAACCTTATCCCGCTGCATAAGATCGTCATAACTAAAGGCTTTAAATCGCTCAGTTTCTTGTCTGTTGTGGCGGTTTTCGGAGTTGTAGCGCTGGATAAAATCTTGAAGGTCTTCATATCGCAGAGGATTTGTTTTAAGTGTGAAGTGCTTGTTTGTTCTCAAATCATATATCCAGAGTTTTTCTGTCCATGGTTTTTCACTTGCTGGTTTTTTATCGAAGAAGAGAACATTCGCCTTCACACCTTGCGCGTAGAATACGCCAGTAGGAAGCCTTAAAAGCGTGTGGACATCGCACCCATGAAGCAATTTTCTTCTCACTGTCTCTCCCGCACCACCCTCAAAAAGGACATTATCTGGAACAACTATAGCCGCTTTTCCGTGTATTTCCAGAAGAGTTTTTACATGCTGAAGGAAATTTAGTTGTTTATTTGATGTGGTTGCCCAAAAGTCCGGCCGTTCATAAATTAAAGACTCTTTATCGGCTTTCCCCTCACCATTTACTATGGTAATACTGCTTTTCTTGCCAAAAGGTGGATTGGTAAGCACGATGTCAAAGCGCTCTCCTGGATCGGAAACGAGAGAATCACCACCTCTGACAGGGCTTTCATCTCCTCCGATACCGTGAAGGTAGAGATTCATTACACAAAGCCTTACCACATTATCAACAATATCCTTTCCTTTGAAAGCACTAAACTTAAGAAATCTCTTCTGTTCTTTGTCTAAGTCATAGTGTTCAGACATATAGTCATGTGACGCCAAGAGAAATCCGCCTGTGCCGCAGGCAGGGTCACAGATGACATTTCCCGGTTTCGGGCGTGTGACCTCCACAATAGCCCTGATAAGTGCTCTTGGGGTAAAATACTGTCCTGCACCGCTCTTTATGTCCTCTGCGTTCTTTTGCAAAAGCCCCTCGTAAATATCCCCCTTTACATCAATATCTAAACCTACCCAGGTTTCATCATTGATAAGCATAATGAGGCGTTTCAGCTTCGCGGGATCCTGAATCTTGTTTTGCGATTTCCTGAAGATGACCCCAAGCATCCCTTTCTCTTTACCGAGAGTCTCCAGGAGGTGGCGATAATGAACTTCCAAGGCATCTCCATCTTTCCCGAGCAAACTCTGCCAGTCAAGGTCTTTTGGAATGCTGGAAGGTTTGTTGAAGGGAGGCTTGGTCTGCTCGTCTGCCATCTTCAAGAACAGAAGATAGGTCAACTGTTCCACGTAGTCCCCATAGCTTACTCCGTCATCCCGCAGGACATGGCAGTAGTTCCACAGTCTTTGCACTATGGCCGATGACTCATTTGACATCTCTAGTTATCCCTCCTCCATTATTCTTGAAGGTGCGAGAGCCATGATAGTGTCGATTGCGTTCGTGTTCTCTGGTGCAATGTGGTTAGTTCTGATCGAGTTCACATTCAAGTAGCCAATCGGCATATCCGCCCACTCGCGGTTCTTCCGTCCATAGAGGTAAAGCCTAACTCCATCGGAAATGAGTATCTTGCAGCAATTGCTTAGTGTCAGTCGCTCGACATATAGCTTGGCCTGCTGCAAAACATTCTGGAGACCATGACCTAACCCTTTAGCTTCACAAACGAAGATGCAGCGTTCCTCCGTGGTCGGGGTCCCAGAGAAACCGGCAAGGTCGATTCTGCGCCATTCAACCGCCAATAGTTGTTCCGACCAGCCCAGTGCCAACATCAGGGGCAAAACCATATGAGCCACGACTTCGTGTTCCGTCGGGCGACCTGACTTGACTTTGTCTTTCTCATACCATTTGACAAGCCGACGCTGGCGTTCGACCGCGACTAGAACTTTGTCGACCGCATCATTCGGAAGTCCCTTAGAAAACAACTCTTGGCCCACTTCGTCCATGTTAAGAGGTTTGGGGAGAGGAGAGGGCAGTTGTTTCAGTGCTCTTTTCCTGGTTTGAGCAAACAACGGTTCGATCGGGGCTAATACCTTTGCAACGTGCACTCTTGAAAACGTTGGGATCTGTTTCATATGAGAGAAAAGCCCATGCGCCTCTCTTCTTTGGATTCCCTCCAGCACATCTCTCAGGTGCTCCTGCCATGTTACTCGTCTCGTATGCTGCAAATCCCATCCGAAGACATCATCAAAGTTACTGTTCCACTCGTATTTGTCCTCATAAATTATTCCCAGGGCGACCGCGTGATAGACATTTCGCAGAATAACAACGTCACCTTCCTTCACTTCTCTGGCGAAGGCTCGCACCTGACTGCCCCACCTGTCTATATAGGCTTTCTCGTTCTCATTGTAATCACCAGGATTTCCGGGACCCATAAACATCAAGTCATATTTCAAGAATAAATCAGTGTAGTCTCTATCAGAAGACCCTGCAGCAATTTGCCAAACTTTGGTCATCTTGACTTTCCCTTCTTTCTAAAATGCCCTGATTCTCTCTTATCTTTTTCTGATTGCTTTTTCTCTATCCTTATTCTTTCGAGGAGTTTGTCTGCAGGTTCATCGCTCGGATCCTGCGGCGTCAGTCTGCCTTCGAATGCCCTCTTCAGAATGCTCTGACCCAATCGCTCGGACTGCTTCAGGCTTATCTCCACAGCCTTTCCCATTTTATCCGCTACAGAAGAACAGTGCTCAATTCGCTCGACGATTCTGTGCTGCTCAGGCAAAGGAGGAAGGGGAATAACCAGATAATTCAAATCTGTCAGACTTATATTGGGCCTCGCTGTCTCAACTTTGCCAGCATGGATATTAACCTGTATCTCTGGGGAAAGTAGTAGATGCATCAAGTAGGACGGATCGAGAGCCGAATTCGGTCTTACCACAGCTACAGCTTGGTTAATATTGGCCCCTGTGACAGTTGACGGCACAATCCCGCAGCGTCCAATTGAAGCCCCCACGAGGTTGATCAAAACATCGTGTGGTCTGAGTTGAGAACGTTTAAGTTTTTTGTGAAATTCTTCTGGTACGTTTACGATCTTCGAAAGGTCGACATAACCCCACAAAACATTCTCGCTACGAATGAAAGGGATGCCTTCATCCGCATAGTCGAACCCTTGCCATTTCGGGGACTCACCTTTGGTTATCAGATCGCTACACATCCCTAATCTGGCCCATTCCCAGCCCTCTGGCAGTTCTGGTAAGTCTGAAGTGTCCACCGGCGGGAGTTCTTTAGGCTTCCCCTTACTCTTCGTTCTGCGTTCCTGTTTGATCCTTACTAGAAGGATGGAGGCAGGCTCAATCTTATCCTTGTTTTCTTCTCTCCATTCTTCCGTTAGCTTGCCTTCGAACGCACATTTCAACACCGCCTGGCGGTAGCGCTTCAGCTGGGCCTTTACCTTTTTCAACGCCTCGATGCCTGCGTCCAGCTTCGTAAAAAGCTCCTCAATCTTGGCGACGATTCGGTGCTGTTCGGGGAGAGGGGGGAGAGGAATTGAGCAAGATTCAATCTGAGTAGCGCTAATGTTCTGGACAGCTACGCCTTTTGCCATTATCGTTAGGGGGCTTTCTAAAGTCTGAAAATAATATCGAATATATTGTTTGGTCTTGGGTTCAAAAAACTGAATTAATCCTGTCCGTTGGTTTTGCAGTGCTGGAGTATCGAGGTTATAGGAACACAACTTTCCAATCGAGCCTGACATTCCGACGAGTATCTCGCCCTTCCTAACAACGAATTCCGCATACCTGTTCAAGTAGGAATCTGGGAGGTATACAGCTTTTTCAAGATCAACTTTATTGTAGCCCAGATTGCACTGGCGGATAAGCAGAACACCATTGTCTCGATAATCCGCACTCTTAAAAGCGAATCCATTTCTGATATCAATTATTTCCCCGAGCGTTGTCCACGCCCAACCTTTAGGCGGTTCGGGTAGGTTATTCTTCTCGTTTATCACGCCACTAGCACCTCATTCAGTTCCTGCAATGTGTCGTCCAATTCTTTGCCAAAAAGCTGATAAGCTTTGACTGCTCCGCCCTTCTGGTAGAACGGAGCAAGTTCAAAGTCTTCTATTGTAATACTTGCCGAAGTGGCAATATGGTCTTTTATCATAACAAGCAATTCCATCTGCTCTGGTGTAAAAGTGCGACCAGCTTTTTCTTGAACATTCAACCAATTCTCAAATCTCTCGTCAACGAATTCTGGAAAAGGCTCAAGAACGTTGTTTTCACCAATCGCAAAGCGAACGAGGGAAATGATGTTGGTCAAAAGTTTCTGTGGTCCTGCGCTTCTAACTTTTAATTTCTCAAGTTGTTCGTAAGCCTGCCAGAGAAGTTCAGGCGTCAACTCGTAAGGCGGTTTCTTTACGGCTTCAGCAAGTTGTTTGATCTGTTCATATGTCAGATGTCGTTTGCCATACGGTTTGCTGTAAATAATCTGCAAAGCGGTCAGTTCATCCTTGTTTTCTTCTATGAACTTCTTAAAGGTGTCGACTATGGTTTGGGCTTTTTCCTTTGCCTGTGCATCAAAGCCTGCGAGAATGATCTGGTCTTTACTTACGGTGTCTATTATCTGCTCATTTCTTTTCTTAATGTCTATTAGGGTATTCCTGACTTTCGGATTGTCAAAGGGTGTACAGGCACGTTTGACCAGGTCCTCGGAAGCTTCCTTTACTTGCTCTTCTGTGGGAGTTTCTGTTTTGAAAATCTCCTTAGCCTTCTCCAATTGATTGTCCGGGTCAACTGCATCGAGCAATTTATTTGTGATTTCCTTGAGAGGTTTACCCTCAGTAGCCCCTTCAATCTCCTTTCTATCTTTTTCGTCTATTTGTCTGTCCAGCCTAGCAAGCCTTCCGGCCAAAGAGGTAAGCGTATCTGCGTCTCTGATTCCCATCGCAACCGACATAATGAGTTTGTCAAATGGAACGCTCCTCTTACGTTCGAGCGGTCTTGAATCAGTCTTATCACTTTCGCATACACCGACTGCATCCACTATGACAAAATGGGTCTTGTGAGAAGCGTCCGGAGTGACCACCTTAAGATCGGTGGGAAGTATAACTCTGGTCCCACGCCCTTTCATCTGCTCAAAGTAGACCCTTGATTTGACATCCCTCATAAATATGAGGCACTCCAGAGGCCTGATGTCAGTACCGGTTGAAATCATATCAACCGTTACAGCTATGCGTGGATTGTAGAAATTACGGAAGCTGGCGATTAGGTCTTCAGGCTTCTCCCCCATTGTTTTGTATGTTATCTTTTTACAGAACTCGTTCCCTTTGCCGAATTCCTCTCTTGCTATATGGACAATATCCTCTGCATGGGAATCGTCTTTGGCGAAGATCAGAGTTTTCGGAACCTCAGTTCTGCCGGGGAAGATGTCTGTAAAAAGTTTCTCTTTGAAGGCTTTTATAACAGTCCTTATCTGGTCGGGAGCTACCACTTCTCGATCTAACTGCTTGGCAGGGTATTCAAGATCATCATCCAATTGTTCCCATCGAGTCTTTCTGGTGAGCTTATCCCGCTTGTCGACATAGTACCCTGCTTCGACTCTGCTGCCTCTCTCCGTGATCTCAGTTTGAATCCGGTAGACATCATAGCCCACATTGACACCATCCGCGGCTGCTCGCTCGTGGCTATATTCCATAACGAGATTCTGGTTAAAAAAGCCAAGAGTCTGTTTGGATGGAGTTGCGGTAAGTCCTACGATGAAGGCGTCGAAGTATTCAAGCACCTGCCGCCAGAGGTGGTAGATGGAGCGGTGGCATTCATCAGTAACGATAAAATCAAATGTTTCTATTGGGATGCCAGGGTTATAGGAGACCTCCATCGGTTTGTCTGCCTTTGGTGAGAGCTGAAAAACGGATTGCTCCTCGATCTCGGCGTCAAACTCTTCCTCTCCTTTGAGCATAGAATAAAGCCTTTGAATCGTAGTTATGCATACTCGACTGACAGGGTCCAAGGTGTTTGAAGTGAGATGCTGGATATTGTAAAGCTCTGTAAACTTTCTGCCGTCGTCCGGGGTTACATACTGTTGGAATTCTCTTCTCGTCTGACGCCCCAGATTGCTTCTGTCGACCAAAAAGAGGACTCTTTTTGCATTAGCAAATTTTATTAATCGGTAAATGAAGCTCACAGCCGTAAACGTCTTCCCGCCCCCTGATGCCATCTGGATGAGAGCCCTCGGTCTTGCCTCAGCAAAGGATTTTTCAAGGTTCTCAATAGCTTCAACCTGACAAATCCTTAATCCTTCTGTTATCAGAGTGGGCATATTCCCGAGTCTCGCCCTAAGAGTGTTTTCAGGCGAAAGCCGATCTTTGAGTGTTTCTGGCCTGTGAAAAGCAAATACCCTCCGTGAACGCGGATCGGGGTCTCTCAGGTCCCTGAAAAAAGTCTCTATGCCGGTGCTCTCGTAGGCAAATGGGAGGGGTTCCTGTACATGTGGTAGGTTTTCAGGGATGCTCGCTATGTACCTTTCGGATTGTTCAGCTACGCCGCTTAAGGTGGTGCCTTCTGGTTTTGCTTCTATGACTCCAACAGCTTCTCTATTTATGAAGAGTAGATAATCAGTTGGCCCCGATTGTAGGGGAAATTCGCGCACCGCGACGCCTAAAGAAGCTCCAAGATTCAATTCTTGTAGGTCCTGAATTTTCCAATCTGCAGCTTGAAGCAGTCGATCGATCTTCTGTCTTGCTTTTTCTTCTGGTTTCATAAAAGCGCACTCTCCCCGCTTTTAAGACCCTCTAAGAGAAATGATCCTCATGTATTCTATATCTTCCTGCCTTGAAAGTCAAGTATTTCTCCGTTGAACTTTAGTGTGAAAAAGCCTTTTTGAATCTAATCCGGAGTGTTATTCTGCAGTAAAGGCCGTGGGAACAGCAAATTTTGATTGACAAAAAGGCTTGGCTGGGCTTATTTTTCAGAGTTGGACCCAAAGCTAAATCACAGGAGGAATCATGGTAAAACACAGGGGCTTTACTTTTGAGAAGTTTGTATATGCGGTGGGAGAAGATCTACTGAAGGGTTACTTCTCTAAGAGAGATATCAAGGTGCCGTTGGGAACTCCGCTGGACTATGAGCACGTGCAGAAGTTATTGGATGAACTGGGTGAAAATGCAGAGAAGGAGATTGATGAGGAGTTCCGTCGCATAAATGACGTGGCAGAGAGAGGGCAAGATTATTTGGAGACTGCAAAAAACGAATTTGGAATCCAGACACCTGATGATGAACCGAGAGAAAAAACAGCTATGAGGCTATTCTTGCGTGAGAACCCGGATGCGTTTAAGATGGCTTATGACTACTATCTGTATCGCACCATAGCGGCGAATCTGAGCCATCATCAGTTCCCACTGGGGCAAGTAGACTGTAGCAAGAAGTGCTTAGGTCGATTTAGAGCTAAGATAGCGGAACATTACCAAAGGCAGGCAAAAAGTGAGGATTGCAGTGTCAGACATCGTGTGGATGGGGATAATCATATTATTTTTGTGGCAAGGGGTGACTTCGTGAAGACTCAGCCTGTATGGGAGAATAGGACGGTTAAAAACCGTTATTTTCGCCCGGCCAAGGAGGACGTTCTTATTTTCAACACAAAAAACTCTGTTCTGAGTTTGAAGATCGCCAGTAGGGGTAAAGATGACAAGACGGAATATATCAAGGCGTTTGGGTATCATGTGCTGGGTAAACACAGGATCGAGG
>Ga0315547_1000038_pt1 | contig 166083 bp, 170 predicted proteins | sample SalMarSW160240MG_2_FD_202542 | JGI IMG/M metagenome (GOLD analysis project Ga0315547, IMG submission 202542) | Salt marsh sediment microbial communities from the Plum Island Ecosystem LTER, Massachusetts, United States - Salt Marsh Sediment SW1601-240 ... | reverse complement strand
TCCTCCTCTTTCAGTATATTAACTGAAAGATAAAAATTGTCAAGATAAATTAGATTAGATTTTATAGAGAAAAAGGTTAGTTAAAGGCAGGTTTATAGCGAGATTCCAAGAACTGGGGGATGGCAAGGCCGAATTGAATCTGAGAAATTGAAAGTAGATGGTGATTTCGGGATTTCAGGAAAAAAAGAACTCAAAGGAGAGATTTTCTGATAAGAAAATGGAGAGGAAAGATTTTTTGGTAAAAAAACGGAAGGCAGGGATTTTCTGATAGGAAAATGGGAGATAAGGAAAAGAGTTCTATCCACTACTTTTTGATATATTCAAGAGAATTCCAATGCTGATCAGACTGACAAGTAAGGAGGAACCTCCATAACTAATAAAGGGAAGGGTTGTTCCCGTAGTAGGCAAGAGCACAGTAGCCACCCCCATATTGACTATGGCCTGTACGCAAATCAAAGAAGTTAACCCCAGAGCCAAAAGCTTTCCTAAGTCATCAGAAGCCTTTCGGGCAATCCACAAACCTCTATAAGCAATAAAAAAGAATAAGGCTACAATGAAGAAGGTACCTACAAAGCCCAATTCCTCGCCGATAACAGCAAAGATGGAATCTGTATGAGGAGTAGGAAGATAGAAAAGTTTCTCTTTTCCCTGGCCCAAACCTAAGCCCCACAGTCCACCTGAACCTAGAGATGATTTTAAATGAATTGAATGAAATCCTGTTCCTAGAGGATCCTGCTCAGGGTTAAGAAAACTCATTATTCTGCTTTTACGATAGCCTACCTCGAAAATAGAAAAGTATAAAGGCACTGAAGCCAGAAAGATAGTATAAAGCAAATGAGAGATGCGAGCTCCTCCAGCATAAAGGAGAATAAAAGCAATCACAGCTATAATCAAAGCTGAACCCAGATCTGGCTCCATAACTACCAGAATAGATATAACTCCTAAAATAATGAAATAAGGAAGAGAGCCACTAATATAACTTTTCATTTTATCTTTCTTTTTCACAAGGGAGAAAGAAAGATAAATGACCACACCTAATTTAGCTATCTCACTGGGGGTGAAAGAAATGAATCCTACTCCTATAGAACGATAAACTCCTCTTGACTCTTCACCAATCCCCGGCACAAAAACCAGACAAAGAAAGAGAAAGGTAAGAAAAAGAAAGGGTCTATATAGAACTCTATACTTCCTATAGTTGAACTTGGCTGATAACCAGAGAGAGATAATGCCTATGGCAAGCCAGACTAACTGCCGCTTTAAGTAGAAGTAAAGATCACCACGATTTACATAGGCAAAGGCAGCACTAGCACTGAAAAGGGCTGTTAGCCCTATTCCTAACAAAATAAAAGTGGTAAAGAGAAGTAAGTAATCAATATGGCTATCTTCTTTCAATTTCCTTCTCCAGTCTCCTTACTTCTCTTTTAAAGACTTCTCCCCTCTCCTTATAATCCTTAAATTGATCAAAACTGGCACAACCAGGAGAAAGCAAAATAGAGTCTCCTCTCCGAGCATCCTTGAATGCCTGCCTAACCGCCTCTCTCATATCCTCTACTTCTTCGATGGGACATAGATCATTGAGTTGATTTCTTATACTTCTCTTTGCTTCACCCAATAAAATTAGCTTTCTCACTTTTTCTTCCACAACTTTTTTCAAAGAAGAGAAATCAGCTCCTTTATCTTTTCCCCCCATAATCAAAATCGTCTTCTTGCTTCTGAATTCCAAAGAACTCCTCACGGCATCCTCATTAGTAGCTTTAGAATCATTAATAAATTCTACCCCCCCTACTTCTCCTACCCATTCGGCTCGATGGGGCAGTCCTTTGAATTCTATTAGAGCCTCTCTAATGATTTCTGCCTCTACTCCATAGAGTGAAGCAATAGCAACAGAAGAAAGAATATTTTCTAAGTTATGAGAGCCAGCAAAGGTTAACTCCTTATAAGAGACAATCTCCTCCTCCTTATTAAATCGTCTTTTTATGCGAGCATCCTGAAGAAAAACCCCCTTTTCTAAGTTATCCTTTTTGCTCACAAATATAACCTGTGCCTTTGTTTTAGAAGCAAATGGATAAACTCTGGCATCATCCCTATTCAAAACAGTGAAATCTTTATTCTTCTGGTTAAGAAAAATACGAGCTTTCAAATCACTATAATTTTCTAAGCTCAAGTGTCGATCAAAATGGTCGGTGGTAATATTGAGAATACAGGAAATGTAAGGTGAAAATTTATCTATAGTTTCTAATTGAAAAGTGCTTACCTCAGCAACTATTATCTCACTCTTTCCTCTGGCTATTTTTGCTAAGGGAATACCCACATTCCCCGCTATTTGAACATCCTTACCTGCCTTTTCCAGAATTTTCCCGGTAAGAAAAGTAGTGGTGGTTTTTCCATTTGTTCCAGTAATAGCCACCAGAGATTTCCCTCTTAAGAAACGAAAGGCGAGTTCCAGTTCTCCCAGTATGGGAATGCCTCTGAGGCGGGCTTTCTGGAGCAAGGGAATAGTAAGGGGAACTCCAGGAGAAACAACAATAAGCTCTTTTCCCTCAAGTAGACTCAGAGGATGAGGCCCCAGGATTGCCTTTATTCCTTTCTGGTTCAACTTTTTCGCTTCACCTCGTTTATTTTCACTATCTTCTATCTCTCCTATTGTTACTATCGCTTTCTCATCTTTTAGAAGATGAGCCGCTGCTACCCCACTGACCCCCATCCCCAATACCAGAACCTTTTTATCTTTAAGTAACATTTCCCCCTCACCTTAATCCTCTCCCCCAAGGGAGAGGACACGAGCATCCAGAATCGAGTATCCAGAACTCATACTTTTCTATCATTAGATTGCTTCGGCTGCGCCTTGCAATGACCTTGTCTTTTCTTCCTTTCGAGCAACGAGCAACGAATTTATTTCCATAACAAGCTACTCAACCCAAGCAAAGCTAAAAGGGCGGTTATTATCCAGAAACGAACCACTACTTTAGGCTCCTCCATTCCCTTGAGTTCATAGTGATGATGAAGAGGACTTATCCTGAAAATTCGCTTACCCCTTGTCTGAAAGAAGAAAACCTGCAAAAAAACCGAAAGAGTCTCAATAACAAAAATTCCTCCTATTAAAATAAGCAAGATTTCTTGCTTTATCAAAATAGCTGTAATGGCCAGAGCCCCTCCTAAAACCTGGGCTCCTGTTTCTCCCATAAAGATCCGCGCTGGGTAAGTATTATACCAGAGGAAACCAACAATTGCCCCCAGCAAAGCTCCCCAGAAAACCATCAGTTCACCAGCTCCAGAAACATAGTTGATATTCAAGTAACGGAAAAAAAGACCGCTACCAGCAAGATAAGAAAGAAAAGCATAACCTAAGCCAGCAATTAATACACATCCAGCAGCTAATCCATCAAGTCCATCAGTAAGATTAACACTGTTGGGGGTAGCGACAATTATGGATATAATCAAAGGAATATATAACCATCCAAGATTTAGACTGAGCCTGGTAAAAGGGATGTTCAAATATTTACTGAACCCTGGCTGATAATAGAGATAGAAAGCAACCAGAGAGGCAAAAACAAATTGAATAAGCAATTTATAGCGGGTTTTCAATCCACGCGAACTTTCCCTTCTGGCTTTTAAAGCATCATCTAGAAATCCAACCAGAGCAAGAGAAAAAATGACCAATAGAGAAATAAGAAGGAATCTACTTTTCAGATTAGCAAAAAACAGAATAGCTAGCCCCGCAGAAGCAATAATAAATATCCCACCGGTTGTAGGGATACCCTTCTTCATCTCATGGCTATCAGGAGTATATGAGCGGATGTAATCAACCCACCCTTCTCTTTTGGATTTATCGATGAAGGCCTTGAGCATCCATAAACTCAAAACAAGGGAGAGCAAACCCGCTGCTCCTGCTCGCACAGAAATAGAAGAAATCAAGAAATACAACATAATCTCTCCTTCAAATCTTTCACAATTTCCTCCATTTTCATACCCCTTGAGCCCTTAACTAAAAGAGAATCTCCTTTTTTAAGATAAGAGAAGAGTTCATTCTTTAGCTTTTCTCTGTCCTGGAAGAAAAAAGCATTCTTTATCCCTGCTTCCCTGGCTCCCCTACTCACCTCTCTGGAAAATTCCCCTAGAACAAATAAAACGTCAATGCCTGATTCTCCTGCCTGCTTACCCAATTGATAGTGATATAAGCCTGCTTCATTTCCCAATTCTAACATATCCCCCAGAATAGCTATCTTCCGCTGCCCGCCTCTTTCCTGAAGAAGCTTCAAGGCTTCTTTCATAGACTCTGGATTAGCATTATAGGAATCATCAATGAGTTGACAGTCATCAAGGATGTAGAGCTGTGAATGCATAGGAGGAAGTTTAAAACTGGCCAGAGATTGGGCAATATCCGGAAGAGAGATACCTAAAACCAAAGATACTGCCGAAGCAGCTAAAGCATTGTAAATATTATATAATCCCGGGATGGCAATAGAAACAGGTATCTTATTTTTTTTATAGATTAAAGTGAAACTTATTCGCCCCTTGCCGCTAACTATACTATGAGCTTCTACATCAGCTTGATTCTCTATAGCAAAAGTAATCACTCTGCATCTAGCTCTTCTCTGCAATTCAGAAGTCCAATAATTATCCTTATTTAAGGCTAACCAGTTTGCCTCATTTTTATTTAGCCAGGGAATCAACTCTGCCTTAGCCTCTTTTATTTCTGCCAGGCTCCCCAAAGGACCAATATGAGAGTGATGAATATTAGTGATTACTCCAATGTTCGGCTCGATTATCTCTGCCAGACGTGCTATTTCTCCCCTTGAGTTCATACCCATCTCCAGAATCGCCCATTTATGGCAAGGAGAGAGTTTAAATAAAGTAAGGGGGACTCCAATTTGATTATTGAAATTTCCTTCCGATTTTAAGGTGGAGTGCTTAGAAGAGACAATCTGCCAGACCATCTCCTTCACAGTGGTCTTTCCATTACTGCCCGTTATCCCTACACAAGAGAGAGAAAACTTCTTGCGATAATAGAGAGCTATTTCCTGTAAAGCAAAAAGGGTGTCTTCCACTTCAATAAAAAAGAAATGAGGAGAAGGAAGAGGAGCCGGCTGGGAAATAATAGCCCCACAAGCACCTTTTTTATTTACCTCTTCGATAAACCTATGACCATTGAATCTCCTCCCCTGTAGAGCAATGAAAAAGTCCCCTTTTTTCAACTTTCGCGAATCAGTAGAGATTTTACGGGAAGGAATAAAGGAGGGTGAGAACCCTTTCTTGGATATGAGCTTTCCCTCTGTAACTTCTAATATCTCTTTGATGGAAAGTCCTGCTTGAGACATAGGTCTATTATACTATATTAGTACTGTTCTAGCAACATTATGCGTTAAGACGATTTCTCTCTGTTACTGGTCTAGTGAATCGTATTTCGTGAATCGCATTCCCCGTTTTTGTTTTTTGACCATTCACTATTCCCTATTCACCATTCACTCATCAGGCTTTGGCTGTGCTACCTTGCAGTCCAGCACCTTCGGCAGCACATATGAATTATTACGCTCCAAGAAGTTCTCGTACTACTTTTCTATCATCGAATTCTACTACTTTATCTTTGAAAATCTGCACTTTCTCATGCCCCTTACCGGCAATTAGAAGGGTGTCTTCCTTTTGCATCTTTTCCAGGGCTGACTTTATCGCCTCCTTTCGGTCAACTACAATCGAATAATCCCTTCCTTTTTTACCCCCCTCTTCCATTATACCCTTTTCAATCTGAGCAACAATATCTCCTGGATCTTCACTGCGAGGATTGTCCGAGGTAATTACTGAATAATCGGCCAGTTTCAAGGCAGCCTTCCCCATAAGAGGTCGCTTTTGAGCGTCTCTGTCTCCCCCACAGCCAAATACCACTATAAGGTTACCTTTAACAATCCCCTGCAGAGTTTGCAGGACTTTCTTCAATCCATCTTCTGTGTGAGCATAGTCAACAAAAATATTGAAGCCGTTTTTGTTGTCGATAGGTTCAAGCCTCCCTGGAATCCGCTTTACCTCCTCCAGTCCCTCTTCAATTAGATAAATAGGTATATCCTCCTCCAGAGCAATTGAAGCTGCTGCCAGAGCATTATAGACATTATGAAGACCCAGGAGAGATAGATTTATCCTCTTTTTTTTCTCTCCCTCTAGAATGAATAGAACTCCTCTGGAGGTCATCTCTAAAATTCTCCCGCGTACATCAGCTTTCTTTTTAATCGCGTAGGTGATTACTTCTGAGGAAACCCTCTCTATTAGATAATCAGCTACGGGATCATCAATATTGACTATAGCCTTCTTAGAAATTCTCTTTCTTGCTCCTTTGCCAAGCTTTTCAAACAAGGAAACCTTAGCTTCTAAATACTCCTGCCAGCTTTTATGGAAATCCATATGTTCCGGGGATAAATTAGTAAATACAGCCCGGTCAAACTCCACTCCCTCTACTCTATTAAGCGCCAGCGAATGGGAAGAAACCTCCATAACCGCATAATCTAGATTTCTATTTACCATTGTCTTGAGCATTCCTTGTAGGTCATGTGATTCGGGAGTGGTAATAGAAGAAGGGGAAAAATCTTCTCCCAGTATGTAATCAATAGTGGATATTTTCCCTACTTTAAATCCTGCTCTTTTTAAAATAGACTCCACCAAATAAGTTGTAGTAGTCTTTCCGTTGGTTCCCGTAATTCCAATCATCTTGATTTCCCTGGAAGGAAACCGATACCAGCAATTACTCAATTGAGCTAAAGCCAAACGTGAGGAAGGAACCTTTATTAGAACTACATTTTGCGGAATGGAAATAGATACATCTTTTTCCATCACTATAACTCGAGCTCCTTTCTCTATGGCCCGAGCAATGAATTGATGGCCGTCTTGTTTAAATCCAGAAATAGCTACAAAGATAAAATTGCTCTCCACCTTTCTCGAATCATAAGCTAGTCCCTCTACTTCCAGATTAACCTCACCTTTTATTCTGGCTATTTCCAAATAAGCAATAAGTTCTCCAAGATGCATACTATTCCCTCTTGCTAAGATGCCCTTACCGTAACCCACTCTTCTTGTTCAGATAGAATGCCCAAGTAAGGTAAAACTCTCTTCATTATCTTCTGGAAAAGAGGAGCAGCAATCTCTCCGCCATAATATGCCCCCGTAGGTTCTTTGATAATTACTATTCCAGCAATCCCAGGCGAAGCTACGGGGGCACAGCCCATAAAGGAGGAAATATACTTGTTGGGAATATACCCTCTTCCCGCCAAGGCGGGAACCTGTGCAGTTCCTGTTTTTCCTCCAATTGAATATCCTTCTATTTTTGCTCTTTTCCCACTTCCTTTTTCCACCACTTGTTCCAATAATTCTCTCATCTGGACTGAAGTAGAAGGAGATATTACTCTTCTTACCACAGTAGGTTTGTTCTCTTTTACTCTTTTCCCTTCTGCATTAAGTATATATTTAACTAAATAAGGTTTTAGTAACTCACCTCCATTTACCAAAGCACAGAAAGCAGTAAGCATTTGCAAGGGAGTGATAGCAATAGCCTGACCAATAGAAATAGCAGGAAGGTCGGTGAGAGACCATGAAGAAGCAGCCCTGACTATTCCTTTCGCTTCTCCAGGAAGGTCAATACCTGTTTTTTCTCCAAAACCAAAAAGGTGAAGATACTCTGAGAAAATTTCTTTATCCATTCTACTGGCTAATTTAATCATCCCTATGGAAGAGGAATTCTGCAAAATGTCAGCCAGAGTAAAATCTTGATTAAATGGTTTCCAATCATGGAAAGTATGGCTGGCTATCTTTATAGTTCCCTCGCAATAAACACTCTCTTCCATAGTTATTAGTCCCTCTTCCAGGATAGCACTGGCAGTGATGGGCTTAAAAGTTGAACCAGGCTCATAAATAGAGTGAACTACTCTGTTTCTTCTGAAAAAAGGAGAAAAATCAGAATAATGATTGGGATCATAATCAGGCTTGTTGGCAAGAGCGAGTATTTCTCCTGTTTGAGGGTCCATAAACAACGCCTCTACAGATATAGCCTCAGTTTCTTCAAGGGCTAAAGATATCTCCTTTTCTACAATAGACTGAATAATATTGTCTATGGTTAAAACCAGGTCCATACCGGAGACGAGACCCTGGGTAACTCTTCTGGTAAGAGGAATTTCGTAGCCCAGAGCATCTTCTCTTATTAAAAAATGACCTTTTTTTCCTCGCAAGTCCTCCTCATAGTAAAGCTCCAGGCCGGCTAGTCCCTGATTGTCTATTCCTGTAAAACCCAAAAGATGAGAAGCGAGTTCCTTCTGGGGGTAGAATCTCTCAGTTTCTTCCACAAAACCTATTCCTTCCAGAGCAAGAGTCTCAATCATCTCTTTTTTAATGAGAGGAAGTTTCCTCTTTAACCAGAGGAAAACCTTTTCTTTTTTTAGTTGTTTAACAAGAGAGGATTTTTTCATTCCCAGAATAGAAGATAACTTTCCAGCTACTTCTTCCGGATGAGAGATTTTTTTAGGGCAGGCATAAAGAGAATAAGAAGGAATATTAATGGCTAATTTTTCTAGATTACGGTCATAGATTATCCCCCTTTCAGGCAAAATATCAACTTTTCTGACCTGGCTTTTACTTACCTGCTGTTTGAATTCTTCATGTTCAATAATCTGTAGACTGTATAGACGAGCTACGATAACCAAAAAAGCAAAACATATAAGGAAAAAGGGCAAATAAATATGAACTTTCTTATTCTGCTTGCTCAAAAATGTCTCCCCTTACTAACTCTTTAAGACGATTCCATATTTCAATCCAAAAAGAAGGCGATTCTTTTTTTCCATCAGATTCTTTTTTGATATATCTTACTGCCTTTGGCTCTATTAAGTTTAGTTCTTTTCGTGCATAATCCTCCAATTCTCTCAAAGATAAATGAGAAGAAAGTTTCCTTTTCAACGAACCATTTTCTTTCTCTATTGTCTCTATCCTGCTTTCCAATCTCTGGACAGCGTAACTATTTCTGACTAAAGCTGTATTATGATATACTTCCATCCCTCCCCAGAGAAAAGCAAAGATAACAATTGATAAGAGCCACCTCATTTATATCCTTTCTGCTACTCTTAACCTGGCTGAACGTGCTCTCGGATTTATCCTCACTTCTTTCTTTGAAGGCCTGATAACCTTTTTAGTCAGAACATTCAACTTTTCTTCTTTGGCTTCATTGAATTTTTGTTTTACTATTCTGTCTTCCAGAGAATGATAGCTAATCACACAAATTCTCCCCTTCTTTTGCAACAAATCAAAAGAATAACTCAAACTAACCCTTAGATTTTCCAACTCTTCATTCACTTTGATTCGCAAGGCTTGAAAAACCCTGGTGGCGAAATGAGTTTTTCTTCCTCTTCGAAATTTAGCCGGGACAGATCTTCTCATTACCTCTAATAAGTTTGAAGTTGTCTTGATGGGATTCTGCCTTCTCTCTTCAACTACAAATTTTGCTATACGCCTTGCCCATCTCTCCTCCCCCAACTCAAAAAAAATATCTTCCAGTTCTTTCTGGGAAAGTTCACCTACCAGATGAGCAGCTGTGAGGGCCTGGGAAGAATCCATCCTCATATCCAGCGGCGCAGTCCAGCGAAAACTAAACCCCCGCGTCTGACTATCCAGTTGCATTGAAGAAAGACCTAAATCATATATAATACCGTCTAGTAAGCCAACATTCTCTTCTTTTAAAATCTGAGGGAGATGTTTAAAATTTGCCTTGATCAGTGTCGCTTGTTCTTTGTATTCTCTTAGCTCTTGGCTGGCTATCTTAAGCGCTTCTTTATCTCTATCTATCCCTACGATTCTCACTTTTCCTCTCATCTTATCTAAAATAGCTCTACTATGCCCGCCTGCCCCTACAGTGCAGTCTAAATAAACACCTCCCTCTCTTATATCAAGCCACCACAGGACCTCCTTGAGCATTACTGCTCGATGAAAAGATTTCAAATCCCCACATCCATAATCTCTTCTGATAATTCTTCGAATATAGACCTTTGCTGTTTATAATATTTCTCCCACCTTTCTTCACTCCAGATTTCTATCTTATTGAAAGCACCAATAATAACTATTTTCTCTTCAATTTGAGCAAAGTCTTTTAACCCTTGCGGTAAGGTAATTCTACCCTGGCTATCTGGTTGGACGGAATGAGCTCCTGAGAAGAGGAGTCTTACAAAAGCCCGGGAATTGGATTTGGTGGTGGATAGGTTTTTTAGTCGCTCTCCCAAACTCTGCCATTCCAAGGTAGGATAGAGAAACAAACTCTGCTCCAATCCCCGGGTAATCACAAATTCATCTTTATTGTTTTTTGTTTGCTGACGAAGTGAGGAAGGAATAATTAATCTATTTTTATCATCTATTGAGTGGTGATACTCTCCCATAAACATTACTTGTATCCCCCCTCTCGCTACTAAGCGGACTGTCTCCACTTAGCACCACTTTTTACCACTACACTCCATTATAGACCAAAAAAAACTTTTGTCAAGGAGCGAACTCTCAAATGCCGTAATTAAGCTTCTTCTAGCTTTTGTTTAATGGTAGCAAGGATTTGCTTGATTGCTATAGTAGGATTGCTATCTATAGCGACTGCGTCACTAGCAGGGAAAAGTTAATTTAATTCTTACCAAAAAGAAACAGGTCCTTCTAAAATCTCTTTTATTTTATTTTTTATTCTGTAGGAAAAACGTTTTTCCTTTAACATTTTTTCCAAGGGTTCTCTTATATCTTCAATCGAACATATTTGAAAAAAACGAAAGATTTCTGTTATCCATTGTCTGGTCGTGTTATTAGAAGATGTATTATAAAGGTCTTTAACTAATACAGGTACAAGCTCTTTTCTGAACTCTCTTCTGTTAACAAATCCAAAAACCTTTATCTTGAAATGAACTTCTTGCAAAGTTTTTGGGGGAGGAATATTTCTGAAAAAATTAATGAGTAATTCAGAAGCCTCTTTGTTTTTGAAGGATGTAAATCCTGCAAGAGTTTCTATAGCCTTAAGGCGAACCTCTGAACTTGGACTTTCCAATTTCGTTGCATATTCCTCTACCGATCGACTGCGAAGGCTGTGCGTTGGCAGACTTCCTTATTTCCATCAAATTTTTTACGTGCTATTAATTCTTTGCAACAGTTGAAATTCTGCTTTTCCAGTAACTCATCAATATAAGGTTCAAAATCACTATCATTTAGACAAATACCAAACTCTGTTGGCTCATCAAGCCGATCTGGATAGTAACTCTGGCAGTTCATGCAAATTCTTTCTAATTCTTCATCCATAAAATCTATACCTCCTTTCTTTCTTATTTCACCTTTTGAAGAACGGTAGTTGGGTTCCCTTCTTTATCAGTTGGGAGCTGCCGATTTTCCTTAGGGTCCCACAGCCGTTGAGGGATGGTTGCTTTAAAATGATTTCCATGGGACGGATTTTATCAGCCTTGTGTAATTTGTTTAGCATTTTCTCCTTGTCCAAATCTATGTTATCGAAAATTTCAACCTCTCACTCCATTTCCTAAAGTGTTCTAGACCAAATTCCTCCAGACATCAAAGTCGTCCTCATAAATAGATCAATAAACCTTATAGCATCTACATCCAGACATACTTGAACATTAGAGATTTTGCTTTTTGAAGCAATAGTAAATCCCCGGGTAAATTCACCCCTGGTCTCCACATTGACCTTTCTCGGTTCCATCTTCACCAGAGTTTGATCAAAGGCTACTGCTACAGCTAATGGGTCATGCAACACTGGATATGTATTACCACTTGATCTTTGCCATACTTTCACCATATCCATTAAGAGCTCTGTCGAGGGTAAACCTCTATTGGCTAAATCATCTAACTCTTCCCGTCTTAGCTGACATCTCATTGTTACATCCAAACCCACCATGATGATTTCGATTCCAGATTTAAAAACAATTCTTGCTGCTTCAGGATCGCAGCTAACGTTGTACTCAGCTCGCTGACTGTTAACCACTCCCCCCATCATAACCAGCTTAGCTTTTTTAGCTAAATTTGGTTCTTTTACAAGTGCTGTTGCTATATTTGTGAGGGCTCCGATAGACACGATGATAAGGTCTCTACAACTATTGGCTTTAGAAATGATGAGATCCACCGCATTGTGTCTCGAAAGAACCGGTAAGACCTCCTTTTCATCAAGGACTGCTGCTTGGTTTATCGGTCTAGCATCTTCTTTGCCAAAAAGAGATTTTTTAATCCCGACACCTACTGAGATATCTTCTCTATCAAAGACCCTTAACAACTTGAGTACCAGCTTACCTCTAGTTTCCGTATCCCCATAAACTGTCGTAACCGCCTTGACACAAACTTCAGGACAATTCAAAGCAAATCCAATAGCTAAAGCATCATCTATATCGTCCCCTATATCCGTATCAATGAGAATATTTTTCATTTTACTCCTCGATATTTTTGCGAAGCTATACTAGCCGAGCTTCCGTTCAGTTCCTCGCTCCTCATTCATATCACGCCCTTGCATTTAGAATACTTGTTTTCCCCCTCACCCTATCCCTCTCTTAGAGTTTTTAGTTATGAGTTCATAGTTCATCGACGGAAAAAATAATAAAATGGTAAATGGTGAGTGGTTAATTGGTGAATAGTACTTGCTCCCCTGTGGGGTAAAGGGAAAATTAACCATTTATATGAAACGTCTTATATATTTTCGCTTATCTGTAGAGGTTTGATTCATCAAACCCGCTAATTTTCTCGCTTCATAAATGAAGTCGCTACAAGGGATGCGCAATTATTTATGTCGTTTCATATAACTAAATTAACAAGTTAACTAACGAGCTAGTAGGTCAATGAACTATGAACAATGAACTACGAACTGGTATAAGTTCAGCGAGCGGCTCTGGCTACTCCCCCTTTCTGAGCTCGTTCTATCTCTTTTGTCACTTCAGCTAATGTTGCCATACTGGTGTCACCAGGGGTAGTTCCGGCCAGAGCACCATGGGCAGCAGCAAATTCAACGGCTTCTTGAGGGTCTTTGCCATTTAAAACAGCATAGATGAACCCTGAGGCAAAACTATCTCCCATACCCACTCTATCATAAACTTCCAAATCTCTTCTGGGAGTTGCCTGATAAAACTTTCCCTCTATATAGACAATGCCTCCCCAATCATTTATCAAGGCGGTCTTTGCATTCCTTAAGGAAGTTACTATCGCTTTGAAATTAGGATACTTTTCAGCTGCCTCCTCCGCCATTCCCCGGAAACCTTCTGTTTGAGTAATATCCATCTTCTTACTGATTTCTACTCCCTTTACTCTAAAGCCCAATGCGGCAGAAAAATCCTCTTCATTGCCCATCATTACATCAACCAAAGGAGCAATCCTCTGATTAACTTCTTGTGCCTTTTTCTGTCCTCCTATAGCTTTCCAGAGGGAAGCTCGATAATTGAGGTCATAGGAGACTATAGTGCCTGCTTCTTGAGCAGCCTGCATAGCTTCAATAATCACCTCGGGCGTTGTCTGAGAAAGAGCAGCATAAATACCGCCTGTATGAAACCACTGCGCTCCTTCTTCTTTGAATATTTTACCCCAGTCAATATCTCCTCTTTTCAACTGGGAAGCTGCTGTGTGACCTCGGTCATATTCTGTCTTAGCACTCCTTACCCCATAGCCCTTCTCTGTCCAATTTAATCCCAGGCGAGTCTTTCTCCCCACTCCATCAAAAGGAAGCCAGACTAAATGACTTAAATCAACCCCGCCTTGCATCATTAGGTCCTCACACAGATGTCCTGCCTCACAATCGGTAAGTGCTGTTACCGCAGCTGTATTCAGTCCAAATACCTTTTTAAGAGCTCTGGCTACATTGTATTCCCCTCCACCCTCCGTAACAGTAAAAGTTCTCGCTGTTCTTACCCTTCCCTCATCGGGGTTCAACCTGACCATAACTTCTCCCAATGAAACTAAAGCATACTTACACTCTTGTTTTGATTTTATGCGCAGCTGAGTCATCTCCATCCCCCTTTCAATTTTAGTCACGCAACCCATCTTGATTTTAATCCTGGCAGCATCATAAACATAGCACAAGACAGGAATTTGTTAAGCAGACCCCTAAAAAATGAATAGACTCTTCTGTACTTCTAATATCTTCTTCCACAGGTGGGACACTTTTCTGGAAAGCATTTCTTGCAGATCTTCTTGCCGCAGCTTTGACACCTGAAGTAACAACTGGGACAAGTTAGGTGAAGTTTGTCGCATAGGTATATGGCATAGGTATCCTCCAAGCAGGCTTCACAGACCAGAGGTTCAATCTCCCCTGTTAAAGGATTCCAGAAAAACTCTAACTCCTTTTTAGAAGTTTTCCTTTGCACTTCATAGTGAGCGACTATTTTTGGTAGATAGATCCGACAGGCATTCATGGGCTCTAAAATCACCTTGAGACTATATTTGTCTATTAAATCTTCTCTCTTTCTTTCAAATTCCATCTCTATTGCTTTCATTTTAGAGGAAAGTTCTTCTTTTTTCTCGCCAGAGAGATCCTTCATCATCCTCTTTTTTAGCTCCTCTTTTAAATCTTTATAATAATTCCAGAGCCTGGTTGTATCCCTTTGCAGTCTTCTCAAACTAGTCTCCTCTACCTCCTTTAAACTCCGGCCAAGGCTCCTTACGGCTGCTTTTTTTGCCCTCTCATACACCCTCTCTATGGGGTATCTTTTTACAATCTCTGGCGATTCTTCTTCTTTGCAACGCAACTTTCGGATTGGGTTGATTATTTCTCTTCCTATCCTTAAAGTGCGTTCATCCACAGTAGCGGTTACAATCTCTTCTTTTCTTTCGTCAGAGATAATGCTGACTTTGAAATTAACTAATAGATAAGAACAGATTACCTCATTATCGATGGAAGAGCCGAGTTTTCTGCTATTAGGAAAGTCAAAGTTATCCTCGATGAGATGGGCTAGGTTCTTCTTCCTGGGATGGATATCCTCTGCGGCAATTCTTGCCGTTTTTCCCAGACTCTCGCTAAGAGATATAATTTTATCTAACAAGGGAGAGCCGTAGGTTACAAATTTAGTTTGCCTTTGATCAGGCAAGAAAGAAAGCCTTTCGTATTCTTTGCCGAATAGTTCTTTACCTACATTTTCGGGAAGAAGAAGCTCTAATGCTCCCTTTTCTTTTTCCTCAGCTATTCCCCCCTTAATCTCAACAATTTCCCTGACAAAATCTTTCAAACTCTCATAATTCATAGTCGTGTTGAAGTATCTCCTCATCATAACTCTTTATTTGAAGATATCTCTTCTTAGCCTGGAGCAATCCCTCTCCCAATTTTTCGAACTCTTCTCTTCTCCCCTCTCTATCTTGAGCCTTAGTCCATATATCCATAACGATTCCTGAGAAGTCTCTGGAATCATCTAAGTTGCCAAGAATCATCTCCATCTCTCCCAAAACAAGCTCGAACATATTGATCTTTTTGTCAAGAATATCAAGGATATAATCTTCTACCGTTCCCTCACTACATAAATTAAAGATGAATACATCCCTGGTTTGACCTATTCGGTGAAGCCTACCAATTCTCTGTTCTATTCGCATGGGATTCCAGGGAAGGTCATAGTTAACCATAGTATTGCAGAAGTGAAGATTCTTTCCCTCTCCTCCTATTTCAGTAGAGATGAGAACTCTCGCTTTTTTTTGGAATGAGTCTATACTAGCCTCTTTTTCCCTGATGGATAGACGGCCATTAAAAAGAGAATATTCTATTCCCGCCTGATTGAGTTTGTCTGCCAAAAACTTCTGAGTTTCCAGGTAATTGGTAAAAACTATTATCTTTTCGCTACCTTTAGAAAGGATCTCCATTAATTTCTCAGCTTTTTGACAATTTTGAATCTCAAATGAATGGAGAATTTCTTCAATTTCGTCTATAGCTTGAAAAGAACTCTCTTTTCTTTCTCTTATTTTAAAAAGAGTTGATCTCACCGCAAAAGGGCTTGAACCTGCCTCCATCTGAAGAAGAGTAGCGCTGAACTTATCCAATCTATGAGATAGATAACCTTCTCTTACAAAATTACTCAGAGTTTCATAAAAAATCCTTTCATCTTCATCCAGCCTTATCTTCATGGTGGTAGCATACCTTTTAGGAAGGTTGATATTGGCAAGGCTTCTGGTATTTCTTATCATTACCTCACTCAAAAGTTCTCGCAGTTTTTCTCTGTTGATAGGGATTCTGGAATCCCCCCTCAAGACGAAGGATCGCCTGAAAGAAGAAGGTGTTTTGAGTTGGCCCGGCTTAAGGAGAGTAATAAGGTTATATAATTCCATCAAATTATTATGCACAGGAGTGGCGGTAAGAAGAAGAATGAACTTTTTCTTAAGGGAGTTAACAAACTTCCAGTTGAGAGTATTTCTATTTTTAAGGTGATGTGCCTCATCTACAATTACCATATCATAGTCTATTCTGGTGATAATCTGGAAGTTTCCTCTTGATTTGGCCATATTTAAGGAAGCAATGACCAGGTCATTTTTCTTCCAGAACTTCTCTTTCTCTTCCTGACAATACTTATCATCTGTGGTAACAAATTTGATGTTAAACTTTGAGGTCATCTCGTCTTTCCATTGGATAACAAGAGAGGGAGGAACTAAAACCAGCACCTTCTTTACCAATCCCCGAATAAGATATTCCTTAAGTATCATCCCCGCTTCTATGGTTTTCCCCAGTCCCACTTCGTCACAGAGAAGGACTCTTCCCCGAAAGTTTCTAAGAGTTTTCTTTACTGTCTCAATCTGGTACCAGAACTTTCTTGTCTCTTTTATCTGGTCCAGGCAAAGGAGACGATCGAAACCTTTAAGAAGTGAGATTTCACTACCGCGCATCCTTATCTGGTATAGCCTGAAGGGCTCGTAATCTTCTTGCTCTAATTTTTCAAGGAGGGCACTGTCTTTCTTGAAAGTAAAGCGTTTTGAGATCTTAAGTTGGGTTAATAAACTTTTCAGCGAAATTTCGGGCTTCCCCTTTTTTTCAAGCTTACCTTCCTTCTTCTCAGGCAGGGGAGAAGGCTTTCCCTGAATAGGTTGGAACATTACCACCTTTTTTTCTTTCTTTTCTTGCTCCAGGAAAAATTCCAATGTTGATATTTCCTCTTTCACCTCTTCCTTAAGATCTCTATCATCTTTATTTAAACCTCTGCCCTTTAAAAGCGAGAGTAATGAGTGATAGGAACCAAGCGCCTCTTTGAACATTTTTAGATGTGTATAAGCAAAACCTAAGCGGTAATAGAGTTCTCTGCACTCAGGATCTATCTGCTTCGCTCTTAATAAAAATTTCAGAGCCTCGTTATATTCTTGCTTGTTAATGTAGAGGGAACTTAAAAAAAGACGGGCTTCTAGAAACTCTGGATTAATCTTGATAGCCCTGAGAAGAGAGTCTATAGCCAGGTCTGTCTTTCTTCTCATTGAAGCATATCTTGCTTCATCCATGAGCTCCCAGGTCTTAAATCTTAAATAAGAAAGCTCTTCTTTTTTTCTTCTCTCTTTTCTTTTTTTACTCTTTTTCATGGCTCTTTAGCGGACTTGAAATAAACTTTATTATTTTAACCTATTTTCGAAAACTTTTCAACTTTTTCAGAACTTTTAGGCCTAATGCGTTTCATTGACATTCATCTTTTTCTTGATAAACTTAACCCAATTTAAACTACAAATTATAGAAAAGTTATTGACCGCTATGAGAATAAACAATAACCTTGCCAGATTAAAAACTTACCTACTTAGGCATAAGAGAGGCTTAATATTAGGAGCTATTTTCGCTCTAGGTACCAATTTTTTTGCCCTTTTAATTCCTTATGTATTACGCTACACCATAGATGGCCTGCAGACAGTAATAAATAAGGAAACGCTACTGCTATATGCCCTGTTAATAGCATCCATCTCCATTATGGGGGGATTTTTTCGCTATCTAATGACTCGCAGATTAATGGGAGTCGCCTTCCAGGTTGAATATGAATTGCGCAATGATTTATTCAATCATCTACAGAAGCTATCTTTATCCTATTTCCACAAGATAAAGACGGGCGATATTATGGCTCGCGCTACTAATGACCTAAAAGCAGTACGAATGCTCCTGGGCCCGGGTATTCGTAATTTACTGAATACAATAATCATGGGCTCAACAGCTATTATTCTAATGCTGATAATTAATTCTGAACTAACTCTTTATTCGTTAATCCCGCTACCAATCTTGACTGTAGCTGTTATCATTTTTAGTTCCAGAATATTTCATCGTTTCAAAAAAGTGCAGGAGCAATTTTCCAGTATTAGCGCAGGAGTGCAAGAAAATCTAAGCGGGATACGGGTAGTAAAAGCATACGTTCAAGAAGAGAACGAAAAAAAAAAATTTAAGCAATTGAATCAGGATTATATGAATAAAAATATGTCTCTGGTAAAAATATGGGGACCCTTCTTTCCCTTTATTATGCTTATTGCCGGAATAGGAATAGTAATTGTTTTATGGTTTGGCGGTCAGCTAGTCATCACAGGTGAAATTAGCCTGGGACAATTCGTACAGTTCAGTGGATATCTAATGATGCTCACATGGCCCATGATGGCTCTGGGTTGGGTAATTAATTTAGTGCAAAGAGGTTCTGCCTCAATGGGCAGACTAATGGAAATACTGGATCAGGTCCCGGAAATTAAAGATAGTGAATGGACGCAAGATATTAATATACTTGAAGGAGAAATTGAGTTTAAAAATGTAAGTTTTGCCTATGACGAGAAAGTGATATTAAAGAATATTAATTTAAAAATACCTAAAGGTATGACCATTGGTATTATGGGCCCCACCGGATCGGGCAAAACCACCCTGGTTAATCTAATTCCCCGATTGCTAGAGCTAAGGCAAGGCTCTCTTACCATTGATGGCAGGGAGATTAAAACTATACCCCTCAAAGTTCTGCGCAAAAATGTTGGTTATGTTCCCCAGGAGACTTTTCTTTTCTCAGAAAGCCTTAAGGAGAATATTATCTATGGATTAGAAGGTTTTGATGAGGCAAAATTAAGACGGGCTGTTAGTATCTCAGCTCTTGATGATGAGATTGAAAGATTTTCTCAAAGATACGAAACACCAGTAGGAGAGAGAGGAGTAACTCTCTCTGGGGGTCAAAAGCAAAGAACAGCTCTTTCCAGAGCCATTATTCGTGAGCCCAAGATTCTCATCCTTGATGATGCCTTCTCCAGTGTGGATGTTCATACTGAGGAGAAAATTCTGAAACAATTACGCAAATTCCGAGAAAGAAGAACCTGTATTCTGGTAGCACACCGAATATCCACTATTCATGATGCTGATTTGATAGTGGTACTTAAGAATGGTGAAATTGTAGAACAAGGCACCCATAAAGAGCTTGTAGCCAGCGGTGGTATCTATGCTAATATATACCGCCAGCAGCGGCTACGGGAAGGATTAGAAAAAATAGCTTAGAAGGCTAATCTATGAATCAATATCAGGCAGAAGAAGAAATATTAGGAAAAGCCTACGATGCTCGCCTAATGCGTCGATTAATCAAGTACCTGGCTCCTTATAAGCTATATGTGGTTATATCTATCATTTTGCTTTTATTTGTCTCGGCCTTACAACTGGCAGGACCGTATCTTACTAAAATTGCTATCGACCGTTACATAGCCACCCAAGATATCTCGGGTCTATCCCGTATCGCTCTTATATTCCTGGCTATCCTGATAGTAACCTTTTTTCTGCGTTATCTTCAAATCTACATTATGCAATTTATCGGACAGAAGGTAATGTTTGATATGAGGATGAAACTCTTTTCTCACGTGCAAGAAATGTCCCTCTCTTTTTTCGATAAAAATCCTGTAGGAAGACTTATAACCCGGCTCACCAATGATATAGAAGTTTTAAATGAAATGCTGACCTCCGGTATAATAACTATATTTGGTGATATATTCACCCTTATAGGTGTCGTCACAATTATGTTATGGCTTGACTTCAAATTGGCTTTGATAAGTTTTGCGGTTCTGCCTTTGCTAATTTACGCTACCCTACTCTTTCGCCAGAAGGCAAGGAAATCTTATCGCGCTATTAGAACGAGAATAGCCCGCATTAATGCCTTCTTGCAAGAAAGTATCGTCGGTATGCCCATTATTCAGATATTCAACCGAGAGAGAAAAAACTTTCGTAAGTTCAAGGAGCTAAATCATCACTATCTTGAGGCCTGTCTGCGATCTGTTTTTTACCATGCTATCTTCCACCCCTCGGTAGAGATTATTGGTTCCCTTGCCATTGCCTTGATCGTCTGGTATGGGGGAGGTCAACTCCTTAAAGGAGTTCTTACCTTTGGAGCACTGGTGGCTTTCATCCAGTATGTGCATCGATTCTATGATCCTATAAGAGACTTAAGTGAGAAATATAATATTATGCAAGCAGCCATGGCTTCTTCAGAACGAATATTCAAGCTATTGGACACTCAGGCAGAGGTGAAGGACCCAGAACTACCCTTATCCATAAGCAGAATCCAGGGAGAGATTGAATTCAAAGACGTATGGTTTGCTTACAACGATAAAGAGGATGTTCTCTGCGACATTTCTTTCTGCGTTCAACCAGGAGAAAAAGTAGCTATCGTAGGAGCGACTGGAGCAGGGAAAACATCAATTATCAGCTTGTTAGCCCGTTTCTATGACCCACAAAAGGGGAAGATATTAATTGATGGAAGAGATATAAGAGATTTCAGGCAAAAAGAGCTGCGCCGTTACCTGGGGATAGTGCAACAAGATGTCTTCCTTTTTTCAGGTACTATTGAGGATAATATCAAGCTAGGTGAGAACAAAATGAACTTTGAACAGGTGGAAGAATCTGCTAAGTATGTCAATGCAGATAGGTTCATTAAAGAACTGCCTCAGGGCTACCAGGAGGACGTACGTGAACGGGGTAGCTTATTATCAGTAGGCCAGAAGCAGCTTCTATCTTTTGCCCGCGCTTTGGTCTTTGACCCCAAAATCTTGATTTTAGATGAAGCCACCTCCAGTGTGGACACAGAAACGGAAATACTCATCCAAGACGCCTTAGCCAAACTGCTCCAACATAGAACTTCCATTGTCATTGCTCACCGACTTTCTACTATCAAAGGCGTAGACCGGATAATAGTAATGCATGGGGGTAGAATCAGAGAATCAGGAACTCATCAAGAACTTATACGAAAAAAAGGAATTTACTACAAACTATATCAAATGCAATATCAATTCTAAATTAAAACTTTTCTTGACAATTCAGTTTATTATAATAAACTGACGTAAATCCTCAGTAAACATCGTATCATTGCCAGGGATGAAATCCTGAAGCAATCTCAGTTCTTGGGATTGCTGATCCTGTTGTGAGCTTCTCTGGGGATTGCCACGCCTGTCTTTGACAGGCTCGCAATAACAGAAAAAGAAGGAATGATATGGACTTACAAGAAAAATGGGATAGAGCTGTTAGAGAAACACAGATATTAAGACCTCGTTTGCGTACTCTTCTGGTTTTTGAAAACACTGAGCTTTCCTATGTATCTTTAGCAAAATCGATAGTGAATATTGGAGATACATTAGTGCGTAAGGGTAAAGTAGTAGCCCACAAACCAACAATTGTTCTCCCGAGGAACTTTCCTCAATTTGAAGGATTTGATTTTGAAGACGATGAAATAGATGAAAATGAAGTAGGTAGGCTTTTACTGATGCGCGGAGTTTCTTTTCCAACTCTCAAATACAGCAATGAGACCCATACCATTGATGTATTTGAAGGTTCCCTGGATAAAGCAATTGCACATTTTTCCAGACAACTGGAAAGAAGAGAGGATGTTCATTGCGGTTTGATGGTGGGTCCTGAAGACTGCTGGCAATTTTCAGTGTTGATCTATGTAGGTACTCTAGCTCTTAAATCAGCTCCTACCGATATAGAAAGACTTTTTGATTACTTCAGAAAACATGGGCACTGGTAAAAAATTAGCGGATAGTAGGGAAAAGGGGACGGTTCTATTTTCTTTAAGCCAAAAATACAAAAGAGAAAAAATAATAATAATAATAGAACCGTCCCCTTTTCCCAAAGAAATTCAAGGTGAAAATTAAGCTTATAAAAACCATCTTTTCGCATATAGGCTTTAGTTTATTAATCCTCTCTTTTTTCTTTTGTACTGCCAAAGTAACTGCCAGCTCAGAAAACAACCTGCAGAAAAAACCCCTCCTTGATGAACTTATCATTCTTTCTACTATTGGTAATATTCCTGATAACACAAGTAAAATAGTTGAATACCAGGACAAGGTAGATTTATTTGCGATAGTAAAGGATAGAGAAGAAAACTATTACCTGGGAAATGATGACTCCATATCAGATAAAATAACAATAGACGGCAAGATATATTCAATGGAAGATGGAACTCTCAAAAGATGGAATGAAATAGCCTGGGGAGAACTTAATATAAAGTGGTATAAGATAATGCCAAAGATGGAGCCCTCCCATCCAAGGTCAGAGTATGAGTGGTATTCCAATGTTTTTACAGAAGGGGACAAAGAGGGTGAATTTGCCGAATATGTTGTCATTGAATACACTGAAACCCTTCTGAATAAGAGTGGGTGGAGCATTGGACTGACGAATGAGATAGGAATAGCTAGATTCAGAGCTGAGGTAAATTATGATGGGAAGCTACTATCCTCTCCCGGACAACTAGATCCATTACATCCCAATTATATCGTAGCGGAAGATTATTATAAGGGAATCAAGCCATCTGTTCATTGTATTAGTAGAACATCCAATAACGAAAATAGACTAATTAGACATATAGAAGCCCTGAGAGGAGTTCCCTGGCTGTGGGGAGCAGATTATAAGACAGGGGATAATGACCCTCAGAAACACCAATCGGAGATGCCTAACGCTATCGGTATAGAATGTGCTGATTTAATCATCTCGGCTTTACGAGCCATGGGAAACGATAAACTCAAATACATCAAGGCAAATCGATTTGCCCAGGGGGAATACACTGTACCTCTTATAAAGGGAAGAACTTTCCAGTTCGCTATCAATGATATTTTTGGGGGTTGGATCCCTCGGGGGATAGCTTTGCACCAGGATAAATTTTATGTGTGCGGCAAGGGAAATATCAGAATTTTCAACAATAGCTTCGAGCTTACTACGGTCATTGAAGATATCCAAGAACCCCTATCCAACTACCTAGATATAGCTCTCTCTTCCCAGGATGACCTAATTTACCTAATAAATGATAGCTTCAATCGAAGAATAGAAATCCTTGATGAGGACGGTAATCTAATAAAATATTTTTCTCCGAAAATAGAGCAGGTACTTGAAATGGGAGACCAGTCGTATTCTCAACAAATAGAACTCAGGCCTACAGGAATTGGCATCGATGAAAATAAGGATATCTACCTTTTGAAATCCGACAGCGTCTATATCTTCAATCAGCAAGGAGAGAAAAAAGGAGAGATCAAACTCGAGGGTCTCTATGAGCCTTTCGTTCCTACAGGTCCTTTAGCTCTGGATAACAACAGAATCTACATCCCGGCTTATGAGAACTACATTCTAGTTTATAACCTGCAAGGAAACATGGTCGCTCAAGAAAAGCTTACTTCCACCCCAATGGGTCTGGACATAAAAGATGAAAGGTACTACTTCTTATTAATAGGTCCTTTGCGGATAGAAGCGCGTGATTCTTCGCTAACACTCCTTACCGATTCTTATGACAGGCTAATTGACCAGGAGGGAAATGACATAATTATCAGCATCGGAACAGGAGAGAACACTCTAAGAGTAGGAGACATTATTATGAGCCGAGAGGAGGAAGAAGAAGAGTTTAGCCATACTCTAATACTCTATGAGGATTCCAATAAAAATGGAATCCTCGATTTTAGCGATAAATTGATTTTCGCCGGCCATGAGGGAGTAATGATTGAAACGGTAAAAGAAAAACTGGGAAGAAGAAATTTTTCTTTGAGAAGACTGGATGAATCTATTGTAAAAGAGAGCTAATAGCGTGTAGCGGATAGCGTATAGTGAATCGAAATCCCTCGCTTATTGCTCGTTGCTTGAAAACAACCTATTTCCTGAAGGAGCTCAGAGTTTTCGTTATTTGTCTAATGGAGGTGAAGCCGAAGCAATCTAATGACAAATATTTCTTCCTTTTTTGTTCATATCCCTTACTGAAATAATCCTTATCTTACTATCCAAGTTTCTTTTCAATACTCCAAATACCTCATTATATGTTAAGTATCACTAAAATTGATACTTAAATTAGAGAGATTACTAGGAATAAAAAAACAGACTTTTTAGCAAGTCAACTAGTCATAAATGCGAAAAATACTTGTCTTTTCACCAAATCTCGTTTTTCCCCTCTTGACACTTTAAATATTTCTATTATAATAATAGAAAAGATGATGAGTATCAATAAAATTGATATGTTCGCGATAAAAATGGGGCTTGTTAAAAATGGAAGATAAACTTCTAATTGTCCAGGTAACTAAAGATAGGGAAAATGCATACGCGATTATTAAATCTCTGGCTTCCAAAGTCCGGCTGAATATATTGGATTTATTGAAAGATAAGAAACTCAATGTGAGTGACATCGCTGAAAAGCTGGGTATTCCCCAATCTACTGTATCAACTAATCTCAAATTTTTAGAAGAAGCTGGTTTAGTCAAGGTGGAAATTGCTTCCGGCAAAAAAGGGGCTCAAAAATTATGTTCCCCCTGTTATGAGGAAATAGTCTTTCAGTTACCCAGCATGAAAAGAGAACCTCAAGAAGATATCATTGAGGTAGAGATGCCAGTGGGATTATACACAGATTTTAAAGTAAGCCCTCCCTGTGGTTTATGTTCAAAGAATAAAATTATTGGTCTTTTGGATGTACCTGCCTCTTTTCATGAACCCGCTCGCTCTACAGCCAGTTTAATTTGGTTTGAAAGAGGATTTGTGGAATATAAATTCCCCAACAATTTGCTTGTTGATAAAGAATTGAAGAAGCTTGAGGTAAGCATGGAATTATCCTCAGAAGTTGTCGGCACTAGTAAGAACTGGCCCTCAGATATAACAGTATGGATAAATGGTGTAGAAATAGGAAGTTGGACCTCCCCCGGTGATTTTGGAGACAAGCGGGGAAAACTAACACCAGAATGGTGGAAGCTAGCCGGGTCTCAGTATGGACTTCTCAAAAGATGGAGTATTACTAAAACTGGGTCTTTTGTAGATGGAGTGAAAGTATCCGATGTCGTAATATCCGATTTAGGTATTAGAAATCACACCTCCATAAAGGTCAAAATTGGGATTAAGGAGAATGCTAATAATATTGGAGGAGTGAATATATTTGGCAACAGCTTCGGTAATTATGCTCAGGATATTGTGATGAGGTTGGAACTAGAGTGATTTTACTGCATCATTTATGCAATAAATAGGTAGTCGAGGTGCTTCGTTTAAAAAAAGGAAAAAGCTAAAAATAAGGCCAGGAGGGAGGTGAAAGATAGGCAGGCTGTTAGCTCATGATAAAGAACAACTTTCTAACAGAGAAGTGTGGAAAGGTTAGTTTCTCTTTTAGAAACTTTCCACAGAAGAATGAACCATATCCAAAGGAGGATGTGATGATGAGTAAGTTAAGGAAAAAAATTTTATTGGTGATGGTGGCATGTATCATTGCCACATTGACGGTTCTACCCGCTTTTGCAGCCGAAAAGATGCTTGAAGTAGCGCCGGGTGTCCTGAGACGCGAGACTATTATAATTGAGGACCCGGCAGGTAGAATCGAGAACCCGGATAACTTCAATAGATGGGCACCAGGGGTGACTACTTCTTCAACAGGACTACAGCAGCTTGCCCTCGACACCTTGTGGTACATAGACCCTGATGCGGGTATAAGCACTCCGTGGGATAACTCTCTGGCGGCCACCAAGCCTATTTACAACAAGGACTTTACCAGGATGACCGCTAAACTCCGAAAGGGAATCTACTGGAGTGATGGCGTGGAATTTACGGCGGACGACCTTGTTTACACCGTTGAGACTTGTATGGCTCATCCAGGTGTGCTGGCCTATGGGGCAAATTTTGAAGTTATGGTTGACAAGGTCTACAAGACGGATGACTACACGGTCGTTTTTGAGCTTAAGAAGCCAAATTCCAGATTCCACGGACTTTTCACCGTCCGCTGGAGCGCCTGTTTTATTATGCCAAAGCACATTTTTGAAAAGGTCGAGGATCCAGTGGCCTTCAATTTCAATCCCCCTGTCAGCTTGGGCCCCTATGTCCTAAAGGACTATGATAAAACAGGAAACTGGTTTCTATGGGAGAGAAGAGAGGATTGGCAGAGGACAAGTCTGGCCAGGTTTGGGATGCCTCAGCCTAAATACGCCCTCTACATCAATCCCGGGCCGAGTGATAAAAGGGTTATGGCCCAGATAAAGCACGATCTCGACGTTATCCACGATATAGCTCCTGAGGGGATGATCACTCTGGCTGAAAAGAATCCCACTTCTAAAGGCTGGTTCAAGGGCTTCCCATGGGCACATCCCGATCCTACTCTGCCTGCATTGATCCTCAACAATGAGAGATACCCTCTCAACATTAAGGACGTCCGCTGGGCTCTTACTCTGGCGATTGATATTGTTGACGTATCCCTGGCTTCCTATAAAGGAGCCGCAACGATATCGGCTATTGCTGTTCCTCCCACCGGGGGTTACCTGAGTTGGTATTTCGACTCCATGGAAGAGTGGCTGGGGGACTTCACCCTCGATATTGACATTGACGGCGCACCCTTTCATCCCTACGATTCATCTGCAACCCTCAGGATTGCGGAACGAGCTAGAAAGGATCTGGGGGATATAGGAAATCAGGTACCTACTGACCCCATGGAGATTAAGAAGGCATTAGGCTATGGGTGGTGGAAGAATGCCCCTGATGTGGCCGAAAAGCTCCTTTTGAGAAACGGTTTCACAAGGGACAAAGCGGGCAAATGGCTGCTTCCAGATGGAACACCGTGGAAGATCTCCATAGCCGTCGAGGGCCCGGCACGGCCAATCATGACCAGAGGCGGCACTATGATTGCGGAGCAGTGGAGAAAGTTTGGCATAGATGCTAAGACCGTAGTCATCAAATTGTTGTGGCAGTCCATGTCCTATGGTGACGGTGATGCTTTTATGGCATGGTGTATCGAGACCTGGGGCGGTCATCCCGACCTCTTCTGGTTTCTCGAATCCTGGCACTCCGATTACTATAGACCTTCCGGAGAGCCTGTAGTCTTCAAAAACCCCATGCGATTTAAGAACGCAGAACTGGATAGCATAATTGAAGGGATACAGGGACTCGACTTCGATGACCCAAAGTGTCTCGAATTGGGACTGGAGTATGTGAAACTCTGTGTTGAAGAGATGCCTCTCATCCCCCTTATGTCCTACAACGTGTTCACAGTTTGCGATGAGTACTACTGGGAGGGTTTCCCGACTTTCGAGAATCCTTACACGAACCCTGTTCCTAATTGGGCTAACAGCAAATACATGTTTCCAATGATAAGACCGAAGACAACAGAATAGGATATGTTTCCCCCTGCACCTCATGGTGCAGGGGGCTTTTCAGGTTGTTAGAGTGAGGAGAAGAAAAGTATGAAGTATGGGTTTTTTTTTAGATATTGTCTGCAGAGAGTCGGGCAGTGCTTGTTGGTTATCTTCATAGGTATAACTATAACCTTTGTTATCCCCAGGTTGGCACCCACTGATCCCGTCGAGTCCGCCATCGCTACTGCAAACATGAGCGGACAATATACGCATCCAGAGGCTGTGGCTGAAATAAGACAGGCCCTCACAGAGTTATATGGACTGGAAGGAGGTATCCTTGAGCAGTACTTCAATTTCTGGAAGCGCCTACTTAAAGCTGACCTTGGCCCATCCTACTCCTCTTTTCCTACGCCTGTCATGGATTTAATCAGACGGTCACTTCCCTGGACGGTCGGTCTTCTGCTCACCTCTGCCTTTATAGCTTGGGCTATTGGCAATCTAATTGGAGGACTGGCTGGATACTTCAGCCAGCGAGGATGGGCGCGTACTTTGGGTGTCTTTTGTATGGCCATCCGTCCTACTCCCTATTATATAATGGCATTTGTCATTTTGGTACTATTTGCTTACATCTTACCTATCTTCCCCTTAAGCGGCGGTTTGGCTATCGGCGTGCATTTTTCCTTCAGTTGGAGGTTCATAACCAGCCTCCTTAAGCACGCTTTTCTTCCCTCCCTCTCTCTTGTGATAGTTAGTGGAGGAGCATGGTTTTTGGGCATGAACTCACTGGTATCGAATATTGTTGCCGAGGATTACGTCGTCTACGCTGAAATGGGAGGAGTATCCAACCGTAATATCCTCTTCCGATACGTTATGAGAAACGCCCTGCTTCCCCAGGTTACGGGACTGGCCCTGCAGCTGGGAATGATTTTCAACGGTGCCCTCATCACAGAGTACGTTTTCAGTTATCCGGGACTAGGGTATCTAACCTATAACGCCGTGTTCTCGGGTGACTACGGCCTGGTAATAGGAATAGCTATCTTTTCGATTATAGGAGTGGCAGTAGCCATTTTGATAATAGACCTTGCCTATCCGCTTTTCGATCCAAGAATCAGACATCAATAAAGGAGGACAGAAGATGATTAGTACTATAAAGAATCTGTATGAACATGATAGAAGGTTTCGCTTTGCCTTCATCGTTATTATCGGGATTATTATTTTTTCGAGCCTTTCCTTCTTTTCCCCCTACGACCCAAGTTCCTCCTATGATGTCCCAAGCGATCAACCGCCTTCTATAAAGTACTTCTTTGGAACATCTTCCAGAGGGCAGGACATCCTCTGGAAGATGACATTTGCCATAAGGAATTCCCTTCTGTTTGGTATTAGTACAGCCCTGCTGTCCCGGATCATATCAATTTTGGTGGGGTTGACGGCAGGTTATAAAGGCGGCATCGGCGATAGAATTCTAATGTCGATAAACGACAGCTTCATTGTTATACCGATGCTTCCCCTACTCATACTCTTCAACTTCATTTTTCAAGAAAAGATGAACCTATTTCTCTTGAGTTTGATAATGGCTTGTCTCGGGTGGGCGTGGGATGCGAGGTTGATTAGGTCCCAAGTCTTGAGTTTGAAGGAGAGGGAGTTTACCCGTACCGCGGTTTATTCTGGTATGAAGTCTCTCCCTATAACTCTTAAAGAACACCTGCCCTTTGTTATGCCTATAGTATTTGCTACCATGATAAACAATATGTTGTGGTCTATGGGGTTGGAGGTATCGCTTGCCGTTTTGGGACTCTCAGATACTGATACGCCAACGATTGGTACCACTATATACTGGGCTAACCAGCATCAGGCACTGGTTGCGGGCGTATGGTGGTGGATAGCAGCTCCAATTGTAATCAGTACATTTCTATTTGTAGGTCTCTACCTGCTCTTCGCAAGCCTTAACCAATACATTGACCCAAGAACCAGACTTCTGAGAATAGGGGGTTAGTTAAACCATGGGGATACTTAAGGTAGAGGATTTAAAAGCCTACTATATGACAGACGTTTACGGAATTAAGAGAACCGTTAGAGCGGTCGATGGTGTTTCTATTGAGATAAACGAGAACGAAATCTTCGGAATTGCAGGGGAATCGAGCTGTGGAAAGACCACTCTTATGAAGGTCCTCTCCGGAGCGGTAAAGTCCCCTTTAACGGTTGTAGGCGGTAAAGCGCTTTATAGCTTTGGGGATGGAAGTCTCGATATTTTATCTTTGCAGGAGGATGAGCTAAGGAAGATAAGATGGAAGTCTATCTCTTGCATACTGCAGGGCTCCATGAGTGTTCTCAATCCGGTGAGGAGGATATATAAGACTTTCCGCGATTTTGTGGAGGCTCATCAGAAAATCGAAAAAAAACGGGATTTTATGAGGCGGATGAGGGATCATTTGGGAGAGCTTGGCCTGCCGAGGGAAGTTCTGAAAGCATATCCTCATCACCTTTCCGGGGGGATGAAGCAGAGGGTAACTATAGCTCTCGCTACTATCTTCAAACCCAATGTTATCATTGCGGATGAGCCTACCACCGCTTTGGACGTAATCGTGCAGAGGGGTGTTCTGCAGCTCCTCAGGGAGATACAGAAGGAGCAGAAAAACACCATAATACTGGTCACCCACGATATGGCCGTCCATGCAAACATAGCCGATAGGATTGCTATAATGTACGCTGGTAGAATCGTTGAGGAAGCAAAGGCCAGTGATATATTCGAAAATTCTCTGCATCCCTACACACAACATCTGATAGATTCCCTTCCCATGATTGGTGATAAATCACACAGAATAAGTATCCCGGGGGCTCCTCCTAACCTTGCCGATCCGCCAAACGGCTGCGGGTTCCATCCAAGATGCTCCTCCGTAATGGGTATCTGTAGAGAAGAGGTGCCACCGCTAATTGAGGTCGGGGATAGACACAGGGTGGCCTGTTTCCTTGTCTCAAAGGAGAGCGGTGATGGTAAATAGCGAGAAACTCCTTTCCGTTAAAGATATAACAAAGGTTTTCTCCATAGGCGGTTTATTAACCGGAACCAGGTTAACCGCTGTTAATGAAGTCTATTTTGAGATGGGATCGGCCAATCCAGAGATATTCACATTAGCTGGTGAGAGCGGCAGCGGCAAAACGACCCTTGCCAGGTTGATACTTCACGATATTGAACTGACTCATGGGAGTATATTTTACAGAGGCACTGATGTGACCAGGATAAAAAACCGGAAAGAGCGGATGGGCTTTATGCAGAGAGTTCAGCCCATCTTCCAGAATCCCTTTGAGACCTTTAATCCTCTGAAACGAGTTGACACATACCTCTACGCGACGGCGGTTAACTATGGCATCGCCAAGAGCGGAGAGAGTACCGATGGGGTTGTGGATGATGCCTTAAGGTCGGTGGGACTTTCTTTGCAGGAAGTTCAGGGAAGGTACCCCCATGAGCTCTCAGGTGGTCAGCTTCAAAGGGTCTCCGTAGCCAGAGCACTCATACCCAGGCCTTCTCTTTTGATTGCGGATGAGCCGGTTTCGATGGTGGATGCTTCGCTCCGGATGTCCATAGTTAATCTATTCAAGGAGCTTAAAGAAACGAGTGGTGTTAGTATTATATATATAACACACGATCTGGCTACTGCATATTACATTAGCGATCGAATAGCTATAATGCTTAGGGGTAACTTTGTAGAAATGGGACCTGTTGAAAAGGTCCTCTCTGAACCTCTGCATCCCTACACTAAAATTCTCAAGGAATCCGTTCCAAAACCAGTGCTGGGAGAAAAGTGGAAAGATAAGATCGAGCTCTCAACACTCGAAGCTAAGGAGTTCGCTAGAGTCGGATGTAAGTTTGCGGGAAGATGTCCTTCTGTCATGGATATCTGTAAAAAAGAAGACCCAAAGAATTTCTTGGTAGATGAAAGAACTGTGAAATGCCACCTATATGCAAAACAATTTAAGAACTCGATTTTATAGATCGAAAATGGGCTAAATTTTGGGAAAGATGGAAATTTCTACCAGGAAAAACTAGAGAGAAAACGAATCAAATGCGGGGAACCTTTTAAAAGATTTTATACCAATTGTTAATAGGGATTGTTTAAATCTATTTGGATAAAAATTTTAAACACCAAAGGGGGGAAAAGTGAGAGAAAGCTATAGGATTAAAGTGGACGTAGAAAGAGTAATCGGCAAAATAGACCCCAATATTTACGGCCATTTTGTTGAGCATCTGGGAAGATGTATTTATGGGGGAATATATGAGGAAAACTCAGCCTTGTCTGATGAAAATGGATTTAGAAAAGATGTACTAAAGGCTGTTCGGAGTATAAAATGTCCCCTTTTAAGGTGGCCGGGGGGTAACTTTGCCTCCAATTATCACTGGGAGGATGGAATTGGTCCAAAAGGTGAAAGACCAGTACGATTTGATCTTGCCTGGAGTAAAGAGGAGACCAATAGATTTGGCACCGATGAATTCATTGAGTATTGCAAAGCAATAGGAACAGAGCCTTATATCTGTGTTAATATAGGAACTGGTAATCTAGATGAAGCTATCCACTGGCTGGAATACTGTAATAGCAAAGGAAATACCTATTATGCAAAACTGCGAGGGCAAAATGGTCATCCAGAGCCCTACCAGGTCAAATACTGGGGAGTAGGTAATGAAAACTATGGAGAATGGCAGGTAGGTTATAGATCAGCTAAAGAGTACGCTAAGGTTCTAAGAGAATATGCCTATTTTATGAAAGTAGTTGATCCTACTATAAAAATCATTGCCGTGGGGGCAGATGATCCGGATTGGGATCTAGAAGTACTCAAAACTGCCGGAAAATATATAGACTATATCTCTAATCACCAATATCTGGGCTCAGATGACTATTATGAGACAGTGGCCTCTGTATATTGGGTCAAAAAAAGGCTAGAAGTTCTCAAGGGTGTGATAGAGATAGCTCAGCCTTTAATGAAAGAAGAAGAGAAAGTAAAGATTGCTCTTGATGAGTGGAATATCTGGTATAGAGGCAATCAGGAAAATAACCTGGAGGAAAATTATGCTCTGAAAGATGGATTATTCGCCGCTGGAGTGTTTATTACCATGCATAAGCTGTGCCAGAGTGTAACCATGGCCAACCTTGCTCAACTGGTAAATGTGCTGGGAGCTATTCACACAGATACTCAACGTCTTTACCTCACCTCTATTTATAGAGCTTTTGAACTTTTTGTTAATCACACCGGAGAAATCGTATTAGATACTTTAGTTAAATCAGAAACTTACGATATTGAAGCGAAAGCGTTTTTGGACGAAAGAAAACTCAAACTGAGCAAGGTTCCCTATTTAGATGCCTCTGTGAGTTTAAACAGAGGCAAAGATAAGTTATGCATTGCTACAGTTAATTACCACAAAGAAGAAGATATAGAGTGTCCTATCTTCTTGGAAGGCTTTTCTCCGTCTGCCCAAGCTAAAATCTATGAGCTTAACGGTTCTGATGTGATGGCCACAAATGACTTTGAAAATCCTGAAAAGGTTAAGATCAAAACTGGAATGATTAAAAACGCGGCCTCTAAGTTTAACTATAGCTTCCCTCCCCATTCCTGTACGGTGATCGAACTCAATGTAAAATAAGCAGATTTCTGGCCTCCTTTTTAATTCTTGACATCCTCTTTCCTTATGTTAAACTCAACCTAGTTATTAGTTCATTGTTCGTTGTTCATATCCCCTCACCTTAATCCTCTCCCCTTAGGGAGAGGAAACCGTGATTTTCCCGATGAACTACGAACAATGAACATAAAAGAGGGAGAGCAAGAATGAATAAAGAAAAGAACTCTTCGGATACTGAGAGCACCACTGACACTTCAATAAAAAAATTCCAGGTAGGAGGACAGGCAGTGATAGAGGGAGTAATGATGCGTTCTCCTAAATCATTCACTGTAGCTGTGCGAAAGAGTGATGGCCAAATAGTGATAAAAAAGGAGCCTTATGTCGCTCTCACCGAAAGATTTAGATTTTTGAAGATTCCCATCATTAGAGGCGCAGTAGTTCTCATTGAATCTTTATACCTGGGAATAAAAGCTCTCAGTTTTTCGGCCGAAGAGGCCATGGATGAAGAAAACCCCGAGACAAAAACCTTTGGCAGAAAGCAAGAAAAAAAAGAGGGAATATTTGTCACTTTCTGGTTAATTCTGTCACTCCTCATGGGCTTTGCCTTAGCCCTATTCATATTCTTCTACCTTCCTTTGGTTCTGGTAGAGTTGACCGGGGTTAAGGGGGGATTCTTATTTAATCTCATTGATGGTTTGATTAGAATAACTTTCTTTATAATATATATCTGGGCTATTAGTCTGTGGAAAAGTATGAGAAGGGTCTTTGAATATCACGGTGCCGAGCACAAGAGTATTTTCACTTTTGAAGCAGGAGAAGATTTAACTCCTGGAAACACAAAGAAATACTCCACTCATCATCCTGGATGTGGAACAAGCTTTCTTCTAATAGTAATGGTGATTAGTATCCTGGTATTTATGTTTTTAGGCAGGCCGCATGGCATCTCCGGGCGTTTAACGAGACTACTTTTTATCCCTTTGATTGGCGGTATATCCTATGAATTAACCAGATTATCACGTAAGAAAAAGAACAGCAAAATTGTCAAAATATTAATTGCTCCGGGACTGTGGCTACAAAAAATCACCACCAAGGAACCCGACGAGAAACAACTAGAGGTAGCCATCGCCGCCTTGAAAAGTGCCCTGGAATAGCATCCAAGACAGAAACAAGGCCTGAAAAGAAGTAAAGAAAATGAAAGGAAGAATGTAACTGTTTAGCCTTATTATATTTTTCACCGCAGAGCACGCCACGAACGCTAAGTAGTAGCAGTCGGATTTATCCGACTCCATTGTTTGATAAATCAAACCGCTACACTGTGCGGTCTCTGAGCTGAATCGATATGAAAGAATTAAAATAAAATAATCAGAAATGCCGTTTCTAGGTTTAGCTACGTTTTACCGGCTTATTCAGCCACGGTGATAGAGCTAAAGCTATAAGTTCCGTTCTCAAAGTCTGTTTCCATCATTCCAATCCTTGACAACCTCTTCCCTTGTGCTAAACTCAAAAATATTATCAGAAGATAACTCAAACAAAATGGGAAATTATAGAATGGATAATCAAAAAAACCTTTTTGTAGGTTTTGATGTTGGAAGCAGTTGTGTACATTGTACAGTTCTTAATAAAGATAAAAAGGTAATATACTCTCCCAAGCCCATAATGCATTTCGCTGATCCTGTTGGAGCAATAAAAGAAGCATGGCAAGACATAATAAAAAAATTTGATAAGAGCAGGATAAAAAATACAGCATTTACAGGAACTGGTGCAAATTTTTTTCCGTCTGTAATGAAAGGAGTGACTTTTATATTTGACAGCGCAGCAATTCCCAAAGGAGCAGAAATAATAGCACCAGATGCAAAATATGTTTTTCATATAGGAGCAAAGGATCCTTATTTCTTTAATTTAAACAAAACAAACGGCAAGAAAATCATTCAAGAATGGAGGACGGGATCCAAATGTGGAGGCGGCTCGGGAACATTAATAGAAAAGCAATGCAGAAGACTATTTAAAAAAGAAGTTCCTGATGATAACCTTCCCTCAAAAAATGAAAGAGACAAAGCACAACTAAGATTGGAAGAAATGTTTAAGAAGGCAGAGCAGGAAGCCAGTAAGTCAAGGCAACCAAGCGAATTTTTGGCAAGATGTGGTGTTATTATACAATCTGATTTAATTCATAAACAAAATGAAGGGGCAAGAAGAGAAGACAACCTAGCAGGCTTTTTCAAAGTAATTGCCAGAAACTATAAGATTGACGTAATTGGCAATGAAGAGTTAGATAAGAATTCCGGCAGTGCAATAGCTACGGGAGGGGTCTTAACAAATGACTTAATCAGAAAAAGTTTAGAAGACTTTCTCAGGATTCCCATAAGAAAACCAGAGCACTATCATAATATAGCTGCCATAGGTGTAGCATTAAAGGGAATGGAAGAAAATAATAGTTTTGTCTTTGAACCTGAGCAATTAGCTCAAGTAGCAGAATACAGTAGAAAACAAAGAAAGTTTACTCCTCCTTTGGGCAATTACTTAAAAAAAGTGAATGAAGAGAGTAAACAATTGGAAGAAAAAATAGAAGAAGGAACAGATGTTGTAATCGGGATAGATGGAGGGAGCACAACAACAAAAGGAGCTCTGGTCGATTTGACAGGAAAACTTCTTGACAAAATCTATATCAAGACGCACGGAGATCCTGAAAGGACACTGAAAAAAGTTATAAAGTACCTGGGTAAACACAAAGACAAGATAAACGTAAAGGGTGTTGGCACTACTGGTTCTGCAAGAAAACTTTATGAAAGAATTCTAGTTAGCAAGAAAAAAACTAAAGAATTGGCCAAACAAAATATGGAAATTACCGATAAAATAACAGATGAAATTACCTGTCATGCTCTAGGAATTAAGCACCATGATGCCGAAGTTGACACAATTTTTGAAATAGGTGGACAGGATATGAAATTTACCAGCTTCTCTGGTGACGGAATAGTGAAAGAGGCAAAAATGAACTATAGTTGCCAGGCTGGCTCCGGGCAAACTCTTGAAAATATGGCCGATGTTATAAATTTGGATGTAGAAAGTTCTCTTCAAGAATATGCCCTAAGAGCAAAAAAGGTTCCTATAATTGATTCAACTTGTGGTGTTTTTATGGAAATGGATGAAAACAGGCTCATAGCAGAAGGATTTAGCAAAGAAGAAATAGCAGCCACAATATTAAGGGCAACAGCGGCAAGTTATTATTATAAATTTGTGGGAGGCAGCCAAAACGTCGGAGAAAAATGCTCTGCTCAAGGAGGCCCACCTTTAGGAAAAGCTTTTCTTGCAGCACTTGCACAAGTTACAGGCAAAGAAATAAATGCTTATCCTCATAGAGAAATGTTTGGAGCATTAGGAGCAGCGCTTGACGTAATCAAAACCATTAAAGACTTAGAAAAACAAAACAAGCCCCATGCAAGTGCATTTAGAGGATGGGATTTAACAGAGATGCCCCTCAAAAAAGAAAAAATATATTGTAGAGATCTGTTTAAAGAAAAATCATGTGGCATAAGAAATTGTCTCCTGGAGATATTTTCTATTGAAGATGATAAAATAATTACTGGCGGTTTTTGTCCTCGTGGAAACTCAGAAGCATCTGTAAGACCAAAAATAAATTATGTTGAAAAGTATCATTCCATATATGAAAAACATTTTAAAAAGTATGGCTGTCTTCTGCCAGAACTTGAAGAAATAGTGAACGATTCAGATGAAATACGCCGAAAAACAATCGGAATTAGAAGAGCTACTACAACCCTTGGAACAAAAGGAATCTGGATCGCTGCTCTATTTGAAAAACTTGGTTTCTATCCGGTAGCATCACCAGAAAGTAATGAAGAAATAGCAAAAATAGGAGTGGAGAATTCAAGGACAGAGTTTTGTCTCGCCAGAAAATTGGTAACAGGTCATGCAGCACTATTAGATGATAACCCTAATATAGAATATTTATTTAATCCCAGTTTTATTGAACATAGAAAAGAACAGCCACCTGATTTGAAATACTGTATCTATACAGAATCGGAAGGATACATCTTGAAAGACGTTCTTTCTCTTGATGAAAATAAGCAAGTAAATCTCATCCTGCATTGCGAAGATGAAGATCTTTTATTTGAAGCGATTAAGAGCGAATCTAAGAGGTTGGGATTCAAGTTCACCAATAAACAGATTAAAGATGCCATAGGATACGCCAATGAAGCAGAAGAAGAATTCAAAAAAGAGCTAGCCAGAGAAGGAGATAAATTTTTAGAAAGAATTGAAAGAAAAAAAGGAAAAGCTTATGTGGGTATTGGAAGAGATTATGTAATACTTGATCCAGAAGCTAGCTCAAATTCAGGAGTTATGTTTTCACAAGTAAGAGGCCTGGACTATATACCGCAGATATTTTTAGACCATAAATTTAGAGATATACATTTAAATGATATAGCAGAAAATGAGTTTTGGGTTCAGAGTGTAAAAATATTGAAAGCTAATTTGTTCGTTGCTCAACAACTAAATCTATTTCCTATAAGGATGATGAACTTTGGTTGTGGACCTGATAGTTTAAAAATCTATCAAGAAGAAAAAATTCAACAAGCAGCAAACAAGCCCATGCTCGTTTTATTAACAGATGCTCAAACTAATAATGCCCCTTTCGTAACCAGAACAGAAGCCTTTGAAAGAGTTGTAGAACAAAGCCAGCCAAAAAAATTGAAAATAGAAGATATAAAGATAAAATCATATTCTACAAAAGCCAATGATAAAAGAATTTGGCTAATTCCTTATATGGGAGATGGAAGCTTTATTGGAGCTACTACGCTAAAATATTTTGGAATAGATAGTCAGGTCCTACCAACCGCCACCCCAAAAGGATACGAAATTGCCAGAAAATATATCTACACAGAGGTTTGCCAGCCACTTAAAGGAGTTGTGGGAGATGTTCTCGGCTTTTTGGACGAGAAAATCAAAGAAAAAGGCAAAAAATATGTTGAAGAAAATTATTTGGTTATGTTACCTACAACAAGTGGGCCTTGTAGATTTGGGAAATATAAAGAGATTCTAAGAGACTTTGCCAATAGAGAAGGACTGGAGAAAGTTCCCATTGCAGGCCCCTCATCTATAACTGGTTATTTTGACATTCCTCTTCCAGAGGAATTTAGCTCTAGAGACAAAATTAAATTACAACAGATTTTAGTTAAAGGAATACAGGCGTCTGACTTACTAGAAGATATAACTTTAAGATTTCGTCCTTATGCTAAAAACAGACAAAAAATCAGTGATTTAAAGAAATTAAGATTAAAGAAATTAGAAAAAGTTGTAGAAAAAGGAGCTAGAACAAAAAAGATGGTTGAATGGGGAAAAGAAACAGTGGAAGCTTTCAAAAAAACAAATCTCCAAAATAATCAAAGATTTCCCCTTGTTCTTTATATAGGAGAAATTTATATGAGACATCACGACCCTTACACCAACTACGTTATTGAAAAGTTAGAGGAACAGGGTCTAGAGATGATAAGGTCGCCAGTAATAGAATGGATTAACTATATAAATGAAATAAATCAAAGAAAGTCTAAGAGAGGCACAATTTTAGGATTAAAAAATCTATATTTAAATTCTCTGCGATATGTAAAGCGGGATAATTCAAGCAAAACTGAAGATTTGAATAAAAAAGCAAAAGAATACTTAAACAAGACTTTAAAAGAAATAAAAAAATTTACCGCAGTATCTATTAAACGACTATATATAGAGCATGTAGGAAAAAGAATAGCTCGTCCATTCCACAAACTTCTTCATGGCCGGCATGTTCTACCCAGACCAATAAAGATAATCGAGACTCTGGAAAAAGAGAATGAGTTTCACGGGGATATTGAGGGAGAATCCCCTATAAATTCGGCAGCTGCTTATTATCTTATGCATGATTTAACTCATTTTCAGAACGATGCTTATATTTCAGGAATATTTCACATAGGTCCTTTCACTTGTATGCAAGAAGGTGTTGCCACAGCAAAAATAGAAGCAATGGCAAAAGAATTAAGAAAAAAGAAACCTGACTTAGTTTTTCCAATTATCCATGCTTTTTTTGGTGATTCACCAAATGCCAATCTAGATGCTGAAATTGCAGTTTTCAAAGAGCAATGCTATCAAAAAAGAGATATATTAAAAGAAAAATGCAATTAAAAACTAGCGGTGCGATTTATCGCACAATAAAGGAGAAAAAGATTGAGAGCACTGATAATATACTCGGAACATACAAGAAAGATGAAAGCAATCGTGCAAGCCATCTCTTCAGCCATCAGGAAGGGAGGGGATGATGTGGACGAGGTGAGAGTAGGGCGAGGAGAAAGTATAACCAGCCTCTATGTCTATGACCTAGTCTATATAGGTAGTCCGGTTCTCGGATTCTGGGGAGGTAAATTTCCAGGATCACTTGCCTCATATATTAAGAGCTGTAGCGGATTGGAAGGCAAGAAAACAGCTGCTTTCGTTACCCCCAGAATAATCGGAACAACCAGAACCTTGAGAAGAATTATGAAGACATTAGAGGAGAAAGGCTCAATAGTTATGGCTTTCCGCACTATCAAGAGTCTATCCGAGGCTAGAGACTTCGGAAATATGCTATCAAGAATAGCGGATAGCGGATAGCGGGTAGCGTATAGTGAAAACCAAAAACGAAAAATGTAAAACAAGAAAGATAGTCCGAAATGTTATGTCCGAAAATTATTGTTTTCTATCGATGAACTATGAACTCATAACTATGAACTCTAAGAGAGGATTAAGGTGAGGAGGAGCGATGAGGTGAGCGGTCTTTTTTTATCCCTTAAATTTATACTATCCGCTAAACGCTATGCGCTCTACGCTATATAAAGATGAGCTTAGACGATTTAAGAAAAATGATTGAGGAATACAAAGATTATGTTGTCAATATTGATTACCCCGACCGAGAAATCATAAAGATGTTGACTTTAAGGGATGAAATAGAAAACCTTCTTCTTAATTTAGAAAAAAGAGGGACTGATCTAGAAGCGGATAAAGTAAGACTGGAGACCTTTGATACCATCATAAGAAAAAAAATGAAAATGGTCTATAGAAAACTAACTGCTTCTCTCAATCCCCTACCCTACCGAGAGGAAAGAAAGATTCCCCGCTCCCATTGGTGGTGGTATCTGGATGAGTTACTTAAAGAAAAAAGAGTTCGATCCAGAAAAAGATGGCTTGTCAGAGGAGGAATAGCTGCTGTCGTGCTCCTGGCTATCTATATCATTCTTACCAAAGTTGTCCCCCAGCCAAAACAATCAGTTATTTATCAGGAGGAAGCAAATAGACTTTACCAGGAAGGCGAATTAGATGAGGCTATCAATGTCTATAAAAAGGCTCAAGATCTAGAGCCTGACAATAGCAGTATCCCCTTGATGTTGGGAATGATTTATGAGGATAAAGGACTACTGGATAGAGCAAATGATTATTTTGAACGTGCCAGATTATTGTCTTCCCAAAAAATAGATTTCTACAACTCGCGTGGAATGGTCTATTTCCAAACGGATAAGTTGGAGAAGGCTACTCTTGATGTCAAAAAAGCCCTAGAGCTCGATTCTAATAGCGCCTTTTCCCACTTTCTTCTAGGAAGTATCTATGAGATGGAAAATAAAATTGCTGAGGCCATCGTTGAATACCAGATAGTCTCTGACTTAGACCAGGATCCCCAATTAACTGTTATGGCCCGTTTTAAGATGGGAATGATTATGCAAAGAGGCCCCTTGCGCTCCTTTGAATAATTGATGAAGAAGAGCAAACCACATTTATAAATAAATGGTGAATTAATGGAAAATATAAGACCTGTATGGTTGGAGATTAATCTTGACGCTATTGCTCATAATGTAAAGAAGATAAGACAAATAGTTGGCAAAAATACCCAGATTATTGCTGTAGTCAAAGCAAATGCTTATGGACACGGGGCAATTGAGGTATCCGAAACACTTCTGGAAAATGGCGTTACTATGCTGGGAGTAGGCGTTATCGAAGAAGGAGTAGTCCTACGTGAAGCAGGTATTAAAGCACCCATTTTAGTTTGTGGACTCACTATAAATGACCAGCTTGAATCTCTTGTTATGTATAATCTGACCGCTACTGCTTGTAAGCTCAAAACAATACAAACTCTATCCAGAATAGCAAGTAAGAAGAAGAAAAAAGTACGTGTCCATATAAAAATTGATACTGGGATGGGACGATTGGGGATCCCTAGTGAAGATACTCTGAATTTCGTTAAGGAAATAGGTAAAATGAAAAATATAGAAATTGAGGGTATTTTCACTCATTTTGCCGCTACCAATGAAGAGGATGGAAATTACACCAGGAAACAATTTGAAAAATACAAGAAAGCACTCCTTGAGCTAGAAAGAGAGAGAATAAATATTCCTCTTAAGCATGTAGCCAATAGTACTGCTATCCTTAACTCATCCCGCTTCCATTTGAATGCGGTAAGACCAGGTATAATCGTCTACGGATTATTTCCTTCGCCTAAAACTAAACAGATAGTCCAAATAAGGCCAGCAGCAGAATTCAAGACTAAGATTATCTTCCTGAAAGAGGTTTCCGCTGGCAAGAGCATAGGATATGGAAAAACTTATACTACAACCAGGCCTACCAGGATAGCTACCTTGCCTGTAGGATATGCCGATGGCTACTCCTGGCTTCTCTCTAATAAAGGAGAAGTCCTGGTGAGAGGAGAGCGGGCTCCCATAATAGGAAGAATTTGCATGGACTTATGTATGATAGATGTAACTCACATTGAAGGAGTTGAAATCGGTGATGAGGTGGTTCTGTGGGGAAAACAAGGCTCGGGGATGGTATCAGCCGAAGAGATAGCCCAAAGGATAGGTAGTATTGTTTATGAAGTTATCTGTATGGTGGATAAGGAAAGAGTGCCTAAAGTCTTTATAAAGAATGGAAAACCCTTTAAGATTAAATCCTTGCTAGAAAATACTCTACTTGGTGAATAAAGGTAAGTTAATATACTGCTGGGAAGGCGTTTTTGATTAGCTCAATATGCTTGACTTTGCTGACTTTCTTGTTATCCATCAAAATGCTCACCACATCAAAACGACAATTGGTATCTTTTATCCTCCGATGAGCAAGATAACCCAGGGCTAGTTTGCTAAGTCGTCGTCTTTTATCATAAGAGAGAGCTTCTTCGGGCAGGCCAAAATCGGTGGAACAGCGAGTCTTCACTTCCACAAACACTATACTCTCATCTTCTTTTGCCACTATATCTATTTCCCCCAAACGGCTGTGATAATTCTTTTCAATTATTCGGTAGCCCTGCTTTCGTAGAACTTTTGCTGCTATTTTCTCTCCTCTGTTTCCTAGTTTCTTTCTTGTGTCTACCATTGCTCATTCTCACCGAAAAACAGCACTCGTTCCTGCGCTAATAGGAAATTCCCTTTAAAAATCTTATCCGCCAGGGAGGCCAGTAGAGGAGAAATGCTTGCCCAACAATATTTTCAGCAGGCACAAACCCCCAGAAACGACTGTCATCACTGGAGTCTCTGTTATCACCCATCATAAAGAGAGAATCAGAAGGAACTTTTATCGGTCCATATTCATCACGGGGAAAACCTCTATTCCAGCTATCAGCATGAACAACATAGGGCTCATTTAAGAGCTTTCCGTTGATATAGACCTTCTTCTCCTTGATTCTTACTTCATCGCCGGGAAGGCCGATGGCTCTCTTAACAAAATTCTCTTTAGGATTCAAAGGAAATTTGAAAACAATTATATCGCCTCTATCTACATCGTCCAAATCATAAAGAAGCTTATAGGCTATAATTCTATCCTTTATCTCAAGATTTGGTTTCATAGATCCGGTGGGAATCCAGAATGACTGTGCAACAAAGGTAATTATTACAAAAGCGAGGAAGAAAGCGATAACTATAGTCTCCACAGTCTCCTTTGCCCAGGATAGAAACTTCTCTCTTTTTTTCATTTTCCCACTTTATTCCTTAAATAAGATAAATTAGCTCTCCTCGCTTTTCCTTGCTTAACTACCTCTATTTTCTTTATTAAGGGTGAGTGCAAAGGGAATATTCTTTCCACTCCTATGCCAAAAGAGACTTTTCTTACAGTAAAAGTCTCCCTTATTCCCCCTCCTCTTCTGCGAAGAACCACCCCTTCAAAGATTTGAGTTCTTTTTCTCTTTCCTTCGTGAATGTCAAGATGTACAGCCACTGTATCACCGGGACGAAACTTGCTGATATCCTTCTTCATTGCCTCTTCTTCTATCTTTTCAACCTTAGCCTGCATTCTAACCTGCTCCTTTTCTCAATGTTCTGTCCGTGCTCTCTTAATCTGCTCTAGCATTTCTTCTTCCTCTCGGCTAAGCTTAGCTGTCTTTAACAAATCAGGACGTTTTTTAAAGGTGTTTTCTAATTTCTTTTTTTTTCGCCATTCTCTAATTTTCTGGTGATTACCAGATATAAGTACTCCCGGTACCTTCCATCCTCTAAACTCAGCCGGTCTGGTATAGTGAGGATAATCTAGAAGTGTTTGATAGAAGGAATCTTCACGTATCGAATCTTCGCATCCGAGAACCTCCGGAAGCATTCTAGCTATTGCATCTATGATAACCATAGCCGCTAGTTCTCCTCCGGTGAGAACAAAATCACCTACAGAGAGCTCCTCGTCTATGAGATGCTCCCTCACTCTCTCATCAACTCCCTCGTAATGTCCGCATATAAGAATTAAACTCTCCTCTTCGGCCAATTCCTTCGCTTTTTCTTGAGCAAAGGGTTGACCCTGAGGAGACAATAGAATAACCTTCGAGAAAGGTCTTTTCTCTTCCCTAACTTTCTCCACTGCTCGAAAAAGAGGCCCTGGTTTCATCACCATGCCTGCCCCTCCTCCATAAGGAAGATCGTCTACCGTTCTGTGTCTATCATTAGCGAACTCTCGTAAATCATAAAGATTAATCTGCAAAATTCCCTTCTTTCTTGCTCTTTTAATTATACTTTCATCAAAAGGGCTCCTAAACATAGAAGGGAACAGAGTTATAATATCAATCCGCATGCTAGATTCTTATTTTGTCTCCTCTTTTCTCTCCTCCAAAATCTCTACCATTACTCTCTTCTTTAGCTTGGCTGCTGCTGCACCTACAATTGTCCGTAGAGCATTAGCTACTCTACCTCCTCTTCCTATCACTTTGCCCATATCGTCTTTAGCCACAGAAATTTCCAGCAAGATAACTTTCTCTGCTTTTATTTCCTGCACTTCCACCTCATCAGGAGAATCCACTATCTGCTTGATGATGTACTCAACTAATTCCCGCATTTCAACCTCCTTCTCGTACTAATCAGACCGATTTCATTACTCGTATCTAGTATTGAGTTTATCTATCGCACTGCATTACACAATACACATCACGATTCACCTATTTCATCTGGAGAAAGAATAGAGAAATTTACCAGTAATTTTTTTACTGAATTAGTGAGTTGAGCTCCTTTGTTAACCCAGGATATGACCTTTTCTTTATTTGCCTCCACCTTCTTCACTCGTGGATCATACCATCCCAGTTTTTCAATAAACTTTCCTTTTGGCGAACAACGAGAATCTACCACCACTATACGATAAAAGGGAACCTTGTTAGCTCCCATTCTTCGCAGTCGAATTTTTGTTGCCACCGAGTTCTCCTTTTTGACTGTTTTTCAATCTGAGTATTGCTTTTTCTGGATCGGACGCATTAAATACAGCTGTACCGGCTACTAAAATAGAAGCCCCTGCCTCTATAACCCTGGCTGCTGTATCCTGATTAATCCCTCCATCTACTTCAATTTCTAAAGAGAGTCTTCTCTCCTCAACAATTTCCCGTAAATCTTTTATCTTAGGAATTACAGAAGAAAGAAGATTTTGTGAACCAAATCCCGGATTAACTGTCATCGCTAGAACTAAATCTACTTCAGAAATAACATACTCTAACTCTTGCAAAGAAGTAGCAGGATTCAAAGCTATTCCCACCTTCGGTCCTTTTTCTTTTGTAATGGCAACTAACCTCTCCAGATGCAAGGAAGTCTCCGCATGAACAGTAATGAAATCCGCACCTGCATCAACAAAAGGGTTAATCCATTCTTGAGGATTATCCACCATTAAATGTATTTCAAAAGGAAGATTAACTTTCTTCCTCAGAGAGGCAACCAATCCAGGACCAAAAGTTATGTTAGGCACAAAATGCCCATCCATTATATCAAAGTGAAGACTATCTGCTTCTCCTTCTACCCTACTTATTTCCTGGTAAAGACAACTAAAGTCAGCAGCTAGTATAGAGGGTGAAATCTTCACCCTGTTCGTTACTCTTTTGTCCTTATTCAACTTCCTCTGTTTTAACCAATTTATTATCTATATATACTTTAATCTCTCCCTTTCCAACTACTCGAGAGACAATCAATACCTTCTCTCCTGGTTTTCTTTGCCCATAGTCTATACCTCTTTCCCCCCGGCTATCTATAATTACTACTCGAACTTCCTTGTTCATCAGCCCAGGAGGAACTTCTACTGTAGTCATTATCCATTCTGCTTCAGGAGATAAAGAGTGTTCTTGCTCATAAAACGTACTCACTGTTAACTCAATGGGGGTTTCGGAATCAATCATAGTTCCTGGAGAAGCCGATTGATAAAGAACCACTCCTTCTTCGCCTAAAGAAGGAGACTCTTTTATTTTCCCAATTTTCAAGGATAACTTATCACAAAGCTCTCTTACTTCCTCAATTTTGCTCCCCACAAAGTCAGGCATATAAAATTGAAGATTTTTAGCTCCTAAACTTACCAGGATGTTTATCCCCTTCTCTACATCTGTCTCTGTCTGGGGAGAAGGGTCCTGAGAAATGATCTCTTCTTGAGGGACTTGGGTATAGGAATAACTCACTATACCAATTCTTAATCCCCTTTGAGCAAGATAGATATTTGCTTCTCTTTTCCTTTTTCCCACAAGAGAAGGAGTTATTACTAATCGTGCCCCCCCACTAACAAAAACTCTAATCTCTCTGTCTTTATGTACCTTGGTTCCCGGAGCAGGAAATTGAGAAATAATAATCCCTTCAGGAACTTGAGAAGAGTATTTCTCACCCATTAACTTCAAGGATAAATCTTGCTCTCCCAGGAGAGCAAGAGCCTTCATCATCTCTCTACCCACAACAGAAGGAACCTCTATTCTCTGAGGAGGCACCAATATCCTTAATGTCAAAAAAACCATGCCTAATGATAACCCCACCAAGAAAGCAAGAATCCCCGCCGCTTTCAGTAGTGATTTTAACCACCGAAGCAATTCTACTCCCCTAGCCCTTTCTTAGCCTTTTTTGCCAATTCTGAAAATCCAGACGGGTTACTTATAGCTAATTCGGAAAGAACTCTTCTGTTCAGATTAATATTAGCTTTTCCCAATCCTTTAATGAAAAGAGAATAGGAAAGTCCCTCTTTACGGACAGCCGCATTGATTCTGGTAATCCAAAGCCTCCTAAACTCTCTTTTCTTTCTCTTTCTCCCCTTATAACTGGCAGAAAGTGCTTTTTTTAAAGCCTCGCTAGCCAGAACATAAAGCTTGCTCCTTCCTCCTCTGTATCCCTTGGCAAGCCTTAAAATCCTTTTTCTCTTTTTAGTATGGATTATGCCTCTCTTAACTCTAGCCATTAAAACCCCCAGATTATAAACTAAAAACTTCAAGCGTAAAGCTAAAAGCCATAATTCAAAATTTAAAACTTGTCTTTCTTTTTTTTAATTGGTTTTAGACTTTAAGTTTTAGTCTTACATTTTTAGTTTTACGTTATGGTTTTGCGCTTTTCGCTCTACGTTTTACGCTTTTTTGCTATGCGCTATACTATTATTAATTTCTTAATTCTTCTCACATCTTTTTTATTTAATAAAGTGCTTTTTCTCAAAGCTCTTTTCTTTCTGGAAGATTTCTTTTCTTTTAAGTGTCCCGTACAAGCCCTATTTCTTTTTATTTGTCCTTTCTTCGTTGTCTTGAACCGTTTCATTGCTCCCCTATGGCTTCTAACCTTTGGCATCTACCTCTCCTTCTGATTTCGGTTCTACCTATATCATTTATCTAACTTAGGTACCAAATATTGCTCTACAACCCTGCGGCTTATAGATGGACTGGTTTCAGCTTTTCCTACTTCTTCTATTTCTTTGTTGGCCCGTTCCAGAATTTTTTTTCCTTGCTCCTGGTAAATCATCTCTCTTCCTTTAAATCTAAGAGAAAGCTTTACCCGGTATCCCTCTTTTAAGAACTTATATATTTTCCTTACCTTCACCTCAAAATCATGCTCTCCAATCCTATAGCTTAATCTTACTTCTTTGATAGTATTGACTGACTTCTTCTTAGCCTTCTTTTTTCTTTTTTCCTGTTGATATTTGTACTTTCCGTAATCGAGAATACGACAAACAGGAGGATCAGCTTGAGGAGCTACCTCCACTAAGTCCTGTCCCTTTTCTTGAGCAATTCTTAAAGCTTCCGCCCTGGAAAGAATACCCGCTTGCTCCCCTTCTTCGTTGACAAGTCTTACTTTTTTCGCTTTTATTTGGCTATTTACCCTAATCTTACCCTCCCTTACAATCTCCTATCTCGTTGTTCATAACTTGTATTTCGATACTTGATACTCATTTCCCCTCACCCCTTCCCTCTCCCCCAGTGGGAGAGGGAGCGCGAGCATCTAGTATCGAGAATCGAGTATCCAGAACTTAAATTTTTTTCTCGAGCGACCAGCGACAAGCAACTAGCAACGGATTTCTATTCACCATTCACTAAATACTAACAACCACTATGGTGCCCAGTGCTGGACTTGAACCAGCGACCTCTTGCATGTCAAGCAAGTACTCTAACCACTGAGCTAACTGGGCAAAGAAAGCATATAGCGTTTAGGATAAATCATCTCGTACACTATGCTACCTACTTTCCTATTAACTAAAGAGCAAAGCCAAAAAACCACAATTCAAAGCTTTGAATCTTACACCGTGGCTTTCAGTTTTTTTTGCTATACGCTATCCACTAAACGCTATTTTTGGAGGCGGCACCCGGATTTGAACCGGGGAATAAAGGATTTGCAGTCCTCTGCCTTGCCACTTGGCTATGCCGCCTGGATTATTCCCCTTTAACCTGATTTAATTACTGCTCTAGATCGTTTCCGGACGATTCTTCCTCTACCTTCTCCTTTAAAGGAGTCATCCTGCATTCTCCGTTAAAAAAAGCCCCTTCTGCAATAGTCAAATCGGAAGCCTTTACCTTCCCTTCCAGGCTTCCTGACGGAAAAAGTTCTACCTTTTCCTGACAATCAATATTCCCTATAACTTTACCACTAATATTTATCGACTTGGCTCGAATATTTGCCTTTATGAAAGCATCTTTTCCTATAACAACATCTCCTTCAACTTCAATCTCTCCTTCAAAGTTTCCATCTATACGAATACTTCCTTTGTCTTTTAGGGTTCCTTTAAATTCTGTTCCTTCCCCTATTATACTAGCGGTTTTGACCTTCTCTTTATCGCCAAACATCTCTCATCTCCTTATTTCAAGATTAAACCTACTTCACCTCTCCCAGGGGCTCCACCATTAACCCCAAAGGATCAACAGTTTTTCCTTCTGACCATACCTCGAAATGCAAATGCGGCCCTGTACTCTGACCCGTGCTACCCACTCTTCCTATGACTTCTCCTTTGTCCACCGATTGTCCTTCTTTTACCGTAATACGAGAAAGATGACCATACACCGTTTCATATCCATGCCCATCATCCATCCTGATCATTAAGCCGTAGGCACTCTTCCATCCAGCAGAAACAATTTTCCCCTGAGCAGAAGCTCTTACTTCTGTACCCCAGGGCGCTGCAATATCAATGGCTTGATGAATCTCTTTCTTCTTGGTAATAGGATGTATTCGCGAACCATATCCGCTACTAATCCATCCCTGAACAGGAAAAATATTGGGAGTAGAAGCAAATAAATCTTTCTTCTGGCTAACAATCTTTTCTACTTCTTCAAAACCTCTCTCGCGTATTTCAATCTCATTTTCCAGAGAAACAGCAGTTTCTTCAATCCTCTCAATTAAGCGAATGGGAAGCAATTCTTCGTCACGTACTTCCATGACTTCTTCTAATAGAGAATAATCCTGCGGACCCCCTTTGCCTAACTCCTTATTTGTCTCGGCGCCTCCCCCCACTCCAGCCAAAATCCTTAACCTATCCTCTAGTTTTTTTAGTTTCTCCATCTCCTCGTTAAAATTGCTGATCTTCTGAGCCAAAGAGAGGATTTCCTCCTTCTGAGTTTGATTTGTTACCTCCAACTCATCAAGCCGAGCTACTTTATACCTCATCTGCCTATAATCATTAATAAAAAAAGACAAAGATAAAAAACCTACCACTATTACTGTCAGAACTAAAGAAAAACTAATTTTCGAAATTGTGATCTGTCGCACTCCCCTTCCTGAATGGGGAATCAGCATTAAGGTGAAGATTTCTTTTCTTTTTTTCTTCTTTTCCATTCTCACCTCCTTTGAAATCTTTATTATTTTCTTTCCCTATTATTCTATGCCCCGCCTTTCATCCTGTGAGTGGTATTAATTATAGCACAGAAAAGAAGAATGTAAAGGTCTCCTTCTTATACATTACTTATAGGGACTTAAAGAATAACATCTTATCGAGTGTTTGTCAATACAGCCAATTCGTTCGTCTGTTTGCTATAGGAGAAAAGATTTGCTACAATAGAATCATATCTCGTTGTTCGTATCTCAATGCTCGATGCTCGTTTTGAATCCATCCTTTGTCTTTTTCTTTTCGAGATATGATTCACGAAATACTAGATACGAATCTTCCAGGATCTTCAGATGATGAAAAAAAACAAAGAGCTTATTCTCATTGACGGTAATGCTTTGCTCTATCGAGCCTTCTACGCCCTTCCTTCCTTCTCTAATATTGAGGGAATACCTACTGGTGCTGTCTATGGATTCACCCGTATGCTCATAAAGCTTCTGCGTAAGGAAGAACCCCAATATATAGCCTGTGCTTTCGACAAAGGGAGAAAGACCTTTCGTCATAAGAAATTTAAGGATTATAAAGCAAACCGACCGGCAATGCCGGAAGAGCTGGTAGCTCAGATTCCTTTAATTAAGAAGACGCTGGAAGCCTTTCGTATACCTGTCTTTGAAGAAGAAGAATATGAGGCGGATGACTTACTGGGAACTCTTGCCAAGAAGGGAGAAAAAGAGGGACTCAAGGTAAAGATTCTTACCGGGGATAAAGATTTTCTACAGCTCGTTTCTTCTTCAATTTTTGTACTTAGACCAAAAAAAGGCATCAGCGGAACTCATCTTTTTAATGAAGAGGAGGTAAAAAAAGAATTTGACATCTCTCCCTCTCAAATAGTAGATTTTTTAGCTCTGGCTGGCGATTCCTCTGATAATATTTCCGGAGTCCCTGGTATCGGGCCGGTCACTGCTAAGGCATTAATTCAAGAATTCGACAGCTTAGAGAATCTGCTTGAAAACCTGGAGAAACTGTCTCTTAAAAAACGAGAGCTTATAAAAAGATACATCTCCCAGGCAAAACTGAGCAAGGAATTAGCTACTATAATAACCTCTGTTCCTATTGAAATGAACATTGAGGAGATTGAAGTAAAGGAGCCTGATAAGGATATACTCTTTTCACTCTTTAAAAAACTTAATTTCAAGGGGTTAATGAAGGAATTCGCTTTACAAAAACCCCAGAAGGCAAATTATGAAGATTACAATGAGATAACCACTTGTCAAAATCTAGAAGACCTGGTCTCTAAACTTAAAAAGACCTCCTTTGTTCTTGCTGTAGAAAAAAGTGGAAACCTGGAAGGAATAGCTTTTTTCCTGAAAGAAGGAGGCTCTTACTGGCTTCCTCTAGAGCAAACAAAAATCAAAAAAGACCTCCTTATTGGTAAACTGAGCCCCATCTTAGAAGACTCTAAAATCAAAAAGACAACACACAACTTCAAAGAAACTATTTTCAAAATCAAAGAATGGGGAATGAATCTAGATGGACTAAACTTTGACACAGAGCTGGCCGCCTACCTTTTAGATCCTCTCTCGTCCAATTATTCTCTGCGGGACCTCTCTTTGAATTACCTGGGAATAGAGCCCGGCCAGGAGTTCCATCCTGTCAAAAGAGCCAAACTTACTGGAGAGCTGGCACTTCTATTAGAAAAAAGACTAAAAGAAGAAAACTTATGGGATTTGTTTCTCAAAGTAGAAATACCCCTGGTAGAGGTTCTGGTTGAAATGCAAGAGAGAGGAATCAAAGTAAATAGAGCTACTCTAGAAGAGTTCTTGCGAGATATCAAAAAAAGAGGAGAGAGACTAAGAGAAGAAATTTACCAAGAGGCAGGAGAGAAATTTAACATTAACTCCTCTAAGCAACTGGGAAGAATCCTCTTTGAAAGGTTTAATTTGCCACCGATTAAAAAGACCAAGACTGGCTATTCTACGGACGAGGAAGTCCTACGAACTCTCTGCCTGCTCCGCCCTTCTCTTAGTAAAATATCAGAGTATCGCCGACTTTTCAAATTGGAAACTGGCTACATAAAACCCTTGCCAGAGCTAATTAACCCCAAAACAGGAAGGATCCACACCTCTTTCAATCAAACTGTAACTGCTACAGGAAGACTCTCTTCCTCTCAGCCCAACCTACAGAATATTCCTATCAGGAACAAATTGGGAGAAAGATTAAGAAAGGCCTTCCTGGCAGATAAAGGGTATCTTTTTATTTCTGCCGATTACTCACAGATAGAACTAAGACTCCTGGCTCATCTCTCTAGAGATACAAATTTGAAAAGTGCTTTTCTCAGAGGCGAGGATATTCATCGCCAGACAGCAGCTGAAATTTTCCAGGTTCTTCCCTTGCAGGTTACTCCTCAGATGAGACGAAAGGCAAAAATAGTCAATTTTGGCATCCTCTACGGAATTAGCCCCTATGGACTCTCCCAAGACATAGGAATATCTCAAAAAGAGGCAGAAGAATACATCCAAAGGTATTTTGAACGCTATCCCAAAGTAAAAGAATACATTGATAGGATATTGGAAAAGGCTCGAAAACAGCGATATGTAACTACTCTTATGGGACGGAAAAGACCACTTCCAGAAATATTAGTCTTAAATAAAAAAAGGCGTGAATTCGCAGAAAGAACCGCTATCAACAGCCCCATACAGGGGGGAGCTGCTGATCTTATCAAATTGTCTATGGTTAATCTACACAGAAGACTTAAAAAAGAGAATCGGCATGCTTATATTATCCTTCAGATACATGATGAACTCCTTCTGGAAGCTCCCGAAAACCAGATAGAGATGGTCAGGAAAATAGTCAAACAGGAGATGGAGCAAGTAATAAAGCTTTCCGTCCCTTTGATAGTGAATACAAAGATAGGGAAAAATTGGGGTGATATGAAATAAAGATAGCGTAAAACGTAAAGCGAAAAGCGCAAAACCATAACGTAAAACTAAAAATGTAAGACTAAAACCTAAAATCCAAGACCAATTAAAAAGAAAGAAAAATAAGTTTTAAATTTTGAATTATGGCTTTTAGCTTTACGCTCTTAGTTTTTAGCTTAATGATGATTTATCCTATACGCTGAGCGCCATACGCTATGCTTGAAGGAGATTAGAGATGGAACTCTACGAGCTTTCTGCCTGTGAGCTCCATAATTTAATTAAAGGAAAAGAGGTTTCTGTAGAAGAGGTAGTTACCTCTCTGTTGCAACGCATAAAAAAGGTAGAGGAGAAAATAAAGGCCTTTCTCTCTTTCTACGAAAAAGAAGCTCTCAATGAAGCCAGAAAATGGGACAAGAAAATATCGCGGGGAGAAGAAGTAGGACCTTTAGCAGGGGTTCCTATTGCTATCAAAGATAACCTTTGTTTAGATAGCGCAGAAACCAGCTGTGCCTCTAATATTCTGAAGGGATTTTACCCCCCCTATTCAGCCACTGTATTGAACAAACTGAATAAAGCAGGAACTATTCTTTTAGGTAAGACTAATATGGATGAATTCGCTATGGGGTCATCTACGGAAAACTCTGCTTTTCAGATAACGCGTAATCCCTGGAATTTAGAAACAGCTCCGGGAGGATCCAGTGGAGGCTCAGCTGCGGCAGTAGCCAGTGGAGAAGTTCCTTTCGCCCTGGGTTCGGATACAGGAGGGTCAATTCGTCAACCAGCCGCTCTCTGCGGGGTAGTAGGCCTAAAACCTACCTATGGACGAGTTTCCCGTTATGGACTGATAGCCTTTGCTTCTTCTCTAGACCAGATAGGCCCTATTACAAAGACAGTAAGAGATTGTGCCTATTTACTCCAGGCAATTTCTGGCAAAGATGAACTTGATTCTACTTCTTTAGATTATCCTGTCTCTGACTATAGTCAATGCCTCATTCCTGACTTACAAGGAATGAAAATAGGACTTCCTAAAGAATACTTTATTCCCGGAATAGAGGAAGAAGTTAAAAAGAGGGTTATCACAGCTACTAAAGTAATAGAGGAACTGGGAGCTCAAATTGAAGAAATATCTCTTCCTCATACCGATTACGCTGTGGCAACCTATTATCTGATAGCTACCGCAGAGGCAAGTTCTAATTTAGCTAGATATGACGGAGTGGGATATGGATACAGGACAAAAGAAAGGACCAACCTTATAGATATGTATAAAAGGAGTCGGCAAGAAGGATTCGGGGATGAGGTGAAAAGAAGGATAATGCTGGGAACTTATGTTTTGAGCAGCGGCTATTACGATGACTATTACGGAAAAGCACAAAGAGTGCGCACTCTTATTAAAAACGATTTTGATAAAGCATTTAAGGATTTTGATGCTATCATTACCCCCACTTCTCCCACTGGCGCCTTTAAAATAGGAGAAAAAATAGAAGACCCTCTCAAAATGTACCTTTCTGACGTCTTTACAATCTCTGCTAACCTGGCCGGAATTCCTGGAATCTCTATCCCTTGTGGATTTAACAAAAATAATCTGCCTATTGGTCTACAGATTCTAGGGAAACCTTTTGACGAGGAGACTATACTAAGAATAGCCTATGCCTATGAGCAAAACACAGAATGGCACAAAAGGAGACCAGGAATTTAGATAAAGCTAGTAGATAGTTTATAGTTCATCGACAAAAACAACACTCCTCTCTCCCCTTCCCTCTCCCCGGAGGATTAAGGTGAGGGGACACGAGTGTCGATTATTCAGGAATCGAGTATCAAGAAAATTGACCAATGAATGGTAAAAAGAATCACTGAATCCAGGATAAGTATGAATCAAACAGGAATCAATAACGGCTGTCCAGTTATCACAGTAAGAGGGGAAACCCTGCCTGAAGTCTGGGAAAAATCAGTGATAGAGTGCTGGAAGAAAGGAATAGCCGTAAAAACTGAATATGATAAAACCGAGGATCCTCCCAGTCGGGATTGCACTATGATTATGGAGATAATGCATCCCTTTAAGGAGCCTCGTCTGCACCGAGCCTTTCCCGCTGGTCTAGAGGACCTGGAGATATATCGACAGGAGGTTCTCCTTGGCATTCATGATGACTGGATTAAGCCAGAGGAGGGAAAATGGGAATATACCTATCATGAAAGACTATTTGATTATAAACTTCCTCATATCCCCGACCCCATCAACCAAATAGACTTTGTTGTGGATAAATTGTCCGAAACACCCTACTCTCGCAGAGCTCAGGCAGTAACCTGGAAATCCTGGCTTGACCCTGAGTATGACGATCCGCCTTGCCTTCAACGCCTCTGGTTGAGAATATTTAAAGATTTCCTACAGCTAAATGTTCACTTTAGAAGTAACGACGCCTTCAAAGCAGCATTTATGAATATTTTTGTTTTCACTGAACTGCAAAAAATCATAGCAGAAAGAATCAGTAAAAAAATAGGTAAAAGAATAAAAGTGGGTAAGTATGTCCATATTGCTGACAGTTACCATATCTACGGCTCCTACTATAAGGATTTTAAAGGCTTTCTTGCCACACTGCAGAAAAGGTCTTTTGAGGAAAGAACCTGGCAAACCTCATTCGCTGAACCGTTTTTTGAGGAAGCAAGAAAAAAACTGAAAAACTCAAAAAATAAATAAACTCAGATTGGGACAGGCGGAAAGGAATTCTCTATGAAAAAGGTATTGGTGACCGGTGGGGCTGGTTTTATCGGCTCTCACATTGTGGACGGCTATCTTAAAGAAGGCTACCAGGTAGTAGTGATAGATGACCTCTCCCGTGGAAAAAGAGAAAACTTAAATAAAAAAGCCAAATTTTATCAGATAGACATTAATGACGAAAAAATAAGTGAAATTTTTACTCAAGAGAAGTTCGATTTAGTTAATCACCACGCTGCTCAGATAGATTTAAGAATTTCGGTGAAGAAACCCTTACTCGATGCAAGGATAAATATTCTGGGGACTTTAAATCTTTTGGAGAACTGTTTGAAATACAAAGTAAAAAACTTTATCTTCATCTCTTCTGGAGGGGCAATTTATGGTGAGCCAGAAGACATGCCGGTGAATGAGTACTATCCTAAAAACCCTCTTTCTCCTTACGCAGTGGCCAAGCATACCATAGAACACTATCTTTACTATTATCGACAAACTTTTGCTTTGAACTATGTCGCCTTAAGATATGCTAATGTTTATGGGCCAAGGCAGGACCCTTTTGGGGAAGCAGGAGTGATTGCCATATTCAGCCAAAGGATGCTCAAGAAAGGTAGGCCGACTATCTTTGGAGATGGCGAGCAATTAAGAGATTACATTTATATTGACGAAGTAGTGGATATTAATATGCTAGCCAGCCAAAAAATAGAAAGCCTTAATGAAAAAAAAGCAAGTTCGCCCGATGATTTATCTTATAATATAGGTACAGGAAAAGGAAATTCGGTAAACTTTTTATATAGAACATTGGCAAAAATAACAAATTTCCAGGAAAAACCTATCTATGCTCCGGGTAAAAAAGGAGATATAAGAAAGATATATTTAGATACCTCAAAAGCAAAGAAAGAACTTGACTGGCAAGCTAAATTACAACTAGAAGATGGACTGGAAAAAACAGTAAAATGGTTCAAAGAACATGAATCGGTATAAATGGTCGCTGTCCCTATTTTCCAAGTCCCGAGCAGGACGAGGGATTTGGATGAGCGTATGCGAGCCGTTTATCTATTGTTAGGCGATATGTGTCTTCTATCCAAATGCAATTTTGCGACGTTTATCAGGGTCATCAAAACTAACTTTCACGTCAAAATGTTCTGGGTCAAATTCCCCACCAACCCACTCCAACATTTCTTCATACTCCTCATGATTGGGATCCGTTATGATTTCTAAAAAATCTTCATACCCCCAGATGCCTCCACAATCTTCAGGGGGACATGCTCTTTTCCCTTTGATACATATCGGATAATTAATATTTTTTTCTCGAGGAAGTATCTTTTCCAATTGTATTTTGTGTTCCCAATTATCGCCGAAATCATATACATAATCTGCCGACCGATTTTCCATAGAAAAATAGTCAGCTATTTTTTGCTTCCATCCTGGAAGAACTTCTCTACCGAAATCTTCATCCGGGCTTCCTATATTCACCTTTAAGCCAGTTGAAGGATTGACCATTTCGAACTCATGAAGATGATAATCTAACCAACCCATAACGTCTTGAATGGCGACATGTATATCCCAAAATGTATAAGTCTCCGCAACTTGTATTCGCCGCCAAATCGGTGGTTTAACACCCTTCAGTGTAATCTTGAATTGGTACACTTGATTGAATTTCTCTTTCATTTTTCATCCTCCTGGAAATATTCACCATATTTCTTTTCCCAGATTTTTGCTTTTTTTGGTCATTTTATCTCACCTCTTATTAATATCTTTGTGTTATTTTCAAGGTTGTCCCTTAAACAAGCTTATTCCAGGAATGAGTTGAAAATGGACGTCGAGTGTGAATACCTCAAAGTTATAATGAATAGCGAGAACAGCAACGAAAATATCTGTAAGGAGAATGAGATGACCTTTTTTACGGAGTCCCAGGGAAATATTTCCAGCTTCTTCCCATCGTTCTATGTCCATTTCTATATAAGGAAGGCCATGAAGTGCTTTCTTCACGGTCATACGTTCTCCTTGGTTTTTTATGCCTTGAAGTAATTCAGAGAGTGGAACCCCACAAAGATAAGCTCGGTTGGATTCAATAAGTTCTCTCACCACATTGACTAAGTTTGCATCTCTGTTTCGAAAAAATTCGATCCATACCGAAGTATCAATTAGTACACCGATCTCTTTTGAATTCTTCAATTTCTGCATTCTCCAACTCCTCGGTAATATCTTCGACTTCTATCTTTCCAGGTAGCGAAAGCAATAACTCTATTTTTTTTCTCCTTACCGTTTCTCTTAAAGCAACTTCAACAGCCCTTGAGATGGTTTTTTCCTTGTAAAGTTCTTTCACCTCAAAAAGAAGTTCCTGAGATAAATTCAGAGTAGTCCTCATCTTGTGCACCTCCTTTGTATCATCATAACTATACACCAATTATTGATGAATGTCAAGATCACACCTTTCTTGCTCCTTGAAAAATAGAAAAATAGGGACAGCAACCATTTATGCTGAAAACAATAGATCCTCACTTGAGAAAAAAATCAGAAAATTAGCTTTAGTAATTTATGTGGATGAGGGAGTTTCTCCGGCCAGGGCTAACAGTTTCTTTTCCTTCTCTTCTACCTCTTTTCCTAACCTTTCCACTACTTCCTTGTTTTCTTCGCTCAATAGGTGTTTGAACCTTCCTTGTGATTCCAGCCATTCTCTGAAGGAACGCCTTTTTTTAGGGCGATAGGTAATTCGGTAGTTACCATTCTCCACTTCATATAGAGGCCAAACTCCTGTTAAAACAGCAAGTTTAGCAATTTGAATAGATTGAGAAGAATCATGTCGCCAGCCGCGGGGACAGGGAGAGAGAATATTAATAAAGGTGGGGCCTTCTGTGTTTAAAGCCTTTTGCACTTTCTTTATTAGGTCATTATAGTAAGCAGGGTTGGCCTGGGCTACATAAGGAGAGCCATGAGCAACTATAATCTGTGTTAAATCTTTACGAGGTCGCTCTTTTCCCTCGGGAATAGCCTTTCCCACTGGAGAAGTGGTAGTAGCTGCTCCTTCAGGAGTAGCACTGGAACGCTGAATTCCAGTATTCATATAGGCTTGGTTATCATAACAAACGTAGAGGAGGTTGTGCCCTCTTTCCATAACTCCTGATAAAGCCTGCAAACCTATATCATAGGTTCCGCCGTCTCCTCCAAAAGCAATAAACTTGATAGTCTTATCGATCTTACCTTGCCTCTTTAAGGAGCGATAAGCTGCTTCTACTCCCGACAGGGTGGAGGCGGAATTCTCAAAGGCACAATGTATAAAGGGAGTTCTCCAGGCAGTGAAAGGATAAATAGTAGTAGCTACTTCCAGACATCCGGTAGCAGAACTTATCACTAGCGGATCATCTGCCGCCATAAGAATCTGCCTTACAATAATCGAGGCTCCGCAGCCGGCACAAAGCCGCTGACCTGCGCTGAGAAGTTCTTTTTTCTTCGATAACTCTTTAAGAGACGGCATTTAAACCTCCTTGTATTTTCGTATTGCGTGATGCGTATTACGTATGTCGTTAATTAACTTGGTACTCGATGCTAGATACTTGTTCCCCCTCACCCCTCCCCTCTCCCCTCGGGGGAGAGGATTAAAGAGAGGGAGTGCCTTTCCCTTCATTGCTCATTGTAAGAGTTAATAACCACTCACAATTTTAGAACGCTGAACATCGAACGCCTAAAGCTTAGATTTTTTCTTCCTTTACGAGCATCGGGTATCCAGGATCGAGCATATGAAACTTGGGCTCTTCTTTCTTCTTTTCGAGCAACGAGCGACTAGCAACGAGCAACGGATTTTATTCTCTCAATCCCAGATAACCAACTAACTCGTCTGTTTTTTTGCTATCGGCAATTCTCTCCAGATTCTTATAGACTGTCTCAATCTCCTCTATGCCAATATCTCTTCCCCCTAATCCATAGATATAGTTCACCACCGGGGGTCTTTTCTTCTCCTCGAAAAGAGCTGACCTAATCTCTAAGAATAGCGGACCTCCCTGAGCTCCAAAAGAGACAGAACGATCGAGAACAGCCACTGCCTCAACATTTTTCAAAACCTGAACAATTTCTTCTGTCGGAAAGGGACGAAAGGCTCTTATCTTTAAAAGACCAGCCTTCACACCTTTCTCCCTCAATTGATCTACCACAGTTTTTACGGTTCCGGCGGTAGAACCAGCAGCTACAATAACCAAATCCGCTCCCTCTAACTGATATCTTTCCATTAAATCGTAGGAGCGGCCGCTTATTTCTCCAAATTCTTTGCCTACTTTCTCAATAATCTTCCCTACCCTCTCCATAGCCTCTATCTGCTGTCTTTTATGTTCAAAATAGTAGTCGTATAAGTCAAGTGGACCGTAAGTAACTGGATTATCAATATCAAGCAGAGAATGGGGATTCCTGTATTCACCAATAAATCTTTTTACCTCCTCATCTTCTAATATCTCCACTCGCTCCATAGCATGAGAGATAATAAATCCATCTAGAGTAACCATCGCCGGTAAAAGAACTTCTTCGCTCTCAGCTATGCGTATAGCCTGGATGAGGTTATCGTATACCTCCTGGCAATTTTCACTGTAAAGTTGAATCCATCCAGAATCACGTGCCCCCATGGAATCGGAATGATCGCAATGGATATTAATAGGTCCGCTTAAGGCTCTATTGACCAGAGGCATAACAATGGGCAACCTATAAGAAGCAGCAATATAACAAATCTCCCACATCAGAGCCAGACCATTAGCCGAGGTAGCGGTCATAGCTCGGGCTCCGGAGGCAGATGCTCCTATACAAGCACTCATGGCAGAATGTTCACTTTCTACTCTGACCATCTCGGTAGAAACAAGACCATCAGCAACAAATTGAGAAAACTTCTGTACAATCTCTGTCTGAGGAGTAATAGGATAAGCAGCCAACACATCCGGATTAATCTGCCGTATAGCTTCAGCAGCTACCTCATCTCCAGTTAAACCTAAAATTTTCTCCATCCTATTAACCTCCTTCCTTTTTTGAATTGAACTTTGTCTCTTCCACCATCTCTATAGCATTTACCGGGCATTGGGCAGAGCAAATACCACACCCTTTACAATGACCATAATCAAATCCCTTAATTTTTGCCTCTTCTACAATAATTGAGGAATCAGGACAATAAACCCAACATAAAAGACAATGAGTACATTTTTCCTCATTCCTTATAGGTCTATAAGTCCTCCAACTTCCTGTATCATATTCTTCTGCATTGCCTGCCTCTAAAATAAGACCTCCCAGAGGAATTTCCTTCCAATTTTTCTCTTTCATTCTCCCTTTGCCTCCTCATAAGCTCTTCTAATAGCTTGTATGTTCCCTTCCAATATCCGGGAGCTAAATTTTTTTTCAAACTTATGTTTGATAGCTGAAATAATCGTATCAATGCTCAAAAGGTCTGTCGCTTTAATCAAAGCCCCCAACATAGGCGTATTAGGTAAATTCCTTCCTAGAATATCTAAAGAGATAGAACTAGCATCCACAGTAAAAACCTTTCTTTTCTTTAAATTTAGTTTTTGTCTAATTTTCTGAGGAGATTGGGAAGTATTTATCAACACCACTCCTTCTTCTGGCAGACCATCTACTACATCTATCGTATCCAGAAGAGTCGAATCCAGCACTACTACAGCATCAGGATTCCTCACATTAGAATGTAAGGTAATAGGAGCTTCACTAATGCGAGTAAAAGATCGCATAGGAGCCCCCATGCGTTCCGGTCCGTATTCAGGAAATCCCTGAATATATTTTCCTTCTTCCAGGGCAGATTCGGCTAAAAGCAAAGCAGCTGTCTTTGCCCCCTGGCCTCCCCTTCCATGCCAACGAATTTCAATCACATCTTTCATTAATGTCTCCTCCATTTATAATTAAGGCTCTTACTACTCCTAAGTGCAAAGCAAAATCCTACTATCTTACCTAAAATTTCTTTCCCTGTCAAATTTTGTATTCTTTTGGCGTGTTATTGTGTTAATAGAGCATCCTCTCTAATTCCTAGGCTAGAAATATCCACTTGACATTCTTAGTTAATATATTATAGTAGGTATGAATATGTTTACCAAAGGAGGTATTTCAATGAGTAAAATTAGAAAGATAAATATTACTTTACCTGAGGAGGAATTAAGAAGAATTGATGATTTTGCACGCAAAGACTCTTTTAGCAGAAGTGGTTTTATTCGCCAGGCTGCCAGATTCTATATGGAGCACACAAAGCAGAAGGAAGAGGAGAGAAAATACTACCAAAGGATGCAGCAAGCAGCCCTAAATATTCACAAGTTTCGAGAAAAGGCCGGTAACTGGGATGGAGTTGCTGAGATAAGAAAATGGAGAGAGACTCGATGATAAAGAAACTTTTGCCCAGATATGTAGTAGATGCAAGTATAGTAGTAAAATGGTATTCGAAATCCAAAGAAGATGATTTAGGCAAGGCAGATTCACTATTGGATGGACATATACAGAGACAGCATCTTCTTTTAGCACCTTCTTTAGTTTTCTATGAGCTAGCCAACGCTCTTCGATTCAATCCAAACTTCGATGAAAAAGACGTATTAGAAGCTCTTTCTGTATTTAACGACCTTGGAATTATGATAATTAATTTTGAAAAGATATATTCTCAAGCCATTTCTTTGGCTTTTAATAAAGACCTGACCGTTTACGATGCTGTCTACGTCGCTATCTCCAGGCTCTACAAAATACCTTTTGTCACTGCTGATTCCCAACTTCACCAAAAACTAGAGGATTTGCTCTTGGTTATCCCTCTGTCTCAATGGGAATTTTGATGCTGTTCAAAAAGGAATTTCTGTTTTGGTCCCCCTAATCGTGCTATGACTACAATTCTTTCTCCCAGCTAGAGTCTTAGAAGGATATTACCCCAGAGTTATAGTAAATCCGGAGATAAAACCTTTCGCTCGGGTAGAAAAAGCTAACAGGGAGGCTGACACCTAAAACTCCCCTACTCTCTCCCATACGGGGATCTGTCGATTTTGTTTCTCTTTGCCCAGAATTATAGGCTTAATTCCTGATATCTCGGCAAGATAATTCAAAGCATCTACCCAATCTCCTTGCACTGCTAAAATGTGATTTATCAGATAAAGTCTCTGGAAGGTCAAAGCTGGAAAGACAAACCTTACCAGATAGTGTATCCGCCATCCATAACCAGTACACTTCCGGTGACGAAACTGGAAGCTTTGGAAGCTAAAAATAAGGCAGGACCTTTTATTTCAGAAGGATTGCCTAATCTTCCCAGGGGAGTTAATGAGCACCACCCTTTACCATATTTAGGAAAGACCTTATCTACTAGAGGTGTTCTCATATATCCGGGAGCAATAGCGTTAACCCTTATATTGTACTTTGCCCATTCGGCAGCTAAGGACTTGGTGAGCATAATAACCCCGGCCTTGGAACTATTATAATTAATTTGGGGCTGTGGTTTATTAACGATTAGTCCGGACATAGAAGAGATATTGATTATATTTCCTTTTTTTTGGGCAATCATCTTACGCCCCACCCTCTGAGCGCAGAGGAAAACTCCACTGAGGTTAACTTCAATTGTCTTATCCCATTCCTCTTTACTTAATTCTTCAGCAGGAACATTACTAACAATGCCAGCATTGTTGATTAAAATATCAATCTTACCGAATCTCTCCTCAGTTATCTTCACCATATTTTCTACATCACTAACCTTGGTTACGTCTGCCTTTATGGAAATAGAATCTCTTGCCAGATTCCGAATGCTTTCAGCTACCTTGTCTGCTCCTTCTATATTCATATCTACTACAGCTACATCTGCTCCCGCTTCTGCCAGAGCCAGTGCCATTTGCTCACCCAGCCCCTGAGCAGCCCCGGTCACAATTGCCTTCTCGCCAGTTAGGTCAAACAGTTCTTTTACTTGCATAAGCCCTCCTTTCTTTTTCTAGCTGATTCCTCTCAGATGCTCAATCGCCAACCTGGCGGCGCTATCTGGATCAGGCAAAGGAAGGATTTCGGCAGAAATATAGTCTTTATAATCTATTTCTTCAAGCGTTTTGATTATGTGGGTAAAATCAAGGTGTCCACTTCCTGGAGCCCATCTATTACTATCAGCAACGTGAACATGACTGAGATAATTCTTACTATTCCTTATACTCTCATACATAGATACCTCCTCTATATTCATATGAAAGGTATCTATCAATATTCCTATATTGGAAAGATTAACTTTCTTAACAAAGTTAATGGTCTCAGCAATTGTATTGAGAAAATTGGTTTCATATCTATTCAATGGTTCAATAGTAAGAGATACTCCCAGTTCCTGGGCTTTTCTGGCACACTCCCGGATACAATCAAGGGTCCATTTTTCTGCATCTTCTTGGCTTACACCCTCTTCCACTTTTCCTCTTATCAGTCCAATTATCACCTGAGCAGAAAATTTCGCCGCGAAATTAATATGGTCTTTTATCCTATTGACCGCTCTTTTTCTTATTTCAGGGTGAGGATGAGAAAAACTCAATCCTTCTTCCCCATAAGCCTGACCAGTGCCAATAGCAGGCACCTCTAAATGATATGACTTTACCAGTTTAGTGATTCTTTCCTCATCCACTTTATCAGGATCTCTGATGGCAAGTTCCACTCCCTCATAATCCAATTCAGCAACTTTTTTGATGCTTCTGGCAAAATCTTCTTTAAAAGCTAAGGCGGAAAATTTAGCCTCAGGAGTTGAGACCACTATGCTCTTTTTCATTTGCCCCTCACCCTTCCCCTCTCCCCTGTGGGGAGAAGGAAAAAAGACAATTACCGAGCCTGTCTTGAGATTGCTTCGTCGCTCCCGTTCCTCCAAGGACAAACTCTTGTAACGACATTGATATTAAGAAAACGAATTACTAAAACCCTATTTTTGGTAATCCATAGACCGACTTCCAACCCTCACTCTGAGGTTCCTTTAGGTAAGGCTCCATTTCAGAAGCATTCCTCAGGGTTACCTTCTCCACTGGCGGGACCTTACCCGGGGGAAAAGCCTCTATAATCTGGTCAATAACCAGAGTCAAATACTTCAAAATAGCTGCAATGGGCCGCTTAGCCTTTCCGGCACTAGCCAGGCTTGGTGTTCCAACCGTTCCTTCAGGTGTAGCAGCTATCTCGATAGCCATCTGACCTTCGCCCTCAGACCAACGGTGGGGCCTGCGCAGAGGGTCCACTGATTTATCAAAATGACCATCGGGAAGAAATCCTTCTCCTTCTGTGTCCTGGGCAAGGCTGATGTCCACCGTCCCTTCCGGGAACATCAAAAGAGCTATTGAGGTTTCTGCCTCATCTGCATGAACAAAATGTGTCTCCATGCTATCTCTTTTTCCAGTTGGTCCAAAGAACTCTCTTACTCCCCGGTGCCAATCAAGCACTTGAAATATTCCGGGAAGCTGATATCTCTTCATAAACTCGTGCAGGGCTGTCTCTAATACCCAGAGCTGGCCGTGGTTGTTAATGATAATCTGCTTTCGAAAGCCATCATTCCAGAGTCCCAACATCACATAGATAAGAGTCTCCCGCACTGCATTATCCGGTATAATAATCGAGCCTGGCATCCCCAGATGGTGATAGGGATGTGCTCCATAGTTGAGAGGAGGCAAGGCAAGATTGACTGGACGATCCTCTTTAGCTGTGTATCTTTTTAGTGCCTCGGCAATCTGAGTCACCATAAAGGTATCCAGGCCAGAGATAGTATGCCTGCCATGGTTCTCTGTACAGCCTACCGGAATAATAACAATATCATTCTTGCGGCGATTTTCAATGAGCCTCTGGCGAACAGTAGTCTGGATATAACTTCCTGGCTTTCCCAGCTCTGGAAGTGAAGGCACTTCATATTCAGCTAATATTCTCTCAATCTCTTTCTCTGATGCATCCCATACTTCTTTCTTCAACCTGCCCACATCACTATTTTCAAAGATAATGGCAGGATTTTCTGTGGTTAACCACATTTCGTTTTTTTTCTTTTCATCTGGCACTTTTGCCTCCTTATGGTGTTATGATAACCTTAATGGCCTCACCTTTTCTCATGGCCTCCATTCCTTTATGAACATCTTCTAAGGGAAGATTATGAGTAATGAGCCTTTCTAAATCTAAAACTTTACTTTCTATTATCTTAATAGCAGAAGGAAAGGTAAACCTGGCAATGAAGCTACCCATTATAGTAAGTTCATTTCTGGTAATATCATTTTGGCTAATCTGAGCTCTTGCCTGATAGTTTTGACCAAAAAGAAGAATGCGGCCGCCTCTTCGCACAATGTCCATAGCACTCTTAAATAAATTTCCTACTGCATCTACTACCACATCGGCTCCTACAAGAGTCTCCTCTTTGACTATTCTCTCCAGATTATCTTTCAAGGGATTAACAACTCGGCTTGCCCCACTCTCATAAGCGAATTTAGCCCGGTATTCTGATATTTCAGAAACTATAATCTTTCCTGCCCCTGATGCCTTAAACATTTGGATGAATAAGAGTCCTATAGGTCCGGCTCCCAGAACCACCACCACCTCACCGGGATGAACTTTGAGTTTGTGTGTGGCACTAACAACACAGGAAAGAGGCTCAGTGAAAACAGCCAATTCCGGTAGAAGGTCAGGAGAAATCTTGTGCAAGACCTTAGCAGGAGCAACATTGTATCTGGCAAATCCACCATCAATAAATATCCCCAGGGTAGTCATATTCTCACACATATTGGGGATGCCCATTTTGCAGTAAGAACAATTTCCACAGGTAATATTAGGGTCAACTACCACCCGATCACCTTTTTTGAATTGAGTGACTGCTCCTCCCACTGCCAGAACTTTCCCCGTATATTCGTGAGATAAAATGACACCTTCTGTAGCTGGATGTCCAGGAGGAATCTCCAAAATACGCATATCGGTGCCGCAAATACTGGCCGCTTCCACCTGGAGGAGTACCTCATCCGGTTTTTTAATTTCAGGAGTCGGAACCTCCTTTAAATTGAGTCTGCCCTTTCCTTCAAACACCGCCGCCAACATCTTCTTCTCCATCGTCTTATCCTTTATTCAAAAACTGCCGTAATTTTACATTCCTTCCGATCAGTCTGGAGTAGAACTATATTTTCTGGAACTTCCTTTAAAGTTACCTTCTTGGTAATCAAGGGTGTTGTGTCCATCCCTGAAGCCATAGAACTTATTACTCTGGGGAAAGTCCCGTGACCGGAGTGTCCTTGAGAGCCAACCAGAGAGGCTCTTCGCACCTGGAATACCTCACCAGTGAGAGGAATTTTCTTAGCCGACCGGGCTACAATCACTACTGTACTATTAATTTGCTTTCCTTCCCAGATAGTCTCTTCAATATCAGGAAATACCTTATCAGGAAGACCAGTAGCCTCAAGGTATAGCTTTGCTCCCATATCTTGTGTTAACTCTAAGACTCGCTCGGTAAAATCTTCTTTTAAGGGGTCAATAACAAAATCTGCCCCCATTTTCTTTCCCCGCTCTCTTCTTTCCCTTGAAGGCTCAGATAGTATTACTTTAGCTGCTCCTGCTCTCTTTAAGATAACTACAGCAGCCAGACCAATTGGTCCTCCTCCTAAGATGACTACATTATCTCCGGGGCGAATACCACCTCCTCGCTCTATAACTGCGTTATAAGCTACAGAGGTTGGCTCAACCAAGCTTCCGGCTAAAAATATGTCCTCACTCTTATAGCTTCCTCTTAACTCTTCCAGACTCCATATATAGCGAGCATCCACTTTTACATATTCAGCAAAGGCTCCGTCACAGCTAAAGCCTAATTCCTGCAATCTCTCACAGTGGTTAGGATAACCATCAGCACAGGGACGACAGGCTGCACACCAGAGCATTTCCTCAGCAGTGACTGCCTCACCGTCGTTATATCTCTTCCCACTGCGTTTGTTAATAGCCTCTTTCCCTGCCTTAGCCACAATGCCAGAAAATTCATGCCCCAGAGTGCAAGGAAAAGCAGTAAGTCCTGGATACCAGATATATCCCTCTTCATCGGACTGAGCCATATGAACATCAGAGCCGCAAATACCGCAGGCTTTCACCTTAATGAGAACTTCAGTAGAACTAATTTCAGGAATATCCTTTTCCATTATTTTAAGACCAGGATTTCTCCAGACCTGGCTTCCCAGATAGGTGAGTTTTCCCTCTACATCTTTTGAGCCTAACCTAAAATCGCCTCTTGGTTCCCAATCAGCGAATAAAGTAACGGTCTGCATCTTCTTCATTTATAATTTCCCCTTTCATTTATTTCCAATGTAAAAGCTAGTTTAGGTATTCCCTTTCCTTTAGTCTCCCACCCTTCCACCTTTTCTTGATCCCAGTACTTTTACCACTTTTCTAATATGACTTTTGATCTCCTCTTGGCTGGCAAAAGGAAAAAGTTGACGATCAAGATCAAGATGAATGCAAACCTTCCCTTTAGCAATTTTTTCTAGTCCTTGTAAACCATTGGCTCTAATTTGGGGATTAATAATATTCACTCCACATTCAACAAGATCTTCCATAATCTCTAAGATATGACCATCAGAGTGTAGATAAACATATACTCCTTTATCCTGGCAAGCACCAAATATCTTAGCATAACAAGGCTTAAGATATCTTCGCCAGTCGGAAGGACTAATAGGTAAAGATTTCTGAAGTCCTAGGAGGCTGGTGAAGAAGTAGTTTTTGTAGAGGTTTCATTTATGAAACTCGCTCTGTTAAAGAGTCCGATGAATCGGACCGCTACAATATTTGGGTTTTTCACCAGCCTTCTAGGTCGTCTCCAAAATAGATAATTTCCGCTCCAATCTCTACCCATTTATTTACCAATTTTAAGTTATAATTTGAAACCATTTAGATTAGCCGATTCAATCTAGGATCTTGGACAGCTATGTCCATCATAAAATTGGTAAATCCTCACAAATAATAAAGCCACATATACATAAATCCATGCACTAAGCTCCCGCCTGCTAATTTTCCCTCTTTTTTGGGCTTGCTCAAGCTGAGCTTTTCTTATTTCCAGTTCATCTTCATTCTTCACCCCTTTGACAAAGAGCCTAAGAAATACGGATAGAATCCTCCTTCGATGAGATCACCAGTACATATTAGCCTCTTATTTTAAAAAACTCCTCACTTATAGTCAAACTCATTTACCATCTTGGAGACAACTCTTATCCGCTCTATATCAGCAGGGGGTGGAAGCTCATCTGATATCCCTAAGATTAAATTGGGGGGAAATATATCTAAAAGCTTAGCGGTAAACTGTTCCAGATCCTCACGGGAATATTGAGGCAAAAATAAAATAGCAGGAATACCATCAATAAGTATAGTATCTCCCAAGGCGTCTTTCAGCTCCTCTAAGGTCACATCCCCCTGAGGCAAAGGAGTAACCGCCTCAATGCCGTCAAAGCCAGCTTTGCTTATGAGAGGTAGGAGCGGTTTTAGTGAGCCATCCATATGGATATGGCAAAACTTACCTTTTTGGTGAACCTGGTTTGTTCTTTTCTTATAATAAGGAATGAGGTATTCCTCAAAAAGAGACGGAGAGTCAACATTTGCATCGATATTCTCCCCAAAATTCAATATCTTCAAGGGAGTGTTTAATATGATCTCGTACATTTTATCATCATATTCTTCAATTATCCTTAAAAAACTCTTTATCTTATCTGGATAATCATTTAAGGCATAAATCGTGTTTTCAAATCCCATATAACTGATTATTAACCTCTGCAGGGGTGAACGAGGATAAAAGGATTGAATCACTCCTTCTTCTCCAAATTCTCTATCGGCTATCTTAAAAGCATCTAAGTCAAACTCAAACTTGGTATCGTCGAGGATATACTCCATAATTTTTATATCACTTAAAGTTTTTATAGGGTATTCAGTATGATATCCATGTCTTATTACTTCCTTTAAACTGCCCACGGCAGTCTCATGGATGATAACTCTCTCCTCTCCTTTATCCCTGGATTTTATCTTTACTTTCTTATTTTTAACCTTAAATATGTTTACTCCCAGGACCTCCTGGGGATATCTTGGGGAGATGCCTAAATCATCGTAAATCTCGATCATACTCTTTTCTTTATATGGTTCAGGAACATTGCCCTTATAGGGTTGGATAACGCTATATAATGAGTTAAGGAGGGAATTGTCTTTATAGCCGTTCGGAAGCCTATTTTTTAATCTATTGCCATAATACCAATAATAGATTCTTGGTTGCCAGACAATCCTGTCTATCTTCTTCCTCTGAAATGTTCTCAGTATTCTCTCTCGAGTATTCATGCATTTTTTCCCTTAGATGTTATTGTTTGTGGGTATCTTGTGCTCCTCATAAGCCTCATGCATCGCCTCCACATTCCTCAACGGTGTACCTTTATCTATAATCCATCCCCTGAATATAAAACCTCCTTTTTTCCTGACAAAAAGATCAAATATATACTTCACATACTCTTTTACCTCTTTTACTGTTCCTTTGGGAAGTATATACTGACGGTCGATATCTGCGAGAATGCACATTCTCCCTCCGGTCATCTCGGCTAACCGGGGAAGGTCCATACCGGAAAATTGAGGATTAAAGATGTCCACTCCTATTTCTATTAAGTCAGGGACTATATCCATCACTGTGAAATAACACATGACGATTAACACTATGAACAGTTTTGAATATTCTCTTGTAATAGGGTTCAAAGAGCCTCCTCCATCGCTCAGGTCTAATCATAAGCTGATCCTGAATCCCCCAATCATCCGCAAAAGCGATGCAGTCCACGTCAAATTCTCTCCATAGAGACCTCTGAAAAAGTCGAAGCAATTTACCTAAAACTCAGATCTGAAAAGACCATCAATCTTTTGACTTGCTTTTCTTAACATATATTGGGTTGGCGAAACAAAGAAGATTTCTCTCTTTATCCGCGGCGTAAATTTCACATCTATACCAACTATCTTCGAGTTTCTTATTATCGAACTTATCAGAAATTGGAATATCAGAAAAACCCACTATCAGCTCCTCTTTAGGAGAAAGATCTTTTTCAAAAAAAACAGAACCATCTCTGATTATTTTCAGTTGAGCGAAAGTTTGTAAGTTTTCCACTTTTATATTGAAACGTATAGACTCTTGTGCAACTGCCTCTATTTCATCTCCGCACATGTAATTCTTACCCCAATGTTCTGTCCAGAAAAATACCGTCGGCCCTGAACTTACAAAAACGTGCCCCTTTCTCAGTCCTTCGATTAGTTTATCCTCGCTGAGTAAGTTCGCATATACAAAAGTCTTTGAAATAGGTCCGTACTTAGGAACTTTGTCCACATCATGCCAGTCTCTGCTACTTACGCCAGTAACTCTTAATCCCTCATTCAGTAGTTTATTCCATAATTTGAAACTCCTACAATTTTCAATTTTCCCTATTCTCCACGAATTACACCAGACCTCTATCATATCAATTAGCCTATAATCTGTCTCCTTAAAGTTCCACCTACAGCCAGCACAAACCGGATCTCCTATGCAATAAGGATGAGCTATCGAGAAAAGAGCTCCCTGAGCGTGTACCTCATTGATAACATCATTTACGTTTCGAACATCCCCATTTTTACACCGCCAATCAACAGACGATTTCATTCCCAGGCCCAGAGCATGACCGAAGAAGGTTGTTATCTCAATACCCTTTATTATAGGAAAGCTGCTATCTTGAGGAATAGAGTCATATCCGCTAACTAGGTTATGGTCAGTTAGAGCAAAGAAGTTCAAACCCTCTATTTTTGCCTTCCGTATTATCTCCTTGATGCTATTTTCCCCATCACTGTAGTTAGAATGAACGTGCAATTCTCCAGCATACCACCGATTTTCTCCTTTGACGATAGTTTCTCTTTCCTCTATTTTAGCTCTTGCGACAATTTTTTCCTCTTTTTTAACTTCGATTCCTCGTCCAGATTCCTTACCAAAAAGTAAAATTTCCATTTCATAATGACACTTCTTTGTTACAACACTAGCTACAACTATTTCTATCATCCACATACCTGGCTTTATCTTCCAGGGTGTAAAACCCGGACTAGCTCCCCTTTTATTCACCCAGGTAACTTTTCCGACGGAGGCCAGATTTCCAACACAATTACCTTCCGTGTCATAAAGAAGCACATCCAAAAGATTACGAATCGGGTATACCTCATCAAAAAGCATCTCTATCTTCTGCCTGAATAACTTCTTAACTTTAACCTTATCATCTTCACTATATTCTTTTACGTCTTCCTGTAAAGCACTTTTGATTAGCTGTCTATTTTTTTCAGGATCCTCTAAAGCTCTGGGAGAATAGTCAAAAATAAACTGAATTTCCTGAATTCCCTCAGGAATCTTAAACTGGTAACGATAGAATTTCTTAACATCGCTCTCTGTAAACTCACCTTCTTTCTTGTACCAAGTTTTTCCATCTTTGTTCCGGGCTAACATTTTACATATCCTCATAACTTGTTCTTTTTCTCCTTATCTAATAAAGCAATTTCTCCAAAGCTTTAAACTCTCACTTTAGATTTATAATCGAGTTCTTTGATTTTCTTCTCTTTTCCAAGACCTCATCTAACAAAGTTGATAACCTCATCATCCTAAAATCCTTACCTTCTCTGTCTTGAAGCCCACATCACCATTACCTTCACGGTTCCTTCATCTAAGTAAAGGTAGATATTGGAAGCTTTGCCTGTAGCAGAACATTTTATTTTTTAAAGAAGGGAACTCCCTCTATAGTTTCTCCTTAAGAAAATTCACCGTTTCCCTCAAGACCTCCTCCTCCCAGTCCACTTGATTATAGGTATGGCCTGCTCCTTCAATTTTCCTCAATCGAGAAGAAGGTAGAACTTTTTTAAATCGATAGGCATGTTCAAGGGGAACGGTCTCATCCTCCGTCCCATGAATAATTAAGGCCTCTCCTCGATAGGTAGATAGGGTATCGAGGGGTTTTATCTGTGGAAGGGTGGCCAAAAAGTTCTTTCCTATCCTATTTCCACCGGAATCGATGTAGCTCTTTTTGACCAGCTCCTCACGTTGTTCTTCGGTTTGCTTTTGTTTTATAATTTCCTCAAGGTCAGCCACGGCTGACCAAAGGACCAGGCACCTGATATCATCCCTCTCAGTAGCCACTAAGCGAGCGATACATCCCCCCCACGGGGAGAAGAAGTAAGAGGTGGAATAATCAGGTGCTTAAATGAAGTGAAGCTTCACTTCATAAAACCATGGATAAAACTCCTATAATGTTATTTTACAAGCAGTTGGGACCCTTGTCAAACTCGGCAAGTCCTCCCCTTTGAGACAAATTGTTTTTAATAATGTATAATGTCTATATAATTAACCTAATTAATACTAAATTTGAGAAAGTTATGAAAGATTATTTCCTCAACCCTAAAGATCCGATGCAAAAAAGATACGAAGCCCTAAGGACCTCTTATGTCCAAGAGTTGACTTCCAGTGAAGTGGCCAAAAGGTTTGGCTATTCCACCCATACCATTAATGCCCTGAGGCGTGATTTTAAAAACAAAACTCTTCCTGCCTTCTTTAGACCCTTGAAGAGAGGACCAAAAGAGCATCGTTCCCAAACTTTCCTCTTAAAGAAGCGGATTATCGAACTACGAAAGAAGAACTACTCGATCGAGGAGATCGAAGAGACCCTGATTAGAGAAGGTAATTCTGTAAGCTACAAAACCATCTATCTCATCCTGAAGGATGAAGGCTTTGCCCGGCTCTTTCGCCAAGCAAAGGCTACCAGATTGTGACCGCAGAAAAATACAACTGGATTATGTCCCAGAAGCCAAAGATAGATCCTGACAAATGGATAGAATATGATCCAGATACTAAACTGTACGATCTTGGTAGAATCAAAGTAATTTCAACTACAGAGGCTATATTCAGAGCCATTCTGGTAGATACAAAGCAACACCCTTTTAGAAAAGTGCATTTGATGCAACATCTCCGTTAAGGGATTGATCAATCTTTTCTCAAAAGCCCTGAAATTCTCCCTCTTTGTCCACTGGATCAAAGATATCTCCAATCTATATCTACACCCCTCCGTTACTATAGCGTGAGTCTCCATTTCCACCTTCCAGAAGCCTGGAATTATCTTACAGGAAGTAAATCCCGGGCTACTATAAGTGCTACTTACCCTGACGGACCTCTCGGAATTTTGATCCCATCTGCCCACAAGGCAACCTTTGGCATCGTACAATGACAAATTCAAGAGATTTCTAAGAGAATAAGCTTTCTTCAGAAAAGATTTAAGAGTCGAATCCTTTTGTTCTTGAAGGTAATCTTTCACATACTCTTCCACATCCTCTCAGAGTATCTATCTTTAGTTCCTCCTCAGGCGGAATTCCCCACCAATTCCCGCTATAAAGGATGCAATCGCTTCTGTAAAGATTGTGGGGTCATTAAGCTTTACTGAATTGCACTTCATAACCAGAGGATAAACCAAACATCCCAGCCTTGGCCAAAATTCTAAACTTATAAAGCGTATAACTTACGATTTACCTAATTTCGAACATCTTCGGGCCGGAACCCTTTAAATGCGGATGTCCCTCGCAATTCCCCAAAAACCATCAAAGAATCCTTATTTTGTCTTTGCTTTCATTCTTTTACTGCACCAAGAACAATCCCTTTTTTAAAATATTTTTGAAATAAAAGATATATAATAATCAATGGAATTATAGAAACAATTATACCTGCCATGCGTGTATTATTAGCAACATTGGACTGGGCGGTGCCGGTAAGTTCCTGGCTGACAATTAGGCTTCTAAGCGCAATTTGCAGGGTATATTTTTCTGGAGAATTGATAAAAAGTACTGCTGGAAGGAATTGATTCCATCTTAAAACAAACTCAAAAATGGTAATTGTAACCAGGCCAGGAACAGCAAGAGGTAAATAAACCCGGAAAAAAATAGTAAAATCAGATGCTCCATCCATACGAGCTGCTTCTGCCAGCGATCTAGGGACTTGTTGAAAGTAGTTCCTTATAAGAAGAATACTGAAGGTAGTAACAATATCTGTTATAATTAAAGACGATAAAGTATCGATTAACCCTAATTTCTTCATGGTCACATAAAAAGGAATCATAATAAATTGAAAGGGTATCATCATTGGAATTAGCACAAGAACAAACAGTAGAGTTTTGCCTGGAAGTTTCTCGCTAAGTAATACATACCCTGCCATACAGCAAAAAAGAACATGGAAAAAGGTTCCTACCACGGCTACGATAGCATTATTGGTTAAAGGTATAAAAAATGCTATTCGCTCAAAGAGGACCTTATAGCCCACTATACTGGGTTCTCTTGGAAAAAGTTTAATGACATTCTCATAAGATTCAATGTCTGTTGTAAAGGACACAGCCGCCACATTTATCAATGGCAAAATCATAATCAGAGCAACTAAAAAAAGGAATATATTAGTAATGATGATATATATTTTTCCTCCGGTTGTAATCGATACCATCTATAACCCCATCATACAGAATATTTAATAACTCGTTTAATAATAAGAGTTAAAATAAGTGTACTTATAAAAATAACTACTGAGATAGCTGCAGCATAACCCATTTTAAACTCCTCAAGACCTTTAATATAGACATAGTACATTAAAACATCGACCTTTTGAGCGATCACTTCATTCCTCATAACGTATACCTGGTCAAATAACTTGAAAGCACCCATTACATTTAGAAGAAGAACTATCTTAAGGGTATCAAGGAGTTGCGGTATAGTAATGTAGAGAGTTTTTTTAAAACCTCCCGCACCATCTATCATAGCAGCTTCGTACAATTCAGGATTAATACCTGCGATAGAGGCCAGATACAAAATACATACAAACCCTGCCTGTTTCCAGAGATTAACTCCTATTAATATAGAACGGGCATATGCCTCCTTCGCAAGAAAATAGATCGGGTTCATACCCAGTAGAGTCCTAAATACATTTATAAACCCAACATCGGGAGAGAGAAGAAAAATCCATATTCCGCCAACGACTACCCACGAAAATAGATAAGGCAAATACACAACTGTTTGCAAAAACCTTTTCCACAAAGAAAAGGAAATCTCATTTATAAAAAGTGCTAATGCCATAGGAACTAGGGCTGTTAGAATTATATTTCCTGAACTGAGAATAACAGTATTTTTAAATACCCTCCAGAACCCCGGTGTTGAAAATACCTCGAGATAATTCTTTAATCCAACAAATTCACTCTTTCCTACAAAGCGAAAATTTTGAAAGCTAATTATTGTCCCATTCACAATTGAGAAATATATAAAAATAGAGAAATATAGTAAGGATGGTAATATCATGAGGTACAGCATCTTTGTTTGTTTTAATTTCCGAACGAAGTTCATTTGTTTTCTCATATGCGCCTCTTTATAAATAACGTAATAGTTTAGATTTCCTGAAAGAATAAGAGCACCTTGAGTGCTATAGTGGGCTGTCCATCCCAATGACTATTGGAGCGGTGACAGTTAGTAGGGAGCCGTACCTCGAGTACTTCCCCTACAGGGTCACGTGCACCGCCCAGAAAAAGACAAGGAGGATAAAAATGCATTATGTCGGAATTGATTGGGCAGATGAAAAACACGACATCTACATTACCAACGATTCAGGAAAAAAGCTAGCCTGCTTCGAGATTTCCAATGATCAGAAAGGGATGCTTAAACTCTTAATTAAGGCCCAAAAACTATCCCAAGATACATCCTCGGTCCTCTTTGCGATGGAGAAAAACTCAGGCCCCTTGGCTGAATTTATCCTCAACCACAACTATATCCTCTACTCGATAAACCCGAAGATAATAGACAGATACCGAGACAGACACAGGGTTTTTCGGAGCAAAGACTGACCCCATAGATGCTATGGTGCTTGCCCACATCCTCAGGACCGATCGGCACCAGTTTCGCCCCCTTCTTCCTGACAGCGAGCTAGCAAGGAAAATAAAGCTTCTCACCAGAGATAGAGACAACCTGGTCAAGACAAAGACCAGAATCCTCAATAAGCTAAGGGCTAACTTGAAAGAGTACTTTCCAGCAGCATCCAGAGCCTTCAAGAGCTTAGATAAGAGGGAGGTGATCAAATTCCTTAGAAAGTATCCCACCTATAAAGAGACAGCTCAGATGGGAAGAGAGGAGATGAAGAACTTTTTCCGAGGTTCAGGACACAGTTTCAAGAAGTTAGAGAAGACTCATAGCATCCTTCAGGTTTCCTCAATTCAAGTTCCCCAATTCATTGTGGAGGCTAAAAAAGGTATACCCTGACCCTTCTGGCCCAGCTTCCTCCCTTAATTGAACAGATCAAGAAATACAAGGAGGAAATCTCACGCCTTCTGGATAAGTATCCAGAGAAGAATATCTTCAGAGGTCTTCCCGGATCGGGTAACACTCTCTCTGCTAGGCTTCTAGGAGAGCTGGGCGATAACAAAGCTTCTATCAAGAACTAAAAGAAGAGTAAATAGACTTCTTAATGACCCGAAGAAAATAGTTATAGGAAAAGAGCATCAACTTAGAGTAAGATTCCCCTCTACCTTCTTTATGCTATCCAGAGAGAATAAAAAGATCTTCCTTATTCCTGCCTGCCCCACATCCATTCAGGCAGGCAGGAAAGATGTAATAAGAAACAGGGAATCGTTTTATTTATATATCCCCACTTCTTTAAATCTTCTTTGCATATTTCTAATGCCATCTTCAGCTGATATATCACCGAGGATTATTTTGCCAGCTTCGGATCTTACAATTGTTTCCCAGTCGGATTTATAGGGCGTCACCATTTCTGGACGCGCATACATTCTTATTATCTCTGCAGCCGCCTCAAATCCTTCCAGCTCACCGAACGGATTTTCCCATTTCAAAGATTTTGGCTGGGGTGCACCGTGATCCATAGCATGAGCTTCACCAATATCGGTGAGGGTATACTTCCCATCAACATCAACCTTGTAATCATGATTAAGTATCCCCAGTGTACTTAAAATGTTTCCCGCGTGTGCATGCCAGAATTCAAGTATTCTAAAGGCCAGATCTTTATGCTTTGAAGATTTTGGAATAATCATCAAACCATCCTCTCCAGCCATCAGCAGCCTTCCTCCAGGACCTTTTGGGGGAACAAGGCCTCTTGCTTTGAAGGGACTGTTAGGATTCTCAGCTTTTACCTGCTGATTAAAGAGACCGACCCATGCAGCCCAGTAAAAAGTCATACCTGCTTTGTCTGTCATAAATAGATTTCGAAAGTTCGAAGACTTATTAGTAACGAAGTTCGGCTCAAGTATCCCTTCTCTGGAAAGTTTTGCAAGCCATTTATATACAGGTATTGCTTCTTCTGTTGCCCAAGGTGCATATAGATTTCCCTCAGCATCTCTCTCAAACCCTCTCATTAAACCATAGGCACCAAAAAGACCTGTGGTCTCATAGAGAGTGTAGCCAATAGCAGCGCCATAGGTATCATCCTTGCCATTTCCATCAGGATCCTGATCAGTAAAAGCTTTTAGAAGATCATAATACTCATCAAAATCCTGTGGAGCAGCAAATCCAAGTTTTTCCATCCAATCCGCTCTCACAATAGGGAGACATCCCTGCTCAAATTTATTAAATACCCCATAGATCTCCCCATCTGGCTGCCTGATTCGCTCCCACTCAGATAAAGGTATAATCTCTGGATCAGTCAATATCTCCGAGCGCATGATCCTGCCGGTAAGAGGCTCAAACAGCTCCGGATTCTGCTTATACAGTTTTTGAAAAAGCGAGACACCCATATAAATAATATCAATAGGCTCTCCTGTTGCAAGCATAACAGCTACTTTAGTGTTATATTCACTGGACGGTGGCTTAATCATTTTCACTTTAATGCCCGTTAATCTCTCTACCTCCTTGTTAAAGAGAGGTATCTCTGTAGGCTCTCTTCCACCCTGCACAGAAGTTACCCAAACTAACTCTTGTGCATAAACAAGACTCGTTGTGCAAGAGAACAAAACAAACACCAACAAGAGTAACACTTTCCCAGCATTAATAAAATGTTCTGTTTTCATATTCTTTCCTCCGACATTGTTCATTCTTCTGTGGACAGCTCTCGAAAAAGAAAATAATTTTTCAACACTTTCTTTCTTCCAAAGCCCTCCTTTTCCCAAGCTAATAGGCCTATTTATTTTCTTATCTCTCACCTCCCCTCTAGCCTTATTTTTAGCCCTTTCCTCCAAACAAAAGAACCAACCTTATAATTAAGTTATCAGCAAATTAACTAATTTTTCGACAGGATTCTCTGGCTACTAGTTTTGTATCCCAGAATCGGTGTTCTTTTTTTTTAGGCAAACCTTTTTCTCTCGCCCTTTTTATTGACCTAAAAGCTCCCCAAGCAATTTCCTTTGTTGGCTGGGCAATGGTAGTTAATGGGGGATTGCTAATGGAGGAAAGAGATATGTTATCAAAGCCAACTATTGAGTAATTAGAGGGGATGTTCTTGCTATCTTCTTGGACAGCTCGCATAGCACCCAGACCTACCAGATCATTTAAACAAAATACTGCTGTAAACCCATCCCTTGATTTCCTTGCAAGCTCTTTCATTAATTTATAACCATCTTTATAAATAAGCTTCCCTTCCTTAATTAGCTTTTTATCAACCTCTAAGCCATTTTTCTGCAGAGTATCATAATAGCCCTTTAATCTATTTATACTGGATAGAGTATTCGTTGAGCCTGTAATGCAGGCTATTTTTTTGTGTCCAAGGTCTATCAAGTGTTGAGTAGCCTGACATCCCCCTAAATAGTTATTGGTAAACATTACGGGAATATTAGCCCCGGGTACATCTCTATCCATTAGAACTATGGGAATCCCCCTTTTTACCAGGTTGTTGAGCTTTATCGCCTTTAAACCCACAGTACTTAGAATTATCCCGTCTACCTTTTGCCTTTCTAGAAGCTCTATATAAGAGAGCTCTCTGGTAATACTGTTTTTAGAACTACAGACTAGCAGTGCGTACTTCTCCCTGTAACAAACCTCCTCGAGTACATAGGCCAATTCCTGATAAAATGGGTTTAGAGCATCAGGCATTACCAGCCCTATTATTCTTGTCCCTCTTCCTCTAAGACTTTGAGCCCTTATATCAGGTCTATAATCAAGCTCCTTAATCGCTCCCAGCACTTTTCCCCTGGTCTCCTCTCGCATATAATCATTAACTTGAGGGCTCAGTACTCGAGAAACGGTGCTGATAGACACTCCTGCCTTTCTGGCTACATCTCTAATAGTTACTCTTGTTCTCATATTCTATGGTTGTGCCTTTATTGGACCCAGTTTATGATAATGATATCAGATAACGTTATCTGATATCATTATCATAATATATCATTTTAAAATTTCGTCAAGGGTCGAAAAAAATTTTTTACGGAACAATTAAAGTCGGGTAGTAGGAGTGGACAGGTCCTATCACCTAAATGCCATGCTGGTCTGACGAAGACCTTGGGCTTAGGTCAACTTCGGGGAGTCCAAATCACTTTATTTCTTAGCCAGAATTCTCCTCTTCTCTAATTTAGCATAGCAAGGAAGCCCATTTTGAGTAGGGATATTAACTTCTCCTTGAATAAGAGGGCGGACGTACTCAATGAATTCCTCAGTTACAAAATTTCCCCTTCTGTTTATCCATCTTAGCGGGACTTTCTTTTCCATATTAGCAACCAGGGAAAGCCTGGCTGCGGAGACTCTTCCCTCATAAACCTTTCCTTTTCCCCTCTTTATGGTAATCATATAGCCACTTTTACCTTCCAGGGCTAACTTGACAGCTTCCTTCCCCACCAAATATGCTTCTTCCATGTCAACCCGGGAGGCAAAATGCACAGCACTCTGCTGACAGATATCCGGCTTGATTGTCCTGGTCTTTAGCTTGAGTCGAGACTCTACCAATTCCTTTAGATAACCGGAAATTCCTTCCAACTCAGGATGGCCAAAAGCATCAATAGATACCCCATCCTTCCTGGCACAAACATAATTCCCTTTTTTATCTCGAAGACCCTCACTCACTACAATAAAAACCCCACCAATTTTGTGATAGACCTCTTTTACATCTTTGATGAACTTGTCCAGAGAAAAAGGTATTTCTGGAAAATAAATCAAGTGGGGAGCATCCTCTTTGGACCGCTTAGCCAGGGCACAGGAGCCAGCAAGCCAGCCTGTATTTCTACCTAACGTCTCCAGTATAGTTGCCGATTCCGAACCATAGAGGCTTTCCAGGTGACGTCCCGCCTCCATTACTGAAACTGCTAAATACTTTACCGCGCTAGCAAAACCAGGGCAGTGGTCGGTAAGAACAAGGTCATTGTCTATTGTCTTGGGAATTCCAATGACCTTCAGTTGGTAGTTCATTCTCTTAGCTGCCTCATCTACCTTATTGGCAGTATCCATAGAGTCATTACCTCCGATGTAGAAAAAATACCGAAGATTGTATCTCTTACAAATCTTGATAATCTTTTCAAAATCCTTTTTGGATTCACTCCATGATTTCAGTCGATATCTGCAGCTTCCTAATGCTGCCCCGGGAGTAATTCCTAAACCATCAATGATAGAGGCTTTCTCTCTCCTCAAATCGATTAATTCCTCCTTAAGTAGACCCAAAATTCCATTTCTGGCCCCGTATATTTCTTCTATTTCTTTATGTCCTTGTGCTTCCTGGATAACTCCACACAGACTCTGATTAATAACTGCTGTAGGACCACCTGATTGAGCAACGATACAATTTCCTCTCATTTTGTAACTTCCTTATCGTATTTCACCGCAAAGCATAAAAGCGTAGAACGTAAAGCGAAAAATGCAAAACCATAGCGTAAAACTTAAAATTAAAAGACTGAACGTATTATTACTCTATCTATCAAGGTTATTAAGTCCTTGGATGTATCCATTTTAACTTTCAAACGCAAGAACAAATTTTAAATTTTGAATTATGGTTTTTCGCTTTTAGTTTTTAGCTTTACACTATACTGGACACTCGTTTCCCCTCACCCCTTCCCTCTCCCCACGGGGGAGAAGGGAATGAGTATTGAGCGCGTAGAACTCAGACCCTTCTCTCTTTCTCTCGAGCAACAAGCGACTAGCAGCGGATTCACCACTTACCAATTAACCACTCACCAATTACCATCTTATCGTTGTTTTTTTCGATGAACTGTTTGGCCACTGCCTTTTGGGAAAATAATTATAAGCAAGAAAATATTGGTTAATTACAGCATTAGGCCATCTACTGATAATTACCATTTTTTTCTTTTTTAAAAGTCTACGTGAATCTATACATTGGGAAAAATTAATAAAATCTTTATAGGTTCCTTCAAATCTCTTAGGCCAATTTCTGGCAAGGGGATGGCCTGGATTTCTAATGCTTTTACTTAATTTTTGGTATCTTTCAGGCATATTTCTTACTTTAAGTCTTTGATCAATTTTTTCATACACAGCTTCCGGCCTTAGCGTCTCCCATCCCAGGGGTAAAGATCCATGTCCACCCCATTGAACGCTTATTCTTGCTCTTTGATGATGCAAGTTGGCATCCTTAACCGCCTCTCCTGTAGAAAAGATAGCCCTATGAAAATATGTATATACTCCGGTTACTTTTCCATTGTTTCGGTCAAATTCTATCCATACCACTTCATGGTCCGAAGGATCATTATCTCCTGGATGGTCAATATCATCTTCCCAGAAAAGGTTATAAGCAATAATTGGTCTTTTCGGATGGATTACTGCTGCCAAATCCTTGAGGTCGAAAAACTCCTCTGGGTTTACAAAGAGCCTTGGAGCATACTTATTTGCCAGTTTTAGATCATCCTCTAATACAAGGCGGGGAGGGTCTAATTTCAACACCGCTTTATATTCATTACTTGCTTCCGCTAACCTCCTCATCAAGTGATAGGCGTAGCCAAGGCGATAGTGATAAAGAGTATTATTGGGAGCAAACTGTAAACCTTTCTTATAGTTCTCGATAGCGCTCTCAAAAACGATGGGATTTCTTCCATAAGCATCATACATATCCAGATACATATCTCCTTTTTCAAAATAGCTCTCACTCATCTTCCGTCTCATATCAGAAATACTACAACTTTAATCCATCTTGTCCAGTTTTATATGCTTTCTCCAAGATATTGACTTAGACATAGGGAAATGATACTATCCAGATAATGAAGAAGAAATATGAATTTATCAACCATACGGCTGATGTGGGAATTAAAGTATGGGGAGAATCTCTGGAGAGCTTGTTCGAAAATGCTGCTTACAGTATGTTTGATATTTTAACGGAACTGGATAAGGTAAAGGTGAAAGAGTCTCTAGGGGTAGAAATTGAAGGAAAGAGGACAGACGAGTTATTGGCGGATTGGCTGCGAAATCTCCTTTACAAATTTAATGGTGAGGGATATCTTCTGAGAGAGTTCAATATAGAGGAAATTAGCAAAAAAGACCTTAAGGCAAAGGTGGGAGGAGAAAAACTGGATTTGTCTCGCCATACCTTAAAAACAGAAATAAAGGCAGTCACCTATCACGGCCTTGAAGTTAAGGAGACAGCCAATGGCTGGGAAGCACAGGTAATATTTGATGTATAGTAGAAAACAGCGTATAGCGTTTAGTCAAGATATAAGAAGGGAAAAAGTTTCTCTTCTATGAATAAATCCTAAATTCAAAATTCTAAATCCTAGACAATATCTAATGACCAAAATTCTAAACAATACGATTTAGAAAAGCAGACAGTTTTGAATCTAAATATTTGAATTTTGTATTTGCTTAGAATTTGAGATTTATTTAGAATTTGGTGCTTGGAATTTGAGATTTGGAATTTATATGAAACGTCTTATATATTTTCGCTTATCTGTAGAGGTTTGATTCATCAAACCCGCTAATTTTCTGGCCTCATAAATGAAGTCGCTACAAGGGATGCGCAATTATTTATGTCGTTTCATGTAATTAGGATCAAAACTAACTAATCACTTTCATCTTGGGTATAACTACTAGATACGAGGTCTAAACAATGGCTGAAGAATTTAACTTGAAAAAAATTGATGATTATCGCTGGGAGATACCCAAATCAGAAGGGATGAGGGTACCCGGTCTTCTTTATGCTGACGAGAAAATGATAAGAGTTGTTGAGAAAGACCGCACTCCCTTACAAGTAAAAAACGTAGCCTATCTTCCTGGAATTATAAAGTATTCCCTGGCTATGCCTGATATGCACTGGGGATACGGTTTCTGTTTAACAAAAGATACTAAAGTGCTGTCTAATTTTGGTTTTTATAAGGCGATTGGAGATTTTGAAAAAGATTGGCAAGATCAAAGACTTAAATGCATAGATTTAAATTCTCAAAGACCGGTAGATACCCCCATTATAAGATTTATAAAATTAAAACCCAATCAAGTTTTCAGAATAGTCACTAAAAGAGGCTATAGCATTAAAGCAACTTTAGACCACCCCTTGTTTACACCTTTTGGGATGAAGCCTGTAAAAGATATAGCTCCTGGTGAAAAAGTAGCAATTTTTCCTTTTGAAGGAGTTCTATATAAGAAGCCTTCTTCTAAAATAATTACTTCGGAAGAAGATATTAATAAAATTTTATTAAAGTTAGGAAGGAAACCAGGAACATTTAAATTTGAAATAATTCCTCAAAAATTGAAAGGGCGTAATTTATTACCCCTGGCTTATGACCACTTAAAATTACCTTACATTTTAAAAATAATGGGATTTGTGTTCGGAGATGGTTCTATGAATTTCATTGGGAAGAGAAGGGACGGAGTTCTACATTTTTCAGGAAAGCCTCAGGATCTAGAAGAAGTGAGGAAAGATTTAGAAAAAATCAATTATACCCCAAGTCCTTTACATTATCAAAAAAGAAAAGACTCTCGATGTAGCAATAAATATTATAATTGTTGTTCATTTGCGGTTAATGCTAGCAGTCTAGTAGTGCTTTTAGAAACCTTAGGGGTTCCCAGAGGGAGCAAAGTAAGTCAAGCTTACAGGGTTCCCAAATGGATATTCAAAGCACCTCTATGGCAGAAACGTTTATTTCTTGCTTCACTTTTTGGATGCGAATTAAGAATCCCTCACAGAAGATTAAATAGAAGAGGGTATTTTAATGCTCCTGCTTTCCCTATGGCTAAGAGGGAAGAACTGATAGAAAATGGGAAGGATTTTTTGGAAGACATAGCAAAACTCTTAAAGGACTTTGGTGTAAAAAGCCTTTATATTGATAAAAGGAAAAAACATATTAATACGAAAGGGGAAATTTCTTGGGCATTAGAGTTAATGATTTCTCCAAAGCCAAAAAATCTTCTCAATCTCTGGGGTAAAATTGGTTTTGAATATAATTTTAAACGAGCGTACATTGCTAATGTAGCCGTTCAATATCTTAAATTAAAACAAAAAACTTTGAAAGAGAAAGAGGTAGCAATAAAAGAAAAAGTACCACAATTATTAAAAACTGGATTAAGTTATCAAGAAATTGCCAATCAATTAGTGAGCAATCCTCTAACTAAAAGATTTATTATAGATATTTGTTGGAAACTTAATAAAGGGAAAAAGATAATTCCTCGAATTCCTGCAAATTTCCCTTCATTCGATGACTATCTCGAAGATATAACTTCAGGACTTGAAAAAAGTGGAATGGTTTGGGATGAAGTTAAAAAAATAGAAAAAATTGATTATAAAAGTTTTGTATATGACTTTACAGTTACACATCCTGAACATAATTTTATCGCTGAGAATTTTGTTGTTTCAAATTGCATCGGGGGGGTGGCTGCAACTGACCCTGATGAGGGGGGAGTCATCTCTCCTGGAGGAATTGGCTACGACGTGAACTGCGGAATCAGACTGGTGAAGACCAACCTCACTCTCCTTGATGTACGAGGTAAGATACCAAATCTATTGGCAGCTCTATTCAATAATATTCCCTGTGGAGTAGGGTGCACTTCCTCACTTAAGCTACCCTTCCATGAACTAAAAAAAGTGTTAAGAAATGGAGCAAGTTGGGCTATAAAAAGAGGCTACGGTCTACCGGAAGACTTAGAGAGAACAGAAGAATATGGAAAAATGGAAGGGGCAGATCCAGAAAAAGTGAGTCAACAAGCCCTAAAAAGAGGGAAGAACCAACTAGGAACTCTGGGTTCAGGTAATCACTTTCTGGAAATTGACCTGGTAGAAGAAATATTTCTTCCCCAAATAGCTGAGGCTTTCGGATTAAAGAAGAATCGAGTAGTTCTGGTCATTCACTCCGGATCCAGGGGATTGGGTTATCAGGTATGCGATGATTATCTAGCAAGAATGCGCCATGCAGTTGATAAGTACCACATTTCCCTTCCTGACCGTCAGCTCTCCTGTGCTCCCTTGAATTCTCCTGAAGGGAAAGACTACTTTGCCGCTATGGCTTGCGCTGCAAACTATGCCTGGGTTAATCGGCAGATAATAATGCACTGGACAAGAGAGACTCTCCAAAAAGTACTCAGTCTTTCCCCCAGGGACCTGGGAATGGGATTAGTCTACGATGTCTGCCACAATATTGGCAAATTTGAAAAACATCTGGTAGAGGGAAAAAGAAAAGAAATCTTCGTCCATCGAAAAGGAGCTACCCGAGCCTTTCCTGCTCATCATCCTTTACTGCCTTCTATTTATCAATCAGTGGGGCAGCCAGTACTGGTCCCGGGAGATATGGGGACTAACTCTTATGTAATGGTAGGCACAGAATTAGCTATGAAAGAAAGCTGGGGAAGCACTTGTCATGGGGCGGGAAGAGTATTGTCTCGCTCTAAGGCCAACAAAGTAGCTAGAGGAAGAGAAATAGAAAAGGAACTAGAAGAGAAGGGAATTTTCATCCTTACTAAGGGGAGAAGGACCATAGCGGAGGAAATGCCTGAGGCTTACAAGGACATAAACGAGGTAGTAGGAATAGTAGAAAAAGCTGGACTCTCTAAGAAAGTAGCTAAATTACGCCCCTTAGGAGTAATCAAAGGATAAAGAATCAAGAACCGAATAGTATCCTGGCTACTTCTATCTCTAACTCATCCTCCAAGTAAGAGAAAAGACTAGAAAAGGTGTAGTCTATCTGGACACCCTCTTTTCTGATAATGAAACCTCTTTCTTTCTCGCTAAGCTCGGGAAGAAACCTTGTCTCTTTTTTATCCAGCCCTTCAACAAGAATTCTCTCCATTAAATCTTTATCTCGGGGAGAGACTAAGATTTCTTCCTTTCCGGAATCTATATTGGAGAGAAGAAGCCTTTCTGACCACTTAAGGTATTCCTCTTCACTTAAGTTATCCAATCTTTCTTTTGCCTGTCTAAATACTTTATCTATTAATTCTCTTTTAAAAGCAAGGATTTTTTTTCTCTCCTCACTTCTTGTCCTCATTAATCTTCTCTGTCTCTCGCCTTCCCCTTCTTCTGTCGCCTTTTTTATGAGCTTATCCTTAACCCTATCTGCTTCTTGTCTGGCTTTCTTGATAATCTCCTCTCTTTCTCTATCGGCCTCTTGCTTAATCTTTTGCACTTCCTGGAAAACCTTTTCCTTAATCCTCTTTATAATATCTTCTAAAGCCATCTATGTCCTCGTATCTAACTCGTATATCGTATAGCGTAAAGCTAAAAACTAAAAGCGAAAAGCCATAATTTAAAACTTAAAACTTATTTTTCTTTCTTTGAATTTAGTTTTGAATTTTAGGCTATGATTTTGCATTTTTCGCTCTACGTTTTACGCTCTCTTCTTTTCGAGATACGACTAAAGTTTTATTCCAATTACAAGAAAAATAGTAACAAGCAGCCCCAATACAGCATAAAACTCTACAAAAACAGCTAAAACTACTGCTTTCATTGACTCTGCCGGCTTTTTCACAGTAAGTCCCACGCCGGAGGTACAAACTCTTCCTTGATGAACAGCCGAAATCAGACCAAGAATAGCTATGGGAAGGGAAGCTAGAAAAAGACTCCAACCCTGAGCTGAAGTCAAATCAACTGGTACTCCTCCCACTAGATTGATCTTCATCATCAAGAAAAAAGCAGCCACAAAACCATAAATCCCTTGTGTACCCGGAAGAGCAGTAAGAATGAGAAATCTACCAAAGTTTTCCGGCTTTTCACTCATTGCTCCAGCGCTGGCCTGACCAACATAGCCAATAGCGATACTAGAACCCACCCCTGGTAAGGCCACTGCCAGAGCCATCCCTAACAACGCCAATGCCAAACCCATTTAATCCCCTCCTTCCTCTCTGGTGAATCGTATTTGGTGAATGGTGAATCGTTATAATCGTCCAATGAGAGTTGTTGCCATTTTGTTTAATATATCGATGCTTTCAGACAGCCTATCTCGTTTTTGTTTCACTTATACACTCCACTTATGAAAAATTACTAATTGAGTTTCAGTCTTAGCATTAATCGCTCAGGCAATTCTTGCCAATTGCATTTCGGGTTTTTGTTCTTCGACTATTCACTATTCACCATTCACGATTTACTGGTTTTTAATTTCCTTATTTCATCTCTTAATTGAGCTGCTTTTTCAAACTCCAAATCCTCCGCCGCCCCTTTCATCTCTCTCCTGAGGACCTCTACCAGATGAGGAATCTCTGAAGGCGGTATATATTCTGCTTCTTTATCTTTCACCATTACTTCTTCATATTTGTCGGTACTATAGGTCCCGATATCGGCTAAGATGGCCTTACGAATAGTAGTAGGGGTAATATTGTGTGCATGGTTGTAATCAATTTGAATCTTTCTTCTTCTTTCTGTTTCTTTTAAAGCCCTCTCTATAGAGGAAGTTTTCTCATCAGCATAAAGGATTACCTCTCCCTCAACATTGCGAGCTGTTCTCCCTGCTGTTTGAATTATAGATGTCTCCGACCTTAAAAAACCTTCCTTGTCAGCATCTAAAATAGCTACTAGAGATACCTCAGGCAAATCCAATCCTTCTCGCAGGAGATTAATCCCCACCAGAACATCAAATTCTCCTAACCGTAAATCCCTGATAATTTTCGACCTATCCATTGTCTTTACTTCGGAATGAAGATAGCGGACCTTTATTCCCAGGTCTCCCAGGTATTCGGTAAGGTCCTCAGCCATCCTTTTAGTTAGAGTAGTTACTAAAACCCTCTGCTTCTTTTCAGTTCTCTTCTTAATCTCTTCCAATAAATCATCCACAGGATGGATAGCAGGTTTCACAGTGATCTTAGGGTCCACCAGCCCCGTAGGACGAATAAGCTGCTCCGCTATTTGAGAACTTATCCGCAATTCATAAGGAGAAGGAGTAGCTGAAACATAGATAACCTGATTAGCTAAAGATTCAAACTCGCTATATTTCAGTGGACGATTATCATAAGCAGAGGGAAGGCGAAATCCATATCTTACAAGATTATCCTTGCGCGACCGGTCCCCTCCATACATAGCATGAAGCTGAGGAATACTCTGATGAGACTCATCAATAAATAATAAATAATCATCAGGAAAATAATCAATAAGACAGAAAGGACGTTCTCCGGGTGCTCTACCTGAGAAATAACGAGAATAATTCTCTATTCCTGAACAATAACCTACCTCACTTATCATCTCAAGGTCATAATTAGTTCTCGATTCTAATCTCTGAGCTTCTAATAACTTTCCTTGAGACTTGAATTCAGCCAGTCTCTGCTCCAGTTCCTTTCTTATAGACTCTAAGATATAATCCAGTCTTTCCGGAGGAGCCAGATAGTGGGTAGCAGGATAAATATAGACCCTCTCCAGGCCATCTTCCACATTTCTAGTTAAAGGGTCAAAGAAGGAAATCCTTTTTACTTCATCTCCCCATAATTCGATCCTTATCGCCTTTTTCTCGTAGGCAGGAAAAATATCAATAATATCTCCCCTAACTCTAAATTTTCCGCGAGAAAAATCGATATCATTACGCTCGTATCTAATCTCTACCAATTTCTTCAAAATCTTCTCTCGTTTTAATTGTTCTCCTATCTCTATTTTCAACAGCATTTCTCGATAATCTCTGGGAGAACCCAAACCATAGATACAGGAAACGCTGGCTACAATCACAGTATCTCGGGCTTCTAACAAAGAACGAGTAGCAGAATGACGCATTCTATCGATTTTATCATTGATAGAAGCATCTTTTTCAATGTAGGTATCGGTCTGGGGAACATAAGCCTCAGGTTGGTAATAATCGTAATAGGAAACAAAGTATTCTATATGGTTATTTGGAAATAGAGAAGAAAACTCACTGAAGAGTTGAGCCGCTAGCGTCTTATTATGAGAAATAACCAGCGTAGGCTTCTGTGTTTCTTGAATAATATGAGCCATCGTAAAGGTTTTCCCAGAACCAGTAACACCGACTAAAGTCTGTTTTTTCAACCTCCTCTTTATTCCTTTTACCAACTTTTCTATGGCCTGGGGCTGATCACCCCGTGGCTTGAGTTCGGTAACTAGCTGGAAAATACCTTTTTGCATGGGAAATAAACAGGCCTCCCTTTCCTTCAGAAGCACCCGAAGACAATTTCTCTCTCTGTCACTATAACTGGTGAATCGTATTTCGTGAATCGTGAATTGTTAATCAAACTCTAAAACCGTTTAGTTCCTTGTTTGCGATTCACTATTCACTAACAACCATTCACTATTTGGCCTGCTCCCCCAGAGTAAAAACAAGCAAAACACCTTTGATCTTATTTCTTTTCAAAATAAAACTCGAAAGTAACTATCCCCCACTGCTTCTCCTCTTCTTCGATTCGCTCAAATCTCCATTTCATTAGAGCCCGAGAAGCACACTCGTCTAATTCTGCCGTCCCTGAACTATTCTCTATCCTTACCTCACTAACCTCCCCGCCTGGAAGCACCCAACATTTCACTTCCACCTTACCCACGACGCCCTGTTTCTGTGCCCAATCGGGATACTCAGGTTCGATCTCTCTCAAAATTTCTCTTCCCCCTTCCCCTAGAGGGCCTTTAATTCTTCCTTGACCGCTACCCCCTAGACCTTCACCCTCTTCCTTCTTATAATCTAGCCCTCTTCCCTTCGCATAAGAGGTAGCTTTGGAAGGAAGATCGACTCCTTGCGGGAAACCTTCTCTATCCCTGGTACTTCTTTCTCCTGAGAAAAGTCGTCCTTCTCCCTGTTCAACACCTCTTGCCTCTGCTAGAGGATGCGAACCACCCACACCACCCCCCAGAGTTGGTTCTAAGCTTTGTTCAACAAGAGGAACTTCTATCTCACTTTTCGTAGATACCCGAGGAGGTATAGCAGGAAGCTTTTGAGCCGGTTGGGCAGATATTTTCACCGGAGAGACTTCAGGAAGAGTCGGTTCTATACTCTTTTCTACTACAGGAGTCACCTCACTGGCTTCAGGAGCCACCTCTTTAGGTTGCTCTGCTTCTTTCTTGGCAGGGGGAGTCAACTTGACGGAAGCAGGTTTTTCTTCTTTCTTTGCTGCAGCAATCACTTTTTTAACTACTGGCTCAGGAGCTGGCTTCTTGGCAGGAGCTTTCTTAACTAACGGTTTAGGAGCCGGGGTAGGTTGAGGCTTGACCAGAGAAACTTCCACATATTCTAAGGGAGGCTTGATAGAAAATCCCAGAGCAGGAAAGAAAAGAATAAATAGAAAATGAGCAGCAAGGGAAGTCAAGAGAATAAGTTTAAATCGTCTCTTTTCATTCACTTCATTTCACCACCTTCATATAAGAAGTAAGAATTCCCACTCTATCCGCTCCTGCTTGTTTAGCCAAATCCATTATCTCTACTACTTTGCCGTGTCGAACTAGCTTATCTGCATTGATCATAACCAAACCCTTTTTCCCTCCCAATTTCTTTTTCAAAAGAGAAACCAGATTTGAAGTTGTCACCCGGGTTTTATCAAGGTAAAGAACATTGTCTTTAGTAATAGTGATAATAATATTCTGCTCTATTTTTTCCTGTTTAGTAGTGGTAGTAGGCAAATCTACTTTTATACCTTGAAAAATCGTCCGAAAACTGGTAGTAAGCATAAAGAATATAATCAGTAAGAAGACTACATCAATAAGGGGCATTAGATCAAAAGCTGCTTCCTTTCGTTCAACAGCACGACGAAAACGCATTTTTTACCTCCCTATTAGTAGTTCTAGAAATTCACCAGATGAGCTTTCTAGTTTCCTAACAAGCCTATCTGTCCTATGAGTAAAATAATTATAAAACACCAGGGCTGGTATAGCTATACCAAGACCGAAGGCCGTAGTATAAAGTGCCTCAGATATTCCTGCTGCCAGGGCTCCTGGCTCACCTACTCCCTGCAGAGCAACCACATTAAAAGCCCTTATCATTCCTCTGACTGTACCCAACAATCCCAAAAGAGGACTAATAGTAACAACAGTCCCAAGAATTCTCAAATATCTTCCCATATAGGGTATCTCTAAAGAGCCAGCATCTATCACCGCCTCCTTAATTTCTTCTCTTCCTTTATTTATCTTTCTGATTCCTGCTTGAAGAATGCGAGCAGGAGGAGAAGAGCTCATCTCACATAAAGCGAAGACTTTATCTATCTTCCTTTCCTCGTTGCTCTTCAAAATTCTCTGCGCTTTTTCAATGAATTTGTTCGCTTTTCTCTCCATAGCACCCATGCCTATGAATTTCTCAATGACAATAGCCAGCACTAGTACAGAACACACCGCCAGCGGAATCATTAGAGGGCCGCCCTTAATTAAGAACTCAATCATCTTTTTGTTTTTCCCGCAGAGGATAGCCCTACTCCTTCTCCGGAATCAGACCTCCTTTACTTAGATTTTGTACACTGAGATATCAGCTTATTTGTTCTGCTCTGAAACATTTTTAATATTATTATAATAGATTTTTTTGTCAAGAAATTATTTCGTATATCGTATATGGTATATCCTATATACGGTTCTTGCCTATGTCTCGGCGATAATACATTCCTTCAAAATGAACCTTGTCTATAGCTCGATAGGCTTGTTGTGCTGCTTTATTAAGATTATCCCCCATAGCTGTAATCCCTACTATCCTGCCTCCATCAGTTATCAAAGAACTATCTTCTTTTTTCACTCCAGCACAAAAAGGAAATACATTATTCAGAGAGAATAATTTCTCTAGACCCATAATAGGCTTACCCTTTTCATAGGAACCCGGATAACCGCCCGAGGCAAGAACTACACAGACTGCTGCCTGGGAGTGCCATCTAAGATTTATCCTGTTCAGAGTTCCTTCCCTTGCCGCTAAAAGAATATCCAGTAAATCATTCTTCAGGCGGGGGAGAATTACCTGAGTCTCTGGGTCTCCCAGACGAACGTTATACTCTAAAACTTTAGGGTTTCCGTTCTCAATCATCAACCCAGCATACAAAACTCCTTTAAACTCTCTTTTCTCCTTTTTCATTCCTTTTAGAGTAGGAATTATTATCTGCTTCATTATCTTTTTATACAATGAGAAAGGAATAAAAGCAGGAGAATAAGCTCCCATTCCCCCTGTATTAGGACCTTTATCTCCCTCATAAATGGGTTTATAATCCTGACTGGAAACCAATGGCTTAATACTCTTTCCATCAGTAATAACAATAAAAGAGAGCTCTCTTCCCTTAAGTTTTTCTTCTATTACTACTCTTTTGCCGGCCTCTCCAAAAACTCCCTTCTCCATAGCTAACTCTATAGCTTCTATAGCTTCTTCCTTCGTGTTTGGTAAAAAAACTCCCTTACCAGCAGCCAGACCATCTACCTTGATCACCCTTGGACCTTCTTTCTTTATGTAGGAGATAGCCTTAGTTAAATCAGAGAAAATCTCAAAATCGGCCGTAGGGATGCCGTATTTCTTCATGAATTTCTTGGCGAATACTTTACTCCCTTCCAGTAAAGCAGCCTTTTTTGAAGGGCCAAAAACAGCTACTTTCTTTTTCTCAAGGTAGTCTGCTATTCCATTAACTAAAGGAACCTCCGGACCTACTATAATAAAATCTATCTTTTCTTTATTAATTAGACGGGCAAGATAAGAGAAATCATTCTCATACTCAATTTTCTCGCACTCAGCAACCTCTGCCATACCTGCATTCCCAGGAACAGCATAGATTTTCTCCACTCGGGAGCTCTGCCGCAATTTCCAACACAAAACATGCTCTCTTCCTCCCCCTCCTATTACTAAAACTCTCATTTTCTCCTCCAGTTTCGTTGCTAGTTGCTTGTTGCTAGTATCTCGTCAATTAAGCCTTTCAGTCTTCTGCTTTTCCTTTCGAGCGACGAGCAACTAGCGACGAGCAACTAGTTTATTGATATTCCAATAGTTCAAGTTCAGGATGATATTTAATCCAATGGCTAGGAAAAGCTTTTATGTGCAGAGCAATCCAATACTCCTTTTCTGGTTTATTCTTCAAGAACAATCTAACTTCCCAACAATGAAGGTCCCGCCAGAGGGAATATACTTCCTCTTCTATATTCTTTTTCTCCCAATCATAACGAAAGTAGGTAGACATTCTCCATTTTTCCCCCATACTAAAACCTCCTTGAGCAGTAATATCTGTCAAGCCCTCTTGAGGATATCGCTCCATTCCTACTTTTAGATTCCACTGATTGCCTTTCAAGCCTAGACTGCCCTTTATTTCCTCGTATTCTTTTCTATAAGGATTATAGACAAAATGGATATCGACATATTCCGTATAAGGTAAGGGAGAAGCCAGATAAAATTTTACCTCCACAGGAGAAAGTCTTTCTTTTTCTTTAGTTAAATCATAATTGACTTTCACTTCTCCTGAAAGAAGTCCAAGTTTCCCGGAATAAAGATAGTTTCTTAAATTAAATTTTATCAGATTTTCTGGATGGATTGTACTGGTTTCTTTACTATAATCTCCCAGGCTAAAGGGTAGTTCAGAACCATCTTTAACTTCGGAAGAATGATAATAATCTAAAGAGAATCTTCCTATGTGCGTGTAATTTTCAGATTTAACTGTAAGTTCAGAAAACAGATTTAATTCCTGGTAAGGGATACTCCGGTAACCACTCAGTTTCTCTCCTTCTCTTTCATACCAATAACCAAATAGATGATATCCTATCCTGGGTCTAAGTTTAAAATACCCAAGATTGGTCCAGGGCGAAGAAATGTCAAGGAATCCATCAGCCCGTAGAATACTTTCATCTTCCTTCTTGAAATTAGTAATCTCTACAGCCTCTTCACTATAGAGATAGGATTCATTTATTCTCTGGGAATCGAAATTAAGCTTGAGCTGGGGTAAACGCTCTATAGAACCTTTTTCGAAAACGGGATTAACTACTGGTTGCGCTAGAATACTTGCATTATAGCCTGATCCCCGATGGGCCAAGTATAAATAAGCAGTTTGGTACTCTTGGCCAAAATAATCTTTGAGAAAATCCTCATCACTCAACCGATTCAATCGGAGTTTAAGAGAAGTAGATTTAGAAAGACTCTGTTGATGTTCCAATCTAACCAACCACCTTTCGTCTTGCGTATCTTTCTCTTTGACAAAGTAAGTGCTCAGCTTACCTTTGCCTCCTTCAAGACGATAGGAAACGTCTATCCCCTCTGCCCACCCCTTTTCTTCTCTGTAATCCAAATGTAGCTTAGCCTGAAAAGAGGGAGAAGCATAAAAGTAATATCCCGTCTGAGCCGACCAACCAGCAAAATCACTGTAGCTAAAACTGGGAAGTATAAATCGATTCTCCTCCCGTAAATATTGCACAAGAAAGGGTAACCAAAAAACAGGTATATCTCCTAGACAAAAGGTAACATTATTCATCACAATCTCATCCTCCAGGCGGATACTAATCCTCTCTGCTCTTATCTTATAATGAGGCAAGGAAAGCTCACAACTGGTAAAGTAGGCTTTTTTCAGTTCTATTATTTCTGAGGAAAAATAAGCCTCTTCTGCCCTATAAAAAAAGAGACCTTCCCTTCCCCTTGGATGTTCAATTGTCCCTTCTCCTTTCTCTAGATTATATCTGAGATTCTCTCCTTCTATTCTTCGCGCTTTCAGTCTAAAAGTCACTTTATCCCAGGCTAAAAGTTCGGAAGTATGTAAATTTATCCTTACATTTTCTGTTTCAATCTGAACATCTTTATATTCTAAACTGACCTTTCCTTTTCCTATAACGATGGACAGGTCTTCACTCCAGCTAATGTAATCTGCTTGAAGGTTAATTTGGAAGGTTCTTTCTGAAGAAAAGGAAGGAAAAACCATAAAGAGGAAGCTTATCGCCATTGCAAAGAATAGCAGAAGAATAATCTTTCCTATTTTAAAGTCTAAATTTCTCTCCCAAAAAAATCTCCCTTGCTTTCTTGTCTTGGGTAAGCTCATCTCTTTTCCCGGTAATAAGAATTCTCCCCTGATATACAATATAGGAAAAATCAGTAATCTGGAGAGTCTCTCGAACACTATGGTCAGTAAGAAGTACCCCTATGTTCTTATTCCTAAGCTCAGAAATAATCGTCTGCAAATCAGAAACAGTAATGGGATCTATCCCAGCAAAAGGCTCATCAAGAAGAATGAAGTGAGGAGAAGTAACTAAAGCCCTGGCTATTTCCACTCTGCGACGCTCTCCCCCAGAAAGCAAATAAGCTTTTTGCTTGGCTAAATGGCTAATTCCCAATTCTGATAATAGATAGTTTGCTCTCTCCTCCTGTTCTCCTAAAGAAAAATTCAAAGTTTGAAGGATGGCTATCAAGTTCTCCTTAACGGTGAGGTTTTGAAAAACAGAAGGCCCTTGAGGAAGATAAGCAATCCCCTTTCTCGCTCTTTGATAAGTAGGAAGATGGGTAATATCTTCTTCTCCTAACAATATTTTTCCCTGATCAGGCTTGATTAAACCTACTATAAGATGGAAAGTGGTGGTTTTTCCTGCCCCATTTGGACCCAAAAGACCCACCACTTCCCCCTGACTCACCTTAAGAGATATCCTATTTACTACCGGGACCTTTCGATATCTTTTTACTAAATTGTCCACTTGTAGAACCACGAATTTACTCCTCTTCCAGTTCTTTCAATACATAAATTGCTTTGACAGGAGTTCCTTCTGCTTCAATTTTTTCTGTTTTAATCCAAATAGTCATCTTATATGCCTGAAGATCATTCCCCAATTCATCCTGGTAATGGACTTGTCCCTCCATAATTAACCTATCATCTTCAGCAACGTAAATAGCACTTTCACCATTAGCCTGCCTATTTTTCTCTTTCTGGATTACTTTAACGTTCCCCCTGGCTATAATTTCTTTCAGAGTATTCTCTTCGGTTAGATAAACATCCATCTCATCTGCCTCTAATACTATATCTTCCCAGGTAGCCTTTACTTCACCTTTATAAGTAAATACTCGATTCCCATAATCTATCCTTTGTTCAGAAGAACTGACTACCAGCGTCTTTTGATTTGCCACGGCTGCTCCTGCAAAAATGATACTTAAAATAAGTACTAACCCAATTTCTGCAAAAAGACTTATACTTTTCCTCTTCATCATTTCCTCCTGGTATAATCTTCACTATAGGTGAAGATTGTTATTTGACTTTCTATAGTTTCAAGATTAAAGTTTCATTGGTTCTTTAAAAAACGCTTTTTGAGAAAACAGGAAGAGGGCTTGCCTCCTTTTTGTGTTCATTCGTAGTTCATTATTCATTGACCTGCTATCCATCTTCAATAAATTTGGTCACAGCCCTACTTTTTATTTCAATCTGAGATAAATCAGGATTGGCAGTAAGGCCTAGCCCTTCCACAATAATATTCTTTCTTTTTATGACGACTTTTTCCCCGGTCTCTAATTTCCTTTCTGAAGTTATCCATTTCATCTCAGAAGTAAAAAGCTGGGTTCCATCAAGATAAGAGACAAGTACAATACCTTCCTTAAGAATTAAATTAGAATTACGGTCTATTATTACTTCTCTTGTTTCTCCTTTAGAGACAAATTCTCCTTTATCCAAAAGATAAAATTTCACTTCTTTTAAAACCATTCTATCAGAAAACTGCACCCCCGAATCAGCCTCAACCTTCCAACTTTTTTCTCCATCCTCGTTCCACCCTACTAAACTTACTCCTTTGACACTTAAAAGAGGAACCTCTTCTTTCTCTTCATCCTTCCCGGCAGAAGAAACTTCCTTTTCCTTCTGCCAATATATAAGAAATAGAATAGCAACACTAACTACCACTAGAATTAAAATTATCAATCTTCTTTTTCCCGAAATCACCAACATCTTTCCCCTTCTTCCTTCATTTTAATTCTTTGCAGAGTCTTCCATCTTTTTCTAACTATGGGAGGAAAACATTTTTTACGGTGAAAATACTCTCTTAGAAATCTAATTGTCTTCTCATCGGAGGGGTAACCTGAGCCTATATCTCCATACTGCTTTGCAAGTTCAGATATTATTCTATCTCTTTCCACTTTGGCCAAGATGGAAGCTGCTCCTACTACAGGATAGTTCTTGTCGGCAAAGTTTTCTACCACCAATCCTACTTTCATTTCAGCAGACAGAAGCCCTCTTATCTTTTTCTCGTAGGAAAGACAATTACGGGTAGGAGCATCTAAAAAAACCTGATTAGGATAAAATTGAGTAATTAATTTGGCCACAACTCTCAACTCTAAATCATTCATCCCCTCTTTATCTATATTCTCGGGAGAAATGACAATTAACTCATACGCCTCAGCCAAAGAATGGATATCTTCCTTCAATTTCTTTCGCCGAAAAGAGGTGAGCATCTTTGAATCCTTCACTCCTCTTTGTGAAAGTTCTGGTATATTAGACGAATTCATTATCAACCCACATATAACCAGTGGGCCTATTACCGGTCCTCTACCTGCTTCATCAATACCTAAAATCCGTTGCTCGTATCTCGTATCTCGTTGCTCGTATCTAGTTCGTATATCGTATGTAGTATATCGCATTCGTTGCTCGTATCTCGGTTGCAGTTTAGTTTTTAAATTTTCTTCTTTTCTGTCATTGCGAGCCTGCTGACGGCACGCGTGGCAATCTCCAGATTACTGCCAGCGACCTAATAGAGATTGCTTCACTCCCTCTCTGCGTGCGAACACGCACAGGCAGGCGTTCGCAATGACGTGGTCCCCAGAATATTTACACTTTTTCGCTTCGCGTTTTACGCTTTCTTAAACGCTATATGCTCCCCCTGTTTAATCCAAAATAATCATAGAAACCCTATACCTGAACATTAGAGTATCACCGAAGAAATTCATTCTATATCAAAGAAATACCACTGTCAACTTGAGTTTTCTGAATAATCTTGATATAATAAAAACGTCTTAGGACAATCTCGTATGTCGTATTGCGTATATCGTATTGCGCAATACGCATCACGCACGACAGAGCTGGTGAATCGTATTTCGTGAATCGTGAATTGTCAACCAAACCCTACAATCATTTATTTCTCTGTTTGCGATTCACTATTCACCATTCACTATTCACGATTTTGCTCCTATAAGACTTCTTCAGAAAATATGTTACTTTGAGTACCTTCGGTTCGACGAGTATATAATTGGAGCCCAAAAAATGTATCAGATTAAGACTAAGATTTTATTCAATGAGAAAATCATCTCCGGGCACTATAAGATGCGCTTGCATGCCCCAGGAATTGCCCAAGAAGCAAAACCAGGACAGTTTGTGCATATAAAAATAAAGGACGGATATGACCCCTTACTAAGACGCCCTTTTAGCATCCATAGATGCGAAGGTGAAAAAATCGAGATACTCTATAAGGTAGTAGGCAGAGGGACAGAGTTTTTATCCAGGAAGAAAATAGGAAATGAGATAGATACCCTGGGGCCCCTGGGGCAAGGATTCAAAATAAGCCCTGATTTAAAAAAAATTGTTTTAGTAGCTGGAGGAATGGGAATAGCTCCGCTTTATTTTTTAGCAGAGAAATTAAACAGAGAAAATATTCTCATCCTTCTAGGAGCTGAGAGTAAAGGAAAGATTTTATACGTGGAAAACCTTAAGAATTTGAATGTTAAAGTACAAATCGCTACCGAGGACGGAAGTCAGGGCTACAAGGGTCTGCTTAGCGAATTCTTCTTTCATCTTCTCAAAAAAAACTCTCAAATAGACTTAGTTTGCGCCTGCGGCCCTATCCCTATGCTCAAAAAGATAGCTCAATTAAGCCTGAAGTACAAAATCCCCTGTCAAGTATCATTGGAACAAAGAATGGGCTGTGGGATGGGGGTTTGTTTGGGATGCACCATAAAAGGAGAAAGTGGCTATCTGCGTGTCTGTAGTGACGGCCCGGTTTTCCAGGCACAGCAAATCCTCTGGAAAGAAGAAAGGTAAGTAGTTGAATATAGATCTGAAAACAAAATTGGGTCGGGTCAGTTTGAACAATCCTGTTCTGGTTGCAGCGGGAACATTTGGATTCGGAGAAGAATACACCGCCCTCATCAATCTTAACAAACTGGGAGGAATAATAACCAAGACAGTAACGCTGGAACCCAGAGAAGGAAATCCCCCCCCTCGTTTAGCAGAAACACCTGCTGGACTTCTCAATGCTATCGGATTACAAAATCCAGGAATAGATGTTTTTCTTAAGGAAAAATTGCCTTTTTTGAGTCAATTCGAGGCTGCGCTCATTGTCAACATTGCCGGAGAAAAAGAAGAAGATTATCTCACTCTTGCTGAAAGACTGGATGAGAAAGAAAAAATAGATGCTCTAGAAATAAATATCTCCTGTCCCAATATGAAAGAAAAAGGCCTTATTTTTGGCACCGACCCAGGACGAACTTTTTTGCTAGTAAAGAAATTGAGAGAAGTTACCAATATCCCTCTTATAATCAAACTAACGCCCAATGTAACTGATATCAGTGAAATCGCCCAGGCTGCTGAGGAGGCAGGAGCGGAAGCCTTATCATTGATAAACACTATACTGGGTATGTCTATTGATGTAGAGACGAGAAGGCCTAAATTAGGTAACATCACGGGGGGGCTTTCTGGGCCAGCAGTAAGACCTATCGCTGTAAGAATGGTACGAGATACTTTCCAAAAGGTTAGCCTGCCTATAATAGGAATGGGGGGAATAACCTGCAGTCAGGATGCCTTAGAATTCATTCTGGCAGGGGCCAGTGCAGTAGCTGTAGGAACGGCAAATTTCATCGATCCTAGCACAGCCCTCAGGACAGTTGAGGGGATCAAAGAGTATATGAAAAGAAAAAGTATTGAGAACTTCAGCGACCTAGTAGGCTGGCTTAAAGATAGCGTCTAGCGTATGGCGGATAGTCAAGCTAGCTCATAGCTTATAGTAAATTCAAAACATAGCTCATAGCTTAAGTTAATTAGGACGCAGATTTTCGCAAATATATGTCCCAAAAGGAAATTCCTATACTATCTGGTTAATTTGCTATTTGTCAGCTAATTGGTTAAATGGTTAACCATCACTCACCACTCACTAATTAACCACTCACCCATTATGGGTTATTCATTAGTTCCCGGTAACGAGTCACGACTTAGGACACCGGACTTAGAACTTCGGACATACAATGTACGAAGTACGAGGATACAAATGTCTGTCTGGTTGAAATTTCTTATCTGTGGTGCATCTATCCTTTATGTAGGCTACAAACTATCCTACTATGGGGATGTCATTTCTGAAAAAACAAATCTCAGTCGAGGCCTGATAGGATTTGTCTTTCTTTCCCTGGCTACAACCCTTCCAGAAATGGTTACCAGCGTTAGCGCTATAACCATCGTTCAATCACCTGACCTGGCCGCAGGCAATATCTTTGGCTCTATCGTGATGAACATAATGTTTATTGCCTTACTAGATTTAATCCAGGGAAGAGGCTCTCTCCTTCATACAATAAAGACAAGTCATATTCTTTACGGAGGTCTGGGTATTATAGCTATGGCTGTTGCTACTTTTTCTATCATGCTGCGACACGAGTTCGCAGGCAATCTGGGCCTACTCAATTTTGGATTGGATAGCCTTATTCTCATTATTATTTATGCCATTGGCTTGAAACTCATTTTTGGCCAAGACAAAAGAATTAAATCAGAGGAAAAAAACTCCGTAAAGCCATCTTCAATATACTCAGGAATTCGCCTCAGTTCAGCCATAACCCTATTTTCCCTTTGTTTTATTATCATAGTCTTCCTGGGAGTATGGTTAGCTAGTATTGGAGACGAAATAGTAATATCCATGAATTGGAGCGAGGCCTTAGTAGGCACCGTTTTTCTTGCTCTGGCTACCTCGCTACCTGAACTGGTAGTCTCTATAAGCAGTCTTAAGTTTGCCGCTGATATGGCCGTCGGCAATATTCTGGGAGCTAACTTTCTGGATATAATGGTCATCCCTGCCTGTGATATTTTCTTTCGCCAAGGAGAATTCCTCTCTTATGTAACTCCTAAACACACCATAACTCTCATTTTAGGTATAATTCTCACCGGCATTGTAGTTATAGGATTGATCTATAGATCCCGCAGATCTTTCTTAAAATTGGGTTGGGATGTCATAGCTATGCTGGCTACCTTTGTAGTAGGTGGATATTTCCTGATTTTAATAATGAAGGGTTAAACAAGAGATATGGATTGAGAAAATGGGGAAGGTGAAAGAGCCCTTACCGGTGAAGCTGGTAGTAGGTATGATTTCGGGGGAAGAAAGTCTATTTGAGCAAGCAGAGAAAAAACTTACTCAAGAATTTGGATTGGTTGACTTCACAAGCTCGCCTTTGCCTTTCGATTGTACCGACTATTATAAAAAGAAGATGCAAATAAATCTAAAAAGGAAATTCATTAGCTTCGCCAGCTTAATCGATCCAGCAAAAATAGTAGAGATAAAATTATTCACTAACCAGCTTGAGGAAAACTTCCTCTATCCTCACTCTAAGCAACGGCGTCTCAATCTCGACCCCGGATATATCACCCTGGCTAAACTGGTTTTAGCTACCAGTAAGAATTTTCAACACCGAATTTACCTTCGGAAAGGAATCTATGCTGAAATTACTCTTAGATATAAAAGAGGAAAAGGATTTACTTGTTGGGAGTGGACCTATCCTGATTATAGAAGCAAAGAATACATTGAAATATTCAACCATTTGCGAAAAATTTACTGCCATCAAGTCTTGCAGAATCATCCTTCCTTGACATAGTCAATTCTAAGAAGCGTCTCCGGATAAACTATTTCTGGCGCTGTGCTCGTATGTCGTATTGCGTATATAGTAGAAGACCCTCAAAAACACAACACAATACTATTCACGCACAACAGAGCTGGTGAATCATATTTCGTGAATCGTGAATGGTTAATTGAACTCTACAACCATTTACTTCCTTGTTTGCGATTCACTATACGCTATCCGCTAAACGCTATACGCTCTCTTCTGAGGAATATCTTTCGGTAGGCCATATAATTTCCTAGATCATCAAGGTTATTATTTCGAAGATTGACAGAACAGAGAAAAAATGTTATCAATATACCCTCTATTGAGAACCTGAAGCATCGGAATTTCAATGATTTTTTGATTTGACAGGGGGAGCAGGCCGAAGGCCGTTGAGGGGGAATGTTTTCCCCCTCAAATATCTTGAAGGGAAAGGAGAAAGTGAGTGAAAGTTTTTATTGATACAGCAAAATTAGATGAAATTAAGGAAGCCTGTTCCTGGGGAATAGTGGACGGGGTAACTACAAATCCGTCTCTCATTAAGAAAGCAGTGGATGCGCTAAAAGCAAAGAGCGAAAATATTGAAATGAAAGCCTATATCAAACAGATATGTGAGACAGTAGGTGAAGGTAAATCGGTTAGCCTGGAAGTGATTAGTCTGACCAGAGGGAAGATGATAGAAGAGGCAGAAATCCTCTATTATGAATTCAATAAAATAGCTGATAATGTAGTTATAAAAATTCCCATCAATACCTATAACGGAGAGGACACCACCTCTGACTATGACGGCCTCAAAGTCATAAGTGAATTAAGCAGGAAAGATATTCCGGTAAATGTAACCCTGATTATGAGCTCTGAGCAGGCACTTCTAGCAGCTAAGGCTGGAGCCAGGTATGCCAGTCCCTTTGCCGGAAGAATAGATGATTATATCAGAAAGAATCTAGATATAAAGTTTGAGAAACAAAACTATTTTGACTTTTGTCTGATGGAAGCCATAGGTGAACAGAGATTTTATGAAAGAATAGAGGACACCTCCGACAAGTCACCTCAATCAGTCTATCTTGACCAGGAAATAAAAAAATATATTGGCTTCGCTAAAGACAAAGGAATTGGCAGTGGAGTGGATTTGATTAAAAGTATTATGAAAGTCTATAAAAACTACAATATAAAAACGGAGGTAATCGCAGCCAGTATTAGAAATGCAAGGCAGGTAAGAGAAATGGCTGAGGCGGGAGCTGATATCGCCACTATACCATTTAATGTAATCAGAGAAATGATTGGGCATCCCAAAACTGCAGAGGGAATTAAGAGTTTTGTGGCTGACGTGGTACCGGAATATAGTGCCCTATTTACATCCTGAACAGAATCTGAAGCTGATTCAATATACTTGCTCCAGTAAAGTGAAGCTGAAGAATGTTATCTGCTCGAGGACATACGATGAAAGGATACAGGACAGGATTAGTCTTAAAAATAGTAGGCATTTCTTATACTCAGCTCGATTATTGGGCAAAAATAGGTTTTATTAAACCTAGCATAAAGAGCAGCGGTAAGGAGAGCAGACGCCTTTATTCCTTCACTGATTTGGTGCGGCTGAATGCCGCCAAAAGTCTCCTGGATAGTGGTGTTTCCTTGCAAAAAATAAGAAAAAGCCTGAATTATCTTAAACAACACGAACCAGAGATAAAAGAACCCCTCTCAGAACTCAAGCTTCTTAGCAACGGCAAAAGTATCTTTGCCCTAACCAATGATCCCAAAAAAGTGATGGATGTTCTAAATAAAAGACAACTGGTCTGGAGTATAGCTATTGACAAAATCTCCCAAAAAACAAAGGACGAAATTGAAAAAATAGGAAAAAATAGAAAAGAGCTAAATTGAAAGAAAAACTAGAAAAATGGCTAAGACAGGCAGAAGAAATTTTGGGTAGCTTAGAAAAAGCGCAAGAGTTAAGTGGATGGAAATTCATTCAGGCAGAATTAAAAAGAGCAGAAGAAATAGGGTTTGATGATAGCTCCTGGGAAGAAACTAAGGGAAATCCTGACTGGTCCCCGGCAGCCGGAACTTTCTGGCAACGCAGGGAACTTATTTTTCCTCCCTATATAGAAGGAATTTCCTTAAAAGGAAGTAAAGTAGATTCAATTATTATGGCTCCCTCAGGAATAGAGATATTCCTTGATGGCAAAAGCCTGACCAAATATGATTATTGGGCTGATATGCGCTCTCATAATTTAACCATTATTGAAAGAATAGAGCCCTCTCGAGAATATCTTTTAGCCTTGAGATTCCCTAAGGGAGATGGCCTTGGCGGGTGTGAAATAAAGCTCCGCATCCAAGCTCTGGACGAGATGGCCTTTGAACTTTCTACAGTGATGCAAGAGATTAACTTTGTCCAGAAAGTTCTTCTTGAAAAAGAAGAGAATTTAGAAGAGAATTTCTTAAGAGCAGTAGAAGCACTAAATGTGGAAGCTCTAAAAAAAAGAGACTGGCCAAAGATTCTCTCTTCTTTAAAAAAGGCAGAAAAAGCTCTAACCTTATTTCAATCCCGAGCTAAGGAATATAAAGTTTACTTGGTTGGACACTCCCATATTGATATGAACTGGCTCTGGCCAATGGAAGACACTATTGATGTATGTTTGCGTGATTTTGATACAGTAAATAAGCTTATGAAAGAGTTTCCATCTCTTCATTTCTCCCAAAGCCAGGCAGCAGTATATGAAATCGTAAGAAAAAAGGACCCCTCTTTATTCAATGAAGTCAAAAAAAGGATAAAAGAGAAAAAATGGGAGTCTACCTCCTCTACCTGGGTAGAAGGAGACTTAAATATGGCTGCTGGTGAAGCTCTGGTACGCCAACTTCTTTATGGCAAAACTTATACAAAAAAAATGTTAGGAGCTAACCCCAGAGTATGCTGGGAGCCAGATACCTTTGGTCATCCAGTAAGTTATCCTCAAGTTTTGGCTAAGGCTGGCATTAAATATTACTACTTTATGCGCTGCGGCAAAAAGCTGCCCATTTTCTGGTGGGAGGCCCCTGATGGCTCAAGAGTTCTTGCTTTTAACAGTATTTACAATGGAGAAATCACTGCCAAAAATGTTGTCTCAATCGCTACAGAAATCGCCAGAGACTATGCAATTAAATCGAGTATGTATCTTTTTGGTGTGGGAGATCATGGAGGAGGTCCTACCCGAAGAGATATCCTTACCAAAATGGAGCTTGATAAAAGACCGGCCCTACCAAATCTAATATTTAGTTCTTCAGAATATTTTTACGATGAGGCTTTAAAAGAAAAGACAGATTACCCCATAGTCAAAGATGAACTCAATCCTATTTTTGAGGGCTGCTACACTACTCACTCTGATATTAAAAAGGTAAATAGAGAAGGAGAAAATCTTCTTTTGACAGCAGAATCTTTAGCTACCCTAGCCAGTCTTTATGATTATTCTTATCCACACAGCTCTTTAAAAGAAGCCTGGGAAAAGGTTTGCTTCAATCAATTTCATGATATTTTTGATGGCTCGGCTATTCACTCCTCCTATGAATATTCAGGAAAACTAGGCGAGGAAGCAAAAAAAACAGCCCAAAATATAATTGAAGACTCACTCACTTCTCTTTCCTCCCATATCAAAACAGAGAGAAAAAACAAAAAGGCTCTTCCTCTCATTGTCTTTAATCAATTAGGCTGGTCAAGAGATGACCTGGTAGCTATAGAGATGCCCCAGGAAGCTTTTTCATCTTTTCACTTGATTGACCAAAAAGATAATTTAGTTCCTTTTCAAATAGAGGGGAAAAAGCTAGTCTTTGTAGCCAGGAAAGTACCTGCCTTTGGCTATAAGACTTACTGGATGGTTGAAGGAGAAAAAACTCCTCTTTCTGAAGCAAAGCTCTCAATTAACAAAGAAGGGAAAATGGAGAGTGCAGATTATCTTCTTGAGATAGAGCCTTCTACTGGAGTGATAACAAGACTCTATGATAAAAAGATGCAAAAAGAGATATTTCGTCCTTCTTCTCTAATGAAGGGAAGTTCTGATACCTATAGTATTGATAAGGCAAGTAATCTTTTGCGTCTCTTCAAAGAAACTCCTCATTCTATGTCTAGTTGGGTCATTGGAAATATAGAGAAAGTAGTGAATTTATCGAATGGATGTCAGATAAAGATAGAAGAGGAAGGTCCGGTAAGAGTGATATTAGGCATTAACCGTTCTTTCAACGAATCTCGTATCGAACAAAAAATCATTCTTTATCGGGATCTAGAGCGTATAGACTTTTTCACCAAAATAGACTGGCAGGAAAAAGGCTCCCAGAAAGAAGGAATTCCTATGTTAAGAGTCTCTTTCCATCTTGATTTTTCCTCGCCTGAGGCTACCTTTGAAATTCCATTTGGTCACATCAAACGGCCCGCTCTAGGGGAAGAGATGCCAGCCTTAAGATGGATAGATGTATCTCAAGCTGACTATGGAGTAAGTCTCATTAATGACTGTAAATATGGCCATCAAGTCCAGGGAAATATTATGTCCCTTACCCTTCTTCGTAGCCCTTATGAACCAGATGCTTTACCTGATGTGGGGATTCATCATATAGGCTATGCCATTTATCCACATAAGGGCAGATGGAAAAAAGAGAAGACAATAAGAAAAGCGGCTGAATTCAATCAACCTCTTCTTGCTCAATGGCAAAAAGTACAGGGAGGAAATCTTCCTTCCTCTTTTGGACTTTTAAATCTCGAGCAAAGTAATTTAGTCGTTTCAGGGCTAAAGAAAACTGAGGATGACAAAGGAATAATCCTGCGCTTCTATGAGGTGGAAGGCAAAAAAACCACCGCCACCCTTGCAAGCAATTTACCACTTGCCTCTTGCATAGAAACTGATCTTCTAGAAGAAAAGGAAAGGAATGATCTGAGCCTAATCGAGGAGAAGGTTCAAATAGAGGTTTTACCGTTTGAGATTAAAACTCTTCTTCTACTCCGTTAGACTCTAACGGAATTTGCTTGCCAAACCTCTTCTTTTTGCTAAGCTAGAAGGCTGGTGAAAAAGTGGTTTTTTGTAGAGGTTTCATTTATGAAACCCGCTTTGCTAAGGGGTCCGATAAATCGGACCCCTACAATATGGGGGTTTTTTACTCAATGAATATTTACTTGCAGTCTAAAATAGGTGAACCTAAATGAAAGTATCTGTCATTGGAGCAACCGGTTATACAGGAGTAGAGTTGGTTAAGATTCTTTTGAAACATCCTCAAGTAGAAATAGAAACCATAACCTCTCAGAGTTTTGCCAACAAAAAAATCTCTGAAATTTATCCCTCGCTTGTCACGGACCTGGTATGTCAGGAGCTTAATATAAATAAAATTGCCTTATCTTCTTCTTTTATCTTTACTGCCCTTCCTCACCGGATCTCTATGGAAATAGTGGGAAAGCTTCATTCAAGGGGGAAAAAAATAATAGACCTCTCAGCAGACTTTCGCTTCATTGACCCTTTAATCTATGAAGAATGGTATGGGACACCTCACCAGAAGAAAGAACTACTCAAGAAAGCTATTTATGGACTTCCAGAATTATACCGTGCAAAAATAAGCAGAGCTCGTCTAGTGGCTAACCCTGGTTGCTATCCCACATCGAGCATATTAGCCCTTGCTCCTTTAGTCAACAGCGGTTCAACAAAAGAGAATGATATTATCATAGATGCTAAATCTGGGGTAACTGGAGCAGGAAGGACACTCAGTCTGGCCACTCATTTTCCTGAAGTTAATGAAAACACTCGTGCTTATCAGGTGGTGGGTCACCGACACATCCCTGAGATAGAAGAACAATTAAGTAAATTAACCACGAGGGAAATCATTATCACCTTTGTCCCTCATCTTGTGCCTATAAATCGGGGAATACTCTGTACCTGTTATGCTGCTTTAAAGCAAAAGACAGACACAAAAACTCTGTTAAAGTTGTACCAGGATTTCTATAAAGAAGAGCCATTTGTAGAAATTTTGCCCCAGGGAAGATTCCCCCAGACAAAAGAGGTGCTTAATTCGAATCGGTGTCGAATAGGAATCACAGTTAATGAAAGAAGTGGGAGAGCAATAATTATCTCTGCCATTGATAACCTGGCCAAAGGTGCTGCTACTCAAGCTGTGCAGAATATGAACATTATGTGTGGATTTGAAGAAACAATGGGACTAATATAAAAAGATAGCAGATAGCGTGTAGCGGATGGCGTATAGATAAAGCGAAAAGCTAAAAGCGCAAAGCTAAAAACCATAATTCAAAATTTAAAACTTCTGAATTTTACGCTATAGTTCTTCATCTTGTGTTTTTCACTATACCCTATCCGCTAAACGCTGTACGCTAAAGAAAGAGGAATGTCCTTTAACACACATATGAATTCTTAAACTAAGGATAGAATATGAAAGAAATACCAGGAGGAATCACTGCCCCTAAAGGCTTCAAAGCAGCGGGAGTGCATTGTGGAATAAAGAAGAATAAACCCGATTTAGCTATGATTCACTCAGATGTTCCTGCTGTTGCTTGGGCTATGTTTACCAGTAACAAAGTAAAGGCAGCCCCGGTTCAGGTTTCTATGAAAAAAATTCGTAACCACCGTGCCCAGGCAATTATAGCTAACAGCGGCAATGCTAATACCTGTAATGGGAAAAGAGGTGTCAAGGATGCTCAAGAAATGGCTCAATTGGCTGCCCAAGAACTGGGAATAAAAGAAGATGACATTCTCGTTGCCTCCACCGGTCATATAGGCGAGCCCCTTCCCATGTGTAAGATTGAGGAAGGAATAAAGCAGGCAAGACTTCTTCTCTCTTCTAGGGGAGGACGACAAGCAGCTGAAGCTATCTTAACTACCGATACTTTCGCCAAAGAGATATCAGTGGAGACTGACATTCCGGGAAGGGGAAAGAATAGAGTGAAAATAGGTGGCATAGCCAAAGGAGTAGGAATGATTTCACCTAACCTTGCTACCATGCTCTGTTTTATTACCACTGACGCTTGTGTCAGTGAAGATGCTCTAAAAGAAGCAGTAAAATCTGCTGTCAATAAATCCTTCAATCAAATCAGTATAGATGGGGATATGAGTACTAATGATACTGTATTCATCATGGCTAATGGACGGGCAGGAAATAAAAGGATAAAAACGTGGCATAAGAAAAAGAAGTTAAGAGTCAAGGATGAAAATTTTGACTATTTTTCTCAAGCGCTTGACTTTATCTGTATATCCCTGGCCAAAATGCTGGTACGAGATGGCGAGGGAGCCACTAAAATAATAGAAGTAAAAGTGGAAGGAGCATCTTTTCCCAAAGATGCTCGCCGAATAGCCAGGGCAGTAGCTAGCTCCTCTTTAGTAAAAACAGCTATAGCCGGTGCCTCCCCTAATCCAGGAAGAGTAATGGCAGCTCTAGGAGCAGCTCATACAAGGATAGAGCCTGACAAAGTAGATGTTTATTTCAATGACCTCTTAACAGTAAAAAATGGTGTAGGAATAGAATCAATAAGGCCAAAATTGAGAGAAGTTTTAAAACAGAATGAGATAAAGATAATCATTCACTTAAATCAGGGAAATTGTCGAACTACCTTCTGGGGATGCGATTTGACTGAGAAGTATGTGAAGATTAACAAGCGGTATGTGTAAAGATAAACCATAACTCAGAAAAAATCAGAACTGCTCTGGAGGGGAACGGGATACATCAACTATCGCAAGATTCTATCAGTTCTTTGGCCATCCTCAGGGGTTTACTCATAACTCTGAAAGGAAGACCAACAATAAAATGGGAGGGATTTTTCTTGATCTCTCTAGCTAGCCTTACCGGTTTAGTAAGACCTCTTTTTTCCCAGTCAGAAATTAGATAGGAATAGAGTGCTGTCCGAGGAACTTCAAATACATGGTTACAGTTCTCACACTCGATTTTGGCGATGCAATCCCCAATATAGGTAATATTGGTTAAAGCCTCCTTGAAGCACCAACTGCACACCAGACTAGTTTTTATTTGTTTGACCATTTCTGGCTCCTGTCTCTACTTATATTATACAACATTTTTACAAATTGCCAAGTGTTAAAACGCCCCTGTTGTAGTGTTAATAGAATGTCATATATAACTATCAAGCCAGAATGTCCTACCCTAGAGATTTAATTAGTTAACTTCCTTTAGGTTTATCTTTTCTTTTTTGTACTTACCCAAATCGCTTTGTTTTAGAAATAATAATGCTCTTAAGAGAAAATTGTCCGCTTTTCACTTGAATCTCTTACGACTTCACCGTGACTGGCATCTTTTTCTTCGCCGATTCCATGATGGCAAGAATTATTTTGGTTATTGCAATACTTTCCTCTAATGGAATACGAACCTTTTCTTTGTGATATATCCTCTCAATAAAATCACGTATGCTCTCATAGGCAAAACCGGTTGGCTTACCGTGGATTTTGGGTTTACATATAATATCGGGATGAGAGGATTCGTTTTCTAAAAATCTTTCCAGAAGTGTATTATGGGAAAAGTCCATATTAAACATACCCCTCTCACCCGTTATATTCAGTTTGTAATCATTGACATATGGATTTGTATTGGGCAGAATCCAGCTATTTTCCATAGTGGCAACAGCCCCATTTGAATATTCAAGTATTGTCTGATATAAATCCGGGACATCTATTCCTTTACTTTTCAGGATACCTTCATAATAGACAGAATATACTCTTTTGACCTTTGCTCCGATAATCCAGTTTAATACATCTACAGAATGACTACCCAGAAACCACAAAATAGAAGATTTCTCTGCCCAGGAAAGCATCTCTGTTGGAACATAGATAATGTCATTAAGGCGAATGTATGCTGATACTATTTTTCCTATTTTACCGGCATCTATATCATCTTTTATTTTACAAATAGGGGGATTCCATCGATTATGAAAATCAACCATTAACTGAATGCTTTTACCTTTCAGGACATTCAATATTAATTCAAGGTCCTGGTAAGAGGTTGCCAGAGGTTTCTCGCATAGAATATGTTTATTCCTTCTTGCAGCAGCAACAATAGGTTCAGCATGAGCAAAATCAGGGGTAACAATAGCCACAGCATCACACTCTACATCCTCCAACATCTTTTCGTAATCAGCGAAATACCTTACATTGTACTTCTGAGCAAGTGCTTTAGCTTTCTCTTCCGATACATCACACACTGCAACAAATTCTGAAAGATGGTGACTTGAATATATTTCCGCATGAGCTTCACCCCATGTTCCTGCACCAATTAATACTATCTTTACTTTATGCATATTGTTTATCTCCAATAATTTTTTACTGTGTCTGCCTGAGTTTTAGTAGGATGCCTAATCCTTCTTCTATTTTTTGGGATAATTCTCCTCTTATCTTTCCTGACATTTCATTCCTCCCATGTACATTCATGGAAAATATTTAATGAACGCTGGAAGAAAAAAATATGGAGAAAAAGAGTGGACTAAGAATTCTATCTGAAGGGATAAAGCAATACTTTGACCGAGTTTCTTTCTTTAGCTCTCCTGAAACCTTCTTCCCATTTAGTTAAAGGGAGCTTATCAGTTACTAAGGAGCCAAGGTTGACCTTTCCCTTTCTCATCAATTCCAGTGCCTTAATCCAGGCGGAAGGCTTCTGAGTATGAGAACCAATCAATGTTATTTCTTTATCAAAAAGGATCTCGTCAAAGTCAAGGTTAATTGGCTGATGCACGATTCCAACTTGAATATATCTGCCCCTTTTTCTAACTAATTCTAGCCCTAAATGAACTGCTCTGGTAGCCCCGGAACACTCAAAAACCACATCTGCACCATAATCATCAGTTAATTTTTTAAGAAATTCACCTATATCTTTATTCTCTAGATTTATAGTCTCATCTGCGCCAAGTTTCTTAGCCAGTGCTAAGCGATAATCATCACCTCTAACTCCACAGACTATTACCGTCGCTCCTTCTGCCCTGGCAACTTGAGCAACCAATAAACCCAGAGGCCCAGGCCCTAAGACAACCACTATTTCATCTTTAAGAACTTTGGCCTGCTCCATAACAGCATGAGTAGCACAGGCTAATGGTTCACTAAGAGCACCAGAGGAAAAATCAACATTGGAAGGAAGTTTGTGGATACTCATTTGGCGAATAATAAAATATTCAGCAAAGGCACCATTAACTTTTGAGCCTAAGCCTCGACGATGAGAGCACAAATTATAATCCTTGCTCTGGCAAAGTTTGCATTTTCCACAAATATAGGCAGTTGTCTCTGAAGTTACCCTATCCCCCACTTTAAGCTCTTTGACTTCCTCTCCAATCTCCACTATCTCTCCTGAAACCTCATGTCCAAGAACTACCGGAGGCTTAACCGCAGAATAACCATAAATGTCAGTTCCACAGATTCCGGCTGCCTTCACCATAACCTTTACCTGGTTCGGTCCCGGCCCCGGCTCTGGAATATCCATCAATTCAATCTTATCCTCTGTTAGTTTCACTACTGCTTTCATTTTTGGCATTTAGTTCATAATTTATTGGCAAAAAAGAATGAATAACGACCCCCTCACCTTAATCCTCTCCCCCAGGGGAGAGGAAGAGGAATGATAGATCACGTCTCATCTCTTCACCCTGTCTTTCACTATACGCTATCCGCTATACGCCATACGCTAATTAGGGTATTACAGCGATCTTTATCCCCTCTTGATTTACCAGCATATCCAATACTCTGGGGAAATTGCTCAAAGGAAACTCATCTGTTATTAAAGAATTTGCATCTATTCTCCCCTGAGAAATTAGATTTAAGGCTCTCTTTACATACTGAGGAGTATGATGGAAGGTACCTTTTATAGTAATCTGTGAATAATGCAAGAGCTTAGTATCAATAGTTATTTTTGTTCCTGAAGGACAGCCTCCAAAAAGGTTGGCTATTCCTCCTTTTCTCACCATCAAAATGGTTTTCTCCCATACCTCAGGAATTCCCGTTGCTTCTATAGCTACGTCTACTCCCCTACCTTTTTCGGTGAGCTTCCTCACTGCCCCAACCGCATCTTCTGCTTTAGAGATGTCTATCACCTCATCAGCCCCCAGTTTCTTGGCCAGGCTCAATCTTTGTCTCTTTAGATCAGTGGCAATGACCCTGGCACCTTTGAGGCGTGCCAATTGAACATACATCAATCCAATGGGCCCTAATCCATTGATGACAACTGTATCCCCTAAAGCTATATTAGAATTTTTTACTCCATGCACTACACAAGCCAGAGGTTCTACTAAGGCTGCCTCTTTGTAAGAAAGACCGGAGGGGATTTCTAGTAAATTCTGGCTGGTAATTGGCCCCAGTACCTCTACATACTCAGCAAAGGCGCCGCTGAGCCTTAGCGTTATATTTTCACACATGCTCTGTTGGCCTATTTTGCAATAATAACAGTGATTACAAGGAGCAGAGTTTGCCGCTACTACCCTCATTCCTTCCTGAAAATCCTTCACTTTACTACCCACCTTCACCACCTCCCCGGCAAATTCATGGCCAAAAACAAAGGGAGGTGCAAAAAGAGGATGGCCCCGCAGATACATTTTGCGATCAGTGCCACAGGTCAGAGCAGCTCTTACTCTCACTAACACCTCATCGCCTTTAATCTGAGGAATCTCTATATCTTCTAATCTCACGTCTTTTATTCCATGAAATACAGCTGCTTTCAATCTATACTCCTCGACTTGTATATCGTATTGCGTATATTAATCCCCTCACCTTAATCCTCTCCCCTATAGGGAGAGGAAACTTTAATTCACCCCTTACCCAACTAGTTCTCTGACTGCCTCTGCTATATCATCCTCCTGAGGAACTGCCCCTTTCTCCAGTCCCGGCGAATAAGGAATGGGGATGTTACTACCGGCTAGTCTCCTTATAGGGACATCAAGATAATCAAAGGCATCGCTCTCCTCAATCTGGGAGAGAATTTCTGCTCCAAATCCCCCTCTTTTACAGGCCTCATGCACTATCAACAATCGATGGGTCTTCTTTACAGAATTGATTATAGCCTCTGAATCCAAGGGAACTAGAGTCCTCGGATCTATTATCTCTATGCTTATCCCTTCTTGCCCAAGCTTATCCGCAGCTTTCAATGCTCTTGGCACCATTATAGAGAAAGCTACCAGAGTCAGGTCAGTCCCTTGTCGCTTTATTTCACTCTTCCCCAGGGGAACGAGATATTCTTTCTCAGGCACAATTCCTTTCCGAGAATAAAGAAGTTTATGTTCTACAAAGATAACGGGATTATTATCACGGATAGAAGATTTCAAAAGTCCTAGGGCATCGTAAGGGCAAGAAGGCATAACCACCTTCAATCCTGGTATATGACAGAGAAGGCCCTCTAAGGATTGGGAGTGTTGAGCAGCAGCTCCTGTTCCTGAGCCCCCTGGTGTTCTAAGCACCATAGGCACGCAGGCTTTTCCGCCATACATATAGTGGATCTTAGCTGCCTGATTAATCAATTGGTCCATACCTATAGTGATAAAGTCCATAAACATAATCTCTGCTACTGGTCTCATTCCTGTTAAAGCTGAGCCCAGAGCAGCTCCTACTATAACCGATTCAGAAAGAGGGGTGTCCTTAATTCTTTCCTGGCCAAACTCTTCTAAAAGACCCAGACTAACCCCAAAGGCTCCTCCATATACTGCTATATCCTCACCCATCATATATACATTCTCATCTCTCGCCATCTCTTCTCTCAAAGCTCGGCGAAGAGCTTCACGATAGGTCAGTTCAACAGTTGGCATCTTTCCCCCTCACCCTACCCCTCTCCCCCAAGGGGAGAGGAAATATACAACATTTCTTTCTGCTTTTTGGTTTTCACTATACGCTAAACGCTATCCGCTATACGCTGTCTTTAGTTAGCATAAACATCTTGTTCCAAGGTTTTCAGGGAGGGAAAAGGGCTTTTTTGAGCAAAGTCCACTGCTTCTTGAATAGATAAATTAACCTCCCGCTCAATCTGCTCGGCCATCTCCCTCATCAGATACCCTCTATCCAGAAGATACTTTTTAAATCTTTCTATAGGACACCTCTTTTTCCATTCCATTACTTCTTTTTTTGTTCGATATCTTTCGGCATCACTGCGTGAATGGCCCTTCCAACGATAACTATCGCAAACAATAAAGGTCGGTCCTCTACCCTCTCTAGCTCGAGAAGCAGCTTTAGTAATCTCCTCGTACACTTCAAGGACATCATTCCCGTCCACCTTAACTCCCGGCATTCCATAGGAGGCAGCACGTAAAGAAATATCCTTGATATTAAAAGCAATTTTAGTAGCGGTTGACATGGCATAAAGATTATTCTCACAGATGAAAACAACTGGTAAGTCCCAGACAGAGGCTAAATTAAGGGATTCATGAAAAACTCCCTGATTGACAGCTCCATCTCCAAAAAAGCAAAGCACAACCCGCTTTAACTTCTTCATCTCAATAGTAATACCTGCTCCACAGGCTATAGGTATACCTCCTCCTACTACCCCATTTGCTCCAAGATTCCCTGTTTCTACATCGGCAATATGCATAGAGCCGCCTTTACCCCCACAGTAACCGGTCTCCTTGCCTAAAAGTTCACTCATCATCTTGTTTAAATCGGCTCCCTTAGCGATACAGTGACCATGTCCTCGATGAGTTGAGGTTATGTAGTCCTCATTCTTAATAGCCCTGCACGCTCCCACTGCTATTGCTTCCTCTCCGATATATAAATGTCCCGTTCCATGAATCGTTCCTTGAGAGAGAAACTCAGCTACTTTCTCCTCAAATCTCCGTATGGTTAACATTTGCTTATACATCTGGACAAGGTCATTCTTATCAAGAATCATAATTATCCTCGCAAAAATACCTCAGGACAACCCTGCTGTGTTATTGGTTAAATAGTTAATTGGTTAATTTTCCCCTCACCCTATCCCTCTCCCCAAGGGAGAGAGGGAATTACTCACTGCTCACCAATTAACCACTCACTATTCACATTGTTATAAGGTTCTCTTAGAAAATATCCTTCGGTGCACATATAAGTTCTATATTTTTTGAAAAAGGTCATCCTGGATTTTTCGTAAGTTCAGAAGAAAGGATGAACTGTCCAACTCAACATTATCATAGGTCATATATTCGCCCTGAGAGATGTTCTTCTTCATAATAGCTCCCTGAGCCAGTCCCAGAGGAAGAAGCTTTTCCTTCTTTGCTATACCGGCTTTCTCAATGGAACCATACACAGTATAGCCTCCTATCCCATCCAGTTCTTCACCGACTCGTAAATCCTTCTTAGCCATAGTAATTACCTCAGCGATCAACGATTCCTTTGCCTTAAGTGTAGGTTCACGATAGAGTATAGCGCGGGCTATAGAAATAGGAACTTCAATATTGGCCAGATGATAAGGACGGTAGAGTAAATAGTTTGGCCCGGAACCCATCATCAGATAGTCCAAATCTTTTTTTAAATGAGGATTATCTGTGCTTATCACCACAAAGACACCGGGAGCTATATCGCCCAGAGCATAGTCTATCACACCATCTTGGCTTAATATCCCCCCTTTATCCCTCAAGGCAAAGACCGATGATAGTTCTTTAATAGAGCATTGAGGACCATGCATTCCTCTTATGTCGGGAACCAGACCGGTAGCATTAGCCAGAGCCGCCATCTCAATCATTGTTTTGCTCCCATCCACAAATTCAGTAAGCATCTTAGGATTCATATCCCTGGACAAGGCTATTTTCTTAAGACTCTCAGGAGTAGCTTCTCTATCTAAGGGATTATTTTTCCCCTTACCAGCAGCCACAACTTTAAATGCCAAACTTGTGGCAAAATCATATAATTCCTTAATTGCACCAGGCTCATCTCCTGCCCCTATTGTATAGATAACACCTGCAGTCCGGGCTAATCTTGCTAATAGAGGCCCCACCGTGACATCGGCTTCCAGGTTCATCATAATAATATCTTTCTTGTGATTTATAGCTTCAAAAGCAACCCTTGCTCCCACTTCCGGAACGCCGGTAGCCTCTACAATAACATCAATAAAGTGAAGAGAAGCGAGAGCCCTTGCTTCTCCAGTGACTACCCTTCTACCGCCTGCCAGAGCCTCATCACACTGAGAGAAATCTTCAGAAACAATAATCTCTTTTCTCTTTAACCCTATAGACTCAAAGACTAAGATAGCTTTCTCTATATCTATCTCTGCCAGAGCGACTACTTCCATCCCTTTTATCTGGGATATTAAATTCACCAGACCAGAGCCCATCTGTCCGGTACCAACAACACCTATGCGGACTTTTCTGCCTTCTTTTTCTAAAATTCTTAACTTTTCTGGTAGATTAAGCACTTATTTTCCCCTTTTTTTATACCTAAAATATTCATTATTGGAAAATTTTAGTCAATGAACTATGAACCCATAACTACGGATTATTGACCACTTTAACCCTCAGATCCCAATCATCCCAGAGGTGTTGATAAAGACTCTGGTAGAGTCTATGTAATTGTTGATATTTCTGGTGATTCTCTGGATTCGGATAGTATTCTCTCTTAAGTTTTACCACTTTTCTTACAGCATCTTCTACACTACTGTAAATTCCTACCCCAACTCCGGCACTTATAGCCGCTCCCAGAGCACCCAACTCGGTTGCCTGAGGAGTTCTTATAACTTTCCCTGTTGCATCAGCAAAGATTTGACACCACAAATCACTCTTCGCTCCGCCTCCCGAAACAGCTATCTCTGAAATTTGAATGGGTATATTGGTAAAGCAGTCGAGCATGGCTAAAGCTACTCCCTCATAAATGGAACGAAGCAAATGCCAGCGACTATGCCTTAGACCAATACCAAAAAATTGAGCCTTTGCCGATGGTTTAACAAAAGGTGCTCTTTCCCCACCAGGGTTGATATAAGGATGATAAAGCAATCCTTCTGCTCCCAGAGGAACCCCTCTTACTTTTTTTTCTAATAACTCAAAAATACTTTCTCCTCTCTCTTTTGCCACTATTCTCTCTGAATCACAAAATTCCCTTATAAACCAGTCCAGGTTCGGTGTACCAGCCATACTGGGCATGGAGCGAATGAACCTACCAGGGAAGTAAGCTATGGTCATTCCTACGCCAAAAGGGTCTAGAATAAGCTTATTGCTGATAACAGCATGAAAAGAGGTAGTGCCAATAACGGAAAAAGCCTGTCCTGGCTCAATCACTCCCAAACCAACGGGAGTGGCAGCAACATCAATCATCCCAGAAATGACTGGCGTTCCCTTTTTCAAACCTGTTTCTTGAGAGGCTTTAGAGGTAACCTCACCAATAACTTCCATAGAAGAGACAATGCGAGGAAATAATTTTTGATAGGGTGATAACCCCAATAACTTAAACAGCTCATCTGAATAGGCTCTTTTCTGAATATCAGTAGGTGCCCGTGAGGCATCTGATTGGTCAGTAACTATACAATCGGTCAGTTTCAGCTTAATCCAGTCTTTGGCAAAAAGAAAATGCTCAGCCTGCTTCAGAGAATATGGCTCATTTTTCTCAAGCCATTTAATAACGGCAGCCGGCGTTCCGGCAAAGATAGCCGAACCAGTAATGGGAAATCCAGACGAATTAATACCTTCCTTTTCCCATCTGGTAACAATTTCAATTGCCCGACCATCCAACCAGAGAATAGCTTTTCTTACCGGCCTTAGATGCTTATCAATCAGCCTACAGCCATCTCCTTGGCCAGCCAGGCCTACAGCAGCAATATCCGAGGAAGCTAACTTGTACTTCTTAAGGGACCTTCCAATGGTCTCTCTTACCGCTTCCCATGTAGAATCCATATCCTGCTCAGCCCAGCCAGGTTTAACTATCTCGATTGATAGTCTCTTGCTTACGCAAGCCACCTCTTGGCCAGCAAGGTTAAAAACGATGGCTTTCACCATCGAGGTCCCCGCATCTATCCCTAAAAGAAACTTCTCAGACATCTATTAAGCAACACCTCAGGACAAATATAGCGTTTAGCATATAGCGGGTAGCGTATAGTAAAAAAAACCAGAACAGAAAAAGATATCGTATATAGTATATCGTGGAAAGACTTTAAAATACACCCGAGAATAAGATTCATGCACTTCCTCTTTTTCGATATACGATATACTACATACCATATACGAATTCCTATTCACCATTAAGCGCCTGGAGTCATAGTCACCTTAATGGCTCCGCCTTTCCTCTTTTCCGCTGTCTCTAAAGCTTCCCGCCATTTCTTTAGAGGAAAATTATGAGTGATTATCTTATCAGTTTTGACTAACCCCTCACTGAGGTACTTAATAGCCAGAGGATAGGTATGGAATGCCAGGTGTCCACCGATGATTTCTAATTCTTTTATATCACCGATTATACTAAAATCAATACAGACCTTCTCAGCAAATACGCCAAATTCCATTAACCTTCCCCGCCGGCGCAGCATCTCCACTGCTTGCTCTACAGCAATTGAACTACCACTAGCCTCTAATACTACGTCGCAACCCAGACCATCAGTTAAATCCTTCACTTGCTTAACAACATCATCTTTTTCCGGATTAATAACCACGTCTGCCCCTAGTTCTTTGGCCAAGCTCAACCTATCTTCTAAAAGGTCTGACATAATGAGCATCTTTGGATTCTTTAGTTTAGCTACCTGGAGCATGAAAAGTCCAATGGCTCCTCCTCCGGCAATGACTACCGTATCACTAAACTGAATATTGGCTCTCTCCACTCCATGGGTAGCGCAAGCAAGAGGCTCTATAGCTACAGCTATCTCATAAGGCATATCCTCTGGTACCTTCCAGATTATAGAGCCCTGGGGATATTTCATATATTCCGCCCATCCACCATCGGGTCCGGAAATACCAAAAATCTTATGCACATCACACATATGGTATAATCCTAGCTGGCAGTAATGACACTTCCAACAGGGGACAATATTCTCGGCAATGGCTTTATCTCCTACCTCAAGACCGTACTTTTCCTTCGTTCCTTCTCCCAGTTCAACCACTTCACCAATAAATTCATGACCAGCAATTATAGGAACATGCTTGGCCACAATAGGGGGAACATAACCCTTCCCATGGAGAATCTTAGGGTCTACAGCACAAATCCCGCACCTTGCCACCTTCACCACCACCTCTTCTTTTCCTGCTTTAGGCTTCTCTACTTCCTGGTAACGAAAATCTTCCTTACCGTAAATGACTACTGCTTTCATTTATTGGACCCCCCCCTTTCACTCTTTGCTTCTGTACAGTTTTAGTCCCTCCTCAGCCATGACGTCAGCACTGGGAGCAAGCTGTCGCCAGATAGCCGTCATGCGGGCAACTTCCTCGACAGCCGGAACAAAGGATTCCACAACCGCCCACCTATCGTAGTTAAGCTCCCTTAAGGCTCTAAAAACGTCATCCCAGGGTATGTGTCCGGTGCCGGGAATTCCTCTGTTATTTTCGCAAAGATGCACATGGTACAGGTACTCTCCTGCCGTCTTTATGGCTCCGTAGAAACTCTCCTCTTCGATATTCATGTGAAATGTATCTGCATGTATCCTGATATTGGAATGATTAATTTCTTCTACCATCTTTCTGGTGTCCTCGATAGTATTCAGAAAATAGGTTTCGAATCTGTTAACTGGCTCCAGGGCTAATACGACGTCTTTTCCTTCTGCATATTCAGCCACCTTGAGCAGACATTCTTTGCTATAGTTCCATTCATCCTCAGTTCTCATCTTGCCGGTGAATTCACCCCAGGCAGCATAGATAACGCCTGAAATAACATCGCTGCCCAACTCACAAGCAACATCAACCCCCTCTTTCAGGAATGCCACTCCCGCATTCCTTGCTCCCTTGTCAGGGCTGATTAGGTTTTGTTCTTTGCCCAGGCCAACCGAAAGCGTACATTCCATCCCGGTCTCATTCATCTTTTCCTTGATTTTTTCCATGGGCAAGCTTTCCGGGTGATTGAGGAATATCTCAAGGCCGTCAAAGCCCATCCTCTTCAACCTATCAAATAACCCCAGGTCCTTCTCTGTAAAAGTAGCCGTCCACATCATCGAATGTGCTGCGTATTTCATAGTCCTCCCTCCTGATATAATTAATTCATCCTACAATGTAAACCAATCTATCTATTTTTCAGGCAAAGTCAAGCTACGACTGACATTACCTTGCCTTCTCCAGACCTATAATTGAGGTTGCTGTTTCTTCATCGGTAATAAGAACTTTTATGAACTTACCGTGCAGGGCACCAAGGATAGCCTCTGTCTTGTCTTTTCCACCAGCCACTCCAATGACATTCTTCATCTTCCTGAGCTCTTCAATGGGAAAAGCAACAATCCTTTTATGCAGGTCGCAATCTGCTATATTTCCCTCTATATCAAAAAATTGACCTACAATATTGCCTACAGCTCCTTTTCGATGCAATATTTCTACATCAGCCAAGCTAATATACCCTGTACTAATCAAAGTGGTCTCGGCACTCATCTCCCCTACACCTACCAGGGAATAATTGGCCAATTTTGCCATCTGGAGAGCCTGTTTTACGGTCAGGTCAGACCTAAAGGACCTACACAGTTTCTCTGAGGCAGCAATGGCAGGAGCATGAATGTAATAACATTCTCCTTTAAAAAGGGAGGATAATTTTGCTCCTACATCGTAGGGATTTAGATAAAAGGAAGTGGTTAGACCTCCATTTAAGGTAACTATCTTCAGCCTTTTAATGTTGTTAGGTCTGATAAATTTTGCTACCTCATAGACTGTCCTTCCCCATCCTACAGCGAATAAATGACCACTCTTCAAACGTCTTTCTAGATATTGAGCTGCTGCTTTGCCCAGGGTATCTCTAATCTTCTCACATTGACCAATAGGAACTACCATAGCATCCTCGAGCTTAAAAACTGATTTAAGCTCTTGTTCTATATCCAAGCAATTATTCAAAGGACTTATAATGTGGAAATGAACAATTCCCTCATCTTTTGCTTTTTGTAACAGGCGCACTACTTTTGACCTTGATAGATTCAGCCTCTTAGCTATCTCGTCCTGAGTCATATTTTCTTTGTAGTAGAGCCAGGCCATTCTGGCGAGAAGATCAGCTTCTGTGGGATTCTTAAGCATTATTTGTCTTCCTTTGCGTCCGAATTCCGATACTGTAGGCTATAAACATTTATTCATTAAGGTAACTATTGTTTATATTATAGCAAAAATAAAATTCTGTCAACTTTTTCTCAATTGATTTTTTGAAAGAGGCAAAGAAATATGGTTTTTCTTATCAGGAAAGAAGGAGCTGGCGTGATATCAAAACCTTGGGCCTGATGCTCAAAAGACAAAAATTACCTTATTGAATTTTTCTCTTTGTCCAGCTATTTTTTTAAATACTGTGGCTATATCTTCAATCTTAAAACGGTGAGTAATTAGAGACTTCACATCCAGGCGGTGAGCCTCAATAAAATAAAGAGAGGTCTGCCAGCTATTAAGAGGAATAGGTTTTGTATCTGTATCATAGACCCCATAAATGGTTAACTCATGACGAAGAATAGCCAATACTGTTTCCCGGGGGAGAGTGACATCTTCCTCCACCAAACCTACAATCACTACCTTCCCAAGTTTTCGGGCCATTCTCATGGACTGCTCGAAAGTTATTTTTGAGCCGGCGCTATCGAACACTAAATCAACCCCTCGCCTTTTAGTTTCTCTCATCACTAACTCTACCGAATCCTCATTTTTAGCATTAATACAATCAGTCATTCCCATTTTTCTGGCAATCTCAAGTTTTTCCTCAGCAATGTCTATAGCAAAAACCCTTCTTGCTCCCAGAATCTTCACCCACTGAGCAATTAGTAATCCAATAGGTCCACAACCAAGCACGGCCACTACGTCTCCAGGCAAAATCCCTGCTCGCTTAATACTATGTAAAGCTATGGCTGAAGGCTCTAGAATAGAGGCTGACTCATAATCAACATTGTCAGGTAATTTAAGGAGATTTTCAGGGGAGACTTTTATATATTCGGCAAAACAACCATCTGTTCGGGTACCCATTCTAATGAAATTATCACAAAGAGAGTATTCTCCTGAACGACAAAAGTCACATTTTCCGCAGGATATAACCGGCATAATAGCCGCTCTATTTTTCACTTTCACGGAAGTAACATTCCTTCCTACCTCAATCACCTCACCGGCACATTCATGCCCTAAGACCCTGAAGTTATAAGGCGAGACCCCTCTTGAAAAACGAAGTATGTCTGAGCCACATATTCCCACTGCTTTGATGGCAACCAGTACCTCCCTGGAATTTATCTCAGGGACAGGGATTGATTCGCAACGAATATTGCCTGCTTTATGTAATATCCCTGCTTTCATAGTTCGACTCAATTCCATTCTCCTTCCCAGATAGAACAGAATGGCTAAGAAGTCTCGAAATCCTCTGGTTTTAAATCTCTCAACCTTTTCTTAAAATCTTCGACCTCTTCATCGCCAATAGGCTTCGTCTCAACAACAGATTTACTGCCCACAGCTACTTTATCTAGTACGGCTTCATCTATGAATATAGGAACCTTGAGCCTGAGAGCTAAAGCGATAGCATCGCTGGGGCGGGAATCAACCTGTAAATTCTCTCCGTTTCTTCGCATAATAATACGAGCATAAAACGTATTATTTACAAGGTCGCTAATAACTACTTTATCTACTTCACCATGCAGCTTCTCAATTAACAACTTTGCTAAATCATGTGTCAGAGGTCGGGGTGGCTTTACATTCTCCAGGGCCAGGGCAATAGCCTGAGCCTCAAATAAACCAACCCATATGGGAAGGGTTTTTTCTCCTCTTTTTTCCTTCAAAACAATAACCGGCATCTTTGTATTCATATCTATAGCCACTTTTACTACCTTTACTTCTACCATTTTCTCACCCCCTCAAGAGTGCCTCAAAATAATTCGTCCGTATCGATATTCTCATATCTTAATGCTCGATACTAGATACGATTCACCTTCCTTAAGACCCAACCATATGACCATAACCCATCAGATCTACTATTGTTCTATTTAGTTCAATGCCCGTAAGATGTCCCAGGCACCCGGAAGATACAGAAATCTCATCAAAAAACTGAACCTTATCTTTCCTTACGCTTCCTCCATGAATGAGCACCGGCACAGGATCGCTACTGTGCCTCTTAATAGAAATAGGAGTGCTATGGTCAGCGGTAATAACAAGATAGGCATCCCCCTCTTTTAGAATCTCTGCCAATCTATTTACTTTTTTTATCATAAAAAGTTTTTCTTCCAGGTTTCCATCATGGCTAGCATTATCCGTTCCCTTTACATGAACAAAGACCAAATCGAATTTTTCCAGAGCCTGGATGGCTGCTTTGGCTTTAGCTTCTATATCTGTATCCAGTCTGCCTGTAGCTCCTTTAACCTCAAGAATCTCCATGCCTACATATTTTGCCACTCCTTTATACAAAGCCGACCCAGCAATACAACAAGAGCTAAATCCGTATCTATCCTTTAGAGATTCTACCTTTTCATAAACTCCTGCACCTCGGGTAAGAATTATATTAGCGACCAACTTACCCTCTCTCTCTCGCTGCTTGTTCAAGGGATGGGAAGAAAGAATAGCCTTGCTTCTCTTCACTACTTCATTTAATATTCGGGCTGTCTTTTTAGCCTCCCTAGTATCCTCTGTCGGTTTAGATTCTAAAACTGTGGCAGGTTCTATTGAATGGGAATCAGTATCGGAAACAGCAGGAGAAAGCCTATCTCCCCTCAGAATCAGAGTCCCCCTGTGCTCAGTGGAAGAGAGAAATATCGCCTCTACTCCTTCTACGATCATCCCCTGAAGGGATTTAGCCAGTTCGGCTCCTTCATCCTTCAAACGACCGGCTCTTCTATCTATTACTCGAAAATCGCTATCCACAGTAGCAAAATTACATCGGAAGGCAACATCACCCTGCTTCAGTTTCACTCCAACCCCTAACGCTTCGAAAGGACCCCTTCCTCTATAATAAAGCTGTGGGTCATATCCAAAAATAGCCAGATGTGCTGTATCACTCCCCGGGATAATACCTCGGCCCAAAGTACTCATCAGACCCGTAGAGCCCTCACGGGCTAATTCATCAAGGATAGGTTTATCTGCCAACCCCAGAGTAGTTTTACCGTTCTTTACTGCTCGGTCTCCCAGCCCATCTACCACTACCAGAATAACTCTCTTTTCTAAAGGCAATTCTCTTCCTTATAATTTTAATTTTCAGAATTATACCATCACGTGCATAGCAAGTTGACGTAGATTTGTTCGTACTACATTATCAAGGATAACTAATCGCTGTTATCTCGGTTTTATCAGGATTCTCAATAGCAATGTCTGTACAGACGTACTTGAACTCTTCATCTTTTCCCTGAGAGAAATTACTTTTTTCCATTTCGCCTTGCTCAGATTTCATAACTTCCAGTCGAAGTTGAACAGCAACTTCAATCTCTTGAAGTGCTTCTTTTCGAGTTTTTCCAAATGCCGAGCATCCCGGTAATTTTGGAACTACTGCAATATAACCCTCATCCTCTTCACTGTAAAAAAGTTCTATGATGTAACCATTCATTTAGAACTCACTTTCTGAACCCCTTTATTGTAACTATTCATTAAAGAAAGTCAAACTGACCACACCCTGACAAAATAGCTTCAACCGCTTAGCCTAATAACGCTTTTCTATCCTTGTTCCGGGATAATAGAACTGAAGAATTTCCTCAAAACTATAGCCCTGTTCAGCCATCCCCTTTGCTCCCCACTGGCACATCCCCACACCATGACCTGAACCCCTTCCTTGGAAGAGAAAATAACTCATTCCTTCTTTCGAATAAAGCTTTACCTCATCGAATAAGGCGCTTCTCAACTTGTCTGTGCCGAACCACTTATTTATCAATTCACGAAACTCTTTTCCTGTCATTGGTTGGCCCGGTGACTTTCCCCCTTGATGCTCCCATAAAAGTCCTGTTACTCGACCTCCCTCTATAAAACTAAGATTTTGTGCACGGCTGACAACTCGCAAACGGTATATTATACCGGCAGGAAAACCTTGCTCAAACAAAATCCTTCTCAACTCACTCCTCTTAATTTCCCATTCCCAATGATAGTGAGGACTTTTATCACAGAATTTGTCCGGTCCTACTCTTAAATAGGGAAAATCCTCTCCTCCCCAGACATCCTTGCTGGAAACAGTATGACCTCCGCAGCAGCTATGGTAAAAAGCATTTATTAAACCTCCTTGATAAGTAATCACTCTTCCCCGAGTCATATCCACTGCCTCCAGCACACGAGGGTCCTCTGATTCAAATCCTCCATAGACCTGATCATTTACCGTGGCAGATAAGTGATGAAGTTGTTCTTGATATGAGGGTTCTTCTATCTTTTTTAAAGCATAGGTTCGAGCAGCAATAGCCTGGGCACACAAAGAATTTATAGGCCAGTTAGGCGATATTTCCCACTTGATTACTCCATAAAGATATTCCTCTAAAGGCAGTTGATTAATGACTCTGAGATAATTCTCCTCTTGTTCAACGGTGATACTCCCTCTGTATCTTCTCTTACCTCTTAGGGTCCCAATTAAAACCAGAGATTCACTCTTTTGTGGCTTTACAAATATTTTCTTTCCCCAGGCAACACCGTCAATCTTTATCCCGCTGGGTGTAGCTTGCATTACCTGGAGAGAAGGAGAAAATGGAAAAGAGTCAATTCTTCCCTCGCTATCCTTTATTTGATATGGTCCGGTAGCGCCAATACCTATGCTCTCTTCTTGCTCTACAATTTTTACCTGGATAAGGGGAGAAGACCATGCTGGTGAAGTTAAGCAAAGGCTCAGAAATAAAGAGGAAAAAAGCAAAATCAATTTACCTGATATTCTTTTCCCCGCTATGGGCTTATCTTTCAAAAAAGAGATATTATTTATACACTTTCCCTGGTTCAAATATCTTCTCCCCTATCAACTCTAACTTTCCTTCTTTGTTTATTTTGCGAAAAAAGCAAGATTTATATCCTTTATGACAGGCGGCTTTTATCTGCTCCACTTTAATAAGCAAAGTATCCTCATCACAATCTATCCACATCTCGCGCACCAGTTGATAGTGCCCGGAACTTTCTCCTTTAAGCCAGAGCTTCTTGCGTGACCTGCTCCAGAAATAAGCTTTTCCAGAAATGATAGTCTTATTTAGGGCTTCTTTATTCATCCAGGCCATCATAAGAACCTCGCCTCCATTTATATCCTGGACAATGACCGGAAGCAGACCTTCCTTATTGAAACTGACTCTTTCTAATAAATCCATAATTATTGTACTCCTATAGCTAGAGCCTCTTCTAATTTAACCCTTCCATCGTATAAAGCCTTGCCGATAATTACTCCGGCAGGTCCTCCACCGCTTAGTTCTGTTAATTTTCTGATGTCGGCCAAGGAGGCAACACCGCCAGCAATAATTACCTTTACATTTGCTGTTTTAAGGAATTCCTGGATGAGCTTAGTATTTACTCCCCTCAGGGTACCATCTCGCGTAATATCAGTAAAGATTATAGTCTTAACTCCTAACCCCGCTAGACCCTTAACCAGCTCTTCAGCTTTTAGAGAGGATTCTTTTTTCCATCCCTCCGCTAGAATCTTGTCTTGCCTCGTATCTATAGAGACAATAATTTTATCTTCAAACTTTAAACAGGCATCCCTTACGAAATCAAAAGAAAGAGCACGGGTTCCTAAAATAGCATAATCGACTCCTCTGGCAAAAACATCATCCAAAATAGCCTTTTCTCTAATTCCTCCACCAAACTCTATAGGTACATCCACTTCTCTAGCTATTTTCTCCACTATCTCTAGATGAACCGATTTTCCCCTAAAGGCACCATCCAAATCTACTATATGGAGTCTCTGAGCTCCTTTTCTAATCCACATCCTGGCTACAGCCAGAGGATCTTCTGAATAAACTGTCTCCTTATCCTCTTTCCCCTGCCAGAGCCTGACACATCTACCCCCCCTTAAGTCAATTGCCGGAATAATTAGCACCTGTTTATCTCTCCTTCTTGCTCAACTTCTTAACTAATCTAGCCAAAAAAAATGGTTAACCGCTGCATTAAAATTCCTCTATCCGATGCATTCTATTGACTTATTATTGATAAAATCAGTCCTTCGCATTCCTCTTTCTCTTTTCGTCTTCTTCCCATAATTTCTCTGCTCTTTCCATTAGTTTCTTAGCTTCTTCGGGATTATCTCGTTCAAACTCTAAGCCCCTAAAAAACCAATACAAACTGAAGGATGAGTCGTTTTTTATCTGGTTTCTCTTCCATGTCCAAGGATTTTTTTCTTTATATTTATCCAAAAACAGATTTTCTGCTTTAATTTTCATAACAGGTTCCACAATCAGATTAAATTCACTAGCGTAATGTAAAGCTTGTTGCTCTCCTAATTCTTTATAAACCAAAAAGAGTGCTAATCCTCTTATAGATTTTGGCGGTTCTAAAATTGAATATAGGTGTGTATCCTTGTAGGCAATAAACTGCGTTAATTTTGGCCCCTTTTGTTTTGATTGCTTGGTAGATCCATATCTGCTTAACCATGTATTTGCGAGATACCAATGTTCATCTCGACCGGGATGCTTTTTTCTTAAGCCATAATAGGTATCTTCCAACGATTTAATTAGATTTTCGGAGGGGGCTTTCTTGCCCATTTCGGTTTCCACTTCTGCCATCGCAACTCGGGCTTCTTCCTCTATGATTCCACAAATGCTCGCTTTTACGTTGTCTCTCCGTAGCCTCTCTGAATTTTTCATATGTCTCTGCAATTCGTCCGTCCAAACGCCCGCTTTCTTTAGCATTTCTACATTTGTTTGCCATTCAGATAGGTCGAGCTGTTGCATAGGTTCCTTCGAGTCTCTCGACACAATGTAATCACAGAGTTCCTCTAAAGAGTTAATCTTCTCCATAACTTCCTCGAACTCGTCTGGTGTCATACCGTAGCCGTTGGGTTCAGGTTTAAGTGCTCTTCCGACAAATACACTTTTCAATAAGTCCTTTTCCGGGAGATTAGGCCACTTTTCCTTGGCTTGCTTATATAGATTTATCTGTAGAAGCCGAGCAGCAGCAGGATAACTGGCAAGAGTTTTCCAAAAAATATCGTAGGGTATTTCGTATTTGGCCCGAAGAGCCTCCAATGTATTAATTCTTTCTCCTGTTGGCCGCAGTTCTGGACGAAGCGAAGAATACCAGAGGGGTACTTGAGAGCCCTCCGTTTCCTGGTTCACAAGCCAATAGGTCTGAGTTTCTTTTATTCTATAATCTATTGTTCCTAAATAGTCTTGAATTCCATCTCTTGCCTCGAACGTTAACCGATATTCTTGAAGATTACGCTCTATGGCCTTTTTTTTTACTTGATATGCGTAGTAGGTAGTTACGTCTTCTGCTGATACAGGAGATTCTGGATCAAAAACCGCACCAGGTATATATCCTATTTTTAACGTTACTAAGTAAGAAAGCGGTATTTTTTTTCCTCTTTTTTTAAGCCAAAGGAGTAAATTCGAAACTGGATCTGGAGGAATACCCATTTTCTTAAGAGTAGAATCAACTGAAGGTTTTCTATCCCTTGTAAACAGCGTTCCCTGGTTGAATAACTCCAATATGGCCTTGTAAATCACACGATGTTCCTCAATATCAAAATCATCTTCTTTCAAAATATTCCTAGCTACCCCAACTAAATCTGCTCGAGCAAGCATACTTCCCAAGATTGTTCTTTCTCTATCGTGAACACAAGGGGTAGGGCGTCCATCTTCGTAAATTCGACTGTAGCAGACTCGGCATTTCTTCTGTGTTTTGGTCTGACTTTCTTGGGCACCGAGTATTTCTATCACAAAGGGGTACTCATAACGAAAAATCATTTGACATTTCGGACAGGAAACTTTTAAAACCTCAGTTCTCTTAGGAAGACGTAATTTGTGTTGGCAATTTTTATTGGGGCAAGTTACAATTACATATTTTTTATTCAAATGTATCTTCCTTTGTTATTTATTGACTTTGATTTCCATAATTTACCTACTACATCATCCCAACTTGTTTTTTCGAAAGGTTTCTCAATGAATCTGAGGACTTTCTTTTCGACTAATATCTTCCACTTATTGAGAATCGCTCCTCCCACATCCCTTACGTAACAAAGAGAGATCTGGATGTATAATCAACATCGAATTGTTTTCATTGGAAAGCAACCAATTAATCAACACAGAATTGATTCCTTTGTCACCAAAGCTATAACCTGAAACTATAAGGCGAGAACTAGCATGCAAGTGTTGGCGAAAAATACAAAATAATTGGAGAAAGATATCCTTCGCTGTATATTCCAACATTTTGTTAAATGTACCTATCAGAAATGAACGTTCATCAAGTAATGTAAGATAATTGCCCTTTTTATCTTTTGCATAATCGGGATCAGTTGCGATAACGATTTGCTGACTGTACAAAGGATTATCTTTGTTGCGAACCCGGCACCAATTTATAGAACCATGCAACTTGTAGAGTCGTAACTTTGGCTCATCTTTCTCGTATAAACTAGCTTGCCAGTAGCGCAAGTCCCTGCTTGAAGTAGCAAATCCATCTATTACGCTAATGTTATTTTTCACAAAATATTGCTCTAAGAGCAGGTCATGATCGAGAGAGAAAACATCAAGTGTGTTCACTCTCTTATCCCTGCTAGCATCTGCAAATAAATTAAGATAGGTTGTATCTTCTGGCAACGGAAGCCATAGTTTATGCCTTACTGCATCCGTAATGTAATACCTGGCTTCCTTAAACAATCCCTGTCTCTTAAATTCCATCTTTTCCCAGGAATCCAAAAATCCCTTAGAAAATATTTTATCAAGCATCGGTTGAATAGCAGGATTATCATACTCCTTGCTTTGCGTATCAGCGATTTGACTCGTCATATAAAAGAGGTCCTCATAGTCTACTACTTTCTTGCCGTCGTAGTATTGGGAGATTTCTTCCTTGAGGAAGTATAGGAATCTTTTGATTATTGACACAGGTTCAGTATATAGCTTTGGCCTCAGACTCGGACAGGATGAAAACACGTATGTTCCGCCCGTATGCCGATAGCACTCCTCGCAATCGAATATAAATTTAGTAATTTCCTCTGTTCCAGGAAATCCGGCAGGCAATGAGATGCCGGAGCCCAATAGAAAGCAAATGTGTTTGTCTCTTATATTATTCCCCATTCTTAATGAATCCTACGACAATCTTACCTTTCAGCATTCGAAGAATTCTCTGCTCCATATTCAAAGTTCAGAATAGCTATTTTTATCATTACCTTTGATATAATTCCAGAAACTCACTGGGACTTATTATTTTTATTCCTTGAAAATTTTTAAGAGGCAAAAGATGTTTATTGTCACCACTAATGAGATAATCAGCTTTCGCCTCAACTGCACATTCTAAGAATTTATTATCCGGGGGATCTTCTTTAATCACATTTATTCTCAATCCTGGATTAACTAAAATAGTGGCTACTCTTATTAGATTTTTGAGAAACACTTCCTTCTGGAGTTTTTCAAATCCAAATTTAGGATACTCCAATACCCCTGATAATTCGTTTATCAAATCTACGGAAGTGTAGAGTTCTATCTCTCCTCTTAAGGCTAGTCTATATATGTCCCTTGCTTTGCTTTCTGGTTTCAATAAAGAAGAGATCAAGACATTGGTATCTAATACTACTTTTTTCTTGACCACTTAATAGCATCCTCAATATCTCCATCAGTAATTCCAAGTTTCTTAATCTTTTTGTCCAGGGTTGTAACTAATTTATTAAATTCTTCTTCAGGAGATACCCTCGCTTTCTTAAGCACAACTGCACCTTTTTCTTCTGTGAAAAGGACAAAATCTCCCGGAGCCACTCCCAATTTATTTCTTATTTTTTTAGGAATTGTAATTTGTCCCTTAAGACTTACCTTGCCTGGATAATTCATTTGATTCCCCCTTCAAAGTAAAGAAGTTTTACTTTTATAAAAATATACTATAAAGAAAGAAAAAGTCAATTGCTGGAATAAACTATGCCAATCTTAGCCATCCGAAATCTCCTTTCTTACCATTTACAGAATTTTACTGAGCTCATCCTGATTAGATTGAGAAAGGTTAAACTCTTTTTCCTCCTCTGCTATTTTAACTCCCTTTCCCCGGGAAACAACTTCACCAATTACACTGCACGCTATTTCCTCTTTCTCATAAATTTGACAGAGTTCTCTTGCCTTTTCCCTGTCTATAATCAAAAGCAAGGCTCCTGAAGCAAGTAGTCCCAGGGGATCTAACCCATACAATTTGCAGACTGCCTCTGTTTCCTTTAGGATAGGAATCTTCTTCTTCTCTATCTTCATTCCTACGCCTGAGGCATAAGCCATCTCCCATAATCCCGTCTTTAATCCTCCTTCTGTAGGGTCATGCATCAAATGAACTTTACCCGTTTCACTGGCCAAAAGAGCCTCTTTGACCACACTTATGCCGGGAGAATAAATCAAGTTCTTCATTCTACTCAGCATCTTATCAGAAAATTGCTCTTTTAATTTCTCGCTTTTTTCCTGATAGATAACGTGTGTCCCTTCTATGGCAATTCCTTTCGTAAGAAGCACAATATCCCCAATTTTGACCTCTGAGCCATCAATTAGTCTTTCCCGGGAAACCTCTCCTATCATCTGTCCCACCATCAGCGGCTGATCTACTCTGAAGGTAACTTCTGTATGCCCCCCCACCAGAGAGATTCCCAATGTTTGGCAGGCAGAATTGACCTCTTCAAAAATTCTCTTCACTAAAGCTTCAGAGGTCCCTTTTCGAGGAAGGAGCAAAGTAGCCAGAAACCAACGAGGAACAGCTCCCAGACAAGCTATATCATTAGCATTAATATTCACGGAATACCAGCCAAGATTGGATGAAGTGAAAGTTATAGGGTCGGTCTTTACCACCAAGCAGGTTTTTCCAAAATCTATAACTGCTGCATCTTTGCCAATCCCCGGACCAACAATGACTCTTTTGTCATGAGAAAGAGAGGAAAATAATTCTTCTAGAAACTTAGGGTCTAGTTTTCCTATTGGAAAAGAATTATTTTCCATTGCTCATATTCCCGTATATCACAATACGCAATACGCACGACGCATCACGTCTCTTGTTCTATTAGTCCTCTTATAACAGACATATTCTTAAAATCATCCCTATCATCCTGGCGCGGCGTTTCCATAATGGCAGGAAGATGGGAAAGTTGACAGTAGTTGACTATTCTCCTGAAGCCCTCCAGGCCAATATGCCCCTCTCCGATATGCCAGTGTCTATCAACACGAGAGCCAAGAGGAGTTTTAGAATCATTAAGGTGAATAAGACAAAGCTTTTCCAAGCCGATTAATCTATCAAAATCATCTATAGTTTCCTCAAACCCCTTTGCCCTGGATAGATCATATCCTGCTTCAAAAGCATGAGCTGTATCCAGACAAACGCCAATGCGATTCTTATCTTCTACCTGGTCACTTATAGCCTTAATCTGAGAAAAAGTATATCCTACTTCTGTTCCCTGACCAGCCGCATTTTCTAGAAGAATAATAACCCTATTTCTCACTCGAACAAATACCTCATTTATAGCCTGACTTATTCTAGCCAGAGCTTCACCTTCATCAGAGCTCCCCTTACTGCCAAGATGAATAACGAGGTAGGGGATAGCAAGTATTTCCGTTCTTATTAAATTATCATATAGACTTTCAACTGACTTAGAGTAAAGACTCTCTTCAGGAGAAACAAGATTGGGAAGATAGGGCATATGTACAAAAACAGGATGAATTTCCTCTTTTGCTATATCTTCCTTAAACATTTTTACTTCATCTTCGATGAATGAACTGCTCTTCCATTGGCGAGGATTATGGGAAAAAATTTGTATAGTCTGGCATCCTAGCCTTTTAGCTCGCTCTGCCACTCTATGAAACCCTCCCCCAATGGATATATGAAATCCGAATCTCATTTCAATTGCCTTCTTATTTTACGTAAAACCCTTTCCTGATTGTAATCAAAAACAGTACAAGAGTCAAAAATCGTCGCTAGTTGCTCGTTGCTTGTCGCTTGTACTCCCTCCCCCCTGAGGGGAAAAAGAGAAAATCGTGAATGATGAATTGTAATTCCTTGTTTGTCATTACGAACGAAATGAAGCAATCCACGAAGCGTCGCGAGATCACCGAAGGGAACCGTAGTAATCTATTGGGGTTGCTTCCTCGCTAACTAGAGTTCGCTCGTCCCAATGACAACAACAATGAACTATGAACAAAGCAGAGAGAAGAAAGAGAATAAGTATCGAGCATCTAGAATCGAGTATCTGACATCGAGTAACAAGAAGATTGATTGACGAGATACAAGCAACGAGCGACTAGCAACGAAAGGTATTGACAGAAAGTGAATTTATGTTATTCTACCAATGGAGGAAAGAAGATGACCAAAGAGCTTGCTTATGTCCTTATCAATCCCTATACTATCCGCAAGTCTCGCACCGGCGGAGTAATTAATCGTCTCCTTTCCTGGGGAAGATTAAATCTTGTGGCAGCAAGGATGTTTGCTCCCAGTAGAAAACTAATAGAAGAATATGCTGAAGCTGTAATGACCTCGGGAGGAAAAGAGGAAAAAAACATAAAGATTATTAAGGAGATTAAAAATTATCTTTTTACCAATTATCTACGCTGGGAAGAAAGTGATTTTCCTCCCCGGGTTATGCTCCTCCTTTTTGAAGGGGATAATGTTATCGAAGAGCTAAAGAGAGTAGTGGGACATATTACCAAAATCTCCATTGGAGAGACCATACGTGGTACTTATGGTGATTACATCGAAAAAAATGGAAGAATTGCCTACTTTGAGCCAGCTGTACTTATTGGCTCAGATGAAGAGGGAATAAAACAAGAACTTAAAATATGGGCTAAATACTCCAAAACTGACAGTGGAATTTTAGAGAAAATAGTTAACTATCCTCCTGAAGTCAAATTAGAAAAAACTCTGGTTCTCATAAAGCCGGATAGCTTCCAGGAGCTAAGTTCTAAAGTCGGCAATATTATTGATAGATTCTCTCAGACAGGTCTTTTTATCATAGGAGCGAAGGTAATTCAGATGGGAGTTAGAGAAGCAGAGGAGTTTTATGCGCCCATAAAAGAGAGATTGGCAGAAAAGATGAAAGGAAAACTCCTGAAACAAATCAGGTCTTCCTTGGAAAGTTCACTCGATCTTAAGCTTCCCCAGGGGATAGAAGAAGGAATCGCTGAGGAGCTTAAAGTGTATAAAGCAGAACACGAATTCAACAAAATCATAAAATTCATCTCTGGGATAGACCCCCGAGAAGTTTCTGAAGAGGAAAAGAAAAAGGAAGTTAGGGAAAAATGCTTAGCTTTAGTCTATCAGGGAGAAAATGCCATTATGAAAATCAGAAAGGTTCTGGGAGAAACCAATCCTAAAGAGGCTGATCCAGGAACAGTCCGTAAAGATTTTGGCCTTGATATTATAAAAAATGGAGCTCATGCCTCCGACTCTTCCTTATCAGCCGAAAGAGAGATGAGAATCATTCAAATAGAAAAAGACGATATATCAGAAATAGTAGAAAGGCATTACGGAAGAATCAATTAGACATTCACGACTTAGTTAATTAGGACGCAGATTTTCGCAGTTCTATGTCCAAAAAGAAAATTCCTATACTATAGATTCAACTATCATATCACCAATTTCATCCGTTTTCAAACCACTCTGAGTAGATAAGTCCTTAATCTTGCCCGATGAAAGAGCCCTGGCTATAGCTTTATCCACCAAATCTGCTCCCTTTTTTTCTCCCAGATGCTCCAGGAGCATTCCCACAGCTGAAATAGCTGCAAGGGGATTAATTACATTCTTTCCTGTATATTTAGGAGCAGAGCCATGAATAGGCTCAAACATAGAAACGCCCCCTGGATTAATATTACCTCCTGCTGCTATACCCATTCCTCCCTGAATCATAGCTCCCAGGTCAGTAATTATATCACCGAACATATTGCAGGTAACTATCACATCAAACCATTCTGGATTCTTTACCATCCACATACAGACAGCATCAACAAAAGCATGGTCTTTCTTTATAGAGGGATATTCCTTTCCTACCTCTTCAAACACCCTCTGCCACAGATCATGAGCAAAGACAAGTACATTTGCCTTATCACAAAGAGTAAGTTTGTTTTCTTTATTTCTCTTTTTGGCATATTCAAAAGCATATCTGATACACCTCTCTACTCCCTTTCTCGTGTTTACCATCTCTTGAATAGCAATTTCATCCTCTGTCCCCTTTTTAACAAATCCGCCCATTCCTAAATAAAGTCCCTCTGTATTTTCTCTAACCACTACAAAATCTATATCTTCCGGGCCTTTGTCTTTCAGGGGCGTCCAAACACCGGGATAAAGCTTTACCGGACGAAGATTTATGTACTGGTCGAGTCCAAAGCGAATTTTCAAGAGAATCCCTTGTTCCAGAATGCCAGTTTTAACATCGGGATGCCCTATTGCTCCTAAATAAATAGCATCTACTTCTTTCAATTCCTCCAGAGCAGAACCGGGCAATACCTCACCCGTTCTAAGGTATCTCTCTCCTCCAAAATCATACTCAATAGTTTCGTACTTAAACTCTTCTTTATCAGCCACCACCTGCAAAACCTTAAGTGCCTCTCTTGCTACCTCTGGCCCTATTCCGTCTCCCGGAATGACCGCTATTTTATAATCCTTTACCAACTCCTCCTCCTTCTCAATTTCCTTTATGTTTTTATGCAGTTACATCTTCTCGTCCTTCGTCATCTTATCTCTCAAGGCCTCGAAAGGACCATTTTATACAACGTTTTCACCAGAAATTGCCCCACCAATTCAAAGTCATCTGGGTATTTGTAAGATCGTACTGTGATACTCATGACCTACCTTCCAAAACTAGTTTCGGGTCAATATATTATTAGATGATTAAAGATCTAAAATCTCAACATTTCTATCTTGTTCAACTACAGAAAATATTTTCTTACTTATGTTCAACATAACAACATGCGCATAGGATGAAGAGTTCGATCGAAAGGGTTGAATACAAGTCCCAGAATCTCTAGGGTCACTACGCCCAACAACGCTTCGTCACCTTCTTGACCCAAAATTATTGGTGTGTGAGCTTCCCCTTGCGGGAAGATAATAAAGACTTCTGATACAGACCTTTCAACTGTTGTCCCGTCAGCTAGTGTGAATGACAACTTTCGTTTAGGCTTCAATCCAATCGCTTCCCACGTTGTTTTGGGTAAAAGGGAATAGGTTGCTCCACTGTCTACAAGGAACTTTACATTTCCCTGTTTACCTGACGGCCCCTTCACTTGGCCCTCAATATAAGTAACACCCATAATTTTGTCTCCTTTCTTTATCACAAGTTTTTATTATTTAAATTCCATCTAACGGGCCTACCCAATAAGCGGCAGAAGAAACAAAAATCCCAACAACTCCCGACGATAAGGACGAAATGATTATGATGAGGCCTTTTCTATGCGTTCTGCTACCCACACTTTGATGATGGATTGTCGAGGCACACCCAAACGTTTTGCTTCTTTATCTAATGAGTGGACCATCCACAGAGGGAAATCTACATTTACTCTTTTCTGTTCTTGTTCAGGTCTTCTGGCTTTTGACATATCCAGATATTTGGAAATATCCTTGCCATCATCAAACCTCTTGTCAAATTCGCTAGCTTTCATAAATATCAATCTCCTCCTTTCTGGATCGTCGTACCGAAATAATCCTTATCTTTTCAGCCCGATAGGTAATGACCCCTGACCAATGCTGTCCTGAAATCTTCCCAATTACCAAAAATCTTGGTTCATCGCTGGTTCTTGCGGAAACCTCAATTAAGTCAGGATCATTCCACAATACTTGGGCTTCGCGAAAATCAATCCCGTGTTTTTTCTTATTGCTCTGGCTCTTTTGGGAATCGAATTCAAACTCCATGGTATAATAATTATACCATAACAGTATCTATTGTCAACCGAATATTCTCTTTTGATTCTAACGGGTCTGCGGATAAGCGGTGGAAGAAACCGCAGGCTTGCTTACGGCGACTGAAGTCCGCTTCAGCCGCTTGATGGACGGCGCGAAGCGTCATACAGCAAGCGGCTGGTAATACTCAGGCTATTTTTTGGAACTTTACTCATAGTGTAATTTCTACTTGTTCAGAGTTGGGGGCGAAGATAGAATCATCTTCTACAGGCTCTAAATATAGTTCAATCGCTTCACGAATATTTTTTATTACTTCTCTCCGAGAATTCCCTTCACTTATACACCCTGGAAGAACAGGAACGATAGCAGTATAGCCGCCTTCTTCGCTTGGCTCTAAAATAATTTTTATATGCATTTGCCGTACCTCCTATCTAAATTATAGCATATCAGTTATTGTGTAGCAACGGTTGGCCTGGAAAATTCAGAATCGCAGTTTTTCTTTTTTCATTTTCATAGACTATTTTAGTCTAACGATTAAGATGCCCTCTCTGAAGCAAGCGCAGTTGATGGAGAATTCGGTCGATTGATCGGTTATCTGTTTTTTTTAACCCTTTTGAAATAGACTATTTCTGGGTCATCTTCATCAAGGTTATCTATGAAACCACTTGCCACATATCCCAATTTATTCAACAATCCTTGCATGGGAAGATTTGATTGATTCGTTGATGTAAACAATTTCTCGGTTTTACAAATCAATTCAACATGCTTAACTAATTTTGTTCCAATTCCTTGGCGTCTGTGTTCTGGATAAATGTATAGCATATCAATCATACCATTTGAGTAGAATGTATAATCAAAAACAGTATACCCAACGACTTTTCCATCAATCTCCGCAACAAAACAGACACCTGATTCAATAGATTTTGCAATGAAATCTCTCCGATTCTCTTCATTATTTATTGCAATCTGATCAAAAGAGCAAATTGGCTGAATATCTTCGTTGTTCGCTCGACGTAGATTAATCATCTTCTACTCACATTTTCATACAGAGAAAGTTCGAGCTCTCCGGCATCTTCCCAAATACTTATCTTGTCTAGACTCGATTCATCTAACAGGGGACGATAATGCATATACTCCTAGCGCAGCTGCAATCAGTTGCGATACCGACTTTCTATCTGGTAGGTTTTCCCCGGAAATTGCCCCACCAATTCAAAATCATTTGGATATTTGTAAGATCGTACTGTAATACTCATGACTTACCTTCCAAAACTAGTTTCGGGCTAAACATATTATTAGGCATTTCCGTTATCGTACTATCGAATTGCTTTTTACAAAATCTATCAGGTCGTCAACCTGCGTGAAGGCCAGACATACCACCGTATCGGCCGCCCCATAGTAGGTTGCCATTCTGCCTGTAGGGGCATCACACAGTGCTGCAACCGGAAAAACAACATTGGGAACATCCCCTACGCATTCATCAAGCGTCTGGGGCGAAAGGATGTAGGGCTCTGTTCTGTGAATCACCATCCTGCGCGCTTTGTTGTCACAGCGAAATACTCCGGTGAACTCTCCATTAAACGGAACCACTGCACTATTGAAAATGCTGTTCGAATTTATATGAAACGTCTTATATATTTTCGCTTATCTGTAGAGGTTTGATTCATCAAACCCGCCAATTTTCTGGCTTCATAAATGAAGTCGCTACAAGGGATGCGCAATTATTTATGTCGTTTCATATAGAAGCAGGTCTCTTGAAATGATAGGGTTTCGTTTCGATCGCCAAACCACTGTTTTACAGTCTGCCGGTTTTTCTTCCCAGGGAATATTTGCTATAGCCTCCCCTTTGACCGTCTGTTTTTTGTTAACCCTATTCATCTTGGGACTCCTTTTCGCATAGATAATTGATTGGTTTATTACTCCAGTATCATTCAAAAATAGCATGGCAGTGAAGGATTAAATAATACCAAGGACCAGACAGAATATTTTACGCTAGATGCCATTGAAATGCCTAACATATTATTATGCGGCCACCTAGATTGAATATACTGTACTCTGGTTGCGTCCTCACCAAGAGGACCAACTAACGACCCAGCCGACTGTACCTTTAGGGAGTGTTCGTGCAGGGCAGATTTACGTTACCGCAATCCCGATGCAATGCAGGTCCTTTAAATGAGAAAGAGAAGCAGCGAAATCTGCTGTGCGCTCTTCTCCTTCATCTCAGGATGACTCAGCGGACAATGATGCGTTCAAGCCCTTTGCGAAGGGCGGAGAACCAGACGCACTTGTGTTCCGTAGCGGCGATTTGTTAACTGCATTTTCCTTTAGGAAAGTTAAACTAATTGGTTGGCAAGGAGCTTGTTCCTCTTTCCAGCCATACGGCCATTTCGCCCGCCCCACGATGGGACCAGGCATAATAAGGTATAGCGGTTAATTGCTTCGTTTGGCCAGTTTCATTCAGGACATCACCTTGTATGATGCTCATTCCTCCCAAAAGGTCTTCCCGATGTTCAATCTTGAATTGGGCCTCATCCGGAATCACTAAATCAAGTACTTTCCCCCCATTATCCGCCCACTCTGCGCAGTAAACAATAGGGCCACGTTCCAGAGCAACCTTACCAATATCATCTTTCACACTCCTGTGCGCCTGAACCCGACGAACCGGCATAGGCAGATTAAGCTCAATGACATCTCCGGCTGACCATTTCCGATGGATATTAGCGTATCCTTTGTGTAATTCCGACTGTACCGGCTCCCCGTTTACGCTAAGCGTATATTGGTTTGATTTCACCTTCAAATAGTGGTATAAATCACTGGGGACTGGTTTCCCTAGAGCCCAACCGGGTATGCGGATCTTCATTGCGAATGTCATGCTCCTTTCGGGATCAATACGGATTTCAATTTTTCCGTCCCATGGATAATTGGTCGCCTGGGTGACTTCAATACTTGACTTACCGAAGTGTACATGCGTCGTGCTGGCGACAAACAGATTTACGAACAATGAATCATTGTGTAGCGCATATATATAGTCAGGGACAGACGGCATAAAACGAGTAACATTTGTAGGGCAGCAAGAACACGTGAACCACGGCTTTCGGGTCAAAGCCCCCTGATTGAATGCATATTTACCGTCCGATTCAAGACTATTGGCATAAAAGAAGGTGTTGCCCGTTAATGACACGCCGGAAATCATTCCGTTGTAGAGTGTTCTTTCCAGAACATCAATATATTTGGCATCTCCATGAAGCAAAAACATACGATGATTCCAATAGATGTTAGCAATGGCTGCGCATGTTTCACAGTATGCGGTCAGGTTTGGCAATTCATAGTTATCGCCAAAGGATTCCCCTTTGTGACGGGACCCGATACCGCCCGTGATATACATCTTTTTGGATACTACATTTTCCCAGATTTGGTCAACCGCCTCCAAGTAAAGGGAATCACGCCTGAGTGCTGCGATATCGGCCATACCCGAATACATATAGGCCGCTCTAACCGCATGCCCGACGGCTTCGTTCTGCTCAACAACCGGCTTATGATCCTGGCTGAAACTACCGTACAGTTTATGCTCTTCTGAATTGCCACGCTGATCTAAAAAGAATTTGGCCAAGTCCAGGTATTTTTCTTCGCCAGTGACCCTGTACAGCTTGACGAGTCCAGTTTCGATAATCTGATGTCCGGGAGGTGGAAGCAGCTTATCCGGGCCAAATGTATCGGCAATAAGGTCGGCATTTTTCAAAGCAATATTCAGAAGATTTCGCTTGCCGGTAGCCCTGTAATGGGCATAAGCAGCTTCGTACAGATGGCCTGCGTTGTACAGTTCATGGCTTAACTTTAAATCATGCCAGCGTGGCCCCGGCTCCACCCAGAAGGCGGGTGTGGTGTTCGGATCAATCGATTTCCAGGTCGTCAAATACCCATCTTCCTCCTGCGCTGCGGCAATTTTGGCAATGATGTCATCCACATATCGATCGAGCTCACTGTCTGGATTCGTCTGGAGGGAATAGGAAGCACCTTCTATGATTTTGTATACATCCGTATCATCAAAGGGCATAAGTCCCTCATATTCACCATCCAACAGCCCACCCGCTCGAGCAAAATTCCGAATTCGCCCTTCCTCTTCGCACTTTTTAAAACCAAAGGGGATCGTAATTGTCCGGTTCGTGCTGACTCGCTTAGACCAAAAACTGTCGGTCAACTGGATCTCGGTAAATGGGATCGCTGAAATTGGATATCCGACTTGTTCCAATTTACTTTCCTCCGTGGGCCAATGTGGAGTCTGTCCCAGGGTCGAGGTTGGTGCTACACAAGCACAGCCTGCGATGAGAACAACTACACCGATAAGGCCAATCGCCTGGGGTAACAACCTTCTATAATCCATCATCTCCATCCCTTGACGATAGCCGCCCAACATATTATTTATTATACGTAGTTCTACCATACATACAGAGTATCAATATGTCAACTGAATTTTATGCTTATTTTTCTAATATTTTGCAAAAAATGTTAACAGCAATTAAGAATAAAATATAAAAATAAAATTAAAACTCCTTTAGATTACTTATAGATAAATTACCAGCTACGGATGGCCGAGTATTTTTCTTTCGTGCGCTTTTTGTATATAACGTTCCCAACATAAAAGAAGTTTTTACGAAGTAAAAATTGGATGAGTGCCGTCAGGCACGAACCTTTTATGCTGTGTTATGTGTAGTGGTGGCTTCATCATTTTGTTATTATTAATACTTTCGTAACTGCCGTATATGTTTTTCTTCCAAAAGTGAAAACAATCTCGTCGTTCTTTGAGACTGTCTTCTTATTGAAGAAATCATCAATTTTCTGAAATACAAGAGCAAAATCTCTTTTTAACTCCCAGCTTTGCTCAAGGTTATCTTTATCTAATAAAACAACAAATAACCGATTATCGGCTCCAAATCTCTGAGCACCTTGATTCTCGTACATCCAAATCGCTAAACCAGAAGGACTTCTTACAGCATCAGTTGGATTATATTCACGTGGCAAATAGGTTACTTTTAAATCAAATGGTTGCCCATCAAAAAAAGATCAATCCCCTTTATATTCTTGATGGTAGGAACTACCTTTGGATGGGTGCTTATGTGTTCTTCAACTAACACGGTTGTCCAATGATTGAACCATGTGCAAATCACATAATTTGTCACATCATCGTGAAGTTTGGCCTTAACATTATTCAATAAGTCTTCATATCTTACAATTCTCCTTACATATTCAGCCTGTATTTTTTGATCTAATTGCCCCTGAACTACCCCCCATGAAAAAGTTTCCACTCTCATTAGTTCTTCTTTTAAATCTTCGTCAGAAATAATTGATCTTCGTTCTCGGATTCTCTCTGTGTACTTTTGCCTGATAAATTCATCAATTATTTTCACATCTGGTTGTACTCCTAATATTCTCTTAACAATCTCTGTTGCCGAACCTCTTTTAGAAGTTCCTAAATTTAATGCAAGTGTTTTTAACTGCGGCAGCCGAATGCAACTGAGTTTAAGATTCAAAACCTCTTTTTCACTCAACAATGGCATAAATATCTCCTCCTACTTTTTCTTAAAAAGCATGACATACTCGTGTTTGAAAATATAAAATCCACCAACCAGTGCCCTATATCGCCACAGTTCCTTTTGATTTCTTTTTCCCCTTGTTCCTTCAAAATTTTTCACAATAATACCTTTCAGCAAATACCCCTTTTTTAACACCTCATTCATACAATAAAAACCTAAAGGTATCCACTCCCCTTTAGAATATTTATCTCCAATAACAAGAGCAAAATATCGCTTTTTCTCTAGAAATGGGGTCACATTATCTACTACTTCACCAAATATTTTTAAAAATTCGCTGGTATTCTTTGTATTTGAAAGGTCTCTATTGTCTTCAGAAAATCTAATAATGTCATGATACGGTGGATGCATAATAAGGAGTTGGACCTGACTTATTCCGTGCTTATCCAAAACTTTTTTTGTATCTATTGTCCTGCTATCCCCAGTGATTAGCTCTGTAGTCACTTTATTTCGGTTATGCTCTTTCTCGACTAAATACTTCGCTTTTCGAACAACCTCGGAATTTAGTTCTATCCCAATACCATTTCTTCCTAGCCTCCTACATTCAATCAAAGTTGTTCCACTTCCCACAAAGGCATCTAAAACCCAGTCTCCTTTTTTGGTGTATCTTAACATCATTTGATGTGGAATTTGTGGGATAAAATTTCCCCAATACCAACCAAGATGGGCACCTGAGGTATCTCTTCTGTCCAATACCCAGAGGCTATCCGTTATAATATCCTCATATTCTTTCCATCTAAAGAGATTTATGTCATTGATCTTACTGGTCTTAACTTTTTGGACTCCATTTTCTAGCCTTTTCAGATAATATTTTGCTCTTTCAATTGTTCGTGATTCTAAAACCTGATTCAGTTGAGAAATCAGAACATCTCTGCGTAAAAAAACTGTATCACCGTTTGGGTCTATATTTAAAAGCCCTTCTTGGTCACTTTTGGGAGATTTCATAATTTTTTTTAAAGTAATAATCTTATTTTTGAGCAGCGATAATTCACTCAGATTGTTTATTTCACCCAAGACTTGGATAAATTTCTCCTTGTTGAATACAACCGCCCCATAGGCTAAAGGAGGTGCTTCCAAATCTTTAAAAAGTGTTGTTTGCATGCTATCATTGTTTTCCATAATCCTTGTTCCCTTATTCATTTTAAAACTGCCATTTCATATAACGTTCCTAGCGTATACGACGTTGTGACCGAAGGGAGCAATGTCCCGAAGGGTAAGGTCGTAAGCCCCAAGCGTATATGCTGAAAGCGCGCGTTCTTTCCTTTTCAAGCGAAAGAAGGATGTTGAGCTTAATTTATCTAACGCAGAGTTCACCCGTCGCGCGGCCCCATGCAAAAACGTCAAATTCGTTTCCACTCAAGTTACCCCCTCTCCCTTCCCTCTCCCCTGTGGGGAGAGGATTGAGGTGAGGGGAAATAGGAAATTCCTATACTATCAAGTTGATTTCCTGATGATTACAGAGTGCATAAATGGAAACTCGTTATTTATTTCATAGCACTCAGGATTAAAGCCTCCTAGCATTTCTTCGATTTCCCTCCTAACATACGCCGCTCTAATGGAGTTGAATAAACCATTCTTGATGGGAATCCAGTACAACCACCACACTCTTCTAAGGTCATGTATGAACAGAAAGCCATTATCGGCGACACCCTTCATACAGTTGTCAATGATTTTTCTGGGGTTTTTCCAATGATGGAGAGAATAGGCACTATAGACCAAATCAAACTTGCCCAGCCCTTTTATTAGCTCTTCATCAGTTGCATCGCCTATCACGAATTGGATTCGGTCTTGCAGTCCTTTGCTTTTCAGGTAATCTTCTCCAACAGTAACCATATCCGCAGATACTTCCAGGGTCGTAATCTCAACATCGGGATCATTCTGGACAATCATACCTGCCTGAATTCCGGGCCCCGCACCAACGTCAAGATATTTACCCTTAATATTGAGAGACTTGATATTATTCAAAAAAAGCCCGATATCTCAATACTGACTTTTGAGCAATCTCCGCATATTCCTAGGCCGATTCTAATCCAGTCAGGGCTTCCTCTTGATGAGTTTCAATCTTTCTCTTAAACATGGTTTTCTCCTGACTATTGTGTAGATATGTTCAGGCCAGCTGACGATTAAGCTCATCGACGGCAACAAAGCGCACAAAAAAAAATTCGGGCGCAGCGCCTTCTTATGCCTACAAAAGTTTCTCTGCACCAGAATAAACTTCTTCAACTTTCAATGCTGCTGCAGCATGACCTGGATGCCGTGTTGGATTCCAACTCTTCATATCTTCAAAAATCTTACCATCCTTATGATATTCAATCGAACCTTTAATTTGAAACGCTTTGCCATCATTGGTAATAAAAAGAAGAGAGCCTTTGCTCCCTGCAAGAATATTCTTTTGCGTCTTGTTGAAATAGTTATTCGCAACTACTATGGTATCTTCACTAAATTTGCTGACACTGCCAACATAGATAGCATTTGGAATTCCATTTTTATCCATGGTGGTCAATATAGCTGGCCCTTTACGATTGTTCCATTCTTTACTTACCTTTTCTGGTAATACTGACATTTTTCCTCCTTTGGTATAACATATTACGCATTATTTCGCATTAAATATGCATATATGTCAAGTTTTTTATTTCAGATAACATTTGAGTTCATCTGCCCTGAAGAGCGGTTAGCCGCGACGAAGGGTCAGGTGGAGTGAGTTGTTAGACATTTTTGCTATTCTTTAAATATTTAGCATCTAACCTATCTTTTTCTCTGCCGGTGGCCTCTTTGTTCTTGATGAGATTTTCTTTGGAAAGGAAAGGGATTTTGATGTTTTCAACTTCAATTTCTTCTTTATCCTTATATGCTTCATTAAACTCAACACCATCAATATAGGTTAGTATATCTATCCGTCGGGGAGCTACGCCTATTTGAAAGATAACCCCTTTTTCGGTAAAAGTTTCTGGATTTATTTGTTCGAGAGGAGCTCCGAATTTAACAAGCGAATTGTATATTTTTTTTGAGTTTTCAGATGATGACTCAACCCATATATCGAAATCTCCGGTTGCGCGAGGATAACCTTGTGCTCCCATCGCATACGCACCAACAATAAGGAACTTCACCTTATTGTTTAATAATATTTGTAACATTTCTTTGTAGTCTTCGTTCAACATATGGAGATCCTCTCAATGACCATAATTCAGCTGTGAGCTCCCATATAAAGGCGATACATTCTTGTGGAGATGCAGCGACAAAAGAGTCATCAATTTTTGACATTCTCTTTAGGCGTGCTTTGTCTCTTAACATCTTCATATTTATATTATACCATATTTTTTCAATTTGTATTTGTCTAACGACAGAGGTCAGATGCCGTAAACTCCAGAGCGAGGCGGCGGGGGTTGCGGTCAGCTGCATCCACCTGTAAAGGAAAGTCGTGTCCTAATCCGTGCCTTTTATCTTCATACCAGGAAAAAGCTTCCTTTAAGTCATTCTCAGCTTCGGGCCTGATAGTAGCTCTATATTTCATTTTTTGCTTACTATTCTCTTAAAAACGTCTTGCCATGGAGAGCCTAAATTAGGATTCTGGTGGTACGCCCTCAATCTTTCATCAATTATCTTCTTCTCTTTTTCAGTTAATTCGACCCGGTCGGCTTGTGCAGCTATCGTATCCCAAATGTCTTCTACCAGTTGAATTCTCTTTGGAATCGATAAATCAAGAGCATCAGTTGCAGTTAGCCTGTTCACGATTTATATCTCTTTTTTCTTTTATTTTGCATCGGTTTGCTAGATATTTATATTAAAATAATATTCGTATTTCTCACAGGGAATCACTTCACCGTTTGTAAAACCATGTCTCTGAATAAAAATAGCTGCTTTTTCGGACAAGAGAATTATACCACATAGGTCAATAGCATAAAAGTTGACCAACAAATTCTTTTCGCTTCATATAGCGATTTCTCTCATTTGATGTTCTTCTGGAACTTCATTCATAGTCATCAATAGGTATGCATCTTTAATATTTTTTTCTAATTCTTCGAGAGTCTCTCCCTGCGTCATAATTTGTGGATGTTCGAGAAGTTTCCCAAGCCAAAATTTTTCTCCCTTCCAGTAAATCATAGTCATCTTTATCTTCCCAGAAAAATTTTTCTCCATTTTCACTTTTTACCAACTTCCGCAAAGAAGATGGATTTTTCTTTGCTTCTTCTGTCTCTTTTTCTAGTTGTGCCAATTGCTTTTTTATTTTCTCCTGTGTAAATCCATAGAAGGTCATTTCCCAGAGACAGTGCCCGATAATATCTAATTCAGAATATTTCGAGAGAGATTCTTGCTCAATCTCCATAGCGAGCCATTCTGCCCAATCTGTGAATTCAATGGCATATAATACTTCTTGATTGCCAACTTCATCGTCTTTGAAACGTTCTGGATCGCTTTTTTTATTTAAAGTACCATCTTTACCAGAAACATGAGCATAATATTCTTTGTCGTATTCATCAAATACATCCTCGATAACAATACACATTTTGGTTTCTACAGGTTTCAAAGTGCGTAACTCTTCAAAAACTCGTTTATATCCTTCAATATTCTTTTCTTGATCTGGGTATAACTGGATAAAGGTAGAGTAAACATCATCCCACTTGTATTTGTCTATCAAATCTTTGAATTTCATAATGGGTTCCTCTATGAGTTATGTTCTAACTAATCTCATCTGGCGATAAGTTTATCACCTTTCTTCTCAATTCGCAATAGCGGAAGAAGAATCTCACGCCAATCATCTGTCGAACCGTTCACACCATTGATTTCAAGCCCTTCGTTATCATAGTATATCTCCAGCTTCTCATGGCAACAACCACATTTCAAAAGATATCGTGGCATTTTTTTTCCTGACCCCTTTTTGTGATAAACCCTGATTTGAGGATAACCGTCTGGTCTTATGTAATAAAAGCGGTTATTTCTTTTCAGTATGTTCATCTAACCCTTCATCTACCCAGTAGTAATACTTATCACCTTAACGGTCAAGTTCATCTGCCGCAGGAATTAAACGCACTGAAATTATGGATTTATCATTTACTTACTAAATTGCTCTAAACGTTAAATTCGCACAGAGCCCCTGCGGTCAGGCGCATGCTATTGTTAGACAGAATCTATGCCGTTGGTTCAGCAACCTCTTGGTAAGAAAATTCCCATAATCTAGCATTCGCTTTTGCATGTTCAATGGTCATATTTACTAGATCGCCATTTCGATCTAAGTCGACATAGATATTTTCACTGATTTCTTTGGTCTCATGCACTTGTTTGTCAGTAAATTCTAAATGAGCAGTATCTGTGTCTGTAAAATATTTAACCTTCATCCTTTAATCTGAATTCTTTTCTAGCATCATCAAAAGAAGTTGTCTCTGCGTTGCCTTCTTTTGCTTTAGCTTCTCTGAGGGCCTTTAGTGATTCATAGTCATCGAGTTCCTCTTGAATCTTGATGAATTCTTCGTAGGGGATAACTGCAAATTCTTTTTTGCCATTTTTTTCAAGAATTTTTAGGTGAAGGCTAACCATTTTATTTCCTCCTATCTATAGATTTCTTTTCTATGACGTATTCTGTAAATTGTAACTTTATCCTTCTCAGTTTCAAAAAGCACCCTGTAATCGCCAACTCTTAATCGATACTCAGGTGTAAAACTTGTTAATTTCTTGACGTCTCCCTGTAAGTCATCAGATAGTGCCTCAATTTTTGAGAATATAGTCTTCAATATACTTTTATCAATATTTTTGCAATCTTTTAGCGCTCTAGGTTTAAATTCAACTTGGTATTTCATTGCGACCTTTACAAATTATACCATATTTTTATGTTTTTTCATCTGACATTCGAACTCAGCTGCCCGAGCCGCGCAACGCGTGGGAAGGGTCAGTTGGAGTGAGTTATTAGAGTATCATTTTATTAATTTTATTGATAAATATTTTTTATAATTTTCAAAATCGTTATCCGTTGTAAAAATTATAAGATTTTCTGAATGAGCCACAGCGCAGATTAAGAAATCTATAGTTGAGCCTTGAATCCCTTTGCTTCGGCATATGTTTGTGAATTCGGCTGCTTTTAGGAAATGTTCTGTTTTAAGAGGAATGTCTTCGAAAGAGGAAAGTAATTCTTTTAGTTGATTAAATTGTTTTATGTCTGGTATTCCTGAAAGGAGTTCTTGCCTTATAGGGCCTACAATACAAACTCTGCCGTCATTGATAAGATCTTTCATTTTTTTTGTTAGCTCTAGGTTAGGATTTTTATGTCGTAGGACTTGAGCCCAGACACAGGTATCTACTAATACCCTCATCGATTTCTTGCCTTTTTGTAGTCATAACTTTTATCAAAATCAATTGTGCCAAATGATTTTTTAATCATCGGCTGTTTTTTGTGTGCGATATACTCTTTTAGGGCAGCTGTTACCGCTTCCTTTTTGGTTTTATGATATCCAACCTTTTGAGCTTGCATGATTAGTTTGTCATCTAACGCCAAATTCGTTGCCATTTTACACCTCCTTCTACACAAAATATAACACATATATTTGTGTAAGTCAAGGGCAATTTTATTATTGTTATTATTTATTAGATCTAAAATATTATTAAGTGGTCCTGATAAAAGCTGTAACTATCACAAATTCGTAGAATCACAGACCCAATATCTGTCTCCATCGATGTTCAGGGATAATCCTTTAAAACTCGGCGAGCATTCCACGGGTTCTCGCTCAGTAGGTCAAGTGCGATATGTGTTGTCTTCATCTTAATACTAACGACAGAAATAACCTGACCTAAAATTGCGTCAGCGATTTTAGGTCAGGTTCATCGATTTGTTATGGTTTGATTTTATGCGTACATAAGACGATGACACCGTGGCTCTGGAATAGGATCACCGTGCTTACGTGCTGTATCAATCCAAAGATGCATAGCTTCATTGATGTTTTTCAGGGCATCCTCCTGAGTGCTCCCATGAGCTATGCAGCCGGGAAGCTCGGGTACTTCAACAACAAATGCGTCATCCTCGGCACTCCAGTACATAACAATCTCATATTTATACATCGAGTAAACCTCCTAATCCATATTTTTGGATAATACTTCGAACTTGTTTAACTTGATATGGTTTTGCATTTTTGCCTTCTTTTTGAAGATTAATTCTTTCCTCAACGCCTTCTTTTCTAAACATATGATGACTGCTTCGGGTGTATTCATCAAAACCCATCCTTCTTAATAAATTACGAAGGTCATTAAAATTAATATTCCGATCTGAAGAACCACACAGGACCTTTAATAAAAATTTTTCGTGTCTTCCCATAACTTTATTATATCAATATTACGTAGTTTTTCAAAAATCCAGGAGACGGCACCGTTTTGCTAGGCATTTTATTATAATAATCCAGCCTCTTTTGCCATTTTTTTTGTAAGAACAATCCCATTTGGTAATTGAACCAAAGATAAAGAATCGGATATTTCTGAGTCACATAAACCCTCCTCTCCCATCCGTATCTTGCAGGCTTTTTCAATATCTGTTGCTTTATTCCCAACAGTGGATTTTTTGGTATCAAAAAAATCACATATAGTGTCTGTCGAAATATTATTTGGATTTTGAGAGTCAAAAAGAAAATTGAGTCGTGCAATAACCCAAATAATTGCAGAAGCCCAAATCTCAATCCTTCCGGATGTAATGGAATAAGTTCTTTCTCTAGTCAATTTTTCTAAAAGTTTCATTGCATAGCTTTGCAAGTCATCGCTTAAATATCGATTGCAAAACTCCAGTCAGAGTTCATGCCATTGTTAGCTGTCCTTCAGCATATTTATGATGTGTTTCGCCAAATATTCCTTAATCTCCCTATGACGAGGAACTGGCTGAGGTACCCGAGTCTTAGGATTTTGATACCAATCATGCCTCCTGCCATGACGGATCAATACACAACCCATCTTCGCCAATTCTCTGATTAAATCCCTTCTCTTCATTCAACTTCCAGCTCGGCAACTTTACGAACACAAGGAATATTACCGCTAATAAGTTCATTATAGATGTCTATCAAGTTCTCTTTTAATTCCTCCAATGTTTCACCTTGGGTCATATAATCAGGATACTCCTCCAAATAGCCAAGCCATATTTCACCATCTTGCCAATAGATAAATCTTTTTCTCTCCATTATTCTCCCTCATGGACATTCTTTTATTAATATGTTCGGTTCGCTCATTTTCAAAAAAGCCATCTTCTTGATAAAACTTAGCCAAAGCTTTCTCTTCCTCCTCAATAAAGGGAACTAGGTAAACATAATTTTCATCTTCTATAATAAATATTGATTGATTTGGATACTTCTCATCATTTGGATATACCTACAAAAGCTTCTCTGCACCAGAATAAACTTCTTCAACTTTCAATGCTACTGCAGCATGACCTGGATGCCCCGTTGGATTCCAACTCTTCATATCTTCAAAAATCTTACCGTCCTTATGATATTCAATTGAACCTTTAATTTGAAACGCTTTGCCATCATTGGTAATAAAAAGAAGAGATCCTTTGCTTCCTGCAAAAATATTCTTTTGCGTCTTGTTGAAATAGTTATCCGCAACTATTATGGTATCTTCACTAAATTTGCTGACACAGGTAGCATAAATAGCATTTGGAATTCCATTTTTATCCACAGTGGTCAATATAACTGGCCCCTTACGATCGTTCCATGCTTTACTTACCTTTTCTGGCAATACTGACATTTTTCCTCCTTTGGTATGATTAATCTCATCTGGCGATAAGTTTATCACCTTTCTTCTCAATTCGCAATAGCGGAAGAAGAATCTCACGCCAATCATCTGTCGAACCGTTCACACCATTGATTTCAAGCCCTTCGTTATCATAGTATATCTCCAGCTTCTCATGGCAACAACCACATTTCAAAAGATATCGTGGCATTTTCTTTCCTGACCCCTTTTTGTGATAAACCCTGATTTGAGGATAACGGTCTGGTCTTGTGTAATAAAAGCGGTTGTTCCTTTTCAGTATGTTCATCTAACCCTCCATCTACCCAGTAGTAAATACTTATCATCTTAACGTAAAAGTTCACCTGCCGCTATGGAGCGCAGCGGAATAACGGTCAGGTGCAGCGCCTTGTTGTCTTCATTATCGACTGTGACACACACCCAGTTCTGAGGAGACTACCCGAAGTTTCCTGTCAAGAGTCCAGATCGAAGCCCCAAATAGAACAGCCGAGGCAAGCAGATGTACATCAACATAGCCGAGGCCCCTCCCCATCAAATCATTGATTTCCACGAATTGCAGCACTTCCTCGTGCTCAACTTGATCCACCATCGGCAATGAGTGCAACAACGACAATATCTCGGACCTATTCGTGAGATTCCCACATGAGAGCTCCCCAATGATAAAAGGGTGACACACAACATCACCGTCATTCAACAGCGATACCATCCGTGGATGGCTTTCTCGTAAGTGAGACACCCATGCAGAAGTATCAATGAGAACCATGCAATCTATCCCCTGATCTTCTGCGACGTATTGCTCTCAGTCTCTTCTCAGTCCCCCCAAGTTTCGCCAGTCTTCTGCTACTTTCGCGGCTGATCAGAGCTTCCAAACCAAGTCTGACTAGAGAAGTCTTCTCTTTGACACCCGTCAACTTCGAAGCTTTATCAATCAGTTTGTCTTCAATGTTCAAGGTTGTTCTCATTGTCCACACCTCCAAATATATGCAATAATAGATGTATTATTATGCATCATTTATACATATTTGTCAAATACATTTTTCGCGTATTTGATACGTCTGTGAAAATAACAACCGTTATGACTTCCCATAGTATTCCTTCGCCATTTGCGTAATTCGCTGGATGAATTCTGTCTTACTCTTGGTGTATGTAACTCTGTCATATTGAAATTCATTAGTAAAACGCAATTTGAGACTTTCGTATTTCTTGACAGTTTCAGGATGTTCAATAAGGAAATCTCGAAAAAGCAGCCTATCCCAGTGTTCAACAAAATAATTCTCAACCATATGTATATGGTGAGTACGTATCCCATTGGTATTACGTTTTATAAACCAAGCATAGAAGGGCGGAATATTATCTCCCCAAGTAGGTCTCCAAAAATAATCGTATCCTTGTGATTCAAGAATCGGAACTATTTTTTCTCTGGTTTCCTGTAGGGATGTAACCTCAACCAGCATATCGATAATCGGCTTGGCCGCTAAGTTTGGAACAGCCGTGCTCCCGAAATGCTCAATACGTCTGATGAGATTATTTGGAAGGTATGTTAAAAGGTGCTCTTTTTCATTTTGGAACATCCGAGGCCACACGGGATTGTATGGCTCAATAGAAATTTCCTCTTTCATAATCCTCTTAATTTTTTGCTCCAGCGTTTCCATGAGGGCAGTTCCCGTTACTTGCCTGCACATCTTTGAAAATCTGTGGATTATATTCATTTAGTGTGCAGTACACTCTGACGGAGGAGATTTTGCCATCTTTCATTTTATAGAAGGCGGCGACACCGCTGGTTTTTATTGTTTCCCCTTTATCTATAGAAACCACATAATGATTTGGGACATCTTCATAGGCAGTGAATTCCTGTTCCAGTTCAACGGCGACAATAATTGTCACTAGACTTTACAAACAGAACAAAACTTTGAAAAGCCGCCCACCCCCGCCGTCCGCTGCAACGACTTGTTAGACTTTTATTGGTCACTGTCCCTATTTACAAGGCTTTAGCTTTTCGCGAGCCGCTAAGCCGCTGTTAGGCGATTTTCTCCGTCCATTTTAAAAAACTTCTTTATTTGTCCATTGTAAATCTTTGCTCCAACTCAGTAGACAAACCAGCAAAATCTGGAAATACAACCGAATGCGTTATACCCAATATATCCAGCTCTGCTGCAATTCTTTTTCGAGAACTTGAAGGCACTAAATACTTTCTTATGTATCCCTCACACTCAAATGGATGTCCTTGAAACATAGTTTCGAAATCCTGTTTGTTTTTCCCATGAATAGTGAAACAACTTTTTTGTGAGGCCATGACATTTTTCCCATATGTAGTTTGTATAGCAATCGGAAGAACACTTGGCTTTCCGCCAGTTGCAAATGGCATGGATAAATTGTGCCTTACAATGTTACCTTTGTGGTCTGACCATGTATTTGGAAACTCATATTTACCGGTAGATAATTTATCCCGTATTAGGCGATGTGAGGAATTTTCTTTATAGAAAGCAGTATTTCTCATATTACTTTAACCTCTCCATATTGCTTTTTGGATTACTTGGAATCGATCTTTGACTCCAAAGCTCTTATACAAACTTTCGGTTAAAGTTCCTGTCGGATAATTAGTTTTTTCTTGTATTGCCACAAGCTCTATTGCTACAAGCATAAATTCCACTGTAAATTCTCCAATCCTATCCAATTCTTTAAATGGCTCGACGTGTTCAGGCTTAAAGTACTGAATGGCTGGGGGAAATGAAGTCACGGGTTTAACTTGACTCAGCATTTCCAGAATGTGCTCTCTTAATTTTAGAGTTAACGACGAATTGAAAGCGTGCTTGACATACATTTCTGTAATCAAGTGAACATGAGCGGGTGTTCTCTCTCGCTTACCTGGTTCTCTAAATTTCACAATGAAATCATAAGGAGATTGTCGTTTACTGCCAGGATAAACTTCAACACGCACATTTCCCATGGTTGTAAATATAAGGTCATCCTTTTGAACACGTTCTACACGCCAAATTTTGTAAGATGCCTTCAAGTAATAATAAATTGTCTCTAACAATCTAATCAAATTTCTCATTTCATAAATTCACTCCAGTTTTCGATTCTAAAGAAGTATCTTGTTATATCAGGAAGTATATTATCTGGAAGCCACCTTTCAGACAACAAGCAATATTCAATATCTTTGCTTTCTAATATGCAAATAATATTTTCAAATGTCGATTTTTTGAAATCTCTGCTCGTTATTAAAAGCACTTTATTAACATCCTCTAAATCAAATTTAAGCTCCCCAGGAACAACCCACTCGTTTTCAGAAAATGGCAGCTCATCATATTTGTCAGCATAATCTTCAGAAATTTCGTAATCTCTTGGAATAATTAATTTGTTTTTCTTGAAAAGCGATACTGCATTTAATTCAAAAACTACATTTCCAAAAAATTCAACGACTCCTTTAGTTATTCTATCTGATAAGGACACCACTCCGTTTTTCTCTCTACATATAGATTCGCCTTTATTTGCAGTAATTTTATGTTCTTTAAGGATTAAAGGGGCGTTCTCTACAAAAGTTGTATGGTAAAATGCAAACGGTAATTCTAGTCTTTTCCATTTTTTCTCTAGCAAAGTTAGTTTGTTCATTCTTAAATATTCCTTAACTTCTCTCGTAATTCCTTGATGCTTTTCATTGACATTTCTCGCCCTTCTCCTTCTGGGTAGTTGCAGTCTTCCTGTCCCCATATCCATTTATATGCTTTAAGCAAAACTTCGGGTGGTTCTCCGGAGGAGATAGTTAATTCAGAATTCTTTAAGACTTCATCTGGTTCTTCGCCATCAAAAACACGTTCGAGAGCATCAATTATTTTGATTGTCTCTTTAGGATCAATCTCTCCTTTCTCTTCGAGGTCATTATATATATCTTTATGGGAAATTAACCAAAGAATCGACTCATTAGGATTATAAACCCATACCATAAAGTCCTCTCGCTTCACCCTACCAAAAACAAATTTCCCGCCGGGTTTGGTTATAACTATCTTCTTCCCATCAGTCAACTGTTCTACCTCATAACCTCTGTACTTGACTTTTTCTAAAAGTTCTCTGAATTCCTCGCGTGGTCTATTTTTGATTTTCAGATTTATCAACTCTATCTCATGCGTATAAATGTTTCTCTTCATCTTTTCACCTCATAAACGAGCAGATATTGATGGACTATTTCTAAATAATCTCTTGGAGTTTGATTGTTTAAATTCACTCCTTCTTGAGTAACAAATATGATTTCCTTGAGCCATAAATTACCAAGCGACAATATATCTGCCACTCTTTTGGCGAGCGGTTCCACGTATCCATCTATTCTTACATCTTGAGTTTGGATTGCTAAAAAGCCATGACTGATTATTGTGGGTAATTCTTGATTTACAATCTCTTTTATTTTCTGTAAGTAGAGCTCAATGTTTGAGGGAGAGGAATTATTATTTAACAATGGCGACTTGATAAAAAGCAATCTTTTATTCTTTCTCCTGTTCTTCTCAGAGAAGCATGTTTCGTTTTCAGAATGACAGATAAAGGTTATAGTAGAATATGCCTCTCCATTTGAATATCTATCAATCACATTTTTATTTAAATGTTTTTCAAAATCCTTCTTTGGGAAAATCCATACTGTTGTGGTTTCAAATCCGTCTAATTTCCTCTTCAGCGGTGGCTTCTCTAAAGTAGGAACAAACAAACCATAATCTATCCCTCTTTCTTTTACACTTAAAGGGACAAGTGACTTGGGTTTCTCAAAAATTGGCAGATACTCATGAGCTAGAAGAAGAAAATTGTATTTTATGCTATTAGCATACCAAAATCCTGTTGTCTTGCAGTTATGTTGTCGCTTGATAATAAGTTCTTTTAACTTAAAGCCAGCATCCAGATAAACCTTTATAAGTTTAAATCCTAAAGGAATTACATGTTTTTTCCTACGGGTATCTCCTATCAAGATGGCACATTGTCTTCCGGGCTTTAGTAATCTGAAACTTTCTTTAGCAACTTTAGCCATTTCTTTTAAAAATTCATCAACATCAAAAAATGATAAATCGCCTTCTTTGAAGTCTGTATAATGAAGAATGTTTGCATACGGAGGATGAGCACAGATTAAATCTATGGAGTTGTCTTCTAAGAACGATAGATCTCTGGCATCGCCTACCAATAATTCAGGTTCAAGAATTTGAGGATGTTTTTTTTCGTCATTGAATGTAAGTTGTTGTAACAACGTATTAAAATCTACATTCTTTTTTGCTAGCTCGATAGCTTTATCGTTTATGTCAAAGGCTATGCAGCTTCTTCCCAAAAGTTTGCATTCTACAGCAGTTGTTCCAGCACCACAGAAATAATCCAAAATTAATTCGCCGGGTTCTGAGTATTTAAGAATCACATTTCGAGGAATATAAGGAGACCAATTGCCTCTGTACTCTCCGCTATGAGTTGCCCAATTACCCCTCTGTTTAAAACTCCAGACCGTAGTTTGTTCCTCTTTAAAATGCTTTGGATAAAGCGTTTTTATTTTTTTAGAAACTCTTAAGGCGCTAATATTAAGCCCTTGAGATCGGGTAATAAGTCGTTCAATGTATCTAAATGTAACTCCATACTTCTGACCAATTTCTAAATCGAGGGTTCCTTTTGCCTTTTCATGCAAGATTGCCTCCTGGAGCTCTTTTTCTGTTTTGAAACTTACCTTTTGATTAGCCATTATATCCTCATTTCTATCAAGTCCACCGTTCCGTCTAATGTTTTGCGGATTATACGTTGTTGGTCGCTTTCATTTTCTCTGTTATTTATTTTTCAAATATTCCTTATAAAATTCGCAGGGTCACAGACCTAATATCTGTCTCCATTGATGTTCAGGGATAACTTGGGGATAGTCTGGATGTGGATCACCTAATAAGACCATGTTGCAAAGGAAGTGTGCCCAATGCTGCCCCTTCACGATCTTGGTAAACGAAATCCTGTACGCATCTTTTTGTCCGTTTTCCATTTGCTGATATGTCCGCGTTGTGAGTATGGTCGGCTCGAAAGTATCCCATAACACCACAGTAGGATTTATAGCTCGAATTCGTGCGGCCCATATAACTCGGCGAGCATTCCACGGGTTCTCGCTCAGCAGGTCAAGTGCGATATGTGTTGTCTTCATCAAGAAGTCCTGAAACTCCCACTCTTCTTTCAGATCCGTCGAATAACACGTACCACCGGCTTCAAAAACCCGTTGCCGTTCGATCTTAGATTGAAAACTACAGATTTCATCTAACCCCTGACTCACATAGTCTTCGATGTCCTCAGAGTCGGTATGAGTTTGGATGTATTGAAACCATAGACCGACTCCGCCGTTGATGTTCCGTCGGAGGTAGTAAAAATCGACATTCTTTTGGAACCAGTCAGTTGAAATAATGCGTGGATTAATCGCCAGCATAACTTGGTCTTGCTTTGCGAGCAGGGGGGGTATATTTCCTCCCACCTCGTCGAGGATTATTCGCCAACGGTGCAAGGTTCCAGACATCTGTCTACTCCTATCATTATCTGCTTTTGAATCATCACGTACATAAACTACCTAACGGTCGCTTCATCACTCGCAGCAAACATTAATTCGGTACAAACATATCAATATCAAAAACTTCTACTGTTTGTATATCACCATGGTTGTATTTTACATTTTCAAATATGATTGAATCTGTACTCATAACATCTCCTGCGCAACGAGTTGTTATGGTTTGATTTTATGCGTACATAAGACGATGACACCGTGGCTCTGGAATAGGATCACCGTGCTCACGTGCTGTATCAATCCAAAGATGCATAGCTTCATTGATGTTTTTCAGGGCATCCTCCTGAGTGCTCCCATGAGCTATGCAGCCGGGAAGCTCGGGTACTTCAACAACAAATGCGTCATCCTCGGCACTCCAGTACATAACAATCTCATATTTATACATCGAGTAAACCTCCTAATCCATATTTTTGGATAATACTTCGAACTTGTTTAACTTGATATGGTTTTGCATTTTTGCCTTCTTTTTGAAGATTAATTCTTTCCTCAACGCCTTCTTTTCTAAACATATGATGACTGCTTCGGGTGTATTCATCAAAACCCATCCTTCTTAATAAATTACGAAGGTCATTAAAATTAATATTCCGATCTGAAGAACCACACAGGACCTTTAATAAAAATTTTTCGTGTCTTCCCATAACTTTATTATATCAATATTACGTAGTTTTTCAAAAATCCAGGAGACGGCACCGTTTTGCTAGGCATTTTATTATAATAATCCAGCCTCTTTTGCCATTTTTTTTGTAAGAACAATCCCATTTGGTAATTGAACAAAAGATAGAGAATCGGATATTTCTGAGTTACACAAACCCTCCTCTCCCATCCGTATCTTGCAGGCTTTTTCAATATTTGGTGCCTAATGATTGAGTTCAGCAGCGGGGATGATTGTCACCAGACTTTACAAACAGAACAGAACTTTGAAAAGCGGCCCATCCCCCGCCGTCCGCTGCAACGACCTGTTAGGCTTCTCTTGGTCGCCGTCCCTATTTGCAGTCACAACTACTTCATTCAAGCCTTCAATAAATTGAGCCAATTCTTTTTATTATAAAGTTCTAGTATATTGCTCAAAAGACTTAAACGAGTGTTTGAATTGTGCGCTACGGAGGATAGTTTTCAATTTCCCTTCCACTACACAAAGGTTTCTGTCAACTACTGTTACAGCAATATCAGGTCGAACAGTCTTTTTAAGTAACTCATTTAATTTCTTATCTTGAGGACGAACTGAACACCCAATGATGACTAACTCTGAAGCTTCTCGCAGCATGGATTCTGCGAATTCCCAAATCTTATTGTATCTCTCCACCTTCCCATAGTCTTTATAGTCTGCAAGGGGAGGTATCAAAGCTGGCTCATAATAATCTCTTCCAGAGCGAACTAAACCTTTATAAGAAGTGTCCTTAATCTTGGCAAGTGACAGAATCACTATTTGATCTGTATGGACCTTGTTAGAGAAAACTGACCCTGTAACCTTAAGAAAATCATCTTCTTTGCCTCCTCCATAAGCTATTCCCCTTCCAAATGGGTTCACAAAATTTATGGAACCGTGAAGCTTTGTGATAGGGATACTCTTTGTACACTGAGACTCCAGGAGATAGTGGAAATCAAGGTCAACACTTCGTATGGCTTCCTCGAAAAGCGTATCGTAGTTCAGAGTTATTACGTTGTACTTTAAATTATGGAAATGAAGAGCAAGCCTCCTGTAATTGTCATCTCTATTAGGTGTATAGCAGAGTACATAGTGCCTGAAAAGCTCATAAATAAAATAGAAAGATTGCGATAATGCATATTGTAAATGTAAACATCGCTTAAAATCATGACCCCTCGTTGGTGTTATTCCATAGAATTCAGTAGCGAGATATTGTAGAAACTCTTCGATATCACACCTTAAGTCGGACAGTCCATTTCTTGTCGTTTTCAGATATTCCTCTAGGCTGTCGTATAGATTCGGAAAGGCTTTTCTAGTAAAAATATGAAGTTGATGACCTTTAGCAAAGAATTCTTTAGTTAGAGGAGGACGTGATTCCCTTGGCAGGCTTTCATCATACCCATGTGAAGCTCCAGCTCCAAGAATATAACACCTTGTCATCTCATTGGCCTTCTTTTATAATTGCGTAAAGCTGTCATTTCAGATAACTCAAGATAACCAAACACCCCATTTACCTACGACTCTAGGCGAATTTGTCTTGATGGTAAGACAAATTACAATTTTACTACCAAAGATTGGCCTCAACCAATTCTAAATAACATTCTGGCATTTTGAGTGGTGATTTCGCCCAGTTCTTCGGGAGGAATGTGTCGGATACGAGCTATTTCCTCCATAGTATGTCTCACAAAAGCTGGCTCATTGCGCCTCCCCCGGACTGCCTGAGGGGCAAGATAGGGACAGTCCGTTTCCAGTAGCAACCTGTCCAGAGGAACCAGCGAAACCAAATTACGTAAACTAGAGGCAGAGGGAAAAGTTATCATTCCAGCCAATGAGACATAAAAACCTAACTCAAGATATCTTTCTAACTCTTTTTTCTCTCCGGAAAAACAATGAATAACTACCTGCCCCATTGCTTCATCTTTAAGGATTCTCCAGGCATCCTCCGCTGCTTCCCGGGTATGAACAATAACGGGTAGGTCTCTTTCTCGAGCAAACTTGAGCTGCTCTCTAAAAACTTCTTTCTGAATTTCTCGAGGCGAATTCATATAGTGGTAATCTAAACCAATTTCTCCCAGAGCACAGAACCTCTTTGTTTTCAAAGCTGGAACGAGCATCTTCTTCATTTCTTTATATTTTGATGCATCGTGAGGATGAATTCCTGCTGCTAGCCAGATAAATGGATAGGAACTAAGAGCCTGCGAGAAGACACCGAGCTCTTTAATATTAGAACAAACACAGAGAATCTCCTTGACCTTTGCCTTCAAAGCCCTTTCAATAGCTTGAGCCCGGTCCTTATTGAATCGCTCATCAGCAAGATGAGCATGAGTGTCAAACATTACTTTCCTTCGGAGATTTCGCGCATACCCATAATTACATCCGTAATGAGCTCGGTTAGCTCAACACCGAGCATTTCGGCTCCTTTTTCAATTATAGGACGATTTACGCCGGCAGCGAATCTCTTATCTTTCCACTTCTTTTTTACTGATTTTGCTTCCAGGTCCATAACACTCTTTGATGGACGTACTAACGCCACCGCTGTAATAAGACCGGTAAGCTCATCAATAGCATAAAGAGCCTTTTCCATTTCACTAACTGGCTCAACATCTGTACAAACTCCCCAACCGTGTGAAATAATAGCCCTTACATATTCCTCTGGCCAGCCCTGCGCACTAAGTATCTCCTCTGTTTTATGGCAGTGCTCACTGGGAAAGCGCTCATAGTCAAGGTCATGCACTAACCCGATGATTCCCCATTTATTTTCATCCTCGCCTTTTTTTCTGGCCATATAGCGCATGACACCCTCAACACAAAGGGCGTGTTTAATCAAACTATCCGTCTTGTTATACTCTTTTAGAAGAGCAAGAGCTTCGGCACGGGTCGGTACGTTTTTTTTCATTTTTCACTCCTATAGACTACTTTTCCTCCTATAATTGTCCATTCTACTTTCCCTGGTAGCTTCCATCCTAAGAAGGGAGAATTACTGCTCTGGGAGAGAAACTCTTCCTCTCTGACCAGCCAAACTTTGCCAGGGTCAAATATAGTTATATTTGCCTTAACCCCCTCCCTTATCTCTCCTCTATCAATCCCTAGAATACGAGCCGGATTCACGGTTAACTTGGCTATAGCCTGCATTAAAGACAGAATCTTCTTTTCTACCACTTCTCTGAGCACCAAACTTAAAGCAGTCTCTAAACCAATGATACCAAAAGGAGCCTCTTCATAGTCTTTCTCTTTTTCCTCTACAGTGTGAGGAGCATGGTCAGTAGCTATTACATCAATAGTGTTATCTCTGAGAGATTCCTTTAACAGTTCTATATCTTCCTTACCTCTAAAAGGCGGATTTACCTTGGTATTAGTATTGAAATCTGTTACTCCTTCATCGCTAATAGTCAAATGATGAGGAGTGACTTCAGCAGTAACCTTTATTCCCATATTTTTAGCCTTCTTGATTAGCCTAACTGAATTAGCCGTGGAAACATGCGCCAGATGAAGAGACGAATCAGTCATTTTAGCCAGGGCTAAATCACGAAAGATAGCTACTTCTTCAGCCTCTCTAGGAATTCCTGCTAAACCATTAACAGTGGAAAAATATCCTTCGTTCATTACCCCCTCAGCAGATAAGCTCTCATCCTCGCAGTGAGAAATAATAGGTAAATTAAGCATTTTCACATACTCCAGGGCCCTCCTCATAAGAGCTGAATTAGTCACCCAGCTCCCATCATCGGAAAAAGCTATGGCTCCTGCCTTTTTCAACCTTCCCATAGGTGATAATTCCTTTCCTTCTCTCCTTCTGCTAATAGTAGCTATAGGAAGGATTTCTACTGCTCCCTTGTTCTTTGCCTGCTCATATATAAACTTCACTAAAGAAGGATCATCAATGGGTGGGTCGGTATTAGGCATACAACAGACAGTGGTAAATCCCCCCCGGGCTGCAGCACGACTTCCACTTTCGATAGTCTCCTCATCCTCCCTGCCTGGCTCCCGGAGGTGAACATGCATGTCAATAAGTCCAGGAATAACTATCTTATCCGAAGCATCAATCAATTCAGAATAAGACAAATTAATATTTCTGGCTATTTTCCTTACCTTGCCCTCCTTTATAAATACATCACATATCTCATCTAGATTGCTGGCCGGGTCTAAAACTCTACCTCCCTTGATTAAAAGCCCCTCGGGCATCTTCTTCTCCTATCTTTTGGCAAGGAGTATATATAATACAGCCATCCTCACTGCTACACCATTGGTCACTTGGTCTAAAATGATACTTTTTTCTCCATCAGCTATCCTTGCTGGTAGCTCTACCCCTCGATTAACTGGACCAGGATGCATCACTAAAACATCTGGCTGGGCCAGGTTTAATTTCTCTTCATTGAGAGAAAAAAAATCTATATACTCGGAATTAGAAGGGAGAAATCCTTCATTCTGGCGTTCTTTCTGTATTCTAAGCATCATTACTATGTCTGCCCCTGTCAGAGCATCTTCCAGCGAATAGAAGACCTCTACTCCCATTTTTTCTATCAGGGGAGGAATAAGAGTAGGGGGTCCGCAAACCCTTACCTTAGCTCCTAACTTACACATACCCCATATATTAGAACGCGCCACTCTCGAATGAGATATATCCCCTACTATAACTATTTTTAGCCCTTCTATCTTTCCTTTTTTTTCTCTAATAGTATAAAGATCCAGCAGAGCCTGGGTAGGATGTTCGTGTGCTCCATCACCAGCATTTATTATAGAGACAGGTAGCTCTTTAGCTAGAAGATGGGGAGTCCCCGGAGTAGAATGCCGAAGAACAAAACAATCTACCTTCATAGCCAGGATATTCCTGGCAGTATCTAACAGAGTCTCTCCTTTAGTCGAGCTACTGGTAGAGACAGAAAAATTCAAAATATCTGCACTAAGCCTTTTCTCAGCCAGCTCAAAGGACATCCTTGTTCGAGTGCTGGATTCAAAGAAAAGATTGACTACTGTTTTACCTCGTAAGGTAGGAACTTTCTTTATAGGTCGATCAATGACTTCTCGAAAAGATTTGGCTGTTTCTAAGATGAATAAAATTTCTTCCCTGGATAAACTCTCTATTCCTAAAAGGTCTTTCCTATTAAAATTCATCTAGTTTTTCCCTGCCGATGCCATTTTTCCCCGCACTTGTCTTAAGACCACTCTGTACTATATATCAACCTCTGATTTTTTGAGGAGTAGCACTTCATCTCGACCATCTATTTCCTTAACCTTTACCTCCACCATTTCCTCAGAAGAAGTAGGCACATTCTTCCCCACATAATCTGCCCGAATAGGAAGCTCTCGATGACCCCTGTCTATGAGAACAGCCAGTTCTATTTTTTGAGGACGGCCAAAGTCTATTAACACATCAATGGCTGCTCTAACTGTCCTCCCTGTATAGAGAACATCGTCTATTAAAACTACCCTTTTATTGTCAATAGAAAAAGGAATATGAGTACTTCTCACCACAGGCTGATAGGCTATTTGAGTAAGATCATCTCGATAAAGAGTTATATCTAAAATACCCGTGCCAGGTTTTTTCCCCTTGAGCTCTTCTATTATTTTACTCATTCGTTTTGCCAGAGGTACACCTCGCCGCTGAATACCTACTATAATGAGATCAGCTACCTCTACGCCTTTCTCCAGAACCTGATGAGAAAGACGCAGGAGAGCTCGCCTCATATCTTCTTCATTCATTAGCCTAACCATTTATGTATTTTCCCTTCTCTTTGTGAAAAAAGCTCTTCCTGCTTTCCCAGCAAAAAGAGCTTCCAGAATACAAATACTTTAACCTTTCTCTTTTATTATCTTCTGGTCCTACACCTCTTCTCCACCTCAACAAGATATTTACCTCCTTACCAGCCTCGCTGGACTAGTTTAAAGGATAAGATATTATCTTATAATAATATCACACAAAAAATTTTTGTCAAAAACTCGAATTAAAAAAAAGGAAAAAAAAGGAAAGGCACTTGACAGGTTTTTTGAAATGTATATAATTATGCATTCTGGAAATATACTGTGAAAATAAAAAAATAATAGAAAGGGAGGAGAAAGGATGAAAATTAAGCCTCTAGGAGAAAGAATTGTAGTAAAACCCCTAGAACAGAAGGAAAAAACAGAAGGAGGAATATATCTTCCTGAAACCGCCAGCAAGGATAAGCCTCAGAAGGGCAAAGTAATAGCAGTCGGACCCGATTTTAAAGGGGTTAAAAAGGGAGACACGGTCATCTTTGCCAAATATGGAGGAACGGAAATAGAGATAGATAATGAAGAGTATCTTGTCCTCGGTATAGATGACGTTTTAGCAATAGCAGAATAACAACTTCAAACAAAAGGAGGAAATATATAATGCCTAAACAACTTTTATTTAAATCTGAAGCCAGACAGGCTTTAGCAAGAGGGGTAGATCAACTGGCTGATGCAGTAACCATTACTCTGGGCCCTAAAGGGCAGAATGTAGCACTGTCCAGGAGTTTTGGTGCTCCTACTG